>OLNR01000390.1_pt1 | contig 38727 bp, 31 predicted proteins | sample 1672231 | NCBI WGS metagenome assembly OLNR01 (sample SAMEA3136662, study PRJEB25190) | human gut metagenome
TTCTGGAGCCAACGAGCGGATTCGAACCGCTGACCTACGCATTACGAGTGCGTTGCTCTACCAGCTGAGCCACGTTGGCAAAAGTGCTTCTTGCGAAGCGGCTGTTTAGTATAGCGAACTGGTCGACGCTGCGCAAGCAGCCGCATGGGGGAATTCCCCAGATGCGCACAATGACGGTATCGAAATGCAGGAATTCGCGCTGGCTCGAGCAGCCGGCGTTGCTCTTTCGGGTGCGGCTGGACGCGAGGGGGGTGCCAGATGTGCGAATCGGCTAGTCGGTGTCTTCGCTCGGTTAATCTGGAAAGGCCGTGGGGCGGGGCGGGGGAGGGCGCTCCAACGCTATACTGGTCGCCATCGAAAAAACGGGGAGTGTGAGTTGAAGCCGAACGGTTCGACTCGCCTGCGTGCGGCAATCCGCGCGGCTGTCTCCCCTTAAGAGCAACGAGGTGCGTGTATGAGCTTGAGGTTTTCGCTTGCGAAGGCGGCCGGTGCCGTTTCGACCTGGGGGTTGCGCCATGTGGCGCACCGTCCGGCGGCCAACCTGCCGGGGAAGATCGCGCTCAAGATTGATCCGTCGTTGCTTGATGAGCTGCGCAGCAAGTGCACGCAAGGTTCGGTCATCACAGTGGGTACCAACGGGAAGACCTCGACGAACAACCTTCTGGCCGATGCCTTTGAAGCCGCTGGACGCACTATTATCTGCAACCGCACCGGGGCCAATCTGGCCGCCGGCATTTCCTCGGCGCTTCTGCAGCAGCCGGCCGCCCAGTGGGGCGTCTTCGAATGCGACGAGTTGTGGCTTGCCCACGTGCTCCCGCATCTGCGCTCGAACTACGTGCTGCTGCTGAATCTGTTCCGCGACCAGCTCGACCGCTGCGGCGAAATCGACCGCATCCAAACGTCCATTGCGGGCGCGTTGATCGCCTCGCCTGACACCGTGCTCGTGTACAACGCCGATGACCCGCTGTGCGCCCGTATCGCCGATGAGGTGCCCAATCGTACGGTCGCCTTTGGCCTGAGCGAGTCGATGGGCTTGGCCCAGAACACCGTCACCGACGCCCAGATGTGCCAGAAGTGCGACGGCATGGTGCGCTACCATTACCGCCAGTACGGCCAGCTCGGCGACTATTTCTGTGACCAATGCGACTTCGCGCGCCCGACGCTGGACTTCGCTGGGCGCGACATCGCCATCGGGCCCGCTGGCGTGACCATGGAGGTCTGCGGGCCGGCCGGCTGCGAATCGGTGCATACGCCGCAGCCGACGCCCTACGCCGCCTACAATCTTGTGGCCTCCTATGCCCTTTGCCGCGAGGTGGGCATTCCCACGGCCGATTTCCAGCGGGCCCAGGATGCTTTCAACCCGCGCAACGGCCGTTTGCAGCGTTACCGTCTGGGTGGTCGCGACGTGCTGCTGAACCTGGCGAAGAACCCCACGGGCTTCAACCAGAACCTGAAGATCGTGGAAGCCGACCGGGGCCCCAAGATGGTGGCCTTCTTCATCAACGACCAGGTAGCTGATGGCCGCGACATTTCTTGGATTTGGGATATCGATTTCGAAGAGCTTGCCGGCCAACCGGATACGGTGGTGTTTGCCGGCGGCTCGCGCGCTCACGATTTGGCCGTGCGCCTGAAGTACGCTGGCATTGAGGCGGCGGTCATCGAGAGCATCGAAGACGCTTTCGCCCGCTTGGGGGCGCTTACCGCTGCCGGCGTGCTGCCGGCCGACGCTGCCGTCTATGCTATTGCGAACTACACGGCACTGCCTCCGGTGCACGCCGCCCTGAACGCCATGGAAGCCGCCGAACCCGACGATGCCGCCGAACCCGCTGTTTCCGATCTGGCATCACCGTCGCACGCTGAGGGCGCTGACCCCAAGGCCCCTTCCCACGACGCAGCCGCTTCCGCTTCCGCCACCGCCACTTCCGAGCCTCCCGTCGTTATCGCCCATATGCTGCCCGACCTGCTGAACCTCTACGGCGACGGCGGCAACGTGCGCATCCTGGAACAGCGCCTGCGCTGGCGTGGCATCCCCGTGGAAGTGCGCCGCATCCAGCACGGAGAGGCGGTGGACTTCTCCCAGGTCGACCTCGTTTTCATGGGCGGCGGCCCCGATCGCGAGCAGAAGCTTGCCAGCGAGCAGCTGCTGGCGATGCGCGACGAGCTGGCCGCCTATGTGGAAGGAGACGGCCCGCTGCTTGCCATCTGCGGGGGCTACCAGATTCTCGGTCGCCAGTGGCTGTGGGGCGACGAGCTTGTGCCCGGCCTTGGCCTCATCGACATGGAGACGCGCCGCCCCGGCACGTCGGCCGACCGTCTCATCGACAACATGGTGCTCGAATCTCCGCTGGCCGCCCATCCCGTCGTGGGCTATGAGAACCACGCCGGCCGTACCTACCTGGGCGAGGGCGTGGAAGGTTTCGGCCGCGTCGTGTCCTCCTGCGGTCACGGCAACAACGATGACGATCGCGTGGAGGGCGCCCGCTACAAGAACGTCGTGGGCACCTATTCCCACGGGCCGCTGCTTTCCAAGAACCCGGAAGTGGCCGACTGGCTGCTCGCCCGCGCTCTCGAACGCCGTGCGGAGCGCACCGGAACCCCGGCCGCCGATCTCGCTCCTCTTGATGATAGCGCCGAGCTCGCCGCCAACGCCTCCATGGTCAAGCGCCTGTCGTAGGAGACGCTTCAATGTTGATGCTCCTGCTCGGCGCATCCGTGGCGAAGTTGTGGGCAATCTGCCGTTCTCCTATGGCTTTTCACTGGTAATGGGGCCCATTTTGTTGCGCCGTTCGGCAATTCTTTGCCAAAATGTTACTTCGAATTGAGCAATTCTTGGTTTTGCGGTGCTGCACGGCTTGCGGTTCTGCTCGCCAAGGAACACGAACCACGAAAGCGAGACCTTCCAGGATGGCCGAAACTCCAGGCAAGAACAATCCCCGCGCCCAGCACGCGTCCCAGCCGGTGGGGAAGTCGAACAATCCGAGGCATTCGCAGCCTGTCGGCGCCAACAACCCCCGGAATTCCCAGCCCCTTGGGAAGGCGACCAACAATCCGCGCCATTCCCAGCTGGTAGGGTCGAACAACCCCCGCCATTCGCAGCCCGTCGGCTCGAACAACCCGCGGCACTCCCAGCCGCTGCCCAAGCAGCCCGCCCTTGAAGGCATGGCGGCCAATGCCGTGCCGGCGCTACCGCCCATGGCCGAGCCCAACCCCTATTCCCGCGGAGCCACCGGCGACGACTACGCCAAGGACCGTCGCCGCAAGAAACGCCGCCGCATTCTGCTGGGCGTGCTGGCCTTCGTGCTCGTGGGCGTGCTCGGCGCCACCGGGGCCGCTTGGGCCTACATCTCCGGTATCGAGCAGGAGATGAACGAGGACATCACCCCCGAGGTCGTGGAAGCCTTGGAGGCGCCGGCCGAGTACGACGGCGGCACCTTCTACATGCTGCTCATGGGCACGGACAAATCGGCCTACCGCGAGCAGTCGGCCCAGTACGCCGGCGACACGTTCCGCTCCGACTCCATGATCCTCACCCGGGTCGATCCACAGAACAAGAAGGTCACCATGGTGTCGATGCACCGCGACACTGAGATCGAGATCGAGGGCTACGGCCTGCAGAAGCTGAACGCCTCCTACGCCATCGGCGGCCCGGCGCTCGCCATCAAGACGGTCTCCCAGATGGCCGGCGTGCCCATCTCCCACTACGCCGAGATCAACTTCGACGGCTTCGAGGATGTCGTCGATGCCCTGGGCGGCGTGGAAGTGGACGTGCCCATGGAGATCAACGACGGCGAGGCCGGCGGACATGTGGATGCGGGCGAGCAGACGCTTTCCGGCGAAGAGGCGCTCATCCTGTGCCGTTCGCGCCACTCCTATGACGAGTACGGCGACGGCGACCGCTACCGCGCGGCCAACCAGCGCTTGGTGCTCGGCGCCATCGCCAAGAAGATCCTCTCGGCCGACCCCGCCACCATGGCCAACACCATTAGCGCGCTTTCCCAGTACATCACCACCGACTTCAAGGTGGGCGACATCGTGGCGCTGGCCACCTCCATGCAGGGCATCGACCCGTCTAAGGACATTTATTCGGCCATGGAGCCCACCATCAGCGAGTATAAGAACGACACGTGGTACGAGCAGCTTGACGTGGCGGCGTGGAACACCATGATGGGCCGCGTGCGCGAGGGCTTGCCGCCCACCGAGGCTGACGAGGTGGACGAGTTGAACGGCACCGTGCTCGCTAGCGTTGGCGACGGGGCCGGGGCCGCCAGCGACCGCGAGGGCGTGCAGGGCGCGAATGGCACGCAGCGCCAGACCTTCGGCGAGACGCGCACCGGCATCGTCACTATCAAGAACGGCAACGGCATCAACGGCGTGGGCGCCGAGGCCCTGGAGCGCATCAAGCCGCTCGGCTACACCGCCGACGCCTCGAACGCCAACAGCTTCAGCTGTGAGGAGACGGTGGTCGTCTTCGACATGCCCGACCAGCGCGTTTACGCCGAGGAGCTCATCGATGCCCTCGGTTGCGGGCGCGCCGTGCAGAACACCGACGGCGAGTATGTCTACGACGGCGACTTCCTCATCCTGATCGGTTCCGACTGGCAGTAGTGGGGGTTCCGTCCGCCCTCATCGAGTATTATGGAAGGCCCCGGATAGTCCGGGGCCTTTGCAGTAAAGGAGTCCCATGCGATTTGTTTCGTGGAATGTGAACGGCATTCGCGCCGTGCTGAAGAAGAATTTCCTGGAGGTGTTCGACGCCTTTAACGCGGACATCTTCGCCATTCAGGAGACGAAGTGCCAAGTGGGCCAGGTGGAGTTGGATCTGCCAGGCTACCACCAATACTGGAGCGCCGCCGAGAAGAAGGGCTACTCGGGCACGGCGGTGTTCACCCGCGAGGAGCCGCTGCGGGTGTTGCACGGTTTGGGCAACGAGTACCTGGATGCCGAGGGACGCATCGTGGCCTGCGAGTTCCCCCAGTTCTGGTTCGTGAACGTGTACACGCCGAACTCCCAGATGGAGCTCGCGCGCATCGATCACCGTATGGAATGGGACGATGCCTTCCGCGATTTCTGCAAGGGACTCGAGGCCGGCGTGCTGCCCGACGGCGCCTCCAGCGACCCGAAGCCGGTGGTGATGTGCGGCGACTTCAACGTGGCCCATGAGGAGATCGACCTGAAGAACCCGGGCCCCAACCGAGGTGCGTCGGGTTTCTCCGACGAGGAGCGCGGGAAGTTCACCGAGCTGGTGGACGCCGGTTTCACCGACACCTTCCGCCTGCTGCATCCGGAAGAGACGGGCCGCTATAGTTGGTGGAGCTACCGGTTCCGCGCCCGCTCGACGAACGCGGGATGGCGCATCGACTACTTCCTCGTGAGCGATGAGCTGCGCGATAAGGTGGTGGCCGCGAGCATCTACGACGACGTGGAGGGCTCCGACCACTGCCCGGTCGGCCTCGAGCTGGATATATAAATGCTGAAGATAACCGTTATTGCCGTGGGCAAGCTGAAGGAGAAGTTCTGGACGGCGGCCTGCGACGAGTATCTGAAGCGGCTGCGCCCCTACGCGAAAGTGACCGTGGCCGAGATTCCCGATGTCGATCCGGCCCGCGCCGGCGGCGTGGAGGCGGCCCGCGAGCGCGAGGGCGCAGGCATTCTGGCGGCGGTGCCGGAAGGCGCGCACGTCATCCTCATGGCCATCGAGGGAAAGCAGCGCTCGAGTGTCGACTTCTCCCGCCACCTGGACGATTTGGCCCTGCGCGGCGCAAGCGAGCTTGCCTTCGTCATCGGCGGTTCCGACGGCGTGAGCGATGCGGTGCGGGCACGCGCCGACGAGACGTTCTCTTTCGGCCCCATCACCCTGCCCCACAACTTGGCCCGCGTCGTGCTGCTCGAGCAGCTCTACCGCGCCTTCAAAATCTCCCGCGGCGAGCCCTATCACAAGTAAGAGGCCCTGGAACCCTCGTGTCTCTTTCGACGTCCAGTCAAAAGTGGGGGAGCGTTGTGCCCAATGTTGGGCAGAAGGCCGCAAGGCCTCTTCCTATACTGACCTCATTCGCCAAGAGGGGGTGCAATCACGAGGGACCGCCCTCCTCTTATAGCGACCCGGCGCCGCAATGCGCGTCGCCGCTCTTACGAGAGAAAGAGGAGGAGTATGGAAGAGAAAGAGCAATTCGCTCCCACCGAGATCGTGAAGGACGGCAAGGTCACCCGCCGCACCTTCGTGAAGGGTGCGGGCTGGCTGACCATCACGTCCGCCATCGGCGCGAGCGCCCTTGGCTGCGCACCGTCTCAGCAGGCCGCCGAGGAAGAGCCTCTGGCCGAGACCGGCCCGGTGGCCGATCCCGAGGAGGGCTTCACCTACAAGAGCGCCTGCTGCTCGGTGAACTGCACCTCGCGCTGCCATCTGCGCGCCCGCGTGAAGGACGACAAGATCTACACCGTCACCCCCGGTCAGATGCCCGGGCGCGACGATTACGCCAACTGCTGCCTGCGCTCCATCGGCCTGGGCACGCGCACCCACGACGAGAACGTGCGCGTCATGCACCCCATGAAGCGCACCGGCGAGCGCGGCAGCGGCGAGTTCGAGCAGATCACCTGGGAGCAGGCCATCGACGAGATCGCCGAGCGCATGGAGGCCACCAAGGCGCAGTACGGCCCTAAAGCCTGCGGCTTCTACTCGTTCACGGGCAACCTGTCGAAGCTCTCCTGGGAGGCGCCCACCCGTTTCGCCGGCACTTATGGCGCCACCGCCTTCGATATCGAGGGCATCATGGGCGACCACGGCGCCACCATGGGCATGACGCTGTGCTTCGGCCAGGGCCGCGGCGCTCACGACACGCGCGACTATATGAACTCGAACATGGTGGTGCTCTGGGGCCGCAACGTGGCCGACACCCACACCTCCGAGTTCCGCTACCTTGTGAAAGCCCGCGAAAACGGCGCCAAGATCGTCGTGGTGGATCCGCGCCTGTGCTCCACGGCGGCCATCGCCGATCAGTGGATCCCCATCAAGGCTCAAACCGACCCGGCGCTGGCCCTCGGCATGATGAACGTCATCATCAGCAAGGACCTGCACGCGAAGGACTGGCTCGTGGCCAACTCCGTGGCGCCCTTCCTCGTGCGCGAGTCCGATGGCGCGATGCTGCGCGACGGCGAGGGCGAGGACGCCGCCTGGATGGTGTGGGACACGGCGGCCGGCAAGGCGGTGCCCAACACCACCGAGGGCGTGACCGCCGCGCTCTCCGGCACCTTCGACGTGAACGGCGAGACCTGCCGCACCGCCTTCGACCACCTGTGCGACGAGGTCTCCAAGTACACGCTGGAGTACACCTCCGAGATCACCGGGCTGGATCCCGAGGTCATCGAGGCCTTTGCCATGGACTACATCAACGCCCAGCCGGCCGGCATCCGCATGGGCCAGGGCATGCAGCGCGTCTACAACTCCCATTCGCCTTTCCGTACCGTGGCCACGCTGGCCGCTGTGGCCGGCTACATCGGCGTGGAAGGCGGCGGCGCGTCCCATGCGGGCGGCACGGCCTCTATTCGCTCGACTCCCGGCGTCACCATTCCGGCGTTCAACTACGACGAGTGGGCCGATACCGGCGCCAACGAGGTGAACATGGTGAAGAGCTCGACGCTCTACGACCAGATCATCACCAAGCAGCCGAACCCCATCGATTTCATGTGGTTCGCGAACTCGAACTTCATCAACATGAGCCCCGATGCCAACAAGATCATCAACGAGGTGCTGCCCAACATCTCCACCATCGTGACGGTGGATCCCTACTGGACCTGGACGGCGAAGTACTCGGACTACGTGCTGCCGGCCTGCAACTATTGGGAGAAGTGGGACTTTCTCGATCGCTCGCCCTGGGTGTTCTTCCAGAGCCCGGCTGTGACGCCGGCGGGCGAGAGCAAGTCCGACGTCGAGATCATGTCGCTTCTGGCGGCCAAGGTGGGCCTGGGCGACTTGTGGTCGAAGACCGACGAGGAATGGGTGCGCAGCTTCGTGAACGAGGAGCATCCGGCCTGGGAGGGCTTCGATTTCGACAAGGCCGTGGAAGAGGGCATCTGGGGCCGGCCCGACGGCATCTACGATTCCCAGATCGTCTTCGCCGACGGCGTGTTCCCCACGCCTTCCACGAAGTTCACTTTCTACAACGACGACTTGGTGGAGTTCGAGGAGGAAGTGCCCTGCTACAAGCCGATGCTGGAAGACCCGAAGGGGCCTCTCGGCGAGAAGTACCCGCTCGTGTTTCTGCAGTACCACGATCGCATGAACGTGCACACCCAGCACATCGGCATTCCGGCCCTGGCGGGCATCCAGGACGAGCCGTTGCTGGAGATGAATCCGGTGGACGCTAAGGCCCGCGGTATCGCCGACGGCGATGTGGTGAGCATCGTGAACGATCGCGGCGCCTGCAAGATGAAGGTGTTCGTCACCGAGGGCATCGTGCCTGGCACGGTGGCCACCCAGAGCGGCTGGACGCCCGACTACACCATCGAGGGCAACTACCAGACGCTGACCCACTTGACGTTGAACCCCACAGAAGAGCACATTTCCCAGACCTGCACGGCATTCTACGACGTGCTGGTGGAAGTAGAGAAGGCGTAGGTGTACTCATGGCTAAGCAATATGGAATGGTGATCGACACGACCCGCTGCATGGGCTGCCAGACCTGCGCAGTCGCCTGCAAGGTATCCAACGATGTGCCCGGCGAGCTGTACTGGGCCCATGTGGAAGGACTCGAGGGCGACCTGTACCGCCCCACGGGCACCTTCCCGAAGGTGAAGATGAACTTCCGTCCCACGCTGTGCAACCACTGCGCCGAGCCGGCCTGCGTGGCCAACTGCCCCACCGGCGCCATGGCCAAGCGCGAGGACAACGGCGCTGTGGTGGTGGACCAGGACGTGTGCATCGGATGCGGCACCTGTGTGAACTCGTGCCCCTACGAGGTGCCGCAGATTGACGAGGCGGCCGGCGTGTCCTCGAAGTGCACGATGTGCTTCGATCGCTTGGACAACGACCATCGTCCCTGGTGCGTGCAGGCCTGCCCGGCCGAGGCCCGCATTGTCGGCGACCTGAACGATCCGGAAAGCGAAGTGTCGAAGTACATCGCCGAGAAGGGGGCTCAGCCCTACATGCCGGAGAACGGCACCACGCCTTCGGTCTATTACGTGTAAGCCCTCCCTCCTACAGGGGCAGCGACGCTCAGTCGCTGCCCCTGTTCGCTTCGAGGGAAGGCGCTTTGGTACAATAAGATCGCGGACGCGGGGGATCGGCCGCGAGAGGGGAGGGGAACCATGACGTGGACAGGGAAGAACGAGGTGCTCGACGAGGTCATTGGCCGCGCCGAGCTGGAGCGCATGCTCGACGAGGCGGGAGCCACCTATACGTCTCGGCGGATTCCGGCGGGCGCCATGGTGTTCTGGAGCGGCGAGCCGGATGGCAACCATTACTATATTGAAAGCGGCTCGGTGGAGCTGTACGGCGTCGATGCCGCCGGGCGCAAGAAAGTCATCGACCGCTACGGTCCCGGCATGTTCTTCGGATTCCATATCCTGCGCGACACCAATCTGACGATGTCGACGGCGCAGTGCTTGGAGGACAGCCGCATTCTGGCCATTCCCAAGGAATCGTTCTTCAAGTTGCTTCGCGGGGGCTCGGATTTCTCCGAATACTGCGTGCGCTATTTGTTCGGGCTTTTGTCCATGCAGACCAACGAGATGCTGAACCAGTCGTTCTACGTGACGGCCCAGCGAGTGCCCATGTTGCTCGCCAAATTGGCGGCCGAGCGTCTTGCGGAAGACGCGGCGCAGCAAATGGTGGTGCTTCCCTACAGCAACAACGACATCGCCGACATGCTCGGCGTGAGCCGCAACTCGGTCACCTCGGTCGTCTCGCGCTTGCAGGCCCAGGGGGTCATCGAGAAGCAGCGCAGTGCCATTCGCATCATCGATGCGCAACGCCTCGCCGAGATTGCCCAGCTCGAGCAGGAGTAGCGGACTATGGGCCGGCAACTTGCCCCACTGTTTTTCGCCGCCTTCCTCGCTTACGGCTACAACAATATCTTCATGACGCTGACCCCCTCTTTCGTGGTGGCCGCGGGAGGGACGTTGGCGGAAGCGGGGCTTCAGAACAGCGTGTATCTGGCCGCGGCAGTCCTCTTGCGCTTCGCCTTCGGCCCGGCGGCGGACCGGTGGGGTACAAAGCCGGTTATGCTCGTGGGGCTCGCATCGTTTGTGGTCGGGGGCGCTCTGTTTCCGCTGTGCATCGAGTTCTGGCAGATACTTCTGGTGCGCGGCGTGCAGGCGATCGGCCTTGCTTCATTCTGGTCGTCGGCTACGGCCACCGTGTCGGAAGCAGCGCCGCCCGAGGCTCGAGGTCGTTGGCTCGGCTGGTACCGCTTGGCAACTTCCGCTTCGCTTCTTTTGGGGCCTCTTGTGGCGTTCGGCTTAGTGGAGGCTGTCGGGTTCGCTGCATGCTTCTGGGCGCTTTCCGGATGCTCCGTCGTTGCTTTGGTTTGCGTTGGCATCATGAGGCCCGTGCGCCGCCGATGCGAACAGCCCCAGGCAAGGCAGCCCCGTGCAAGAGGTTCGTTTTCCCTGGTCGGTGCCGTCGGCCGGGCTGCAGCGGGGACGTTCGTTGCCGCCATAGGGTATGGCTTGCTGTTCAGCTTCGGGGGCACCTTTGCCTCGGCGGCAGAGGTGATTGGAAACGGAGGGTGGTACTTCACGCTCATCGGGCTCGGGGGTCTTGCGGCCAACCCCGTTGCCGGCGTTCTTTGCGATCGCAGGGATACGCGAAGGTTGTTCGGCGCGCATATGCTGCTCATGGGGGTGGGTGTGGGGCTTTTCGCTGCAGCCTCATCCTTACCGGCCCTTATCGCATCGGGCCTGTGCGTTGGCTACGGCTATGCGGGCGCCATGGTGTGCGCCCAGGCTCTGATCGCCCACGAGGTGCCCGAGGAGCACCAGGCGACGGCTCTTGCCCTGCAGCAGAACGCCATCGACATCGGTATCGCCTCCGCGAGCGCCCTCTACGGGGCTGTGTTCTCCGCCTTTGGAGCCGCTGCCGCCGGGCCCTTCCTCTTCCAGGCGGCCCTTATTGCGTTCGCCGGGCTGCTGCTGGCGAGGCGCTGCGCGCCGCAGTCCCGGTGACCGGGTCGCTGGTCGCTACTTCTCCACGACTTCCACGGTCACTTCGGCCGGGGCGGGCAGCTCGGCGGTGCAGTGGGGACAGCGGGTGGCGCCCACGTTGATCTCCTCCAGACAGAAGGGGCAGGTGGGGGCATGCTCGATGACTTCCTCGCCCTTGGCGTTCTTCATAAAGGGCAGCTTCGCCGTGCCGTCCTTCATCTTGTTGAAGGCCTTCACGATCATGAACACGACCCACGCCACAATGAGGAAGTTGATGATGGCGCTGATGAACGCGCCGAAGTCGATGCCGTTTTCGGTGCCGGCGACGGGGATGGTGAGGCCCGCGACATCGGTGCCGTTGCCCCCGGTGATGAGTTTGATGAGCGGGTTGATGATGTCGTCGGTCAGCGACGTGACGATGGCGGTGAACGCCGCGCCGATGATGATGCCGACGGCCATGTCGATCACGTTGCCGCGGTTGATGAACTCTTTGAACTCGGCCAGGAGGCTTTTCATGGTCGATCCCTTCTCGCAGTGAATCTCGTTGCGGCCCTATTATCTCTCCTTAGGTAATTTGTTTCGTTACGCTCCGATAACGCTTGCAGTACGAATGGTCTTTTGGCTCGTTGTGAACCGATGGTCGCGAGTGCCTGGTGATCGCCTCTGAGGGGTCGTCAAAGAAGGCAATGGGGGCGAAGTAGGCACCCAAAAAAGACATATCGACGCATCGTTAAAACATATGGCAATCATCACTTTAGTTGAGTAAAGTGATGGTATAATCCATCCGTTTACCGGGGAGATCTTCAGATGGCCGGCACATTAATTGCATGAGATTGCGGGTACTGAGGGGCAGATGGACATAGGTCTGCGGTGGCTTTCCTGTCGATGCGACTCGTCGTGTGAGGCTTCCCGCTCACAGTCAAGGAGAAAGGGAAAGGAAAGCACTATGGCTGGAAACAATTCTGGCGATAACCAGCTTAAACGCGGCGCCATCGGCGGCATTGCGCTGGTGTTCCTGGTTATCGCGGCGGCGGCGCCGTTGGGGGCTTCTGCCACCAACACACCGCTCATCTTCATGCTGGGCAATGGCTCGGCGGCGGCGTTCGACTTCCTCATCATCGCCGTGCTGCTGCTCCTGTTCAGCGTGGGCTTCACGGCGATGTCCACCCACATTACCAATGCCGGCGCGTTCTACGCCTATATTTCAATGGGCTTGGGAAAACGGTTCGGTACTGCCGCCGGTTTCGTTGCCGTGGCGGCCTATAACCTGCTGTCGGTATATTTGGTTTCCGCAGGAGGCACCTTTGCATCTTCGATCATCGAGATGGAATTGGGGATCTCCATTCCTTGGTGGGTGATTTCCCTGGTGTTTGCCGCCATCATCCTCACTTTTTCGTATTTTGGCATTGAGGGTGGCACCAAGTTCCTCATGGTCTGTCTTGCCTGCGAGGTTGCCATCTTGGCCGTCGTCGATCTCTCGGTGCTCATCCAAGACGGCCCCGGAGCCTATCCGCTGGACGTATTCTCCCTCGATATGCTGTTCAACGGAGGCGTGCCGGGAGGCATCGGTCTCGGCGTTTGCTTCGCCTTCCTGTGCTTCATTGGCTTCGAGGCCACGGCCATCTTCGGCGAGGAGACCCGCAACCCCCGCAAGATCATTCCCCGTGCCACCTTCGCAGCCGTTATCGTCATCGGGCTCGTGTACTCGCTGAGCGCTTGGTCCATCACGGCCGCCTACAACGCCATGGGCACCGATGTCGTCACGGTTGCCGAAATCGCTTACGACTCCATGTACCACGATGTGGCCGTTATGTATTGCGGCGATATCGTCGGGCACCTCTTCAATTGGTTCCTGCTGATCTCGAACTTTGCCTCGTGGATGGCGGCTCACGGAATGGCCTCGCGCTACCTGTATTCCTTCAGCCGCGCCAATCTGCTGCCGAAGGCCATGGAGAAGACCAACAAGGCGAAGTCCCCGTTCGTGGCCTGCTGCGTCAATATGGTGATCGGCCTGGGCATCTCCTTCATTATGGCGCTCTGCGGGCTCGATCCTTACTCTGAGGTAGGCGCCATCTGCTCATCCATCGCCATTGTGGGCATCATGCTGATCGAGCTCATCGTCTGTATCGCCGTTATCAGCTACATGCGCAAGCACAATAGCGAGCCTGGCTTTGGCCATAATGTGTTCCAAACCACCATCGCGCCCATCCTGGCGCTTATCGGCATGGGCTATGTACTGTTCCTCGTGCTCAGCAACTTCAGTCTGCTGACTGGTTATGAGGATGTCTTCGTGAATGTCTTCATCGGCGGACTCATGGTCCTCGTCGGCATCATCGGCTACGCCATCGCCATTGCCAAGGACAAGAATGGCACGCTGGTTGATCCGGTTGACATCGATGTCGAGGAAGAGATAGTCGAGCAGGGCAAGGAGATCGGCCCCGGTGATTTCAACATCGGTATGGGGTAAGCTTTGAAGGGTCCGTCTGAGGGCATTCGGTTTTAGTCTGGGACCCGCAACGGTGCGGGTTCCCTACGAGAAAGGTGAGACATGGCTGAGGAACTGGTAATTAACGCCCCTATCGAAGAGCGCTACGTCGACTACAACGGCCACAAGACCTACGTGAAGATCGTGGGCGAGCGCAAGGACAACGGCAAGAAGCCGCTGCTGGTGCTCCACGGCGGTCCGGGCGACTGCCACAACTACTTGCTCGACCTCGCCCGCATCGCCGACAAGTACGATCGGCAGGTCATTTTCTACGACCAGATCGGCTGCGGCAAGTCCATGGTGGAGAACATGGGCGAGGACTACTACACCTACGATCTGTGGATAAACGAGTACTACACCGTGTGCGAGGCGCTCGGTCTCGATGACTTCCATCTGTTCGGCAACTCCTGGGGTGGCATGCTGGGTATGCTGTGCATGATGAAAGACGACAAGGGCGTGAACTCGTTTGTCATCAACTCCTCTCCAGTGCTCATCCAGTCGTGGCTCGATGCCGCCAACCACCTGATTACGTTCCTGCCGCTGGAGATGCAGAACGCGCTCGCCGAGGCCGAGGCCACGGGCAACTACGAGACGGTGCAGGCCAAGGCGGCCTTCGACGAGTACTACAAGCGCCATGTGTGCGGCATGTACGAGAAGGACTACCCCCAGCATCTCATCGACTCGTTCAGTGCCGTGGGCGAGTGCTATATGATCATGCAGGGCGCCTCCGAGTTCGTGGTGACCGGCAAAATGCGCGATTGGGATATCCGCGAGGGCGTGAAGGACATCAAGGTGCCCTGCATGGCCCTTTCCGGTACTGACGATGAGGGCACCCCGTGGGTCATCAAAGAGGGCGTCGACCTGATTCCCGGCTGCGAATGGACGCTCATCCAGGGTGCGCCGCACATCTGCTCCATTACCCATCCCGACGAGACCTGCGCGGCGGTGGAGGGCTTCATTTCCCGCTTCGACTAGTTTTAGCTTACAGGGCTTAACGGTTGCGGCCGTCCTTCGGGGCGGCCGTTTCTCTATCGGGCCAGCGGCGGGACAGCGGGGACGTAGCTTGTTGTCCCACAGCGGGGCCTTCGGCGGCGGGGCTGCCTGCGGTGCCCCCGGCAGTGGGATCGTCGTCGGTGGTCTATTCCTGGCCGAGACGGCCTTTGCTCGTTCCGTTGTCCTTCCGGCACCGCGAGATGCCCATCGTCGTGATAACATGGCGCCAACCGTTTACAAGGAGTTACGACAACCGTGGATACAGCGAAAATCGAAGCAGGCGTCCGCCTGATTTTGGAAGGCGTCGGGGAAGACCCCGAGCGCGAGGGGCTGCGGGAGACGCCGGCGCGCGTGGCCCGTATGTACGAGGAAGTGCTGGGCGGCTTGGAAGAGGATCCGTCGCGGCATTTCGACGTGACCTTCGACGAGGGCCACGAGGAAATCGTGCTCGTGGGCGACATTCCCTTCTTCAGCATGTGTGAGCATCATTTGGCGCCGTTTTTCGGGAAGGCGCACGTGGCCTACATTCCTGGCGAGGACGGCCGCATCTGCGGCATCTCGAAGCTGGCGCGGCTCGTGGACGGCTTCGCCAAGCGCCCCCAGGTGCAGGAACGTCTGACCGGGCAGATTGCTGACACGCTGGTGGAGGCGCTGCATCCGGCAGGCGTCATCGTGGTGCTTGAGGCCGAGCATATGTGCATGTCCATGCGCGGCGTGAAGAAGCCGGGCGCGAAAACGACCACCCGAGCCGTGCGAGGCTGCTTCGAAACCGACGCCGCCGCCCGCGCCGAGGCGCTGTCGCTGATCTTCCGAAAGTAGCGCCCGTCCGTGTCGTTTCGGCGCGCATGAAGCATCTGCTCGCGTCATTCTGGGCGAGCGTAAGCGAGTTGAAGGATTTCCCGACGACCCAACGAGAAAGAAGGTTCCCATGAAGTGCGTCATCTCCGTCCTCGGCAAGGACCGCTCCGGCGTGGTGGCCGCCATCGCCACGACGCTGGCCGACTGCGGCGCCAACATCGACGACATCTCCCAGACGATCCTCGGCGAGGGTCGCATGTTCTCCATGACCATGATGGTGACGCTGGATCCTGCCGTCGCCGACTTCAACACCGTGCAGGAGCGCCTCGCCGCCGACGGCGAGCGCCTCTCCATGCAAGTCCTCATCCAACGCGAGGACGTCTTCCAAGCGATGTACGAGATTTAGGCAACATCGCGCTTAGCCCCCGATGCCTTTTGCGCGTCAGGGAAAGGGCGTGGTTGGTGGCATTCCCGCTTGACTGATCGAGTAGAATGAAAGTCCAATGAAAGGAGGAGCTTTATGGCGCATGTCGTCGACGTGGCAGCGTATATTCTCGAGTGTCTCGGAAGTGTTTCAACCATGAAGCTCCAGAAGCTGACTTTTTATAGCCAGGCGTATTATCTGGTTGAGCATGGAACACCGCTTTTCCCCGAAGAGTTTGAGGCATGGGCAAATGGGCCCGTGGCTCCAGATTTGTTCAAGAGGCATAAAGGCGAATTCGTAGTTTCGCGCGGCTTTTTCGGTCCTTTGTTGGAGCACGCTCTTACAGAATACGAATACGCGGCGATCGACCATGTCGTTGGTTGCCTGAAGAACTGGACGGGAGCCAGTCTCAGCGAATTGACTCATAGTGAAGCTCCGTGGCTTAATGCTCGCAGTGGGCTAGCGCCCAATGCGCGATCGAAAAGGCCCATTGCTATCGGTTGCATGAAGGCCTATTACGAAACGAGGCCGGCTGGCAACCCGGTGTTCGCATGAGCGCAAATTGGATTTCGAAAACCAAGGTAGGAAAAGCGGGGGAGGCATTGACTTCCCCGCTTTCTTCTTCCGAGGATCGTGCGACTGCGCTCGAGGTTGTGAATTACTGGAGAGGGATTCACGCCGAGGCGCTCCAGCGAGCCTTCGAGGATATAGAGGGCCTGAACGCGGTCGGCTCCGACGTGCTTATTGCGGGGCGAATCAAGAAGCTGCCGACGATTGTCGATAAGCTCGGAAGGCCGGACGCTCCCTCCGATCTTCAGACGATGTACGACATTGCGGGATGCCGACTGGTGGTGCCCGATCTAGCGACACTTGAGCGTGTCTATAGCGAGATCGCTTGCCTGCCTGCATTCGATGCTCCGAAAACGAAGCGCCATGATTACATTGCATACCCTCGTCCGAGTGGCTATCGCGGAAAACATGCGATCTTGCATTATTGCGATCTGAAATGCGGCCATAAGCTGTTTGTTGAGGTTCAGCTGCGGACGGTGCTTCAACATGCTTGGGCAACGGCAGTGGAGATGCACGATGTGGCTGTGAAAAGTCGGTTGAAATTCAATGAGATCGATAACCCTGCTGGACGGTTTTTCAAGAAGGCGGCTGTGCTTATTGCCCAACTAGAAGAACAGGGAGAAATTGACGCGAGCGCTATTCGAGGTCTCGCCGACGGGAGGCCGGAGTTGTCTTATGCCATTGAGGCAAAGGAAACGCTTAAAGCCGCCAGTAACGCCGTCTACTTTCTCTCCGACGATGCGAATAGGGATGTCGCCGACTACTATCTCGTTGACCTCGTCGCGGACGAGCAAACGCTCGAGCTTACACCGCTTGATTCCATAGCGGCCCTTTCTCGATATTTCGAAGAGGAGGGCGCCGACCGCGACGGTAGCCGTGATCTGGTCCTTACAAAAGGAGCTTCCAAGGAAAACCTCGCGAAGCTGTATCCCAATTACTTTGGCGATATTTCCGAGTTCCTCAAACTCATCGAAAAGCATTTGGACGCGTTTGCGTAAGAAAGGCAGGAAGATGGCCGCGTCGACTTCGCCCGCATGCGGCCGCTCGTCTACGATTCCACCCGCCGCATCTACCGCGTGGTAGGCGAAGAGGTCGGCGGCGCCTGGGAAGCCGGCAAAGCGCTGATGTAGGACGGTAGTTTATGGGAAACTATACTGCTGCGCGAATGAGAAACAGCGAAACGGGCGCTCCGTTCAACGATGGGGCGCCTTTGTATTCATGGCCGCATAGGGTCTTAAGATTGCCTCGCTCTCTGCGCGCTGTTAATTATGGGTGCTGCTCATGCGCTGGTAGAAATCCTTGGGGATGCGGCGGTGGCCGAAGTCCCTGACTCGATGCTGCCTTCGGTGCCTCGGAATATGATGCGGCAGGTGGCGCGGGCGCCTTGGGCGACGCGGGGCTGGTAATGGTATGACGACCAAGTGTCGAACTCGTACTTGAGCATGCTGGCACTAACGCGCTCGGCGATAAGTGCCGTAAGGGCGCGGCAGGTGTTCGCGACGGCCGCTTCGAAATCATCGTCCTCGGGGAAGGCGTAGGCGAGAAGATAGACGTCTTCAACGAGGGAATCGGGATCCATAGAGAGCCCTTCAACATCAGTGATTGCGTCAACCGCCGCTCTCAGGCGTGCGTCATCAACGGCCATCGATGATCTCCCTCAACGCATCTTTGCGTCGATTGAAGGAGGCGAGCGCCTCCTTTTTAAGCTTGCTGTTCGTTGCGGGCTTGTCGGTAGCGCGCGCTTAAATGGGTATGTAAATGTGTAATTAACTGGTTGACATTGATTTGGGAACGGGTAGGTTTTGGTTGGTTCTTCGGGGCGCCCCGTTTTTCGAGCATCATGGGTTTGCTTGGCGGATTGCTGTCGGTTAAGCGTTAGAATAGTCGGCAATCAGTGGCGGCTCCGAGGCGACAGGGACGGAAGATGACGCGGATTTACACGTGTAATGTGCCCGTTGAGGCGGATCTGGTGGATGCGTTTTGCTGGCTGCAGAAGGGGTTCACCGACCAGTTCGTCTACTACGACAAGCAGAACCCGACCCGCTATATGGGACTCGGCCGCTGCATCGCGCTGCCCAGTTTACGCGATGTGGAATACGAGTACGGCGAGGGCAGCTCGCTGCACGAGGTCGCGACTGGTGAGGCTGCTAGCGAGGTCGCCGGTGGGGCTGGCGCCGGCCAGCCGCCGGTGTTCTTCTCGTTCAACCGCTTCGACGCCACCAATCCCGCGCCGGCCGACGAGTTGATGGCCTCCTTCCCGCGGCTGCGGTTCATGCTGCCGGAAATCGTGCTCATCGAGAACGAACGCGGGCGGTTTCTCCAGGTAAACTCGCTCGGTCCGGTGTATCCCGGTCGCGTGGCTCGCTTCACGCGCATGGTGGCCGCTGCACCGCCCCGCCAACGCGCGGTCATTCCATTTTCCCTCGAGCCCGATTCTCGCGAGGCCTGGGACGAGGCCATGGGTGCGGCGCTTGCGGCCATTGGGGAGGGCCGGGTGTCGAAGGTGGTGCTCTCGCGTCGGTTGCGCCTTGTGGCTGAGCATCCTTTCTCGTCGAAGGATCTGCTCGTGAACCTCATCGACGGCGACGCCCGGGGCACGGTGCTTCTGTACCGCTACGCCGACGTCTTCTTCTGCGGCTGCACGCCGGAGCTGCTCGTGCGCAAACGCGGCGATGCTGTGGCGTCGATGTGCCTTGCGGGAACGTGCCCGACGGGGGCCACCTCGGCGGAATCGGATGCGCTGGCGGAGGCGCTCATGGCTGACGGGAAGAACCGCGCCGAGCACGATTATGTGGTGCAGCTCATCCGCAGCGTGCTCGACCGTGTTTGCTACGACGTGGATGTGCCCGCAGTGCCCGAGATCATGCGGCTTGCCCACGTGCAGCACCTGTTCACGCCGGCCCGCGCCCGTGTGCTCGCCGGCGTCACCCTGACCGACCTGATGGAAGACCTGCATCCCACGCCTGCCGTGGCTGGCACGCCGGTGGGGGAGGCGAAGATGCTGCTGCGGGCCATCGAGCCCTACAACCGCGGACTCTATGCGGGAGCCTGCGGTTTCGTGGACGGCGCCGGCGACGGCGAGTTTTCCGTGGCCCTGCGCACCGGCGTTTTCGACGGCGAGATGGGCTATGTCTACGGCGGTTGTGGCATCGTGGCGAGCAGCGACGCCGACGCCGAATATGCGGAGATCGACCTGAAGCTGCGCACCATCCTTTCCGCTTTCGGCGCGTAGCCTCTTGTCGCGCGGCTCTCCGGGGGCGTTTCGTGCGCTATCATGGACGGACGAAATTCGCGAAAGGAAGTGGCGATGCCCATAACGACGACTCATCAGCAGGATACCGCGCTGTTCGTGGCGGCGTTTTTCGACGAGATGGTGCGCTGGGGCGTGTGCGAGGTGGTGGTGAGCCCCGGTTCGCGGTCGACGGCCTTGGCCATGGCGGCCTACGAACTGGAGCAGCGCCGACCCCAGGATCTGCGAGTTTACGTGGATATCGACGAGCGCGGGGCTGCTTTTCTCGGCCTGGGTCTTGCGAAGGCGAGCGGTCGCCCCGTGGCGCTCGTGTGCACCTCGGGCACGGCCTTGGCGAACTACTACCCGGCGGTTATCGAGGCGGAAACGTCCCGGGTGCCGCTCATCGTTCTGTCTGGCGACCGGCCCCCGCAGCTGCAGGGCCTCGGCGCGCCGCAGACCACCGACCAGCTGAAGGCCTATGGCAGCCATGTGCGCTCCTTCCGAGCCATGCCCACGCCGCGCGGGCGCGATCGCGATATCGCCTTTGCCCGCCAGGCGGCTCGCGAGGCGGTGCTCGCCGCGCTTGGCCCGACGGCTACGCTGGCTCCCTACCGAGAGCCGGCGCCGGTGAAGGAGGGGTTGCGCGAGCCCGTGGCGACCGGCGTGCATGAAGGGACGGATTCTGCGGTCGCGGCGGCTTCCCTCGGCAAGCATGCTGCTGTTTCAGCTGGCTCCGGGGCCGCCGCGCTGCCGAAGGACCCTGCTGCCACCATCGCGCTGCCGATGGATCCTGCTGCTACCGTCGCGATGCCGGCGAATTCTGCGATCGATGACGCTCCCGCCGATGCTCCTGCGTGGGATACTGCTGGCGACTTTGCGGCCGCAGCCGTTGAAGAGGCCGATTCTTTCCAGCCTGTCTTCTACAACGAGGCCGGCGACATCGTGAACTACGATCCAAACCTGCAGGTGGCTTCCCGCGCCTGCATGCACCTGGCCGGCCCCGCGCACGTGAACTTCCCCTTCGATGCCCCGCTCAAGCCCGATTTTGCCGGTGCTGACCTGCAGGCCATGCAGCGTGCCGCCCACGACTGCTTCGCTCTGGGCGCTCGCAACGCCAGTATCGCCGCGAAGGATGGTGCCCTTCTCGATCTGGGCCCGCTTGTTGGCCCTGCCGGCACGCTGTCCCAGGCCAGCATCGAGGCCATCGAGCGCTTGCTGTGGAAGCGGCCGTGTCTCGTGCTCGCCGGCGAGGGCTCCTGCGAGACCGTGGCGGAAGCCGAGGAGATTCTCGCTTGGGCCCGCAAGCTGTCGCTGCCGGTGCTTGCCGATCCGCTGTCGGGTCTGCGCTCCATCGACGACCCGCTCATCATCGACAACTACGACAATCTCTGCGCTCGCGCCGACTGCCCCGTGCCCGAGGTGGTCATCCGCTTCGGTCGCTACCCTGTCTCGAAAAGCGCAACCGCCCTGCTCGAGCGCGCGCGCCCCGTCTCCCTGACCGTCGATGTCGCCGAGACGCGCGATTTCAACGCGGCGACGGACGTGTTCGTGGGTACGACACCCCTCGGGTTCGTGCGCAGCGGATGGCGCGCCGAGGGCCGCAAGGCCCAGCGCCGCTTCGCTGACGCCTGGGTCGCCCTCAACGACGAGGCGCGCCTGCGCATTCTCGCCGTGGAATGGGACGGCGTGGCCACCCACGATTCCGAGGCCGCGGAAGGCGCCTACGTGCGCTCGCTTCTCGAGCTGGCGCCGGAAGGCTCGTGCCTCTTTTCGGCGAATTCCATGAGCATCCGTGCCGTGGACACCTTCTACGTAAAGGACGGAAAGCCCCTGGCTGTGATGGCCAATCGTGGGCAGAACGGTATCGACGGCGTGGTCTCCACGGCCGTGGGCGCAGCGCAACATTTCGCCCAGACGACGTTCCTCACCGGCGACTTCACGCTGCTGCACGATCTCTCCGGCTTGGCGCTTCAGCGCGAGATGCTGCTCCAGCGCCGTGGGCCGGAAGGAACCCCGTCGCTGGTCATCGTGCTGCTGAACAACAACGGCGGCGCCATCTTCGACATGCTGCCCCAGGCCTCCGCCGACCCGTACTTCGAGCGGCTGTTCCTCGCGCCCCAGGACGTGCGCTTCACCGAAGCCGCCGCCGCCTTCGGCATCCCCTCGGCCAGCGTGCACACGGTCGGCGCCTTCCGCAGCGCCTACGAGCAGTTTCTCGGCACGCCGGGCATAAGCCTCATCGAGGTCGCCCTGCCCCTACGCGGCGTCCGCGACCGCTACGCCCCCTATCAGCGCTAACGCTTATGGGTTCGGGTGAGTTGTGCGATGGCGGGACGATTACGGAGGGACGCGGTGGAACCGTGGTGAGATCTGCCGGTGAAGGGATGGCCCCCTGCATCCTTCTGCACGGGTTCGCTCAAACGCCTGTGTCGTGGGATGCGGTAGCGCAGCGGCTGCAGGCGGCCGGTCACCGCGCCTATGCACCCGATTTGTACGAGTGCAAGGGCGACCTCAAGCTGCCAAGCGTTGAGGAAGTTTTGGAAGGTACGGAGGCGGGGGAAGACGGGGAAGACGGGGAAGACGGGGAAGACGGGGAGGGCGCGGAAGGCGACGCGAATGCCAAAAACGTCTCTGGGGCGGTGCGCGACCCGCTGACCTCCCTCGATGCGGCGTGTGATCGGGTGGCGGCCATCGTGCGTTTGGTCGCGCAGGTCGATGCCGCGCCCGTGCTCGTTGGCTATTCCATGGGCGGCCGCATCGCCGCTGAAACCGTGGTGCGCTATCCCAATCTGCCGCTGGCCGGGCTTGTTTTAGAAAGCGCGGGGCTCGGGCCTGCCGACGAAGCCGCTCGGGCCGCCTTAGCCGAGCGCAATGGCGCCTGGGCTCAGCGGCTTCGCGATGAGGGCGTTGCGGCCTTCATGGACTGGTGGGAAACGCTGCCGTTGTTCGCCAGCCAGCAGGCGCTTCCCGCGGAAGCGCGCGCCGCCATTCGAGCCGAGCGCACCTCCCGCGATGCAGAGCCTTTGACCCGCTCTCTGGAAGCCTGGGGCGCTCACCATCAAGCTGCCGAAGCGGTTACGCTTGGCGTCCTTGCCGACCTGGCCAACCGCGGCGTTCCGGTGCTCTACGTTGCCGGCGTTCTTGATGAGAAGTACTCCGCGGTAGCCGCCCGCGTCCGCGCTGCCGGCCTTCCCACAGAGCTCGTCCCCGATGCTGGCCACAACGCGCACCTCGAAGCCTCTTCCAATTTTGCGGGAATCGTTGAAGGCGTTCTCGCTGAAGATGTTCTTGATGGAGATGCCTTGGCGCGAAATGTGGCTTCAAAATCACGAAAGATCGGATACGGGGCCTAAAAGAGACCTTCCCGCGGCCTTTTTGGCTTAGAAATCACGAAAGATCGGGCGAAGAGCGCCAAAAAGGCCTCTCAGTAATACAAAAGCGCTCGTTTTCCCAGGTGGCGTATTACAAAAAAGTCTCTACTACTCCGATCGCGCCGATTTTTCGTGATTTTCAAGCCAAAAAGGAACTCGAAGTCGCGAAAGGGACTTAATGTCATCACGGCTTCCTGATATCTTCTAAGCCATGGCCGCGACAGTCGTGGCTGCAGCACCTTCTCGCCGGCTTTTCCAAATTATGACTCACAAACACACTTTATTATGCTAAAGTGTCGGCCATGATTTTCGTTCAGGGACATAAAGGTGGCATGGATGCGGCGGCGCTCGCTGTGGCAAGCCAGCACATCGCCCAGCAGTCGCGCGATGCGGTGGCCTGCGCCCTCATGAGCGCGCATAAGGCTGCCCAGTGTTGCACCGACGCGGTCGAGTGTGCGCTGGCCAGTGCGCACAAGGCGGCTCAGTGTATCGCCGAGGCGGCCCGCGCTGTTGCCAGCCAGCATGAAGCCCAGCAGTCCCTGCGCGAGGTCTCCCCACAATTTGAGTTCCGATACCAATAGCACACGGGTTTTCGCCCGTGGCTATTTTTTTGTAGCCCCGGGCGAAAAGTCGTGTGCGCCATCGGACGTATCCGCACACTGGAAGGAAAGAAGAGGGAAATGATCGCGAAAGTTCTTTTGGTAATCGCCTTCGTGGCCGTGGCCGTGGCGGTGGGCATCTACTGCCGTCGGCACACGGGCACCGTGGATGGCTTCATCCTGGGTGGCCGCAACGTCGGTCCGTGGATGAGCGCCTTCGCCTATGGTACGAGCTATTTCTCGGCCGTGGTGTTCGTCGGCTATGCGGGCCAGTTCGGCTTCAAGTACGGCATCTCGGCCACGTGGGCCGGCATCGGCAACGCCATTATCGGCTCGCTGCTCGCCTGGTGGGTCTTAGGCCCCCGTACCCGCGAGATGACCCATCGTCTGCAGGCATCCACCATGCCGGAGTTCTTCGGCAAGCGCTACGATTCCCGCGCCCTGCGCATCGCGGCGGCGGCCATCATCTTCGTGTTCCTCATCCCGTATACCGCCAGCGTCTACAATGGCCTGTCGCGCCTGTTCGGCATGGCCTTCGCGCTGCCCTACGATGTGTGCGTCATCGGCATGGCGGTGGTCACTTGCGTTTACGTGGTGCTTGGCGGGTACATGGCTACGGTTATGAACGACTTCATTCAGGGCATCGTTATGCTGCTCGGCATTATCGCTGTCATCGTGGCGGTCATCCTGAACAACGGCGGCTTCTCCGAGGCCATCATCTCGCTGTCGCAGATCCCCGCCGAGGGTTCGGCCATGCAGGGCCCCTTCGTCAGCTTCTTCGGGCCCGATTTGTTCAACCTGCTCGGCGTTGTCGTCCTCACGTCGCTGGGCACCTGGGGCCTGCCGCAGATGGTGCAGAAGTTCTACGCCATCAAGACCGGCCCGGCCATCAAGCAGGGTGCCATCATCTCCACCATCTTCGCCTTCGTGGTGGCCGGCGGCTCCTATTTCCTCGGCGGCTTCGGTCGCCTCTACGAGGGCCAGATCGAGTACGCCGCCAACGGCACGCCCATCTACGACTCCATCATCCCGACGATGCTGTCCACCTTGCCCGACGTGCTCATCGGCCTGGTGATTGTGCTCGTGCTGTCGGCCTCCATGTCGACGCTCTCGTCGCTGGTGCTCACGTCATCTTCTACGCTGACCATCGACTTTATCAACGGCAATATCATCAAGAACATGTCCGAGAAGAAGCAGCTCATCTGGATGCGCGGGTTGCTCGTGGGGTTCATCGCCATCTCCGCACTCATCGCGTTGTTCCAGTATCATTCCTCGGTGGTGTTCATCGCCCAGCTCATGGGCTACTCTTGGGGTGCGCTGGCCGGTTCGTTCCTCGGTCCCTTCCTGTGGGGCCTGTATTCCGGGCGCATTTCGAAGGCGAGCGTGTGGTGCTCGTTCGTCGTGGGTGTGGGACTGACCGCCGTGAACATGGGCCTGGCCCTTTCCGGCGGCACGCCGCTCATCGCGAGCCCCATCAACTGCGGCGCGCTGTGCATGATCATCTCGCTGGTCATTGTGCCGGCGGTGAGCTTGTTCACGCCGGCGGTGCCCTTCCAAATTAAGCCGCCGACGCCCGAAAGCGCCATCGACCGCGAGTACGACCGCGAGCTCGCTCAGGAGGAGCTGGAAAGCGCCACGGCAAGCGCTGCCGCCGACGCGTAAGAGCGAAGAGCCACAACTGAAGAAGAGAAACCCGGAAAGTCCCGTGTGATCGCGGGACTTTCTGTGACTAACTCGGATATACTTATGCTGTTCTGTCACCAGAAGGCCGGGGGCAGGGCACCGGCGTCAACCGTATTTCGTCGCACAGCGCAGAGGCGCGCGCATCGAGAGCGCTCGCGGTGCTCGCATCGCGCATTCGCGCACCGAGCGCGCCGGCGTCGCGCGTTCGCGGGTGTCATGCCCTCGGCCTCTTGAGGAAGGAAGGTCATGGAAGGGTTCGAACTCATTGCCACGGGCCTGTGGTCCATTGTGCCGCCGATTTTGGCACTGGTCCTGGCGCTCATCACCAAGGAGGTGTATTCGTCGCTGACCATCGGTGTGTTCACGGGCATGATCATCTACCAGTTCACACTGAACGGCGTCGGTGGCGAGCAGCTCGTTGCCTCGTTCACCATGGTGCCCCAAATGATGGCCGAGCAAATAGCCGGCAACGGGGCGCTGCTGTTGTTCCTTGCGCTTCTGGGAGCGCTTACCGTGGTCATCGCCACGGCCGGCGGCTCCCGCGCCTATGCGGAGTGGGTCACCACCCATGTGAAGAACGCCCGTGCCGCCTCGATCCTCACGGCGCTGCTCGGCATCATCATCTTCGTGGACGACTACTTCAACTGCCTCACTGTGGGCGCCGTCATGCGCCCGGTGACGGACAAGTTCCGCGTCAGCCACGAGAAGCTCGCCTGGATCATCGACTCCACGGCGGCCCCGGTCTGCATTATCGCGCCGGTATCCTCGTGGGCGGTGGCCGTGGGCGGCTACATGGGCGAGGACGGCTTCAACACCTTCGTGGCCTCCATCCCCTACAACTTCTACGCGCTGCTCACCATCTTCTTCGTGTTCTTCATGCTGTTCCTTCAGAAGGACTTCGGCCCTATGGCCGCGGCTCAGGCCGATGCCGAGGGCCGCATTCCGGCGGAGGGCTCGGCGCTTGAGGCGGTGTCCCTCGCTCGCATCGCCGACAAGGCCCAGGTCGATTTGGAAGGCGCGCCGAACATTCCCACCGTGGTGACCGAGGAGGGCGACATCGACGATGCCGCCGCCGGGGCCATCGAGGAGTACAAGGGCCTGAACATTTCCGATCGCGGCACCATTTGGGATCTCATCGTGCCCATCCTGGTGCTCATCGTGTTCTCTATCCTGGGCATGATGTACATGGGCGGCTTCTTCAGCGGCGTCGATTTCGCCACGGCGGTCGGCGAGAACCCGGTCATGGGCCTGTGCATCGGCGCGGTGGTGGCGCTGTGCGTGGCGGCGGCCATGTTCCTGCCGCGCAAGCTCATGAACCTGGGCGGTTTCGTGGAGGCGATGTCGGAAGGCGTGCGCTCCATGATCGGCGCCATCATGATCCTCGTGCTGGCCTGGTCGCTCGGCGGCTGCTGCCGCTATCTTCTGGGTACCGGCGAGTTCGTGTCCGGCTTTTTGAACGGGCTGGGCGTGGGGCTCGACCTTCTGCCGGCGATCATCTTCCTGGTGGCGGCGTTCATAGGGTTCGCCATGGGCACGAGCTGGGGCACCATCGCGCTCATTCTGCCGATCATCATCGGCGTGTTCGATGCCGCTGACCCGCTGTTCCTCGTGGCCGTGGGCTCGGCGCTGGCCGGTGCGGTTTACGGCGATCATATCTCGCCTATCTCCGACACGACGATTCTGTCCTCGGCCGGTGCGAAGTGCAACCACCTGCGCCACGTGGCCACGCAGATTCCCTACGCGACCCTGGTTATGATCGTGTGCTTCGTGGGCTATGTCATCGCTGGCTTCACGAAGAGCCCCTGGATCTCGCTGGCGCTGGGCGTAGTGCTCATCGTAATCGCCGTGCTGGTGCTCGTGCGCATGGAGGCGTCGAAGAAGGCGAAGGCATAGCGAAGACGGCCGACCGTGCAGCTGCGCCTATGAAGGTGGCTGCGGGATGGCGCCCAGGCGATGCGATCACAGGTGCGGTCGCATCGCCTGGGCGCATACTTACTAGAGCAGAAAGGGCCTTGTTTTTCGTCGTTTTTTGCGTTTGTTAGCGCTATGAGCACGTTGGTCCAAGAGCTAAGAAAGGGGATATGCAATATTTCATAAGAGAATAAATGAAATAGTATATATCAAATTTCCAATGATCTGAATGTGGCCTTAGCGTGCAGGAACAGAGACACTTCCGATGCTAACAAACGCAATTTTTGCCAAATTATCGGTAGAGAAATCGTCTGGCGAATGGCATGGGGAGGGCTCCACCATGGAGCCCTCCTTGTTCTGATGCAATTATGGAATGCGGCAGACCGTCCGCCGTTCGGTCGCTTACGCCGCGGCAGCAGCTTCGGCGAGCAGGCGCTGGCTCTCGGCGATGAGGCGCCCGGCCAGAAGTTCCTTGCCCATGGACTCATCCTGGGACGCGTCCAGCAGCATCTGAAGCGTGATGCTGTCGAAGTAGGCGTCGTAGCCGGTGAGAATCAGATCGTACGCTTGCTTGATGCCTTGCACCATGGACGCATCGGCGCGATCCTTGCGACGGGTGCGCGTCGTGTCCTTGGCGTCGTCGTCCAGCGCGTTCACCACTTGCAGTAGGGTGATCTTCGAGGGGTCGTTGGCCAAACGATAGCCGCCGTGCTTGCCGGGCCTCGCCTCGATGATGCCGGCATTGCGCAAAAGCTGCGCGAGCTGAATGAGGTAGTCGCGGGGGATCGACATGTCCTGGGCGATATCCTTCGACGAGCAGGTGTGCCCCTGCGCGGCCAGGTACAAGACGGCGCGCAGTCCATAATCTGTTGATGCTTTGAATTGCACTGCAGCCTCCTAACGTGTAAACGCCTACGGGTCTGCAGCTTGCGCTCCATCGACGCGAACGAACGGCCCGTGCCGACGTTGCGTCACCCGCAGGTGTGTCGGGAGCGGTCCTTTTTTGTTCCCGGCACTTAGCAGTATGCGAGCCGCAAAACGCAAATACAAGGGATGTACCAAACGATGAGCGCACCGATTCGCTTACGTAAACACCCTGTTGAATTCAGTAATCGATGAGCGTTTAAGTGGGGAAGGGGAGCGCAAGGAAGCCGGCAAGAGAGGCGCGGCGGGCGGATGGAGCGGACGGAGCGGACGGCTATGCGAGCCCCAGCACCTGCATCACGAGCAACGCCACGGTGAGCGCCGCCACCACACCGACGGTGGCCCACAGAAGCACCTTCGACACGCGCCCGCTTCGGTAGTCGCCCATGATGTACTTGTCCGCCGAGATGATGGCCATGAGTGCCAGCAGGATGGGCAGAATCACGCCATTGACGAACTGGGCCGTCAGCATCATGCCCAAAAGGTTCACGTCGGGAATGAGCACCACGATGGCCGAGAACGCGATCACGAAGGTGAAGATGGACTTGAACGTGGGGGCCTCGCGCCATTTGAAGGACACGCCCGCTTCCCAGCCGAAGGCCTCGCAGATGACAAATGCGGTCGTCAGCGGCAGCACGCAGGCGGCCAGAAACGACGCCGCGATGAGCCCCACGGCGAAGAGCGCCTCGGCGTAGGGGCCGGCGAAGGGGGCGAGCGCCGCAGCGGCATCGGCCGCCGAGTCAATGGTGATGCCGGCGGGAAAGAGCACCGCACCTGTGGTCACGATGATGAACCAGGCCACCACGCAGGCGGCGATGGTGCCGGAGACGGCGTCGGCCTTCTGCGAGAAAAGGTCTTTGGGCGTGAGGCCCTTCTCTACCACGTTGCTCTGTGAGAAGAACATCATCCAAGGCGCGATAGTGGTGCCGATCATGGCGATGACGAGCGAGATGAAGCTCACATCGCCGACAAAGGTGGGCACTACGGTGTCATGCAGCGCCTCGCCCCAGTTCGGTTGCGCGAGGAATGCGGCCACCACATAGGTGAGAAACACCAGCGACAGCCCGAGGAACACCCGCTGCACGCGCTTGTAGGAGCCGCCCACCACGAGCAGCCACACGCCGAGGGCCGCCACGGGCACCGAAATGTACTTCGACACGCCGAACATCTCCATGCCCGAGGCGATGCCGGCGAACTCGGAGAACGTCGTGGCCACGTTGCCCACCAGAAGCGCCAGCATGGCGAAGGCGGCGATGCGGATGCCGAAGCGCTCGCGGATGAGGGCGGCGAAGCCCTTGCCTGTGACGGCGCCCATGCGGCCGGCCGTGGTCTCCACGACGGCGAGCAGCACGCACATGATGGGGATGACCCACAGGGTGCCGAAGCCGAAGTTCGCGCCGGCCGTGGAATAGGTGGAAATGCCGCCGGCGTCGTTGCCGGCCATGGCGGTCACGATGCCGGGGCCCATGGCCGCCAGCACCAGCAGTAGCTTCGACGGCTTTTTCGTCGCGGCGGGGCCGATCTGCTCGCCGGCGGGAATGCCCGTATCGGCGATCTCCTCGGCTGCCTGGTGCCGCGCGCTCTCTTCGGCGCCCAGGCGCCCGGCGGCCGTCGTGCGCATGTCCTTCGCGTTCATGGCAGCCTCCTAGTAGTGCAGGCCGCCGAGATGCAGCGAGCCCGCCAGCTGTAGCAAAATCAGCGAGTAAAGGAACAGGCCCATGAGAGACGCGACGGTAATGCCGGCAATCGACAGCACATTCATCTTCGTCTTGTCGCCCGCCACATCGTCCTCGATGGCGTCCCAGGCGTCGTCGGTGGTGACGATGCCGAGCAGGGTGCCGTGCTCGTCCACCACGGGCATGGCCGGGATGTCGTACTTGAAGATGTCGGCGGCCACGTCCTCCTCTTCCTCGGAGGGAAGGCAGCTGATGATGTCGTCGTACATGATGTCGCCCATGAGGCGGTCGGCGTTATACAGAACGAGCGTGCGCAGGGAGTTCACGCCGAGCAGCTTGCCGTACTCATCGGTGATGTACACGTAGTGCACCGTCGGATGATCCTCGGGCAGCGCGCGCAGCACTTCGATGGTGTCAGCCACGGTGGCCGTCTTCGGCACGGAGACGAACTGGGTGGTCATCATGCCGCCGGCGGTGCCGTCCTTGTAGCCGAGCAGCCGGCGGATCTCCGCAGCGTCTTCCACGCCCATGAGGCGGAGCAGCGTCTCGGCCTTCTCGTAGGGAAGGTCGCGCACGATGTCGGCGGCGTCGTCAGGGTCCATGTTGCCGATGAGCTCGGCGGCCCGGGCGTCGGGCAAGTCGTCGATGAACTCGGCTTGGTACTCGTCTTCCATCTCGGAGATGGCCTCGGTGGCGCGACTGTCGTCCAGGTGCGCGAACACGCTGGCGCGCTGCTGGGGATCAAGCTGCTCCAAGATATCGGCCACGTCGGCGGGATGCAGCTCGTCTAAGCGGCGATGGGTCACCGACAGCTGCACCTCGGACAGGTCGCGGTCGAGCAGATCCATGTAGTTCCAGGCGATGAGCTGCTCGTCCACCTTCTTGTGGAAGAGCTTCGCCACGTTCACGACGGCCTTTTCCAGCAGCGGATGCAGCCCGCGCAGGATGCCGCGCACGCCCACCTCAGCGCCGAGCAGGCGCAGCTGCGTGCCGGACTGTGAGAGCTTCAGGTCGTTCACGCGCACGACCTTAAGGCCCTGGGTGTCGACGATCTGACGATCCATAAGGTCGCGGGCCAGCAGCACCTCGTCGGGCTGCAGGTAGCTGAAGCGGATGTCGTGGGCGTCTACCGACAGCGTGATGCCGTCGTCGTCGAAGGTGTCGACGTACTTGCGCCACGAGATCATGAACGGCACGCGCCCGGGCCCCTGGAAGGCCAGGCTCGTGATGCGCGGAAAGACCTCGCCGGTGGAAATGGCCAGGTCGGATATGGTGCCGAGTCGCTCGCCTTGGGCGTCGACCACGGGCTCGCCGATCATTTGAGAGAGATAGAGCATGCGTGTTCCTCCGTGCGGTAGGCATCAGCGCATCGGAATGGGGCGGCGTGCGCAAGTCGCTGAATCTGCGAGATTAAGCGCGATGACGCCCAGGGCGATGGGTGATGCTCAGCAGTCGTCCCTTCCGACGACCGCGCGGAGGCGAGAAGCCGGAAGTCTACATACTGTGAGGTTTCGATTTTCGAACCTTCAAGTACGTTCCTTTCCTTGGCCTGACAAAAAAAGAACCGCTCGAGGCGGCTTCTATTCTGTTCTGAACGATCTAAAATGGTGCGCCGTGAGGGATTCGAACCCCCGACGTACTGATTCGTAGTCAGTCCCTCTATCCAGCTGAGGTAACGGCGCACTTCCGAACAGCAACGACTATTTAACCATGACCCCAAAGCCTTGTCAACGAGAATTTTCAACTTTTTTGAAAATGCGCCGTTCGCCGCGCGGGGCGGCGGCGGAGCGTACCCCCGCCTGTAGGGGGCGCGGCAGGCGTTAGAATAGTCCGATACCCGTGTAGCGACCATTTTCCGGGAGGGTGCCCCATGGCCATGGAAATAGATGAAGCCGTCATCCGCGTGGACAACCATGCCGAAATCGACGAGGTCGAGCCCATCGAGATCAGCGACGACGAGGCTCGCCGCGTGCGCCTGTACGAGAACTTCTACCAGGTGAACGCCATCGATCCGGCGTTGTATGCCGCCCACGATGTGAAGCGCGGCCTGCGCAACGCCGACGGCACGGGCGTGCTCGCGGGCATGACCAACATCTCTAATGTTCACGGTTACGTGATGTCCGACGGCGAGAAGATGCCGGCCGAGGGCTCTCTGCGCCTGCGCGGCTACGACCTTTACGACCTTCTGGGCGATTTGGATCCGACGCGCCGCTTCGCTTTCGAAGAGGTGGCCTATCTGCTGCTCATGGGAGAGCTGCCGACGCAGGAGCGTCTCAACCGGTTCGTGGAAGTGATCGATTCCCAGCGCGAGCTGCCCGACGGATTCACGGCCAGCACGCTTATGGTGGACACCTCGCCCGATCTCATGAACATGATGGCCCGTTCCATTCTGCGCCTATATGCGGCCGACGAGTCCGCCGAGGACCGCTCTCCCGAGCACGAGATTCACACGGCGCTCTCGCTCATCAGCCGCCTGCCGCGCATCATGGTGCTGGCCTACTACGCCAAGCAGGCCGCCTTCAACCACGAATCCATGATCATGCACCGCTTCGTGCCCGGACAGTCCACGGCCGAGACCATCTTATCCATGCTGCGCCCCGACCGCTCGTTCGCACCGGAAGAGGCCCGCATGCTCGACATCATGCTGTGCCTGCACGCCGAGCACGGCGGCGGCAACAACTCGTCGTTCACGACCCATGTGCTGTCCTCGGCGGACACTGACCCCTATTCCACCTACGCGGCGGCTTTCGGTTCGCTGAAGGGGCATCGCCACGGCGGCGCGAACCATCAGGTGCGCGCCATGCAGGCGGAAATCAAGGAGAACGTGAAGAATTGGGAAGATGACGACGAGGTGGCCGCCTACCTGGCGAAGATCGTGAACAAGCAGGCCTACGACGGCACGGGACTCGTCTACGGCATGGGGCACGCGGTGTACACTTTGAGTGACCCGCGCGCCGTCATCGGCAAGCGCTTCGCCGAGCAGCTGGCCGCCGGCACGGAATACGAGGCCGAGCTGAACCTGCTGAAGTCCATCGAGCGTTTGACGCCCGAGGTGTTCGCCCGCGAGAAGGGCTCTACCAAGGAGCTATGCGCGAATGTGGACATGTACTCGGGCTTCATCTACTCCATGATGGGCATTCCCGAGGACCTGTTCACGCCGCTCTTCGCCTGCGCCCGCATGGCCGGCTGGGCGGCGCACCGCTTCGAGGAAATCGCCGCCGGCAAGCGCATCATCCGCCCCGCCTACAAAAACACCATCCGCGGCACCAAGCCCTACATCCCGATTGAGCGGCGGTAGGCATCGGAGCCTGCAAGACCAGTGGGCTCGATGACAGAACGCCCGATTTTGCACCGGTCGATCGGCGCTGGGGATCGAGTCCTACGGCGCTGCTAGCTTGGTGACAAAACAACCCGGTTTTGTGCACGTCTTTGGACTTATATAGCATCCAGCCCTCCGTTTCGTAGCACGCGCAACTTCGTCATGCAAAATACGATAGTCCTGACCAGGCAAAACGCAAATGAGGCACTCCCGCTTCTCTTGATTAGGGCCCTGACGGGTTTTCCGAATGTCTATATAAGTTCAGAAACGTGCATAGGGAGGCCCTTTTTTGTCACCGACAAGGGTCGACATTTGAAAAAGGCCCGAACGAGTCGGGCCTTGGTTTCTCTGGCGGAGGCGGTAGGATTTGAACCCACGGTACCTTTCGGCACGACAGTTTTCAAGACTGCTTCCTTAAGCCACTCGGACACGCCTCCGCATCATCGGGCTGTCGCCGCTGTGCGGCGAACGCGACGCACAGGATACCACATTCCGCTGCGATTATGGGGAATCGCCTGCTTTGCCGCGTCGCGCGGCGGTTGTTTGCGCGGCACCGCTTATAATTCCCTCCATGAACGAACATCGCACACTGGAAGAGCAGCAGGCGCTGGACGCGCAGTATATGGCGCTGGCCTTGGAAGAGGCGCGGGCTGCGGGCGCGGCGGGGGAGGTGCCCATCGGGGCCGTCGTGGTGTACGAGCCCATCGACCGCGGCACGCGCCGGCCGATGGCCGAGCCGCGCGTCATCGCTCGGGGCCGCAACCGCCGCGAGGCCGATCGCGACCCGGCCGGGCACGCGGAATTCCTCGCCATGAAAGAGGCGGCCCGCGTATTGGACGCCTGGCGTCTAACCGATTGCACCGTCTACGTCACGCTGGAACCCTGCATCATGTGCGCCGGTCTCATGCACCAGGCGCGCATTGCCCGCTGCGTGTACGGTGCGCCCGACCAGAAGGCGGGTGCGGTGGGCACGCTGTACGACATTCACGCCGATGGGCGCCTGAACCACCAGTTCGAAGTGACCGGTGGCGTGCGGGAGGAAGAGTGCGTGGCCCTGCTGCGCGACTTCTTCCGCGCCCGGCGCAAGAAGCCGATGTCAAATCTTGGATGAGGCGTGGCCGGTCTTTCTCGCCTACGAGCCAACCCATTTATCTCTCCGTCGCAAATGTATCTAAAATTTGAGCGCAAATCTCTCCAACAGAATATCGCAAATCAGTGTAAAATACGATGTAGATAATGAAATCGGATAAGCTCTGAGAAGGGAGTAAGCGACAGTGCAGTATCGCAATCGCATTGCCGATCGAGAGCTTGAGTTTCGTCTGGAATCTTTCGGTGCAACGCTTATTGTGGGCCCTAAGGGCTGCGGTAAAACTACCACAGCGAAGCAGAAAGCCGCCAGTGTCGTGGAGCTGCAAGATGAGGATAAGCGCGACAATTACCTTGCTGTAGCGGCAACGCAGCCTTCGCGGCTGCTGGAGGGCCCGAAGCCGAGGCTCTTCGACGAGTGGCAAGATGCGCCGAAACTATGGGGCGCTGTTCGCAAGTCGGTGGATGATGAGCAAAAGAACGGGCTCTATATTCTCACTGGATCGACGTCGCAAGAGGTGGACACCCCGCATACGGGTACTTTGCGCATCTCAACGTTGAAGATGCAGCCGATGAGCCTTTTCGAGAGCGGCGAGTCAGAGGGCTCCGTATCTCTTAAAGCGCTCTTTGATGATTCGACGAGTTATGACGGCTGCACCTCGAAGCTTTCCATCGATGAGTTGATCGTGGCGATATGCCGAGGAGGATGGCCGCACGCCATCAACAACACCTCCTTGCGTTCGCAGCTAGCAGTGGCCAAGGATCTCTTTCGCCAAACATGCTTTGTTGATATGTCTAACATAGATGGACAAAAGAGAAATCCGCGCTGGGCTGAAGCGATTCTGCGCTCCTACGCACGCAATCTATGCACTTTAGCAGAGACGAAGACGATCTACCGCGACGTGCGAGCAACGACGGAGCTGTCTGAGTCGACGTTCTACGATTATCTTGAAGCGCTCGAAAAACTCTACATTGTTGAGGACGTTCTTGCCTGGTGCCCGGCCATTAGATCCAAAACGGCAATACGGGCTTCGAGAAAGCGAAACATGGTAGACCCGTCAGTTGCCGTCGCCGCGCTTGGACTGAGTCCAGCGTATTTCAACGAGGATTTCAAAACGTTAGGCTTCCTCTTTGAGTCGCTCTGCATGAGGGATCTGAAGGCATATTCCTCGGCGCTCGGGGGCGAGTTGTCGTACTATCGCGACCGGTACGGATTGGAGGCCGATGCGGTGCTCCATCTTGACGATGGGCGGTATGCGCTTGTTGAATTCAAGCTGGGCGAAAGTGAAATTGATGAAGGCGCAAAGCATCTTCTTGAAATTGAGCGGCTTGTTTCCGAGCGCAACAAAAAGGAGGAGCAAGTTCCATTACGTCTTCCCGACGTGAAGCTCGTTATCACCGCCACCGAGTACGGCTATCGTCGTGAAGATGGTGTCTGCGTGGTGCCCATTGGATGCTTGAGACCATAGGTTTCCAGTTTTGGTCAACTGGATTTCTGACCTGTCTCTATTCCTGGCGGAGATTTGAAAGAGCGCTGGTGACTCTCTCAGGCGTCGCTTTCCCATTCGCTATAATTTTTCCCACGAACGAATGACGAACGCCTAGGGAGCGGCAAGCGGCCGACTACGGAAAGGAACGCGAATGACCGAGAACGCCCAGCGCAATCGCGAGGCGGAAGTGAACCTGCTGGCGGCGGCCCGCGAGGCCCAGTGGTCGGCGGCCGCTTTCATGGGGCCGAACACGATGAAGCTGGTCTCGCCGGCGAAGGTGAACCTGCTGCTCGCCATCGGGGCGCGCCGCGAGGACGGCTACCACGATGCCGATACCATCATGCACGCGCTCGCGCTGCATGATACGTTGTACCTGTGCGCAGAAGATATCTCGGCCGATGAGCTGGCGAAGCGCACCGCCGAAGGGGCGTCCCGCGAGGACGTTGCCGTGGGCGGCCCGGCGGACAACCTTGTCATGACCATCGACTTGGCCGACCGCACGGGCCAAGACCTCGCTGTGCCGGCGGCCGACAACCTCGCCTTCAAAGCTGCTGATCGCCTGTCCCGGGCGGTGGGTCGCGACCTTCCCGAGGCCATCCAGCTGCGCATTGAGAAGCACATCCCGGCCCAGGGCGGCTTGGGCGGCGGCTCGTCGAACGCGGCGGCGGTGCTCGTGGGCCTTGCGAAGGCGTGGGGCCTTGCGGCCGATGACGAGCGCGTGGCCGACGTTGCCCGGTCGCTTGGGGCTGATGTGGCGTTCTTCCTGCACGGCGGCTGCGTGCTGCTCGGCGGCGTCGGCGAGGTGCTCCAGCGTCGTCTGGAAACGTCGAGGCGCGCCGTGGTGCTGGTGAAGCCGGCGGAAGGCGTTTCCACCGCCGCGGCGTATCAGCGCTTCGACGAAACCCCGTGCTCTGTATCCGCAGAGGTGCTCGCCCACGACTTCGCTGCTGCTCGTGCCGATGACGTGGCGTTTGCCAACAACCTTGCCCCCGCGGCCGAGGTTCTGCTGCCCGAGCTGGCCGACATCCGTGCATGGCTCGCCGATCAGGTGGGGGAGGCCAATGTGCTCCTCTCGGGCAGCGGCTCGGCCACCTTTGCCCTCGTGGACACCTTCGCCGAGGCCAGCCGCATCGCCACGGCTGCCACGGCCCACGGCTGGTGGGCGCGCCCGACGAGCCTCTCCGGCCTGCGCGCCGCCGTCGTTCCGGGGCGGTAATCATGGGTTTTCTCGCTCGCCTTTCCCGCGTCGTCCCTTTGCTCATCATCATGGCGGTGGCGGCGGGGCTCATCTACGTGGTGGTTACCTACCGCCATTCTCCGGCTCGCGCCAAAGAGGTGCTCATCAAAATCTTCACCTGGTTTAACGGCATCGTCGTCGGCTTTTTCGCCCTGGTGTCGGTGTACGCCTTTTTCGACGATGCTCCGGCGGTGCTCGACCTCTCGCTCAGCTTCATGATCGTGGGTCTTGTCGGCCTCCTCATCACCCGCATCGCCAACTGGCGCTTTCTCAAGCACAACCCCAACTACCGCAAAAAGCGCCTCGCCGCCACCACCCGCCGTCGCTGGCCATGGGGGAAATAAAAAACTCCCTGTAGGGAGTTCGAGAAAAGGCAAAGTGGCGGAGGAGTAGGGATTCGAACCCTAGATGCCCTTGTGGGGCATACTCACTTAGCAGGCGAGCACCTTCGGCCTCTCGGTCACTCCTCCGCGTAACAATGCATCTTACCCGAGCGCTCCGGTTTCTGCAACGAAAATATTCCTCGTTGCTCAAAGAATCCTGCTGATTTGCGCACAGGTCGATGGGTTCTGGCGATGCCGCGGCGTCTCGGCGCGCCGGAATCGATCGCTTGGGCGAGAGCCGCCGACGAAGCGGGCTATTTCTGGTACCCTGTTCACGAAGGAAAACGCGCAGGCCGCTGAGGCGTCTGCGCACATTGCCAGGGAAAGGAAACGCGCATGATCGGTCGCTACACTCGTCCGGAAATGGGTCGCATCTGGGAACTCGAGAACAAGTTCGCCATTTGGAAGGAGATCGAGGTTCTGGCCTGCGAGGCCCAGGCAGAGCTCGGCCAGGCGGGCATCACGCGCGAGGAGGCCCAGTGGATCCGCGACCACGCCGGCTTCACCGTTGAGGAGATCGACGAGATCGAGAAAGTGACGAACCACGACGTCATCGCGTTCACCACCTGTATGGCGGGCTACATCGACGCCGACATCCCCGAGGGCGAAGACAAGCCTTCCCGCTGGGTGCACTACGGCATGACCTCCTCCGACCTGGGCGACACGGCCCTGTCCTACCAGGTCACCCAGGCTTGCGACATCATCATCGACGACATCAAGCGCCTCGGTGAAACCTGCAAGCGCCGCGCCTTCGAGTTCCAGAACACGCTGTGCGTCGGCCGCACCCATGGCATTCACGCCGAGCCCATGACCTTCGGCATGAAGTTCGGCAGCTGGGCCTGGGCCTTGAAGCGCGCCCTCACGCGCATGGAGGAGGCCCGCGCCGTGGCCGCCACCGGCGCTATTTCCGGCGCGGTGGGCACCTACTCTTCCATCGATCCCTTTGTGGAAACCTACGTCTGCGAGAAGCTGGGCCTTACTCCCGATCCGCTGTCCACCCAGGTGCTTGCTCGCGACCGCCACGCCCAGGTGATGGCCGCGCTGGCCGTGACCGCCTCCACGCTTGAGTCCATCGCCATGCAGGTGCGCCTGCTGCAACAGTCCGACGTCATCGAGGCGGAAGAGCCGTTCACCAAGGGGCAGAAGGGCTCCTCGGCCATGCCCCACAAGCGCAACCCCATCACGGCCGAGCGCGTTTGCGGCCTCGCCCGCGTGGTGAAGGCGAACGCCCAGGTGGCCTTCGACAATGTGGCCTTGTGGTTCGAGCGCGACATCTCGCACTCCGGCGCCGAGCGCGTGGTGCTGGCCGACAGTTTCACGGCGCTCGATTACATGTTCGGGAAGATGCAGTGGATGCTCGACGGCCTGCAGACCTACCCGGCCAAGATGGAGCACAACCTGTGGCGCACG
>OLNR01000404.1_pt1 | contig 37832 bp, 28 predicted proteins | sample 1672231 | NCBI WGS metagenome assembly OLNR01 (sample SAMEA3136662, study PRJEB25190) | human gut metagenome
TGCATCCTGCTGGCCGCTGCCCCAACAGCTCCTCCCTGTTTCCGCCGCTGGCGGCGGTCGTCGTCGTTGCCCCCAAAGGGGGAGCCTTTGCCTGTGCGCTTGAATTATTCCATCCGCTGCGCTATACTATTTCCATAAAAATGCTGCCGAAAGGCAGCGGGGGGAGGCGCAGATGTTCTTTCGGCTGCCGGTCGTCCGGTTCTTCAATCGTGTCATCAACAGGGCCACGGTCACAGTGGCCCTTGTTTTGCTGCAGATATGCTGGCTGCTCTGGGCCTTCTTCTCCCTCACCGCCGGAAAGGTGTGGGTGAATGCGGGGCTGAACGTCCTCAGCCTCTTCATCACCCTCTACCTCGTGCGGAAAGACGAGAACAGCGACTATAAGATCATCTGGCTCGTCCTCATCGGCATGATGCCGCTGCTGGGCGGTGCGCTCTATCTGGCCTTCGGCAACAAGGCCCCCGCCAAGCGGATGCGCCAGCGGATGCAGGCGGTGGAGCGCCAGCACACCGCCGACCTCGCCCAGCAGCCGGGCCAGACCGACGCCCTCGACCCCGCCAGCAGGGGACTGAGCCGGTATGTTTCGGAGTACGGGCCGTACCCCGCATGGAAAAACTCCACGGCAAAATATTACCCCTGCGGTGAGGCCATGTACCCTGACCTGCTGGCCGACCTCGAAAAGGCAGAGCGGTTCATCTTCCTCGAGTTCTTCATCGTCCGCACCGGCAAGATGTGGAAGGGGGTAGAGGACATCCTCGTCCGCAAGGCGGCGCAGGGGGTGGACGTCCGGCTCATCTACGACGATTTCGGCAGTCTGCTGGGTCTGCCGTCCGATTTCGTGGTGCAGATGGAGCGGGCGCATATCCGCTGCATCCCGTTCAACCCGGTGGTGCCGCTGGTGTCGCTGGTCATGAATCACCGCGACCACCGGAAGATCGTGGTCGTGGACGGAAATACAGCCTATACGGGCGGCATCAATCTGGCCGACGAGTATATCAATGAAGAAGAGCGGTTCGGCTACTGGAAGGACGCGGCTCTCCGCACCGAGGGCGCGGCGGTCTGGAACTTCACGGTGATGTTCCTTGACCACTGGAACGCCTTCCGCCCCAGCGAGGAGGATTATGCGCCCTTTATGCCTCAGGCTGAGGCCCTGTCTGCCCAGTCGGACGGAGTGATACAGCCCTACGGGGACAGCCCGCTGGACGAAGAGGCTCTGGCCGAGACGGTCTACCTGAATATCATCAATCAGGCCCAGCGGTACGTCTATATCTATACGCCCTACTTCGCGGTGGGCGAGACCATGCTGGAAGCCCTCAAGGCGGCGGCAAAGCGGGGCGTGGACGTCCGGCTGGTGCTGCCGGGCATCCCGGACAAGAAGCTCGTCTTCCGGCTGACCCGCTCCTATTATGTGCCGCTGCTCCGGGCGGGGGTGCGCATCTACGAGTTCACGCCCGGCTTCCTCCACGCCAAGTGCTACGTCAGCGATGACCGCGCCGCCGTGGTGGGCAGCATCAACATGGATTACCGCAGCCTCTTCCTCCACTTTGAGTGCGGGGCGCTGCTGCTCTATAACAGTCAGGTCATTGCTCTGCGGGACGATGTGCTCCGCACCCTGCCGGAGTGCCGGGAAGTGCAGCTGGCCGACTGCCGCACCTCGCTGGCCGGGACGCTGCTGGACAGTGTGCTCCGCCTGCTGAGCCCGCTGATGTGAGCGATACTGCGGTAGAATAAGTGGCGAAGTTCTATAAAATAAACGATATACAGTTTAATATTGGATGTTCGTCAACTTGGCGAAGTTCCCCTGATTGGCGAAGTTCGAACTTCGCCAGCTGACCCGAAGTTCGCCACTCTGGCGAAGTTTGTTTTACAGCGTTGCTGTGTCATTATTTTGGAACTTCGCCAGATAACACGTCGGTCTCAGAGCACAGTTGTAAATTTTCTGCGGGGTGCTTGACTTTTGCAGGGAATCGCATATACTAGAAATGGAATCGTGAGAAGTTCCATTGGCTTCACCAAAAGAAAAGCCCCCAAGGAGTTGCAGCTCCCCGGGGGCTTTCCGTTTAGTCGGGCTTGCGGTCCTTGTCGAATCTGTTAAGCCACTTACAAATATAATGCGAGATCACATTTGCCACAACAGATTCCAAAATCGTGAGAATAGGTGCCATTACCTTCACCTCCCTTCCCATAAAACTGGGCGGGGTAGGCCGCAGGACAAGTATAACACAGTTTCCAACAAAAAGATACATAAATAAATAGACTCCTGTCGGGCTATACTACTCCCAAAGAGATGAAAGGGAGCGTAACGCTTATGACACAGAGACAAAAAGCTCTTCTGAGCTGTGCCGTGGCGGCGGCACTGCTGCTGTCCGGCTGCCGCAAAGGCAGCAGCAATTCCGGCAGCATGAGCAGTTCGAACGCCATGTCCGGCTCGTCCGGCAGCGCCAGCACCACCCAGACCGGCGGCTGGAAGACCGGCCTCGGCATCCTGACCGAGGCCTCCGACGAGGCCCGCACCGGCACCATCCATACCATCGCCGCCGCCGTCCTGCTGGACGGAGACGGCAAGCTGGCCGACGTGATGCTGGATGAGCTGGAAGTGGAAGTTACCGCCGACGGCAAAGGCGTCGTCACCATGCCCACCGACTACCGCACCAAGCGCCAGAAAGGGGACGACTACCCGCTGGCAGCGGCATCTTCGCTGAAAAAGGGCTGGACCGAGCAGGCCGATGATTTCGCCGACTACCTCATCGGCATGACGCCCGAGCAGGCATCCATGCTGGAAACGGATAAGGACGGCAAGGCTGTGGACGCCGACCTGCTGTCCGGCTGCACCATCCGGGTGGATCAGTACCGCGACGCCGTGGCGAAAGCCTGCACGAATGCGTCCGCCCTCGGCGCGGCGAAGGGCGACCGGGTGAGCCTCGGCGTGGAGGCGGAGAATGCCTCTTCGGACATCACCGCCACCGACGACAAGGATGTGAACGCAGAAGTTGACCTTACCGTCGTGGCCCTGACGCTGGATGCCGATGGCCGTGTGACCAGCGCCATCGGCGACATGGCAGAGCCTGCGCTGACCATCGCGGCAGACGGCGGCGTCACCGCCCCGGACACCGTCCGCTCCAAGCTTGAGCTGGGCGACAGCTACGGGATGCGGAACGCATCCAGCCTCGGCAAGGAGTGGTACGAGCACAGCGAGGGCTATTGCAGCTACCTCAAGGGCAAGACGGAGAAAGAGGTGGCGGACATCCCTGCCGACGGCTCGGACGCCGACCTCGCGGCCCTCTGCACCATCTCCATCGACGCCCTGCAAAAGGCCGCAGGGGATGCGTTTGAGAATGCGTCATTATAAATTGAACGGAAAGTCTGACCGTCACCGTGAGGTGGCGGTTTTTTTGCGCCTGCGGGGCAGGCCAGAGCCTCTCCCTTTGGGAGAGGTGTCTGCGAAGCAGACGGAGAGGGCAAGCCCGTCTCCCGAGAGCCGCCGCGCAGCGATAAGCAGGCCCTTTGTCAGAGCGATGCTATCGCCGCGCTTGTACATCTCCGTCAGCGTCCTTGCCCTCTCAGTCTCGCTCCGCTCGCCAGCTCCCCCAGAGGGGGAGCCATTGGCAGGCCGGTCAACTTCCTACTGGACGCCTGAGGCGTAATATGGCGTAAAAGGGCGGGCCTGCCCGTGAGCCTCTGGGAGCCTTTTCACCCCCAAACCTGCGCGAAAGGGCCTGAAACCTGCGTGAATCGCGCTTGCCCGGGGGGAGGGGGAATGGTATAATAAAATCACCGAGACACACCCCACGATTGGAGGTAGCGACAATGAAAACTGCAAAACGACTCCTTGCCTTTGCCCTTGCGGGCGTGATGACGCTGGCCCTGCTCACCGGCTGCTCGGACAGCAGCTCCAAAGCCAAGCAGGTAGAAGAGTGCTTCCGCTCTCTAATGAAAACGAGACAAAATGTTGACTATCAGAAGGACGAGACGCTGGACAAAAAGCTCGAGGCCATCGCACAGCAGTTCCAGCCGGACTGGCTGGATGATATAAATGGTGGACTGACCGGGGAGGCACGGAACATCATTAGAAATGAATTGAGAGACTATCTGACAGGCGGCGTTTGGCTTTGGTATGGAGAAGTGAAGCCGGGCCAGAGTGCGCTGACGCAGGCGGAGAGCATGAAGCAATGCGATATGGTAGAGATTGATATTCTGAGGCCCGGAACATTACTGCGCGCCATAGCCTTTACAATGACGGACAAGAAGAGTGACGGCCACCGCTATTACCTCGCGCTGCTAACAAAGGCCACTATTAAGACCCCTCAGACTTAACACATCCTCCCTGTTTCCGCCACTGGCGGCAGTCGTCGTTGTTGCCCCCTTTGGGGGAGCTGGCGCGAAGCGCCTGAGAGGTTGTATGAAGATGGGCCTGACCGCCACCGTGAGGTGGCGGTTTTCTTTTTGTCCTTTGTACAAATACACCGAAAACCCGATCGGAAAGGGGCGCTCTGCGGGCAAAACGCGAAAAAATCGGTTTTCCTCTTGCCAAACGGGGCAAAACGCGCTATTCTATAGTCACAGTTTAACAATTTAGCATGGTAAAGCGGTAAAACGAAGCGCCGCTTCTGCTGAGAAGCTGTTTTCGTAAGCGGGGTACGCCGAATGGCGAGGATTTTTGCCCCGCAGACAAGGCAATTTTCCGCAGCAATCCTTGGTGGATTGCAAGGGAAATCAACGCAGTATGCGAGCAAAAAGACCGCTCAGGCGGTGTGCAATGCTTATGAAAACGGCTTCTAAAGGAGGAATTTGTATATGAAACGTCTGGTATCTGCTTTTCTGGCCGGTGCGATGGCACTGAGCCTTGCCGCCTGCGGCGGTTCTGCATCCACTTCCACGGCTGCTTCTTCTGCCGCCGCCTCTGCCGCCCCGGCAAGCTCCGCGGCCGCTGACAGCGACCTGGCTTATATCCGGTCCAACGGCAAAATGGTCATCGGCTACACCGTCTATGAGCCGATGAACTACACCGACGCCGACGGCAACTTCACCGGTTTCGATACCGAGCTGGCCACTGCCGTCTGCGGGAAGCTGGGTGTCGAGCCGGAGTTCGTGGAGATCAACTGGGACACCAAGGAGACCGAGCTGGCTGCAAAGAGCATCGACTGCATCTGGAACGGCCTGACCCTCACCGATGACCGCGAGGAGAACATGGCCTGCACCAAGCCCTACGTCAAGAACGCCCAGGTCGTGGTCGTGAAGGACGGCACCGATTATACCTCCACCGCCGACCTCATCGGCAAGACCGTGGTGGCCGAGGCCGGCTCTGCCGGTGAGACCACCATCACCGAGAACGCCGACCTGTCTCAGGCTGATTTCATCTCCAAGGCTGTTCAGACCGACTGCCTGATGGAAGTCGCCGCCGGTACCGCTGACGCCGCCGTCCTCGACCTGACTCTGGCTTCTGCCATGATCGGCGAGGGTACCGACTACGCAAACCTCAAGATGGTGGATGAGCTGAACGTCGAGGAGTACGGCGTGGCCTTCCGCAAGGGCAGCGACGTGGCCGAGGCTGTGGACAACGCTTTCGACGAGCTGAAGGCTGACGGCACCATGCAGGCTCTGGCCGACAAGTACGGCCTGACTCTGGCTGAGTAACTTACATTATAAACGGATAGGTGTAGTGATTCTGTGACTGTGATTTTGGAGCGTCTGACCGGCGCATTCGCGCTCAACTGTGAGCTGTTCTTTCTGACCTTGCTGTTTTCGCTGCCGCTGGGCCTTGTGGTGGCCTTTGGCTCCATGAGCCGGTGCGCACCGCTGCGGGGCGTCGTCAAGACCTTCGTGTGGGTCATCCGCGGTACGCCGCTGATGCTCCAGATCATCGTCATCTACCTCGGCCCCGGCCTGCTGGGCATGACCAACCCCTGGCCCTCCGGCTCTTCGGGCCGTCTGGTGGCGGCGGTGGTGGCTTTCGCCATCAACTACGCCTGCTACTTCTCTGAGATCTACCGCGGCGGCATCGAGGCTGTGCCGAAAGGCCAGACCGAGGCCGGTCAGGTGCTGGGCATGACCAAGAGCCAGATCTTCTTCAAGGTCACGCTCCTGCAGGTCGTCAAGCGCATCCTGCCCCCGATGGGCAACGAGGTCATCACGCTGGTGAAGGATACCTCGCTGGCGAATGTCATCGCCAATAAGGAGATCATCATGATGGCGAAGGAGTACAGCGCCAAGGGCCTTATCTGGCCGCTGTTCTCCACCGCGATTTTCTTCCTCGTCTTTGTCGGCGCACTCACCCTGCTGCTGGACTGGGCCGAGAAAAAGATGGACTATTTCCGCTGCTAAGGAGGATACTGAATTATGGCATTACTCGAAGCCTCCGGCATCGGGAAGAATTTCGGCGAGACGAAAGTTCTCAAGGACATCTCGCTCACACTGGAACAGGGCGAGGCTCTGGCGATCATCGGCTCGTCCGGCTCGGGCAAGACGACGCTGCTGCGCTGCCTGAATTTCCTTGAGCGTCCCGACACCGGCGTCATCAGGGTGAACGGCGAGACCATGTGGGACGCCGCCGACCCTGCCACCCAGCGGGAGAGCGAGGTGCGGAAAAAGCGCCTCCACTTCGGCCTCGTGTTCCAGAACTTCAACCTCTTCCCCCAGTACACCGCGCTGGAAAACGTGATGCTGGCGGGGGAGCTTCTGGCAAAGGAGCAGCCCGACTACAAGGCCAACAAAAAGGCCATCCACGCCCAACTGGAAGCACAGGCCCGTGACCTGCTGGCCCAGATGGGCCTGTCGGAGCGGGCAGGCCACTACCCCCACCAGCTTTCCGGCGGTCAGCAGCAGCGGGTGGCCATCGCCCGCGCACTGGCGCTCCACCCGGACATCCTCTGCTTCGATGAGCCCACCAGCGCTCTTGACCCGGAGCTGACCGGCGAAGTCCTCCGTGTCCTGCGGGACCTCGCCGACCGAAAGACCACCATGATCATCGTCACCCATGAGATGCACTTCGCCCGGGACGTGGCCGACCGCATCCTGTTCATGGACGGCGGCGTCGTGGTGGAGGAAGGCCCGGCCCGCCAGCTCATCGACCACCCCCAGGAGGAGCGCACCAAGCAGTTTTTGGCGCACTATGCTGAATAGCCCTCTCAGTCACGCCGCAGGCGTGACAGCTCCCCCAGAGGGGGAGCCCTTGGCAGGTCGGGTAACTCTGCGCTGACCGCTGGAAGCCCAATATGGCGTAAAATATAGTGCCCTGCTACAGAGATTCACAGCAGCTTGACAAGGGATATTGTCCCGAAGCTGCTGCCCTCTATAGCAGGGCACTACTGTTTTCGGATAGAGTAAACTTTGCTCGTCCCGCGTGGGCCTGCCCGGCACGCCAGTGCCTCTCCCTATGGGAGAGGTGTCTGCGGAGCAGACGGAGAGGGCTATTCACGCCGAAAACACCGCGATTCGCGCAGATTTTATTTACATTCTCTGGATTTTTTGGTAAGCTTGTATCGAAAAAGGATGATTCTTCAAAAGACGAACCGACCAAAGGAGGACAGACTATGAGACTGAAAAGCGCGCTCCGGCGTGGCGTGGCCGCTGCCGTCATCGCGGGCATCGTGGTGAGTTCCGGCATTCCGGCCTATGCGGTCCGGTGGGACATCGCCAAGGGTGACATTACGGTCAAAGGTAAGAGCGATGGAAGCGGAAACTATAACGAGGTCAAGCAGGGCGACAACGAGTTCAAGAAGGATGAGGGGGAGACCGTCATCACCGGCGAGTCGGAGGAGCATACCGTCACCATCGACACCTCCGGCGGCAAAGTGGACGTCACCTTCGACGACCTGAAAATTGACGTCAGCGGCAAGACCGAGGTGGATGGCAGCGGCGACGGCCCTGCCCGGGAGAGCAAAGCCGCCGTCACCGTGCAGGGCGACGGCGATGCCACCATCGAGCTGGACGGCAAAAACGAGCTGAAGAGCGGCGACTACAATGCGGGCCTCGAGAAGAACGAACACGAGTCAGAGGGTACTCTGACCATCAAGGACGACAAGGGCAAGGACGGCTCCCTCATCGCTGAGGGCGGCTTCGGCGGCGCAGGCATCGGCGGAGGCATCGAGAGCACCGGCAGCAGCATCACCATCCGGGGCGGCGCCATCAAGGCTGTGGGCGGGAGCAACGCGGCAGGCATCGGTGACGGTGCAGGCTGCGCAACCGGCCCTACCGACGACCCGAACCCGGGAAACCTCTACATCTGCGGCGACGCCGAGGTGACGGCCAAGGCGGGGAGTCAGATATTGGATGCCAAGGCCCCGGCCATCGGCGGCAGCTACGGCGAAGTACCCACGGAGGCCCTTTCTGATGCGGAACACAAGGTGACGGGAGGACGGCTGACCCGTCTGAACGCGGACGGCACCGTGATGGAGGGGATGGGCTACGACTACACCTCCGTCCCCACGCCCCAGCCGGACGACGACGAGGACGACGATGATGATGACGTCCCGCCCCCGGCACAGGAGAACGCCCCCGAACCCCTGCCCGGCGGCATGGTGGTGGGCGGCTTCTTTTCCAGCCGGGTCACCATCCAGCGGTGGGATTCTGCTTTGGCCATTATTGAGAGCACCGACCCCATGGTCGGCAGCGTAAAGGCCGGCGACGCCGGAGAGGTCCTCACCCCGGGGGGTGTGGTGCTTATTGAGAGCGCCGCTCCCCGCTCCACCGTCACCACCGACATCTCCAGCCTCCGGGAGGACGGCGTGGAGGACATCTTCTTCCGCTATGAGGACACCATGACCCACTATAGCGTGGACAAGATGGCCGACGCGGCGGGCGAGGACGCTGACGTGGAGCTGAAGCAGAACAGGGAGGACATCAGCCTCCGGCTGGACGGCGAAACGCGGGACGACCTGTCGGAGCGCTATCTGGAGTGGGTGCCGGTGCAGACGCCAGAGCCGCAGGAGTGGCTGATATTGACCCACGAACTCGCGAAAAAAAGGGACGACCTCCCGAGTTTGGATTGGTGGCTCGAGCCTGAGAGAGAGGAAACGGTAGAGCAAAAAACGAGTGAAGAGCTCAGACGTGAACTCGACGAATTACTGAAACAAGAGCGGGAGATGGGCTTCCAATTTGCGAAAAAAAGGGACGACCGCCCGAGTTTGGATTGGTGGCTCGAGCCTGCGAGAGAGGAAACGCCGAGAATCGGGCTTGAGGAGTCCCTGAAACAGCTGGCTTCCCGATTTGAGGCCATCGCTCCCGAGGAGGATAAGCCACGGCTTTTCCTGCTGGAAACCACCGTCCCGGATGGCACAAAGTATACCAATCTGTTGGAGAGTGACCTGCGGAGCTATACCGACCGTGGTGACGACTGGGACGATCTGCCGGATACCCAGGGTGAGATAAAGCTCTGGCTGCCGGAGGACTTGGGGCAGCCCAAAGAAATAAGCATCTCAAAGGAGAGCCTCTGAGCCGCAGCGACGGCATTGCATGATACACAGAACGAAAGGAGATGTACTATGAGACTGAAGAGCGCACTCCGGCGGGGCGTGGCCGCCGCCGTCATCGCGGGCATCGTGGTGAGCTCCGGCATCCCGGCCTATGCGAAAACATGGAACATCGCCGACGGCGACATTACGGTCAAAGGTGCGAGCGATGAAAGCGGAAACTATAACAATGTCAAGCAGGGTGAAAAGGATTTCGAGAAGGATGAGGGGGAGACCGTCATCACCGGCGAGTCGGATAAGAACACCGTCACCATCGACACCTCCGAGGGCAACGTGGACGTCACCTTCGACGACCTGAAGATCGACGTCAGCGGCAAGAAGGAGGGGGACGTCAGCGGTGACAGCCCAGTCGATGCGGGCAAAGCCGCCGTCACCGTGCAGGGTGACCACGATGCCGCCATCGAGCTGGACGGCGCCAACGAGCTGAAGAGCGGCAGCCACAATGCGGGCCTCGAGAAGAATGGCCATGAGTCCTCCGGCAAGCTGACCATCAAGGACGACAACGACACCAAAGGCTCCCTCACCGCCGAGGGCGGCAAAGACGGCGCAGGCATCGGCGGCGGCTACGAAAGCGGTGCCGGAAACATCGAGATCACCGGCGGCACGGTAGAAGCCGTGGGCGGCGAGGGTGCTGCCGGTATCGGCGGCGGTGTGTACGGCCCGGGCCGCGACATCGAGATTTCCGGCGGCAAGGTGTCGGCCACGGGCGGCGATGCGAATGAAAATCTGCATTCATCCCGCCCCGGTGCGGCTGGCATCGGTGACGGCGCGGGTACGGAAGGCGTCGGCGCAGATACGGGAGGCGAGATAGTCCCGGACGCACCCAGCAACCCCAATCACATCTATATCTCCGGCGACGCCGAGGTGGAGGCCAAGGCGGGCGCCAGCAACGGCGGCAAAACTGCGGCCATCGGCGGCGGAGATGTCGGCGAGATACCCAACAGCGCCCTCTCCAACGACGACCACAAGGTGACGGGCGGCAGTCTGACCCGCTACGACCCCGCCGGGAAGAAGATGGAGGACTACAGCTACGACCGGCGGACTCCCTCCCAGCCGGAGCAGCCCGATGATACCGAGAACAGCGACGACGAGGACGACGCTCCAAACACGCAGGCTGGCGAGGTGCCGGACCGTGTGAAGCAGATGTACGAGACCGTCGGCGTGATCACCCATCCGGATGGCACACAGGAGCTTGGGAATGTGGCCACGGCGGAGTATGACCCGGTCAACAAGGTCCTGAGCTTCGATGCCCACAGCACACTCTTTCGGATGACAGGCGACTCGCTGCGGGAGCTTGCAAAGGAGGTCCATGAGCTTCGCATCCGGTTCCTTGATGGGGAAGGGCGGGAGATGGAGGCCGTCATTCCGCTGGCCCGGATCAAAGATCTGGTCGGCTTGAATGGTGCGTTCGAACTCGAGCTGTCCCATGAGGGGCTTTATCGATTCCATGTTGTCGGGCAGACGGGATATGATAGAAAAACATTCTCGGATGAGACCGCCCTGCGCCAAAGCGGCAAGGAACTGATCCTCGTGTACCGCGTTGGCGACGAGGAGCAGAAAGCGCAGGAGACCGCCCGGGTGGAGGAGGCGATCGCCCGCCGCAAGCAGGAGAAAGAGCAATGGGGAACGGTCCTCTCCGGTCTGGAAGGCGGCTCCCTGAGCGGACAGCCCGGGCTGACTCAGCCGGGAACGGACACCGTCGGCAGCGTGACCGGCTTCAGCGCAAACCCGAAGGATCCCACCATCATCGACATGGGTTCCATCACGGTCCGTCCGTCCGAGCAGCCCGCCTCCAACCCAACGGTGTGGAAGACATTTACCGGTAACATCGTGAAGCTCGTGGGCGGGAAGCAGGACAGCAAGAAGGATGACCCGGCCCCCTCCGTCGGTGACCTCAGCGGGCCGACGACTCTCTCGCCGGACAGCCTTACCACGGTCCAGCAGCCGGAGCAGGCCGCAGACCCCGGGCCGGAAGACCCCATCCGGATACCGCTTCTTGAGGACGAGGAAAAGATGACCATTCAGCCTTTCACGGAGAAGACCCCGGCGGAGGAACAGACCGATACTGCCGGACCTCGCGGCCAGCAGGGCAGGCGGGATGATTCCGTCCGGCAGACCGAGGCAGGCCCTCGCGGGGCACAGGCAAGCAGAGACGGCGATAAGACCGGTGAACCCCGCGGCCCTCGGGGCCGGCACGCGGGACGCGGAAACTGACCTGCGCACAATCACCAAAAACCGCCGATAGAAAATAGCAATGTTGTACGAAGAAATCTGAGAAAAACCCCTTGCAAAATCACGATGAGCTGAGTATAATACCATTCATGAAACGCAAAACGTCCTGCCCCTCATCCGGCAGGGCGTTTTTGTCGGTAAAGATCCGGCAAAGAAATGTTAAGTGACCGCCCGGGGAGGGGCTTTGTATGACAAAAGACATGACACAGGGCAGCCCGCTCAAGCTCATCCTTGCCTTTGCGGTGCCGCTGATGCTGGGCAGTCTGTTCCAGCAGTTCTACAATCTGGCCGATACCATCATCGTGGGCCGTTTCGTGGGCGTGGATGCGCTGGCGGCGGTGGGCAGCGTGGGCGGCCTGAACTATCTGGTGCTGGGCTTCGTCAACGGCATCGCCTGCGGCTTCTCCATCCCCATCTCGTGGACCTTCGGCGCGAAGGACTATAGAGAGATGCGGCGCTACACCGCCAATACCGTCTGGCTGAGCCTCTTTTTCGCCGTCGTGCTCACGGTGGTGACGGTGGCCCTGACCCGGGCGGTGCTGGTCTGGACCAACACCCCCGACAACATCATCGACATCGCGGACATCTACATCCGCACCATCTTCGCGGGCATCCCCTTCACCCTGCTGTACAACGTCACCAGCGCCCTCATGCGCGCGCTGGGCGACAGCAAGCGGCCGCTCTATTTCCTGCTGGTGGCCAGCGTGCTGAACATCGGCCTCGACCTGCTCTGTATCCTCGCCTTCCGGATGGGGGCGTTCGGTGCGGCCTTCGCCACCGTGTTCAGTCAGGCGGTGGCGGGCATCGGCAGTCTCATCTACATCGGCCGCCACTACCCGGAGCTGAAATGGAGCAGGGAAGAGGGCCGTCTGAGCGCCAGCCACTGCCTCAAGCTCTGCAACATGGGCATCCCTATGGGCCTGCAGTGCAGCATCACCGCCATCGGCAGCGTCGTGCTGCAGGGCGCGGTGAACGGTCTGGGCAGCAGCATCGTGGCCGCGCAGACCGCAGGCAGCAAGGCCGCCCAGTTCCTCTCGGTGCCGCTGGAGAGCATCGGCACCGCCATGACCACCTACGCCAGCCAGAACATGGGCGCTCACGACCTCAAGCGTGTGGACCGGGGCGTCAATACCGCGCTGGGCATTGGCTGCGTCTACAGCGTGGCATCCTTCCTCATCCTGCGTGTGCTGGATGTGCCGCTTATCAGTCTCTTCCTCGAGAGCAGCGAGGTGGAGATCATGGCGAATGCCCGCAGCTTCATCTTCTGGAACAGCGTGTTCTACATCCCGCTGGCTGTCCTCATCATCTACCGCTACACCATCCAGGGCCTGGGCTATTCCGGCCTTGCCATGTTCGCGGGCGTGGCCGAGATGGTCGCCCGCGCCATGGTGGGCTTCTGGTTCGTGCCGCTCTGGGGCTACTTTGCGGCCTGCATCGCCAGCCCTGTGGCATGGTTCTTCGCCTGCTTCTTCCTCATCCCGGCCTACTTTGCAGTGCGTAGGCGGCTGACGAAGGAGCTTGCCGCAGCGCGGGTGGAGGATTGACCCTCGCCTACAGCTCCCCTTCGGGGGAGCTTTTGTTGTATTTACAAATCCCCCCAAAACCGCTATACTATATATAGTTGTGTCAAAACGAGGAGGCGGGACGATGGAGCAGGAGCTGGAACGGCTGGAAGGCACGGTAGAGGACATCATCTACCTGAACGAGGACAACGGCTACACCGTGTTCGAGGTGTCGGGCGGCGGTGTCGTCACCGTTGTGTGCGGCGTGGTGGGAGAGCTCCACGCCGGTGAGAGCGTCGTCTGCCGGGGCAGGTACGAGAACCACGCCACCTATGGCCGACAGTTCCACGCACAGGAGTGCGAGACGGATATGCCCAAAGACCTCGAGGCCGTCTACGCCTTCCTCGCCAGCCGGTCGCTGCCCTACATCGGCGCACGGACGGCGGATAAGATCATTGACAAATTCGGCGCGGCGGCGCTGGAAGTGATCGCCAACGACCCCGCCCAGCTCACCCTCATCCCGGGCATCTCGGCGGACAAGGCCGACCGCATCCAGCAGGAGTTCAAGCGGATGTTCGGAATGCGGGAGCTCATCGCCTATCTGGCTCAGTTCGAGATCAGCCCCCGCCGGGCGATGGAAGTCTTTCGCACCTTCGGGCCGGGGGCCATGCAGGCCATCCAGCAGAACCCCTACCTGCTCTGCGGGGAGCCGCTGCAGCTGGACTTCCGCCATGCCGACAGCATCGCCCAGTATTACCAGATGGCAGGGGACTGCGCCCAGCGGCTGGAAGCCGCCCTTCTGCGCACCCTGCGCCACAACGCAGGCAACGGCCACACCTGTCTGCCCCGGGCGCAGCTGCTGGAAACAGCGTCGAACTTCATCCACCAGCCCCCCGAAAAGCTGGCGGCGGCGCTGGACAGCTGCATCCAGACCGGGAAACTGGCGGTGCGGATGTTCGACGGCACACCGTATATTTATCTGCCGGATCTGCTGGCTGCAGAGCAGGACATCGCCGACCGTCTGGCCATGCTGACCAGGCGCGGAAAGCAGACGGCCCGAAACCTCGACAAGAACATCCAGATTCTGGAACTGGCGCAGGGCTTTGCTTACGCGCCGCTCCAGAAGGAAGCCATCCGCAAGGCCATGACCGAGAACTGCCTTGTTCTTACCGGCGGCCCCGGCACCGGCAAGACCACCACGGTCAACGCCATCCTGCAGCTGCTTGAGAACGAGGCCGAACGGGTAGCCCTCTGCGCTCCCACAGGCCGCGCCGCCAAGCGTCTGAGCGAGCTGACGGGCCGGAAAGCCTCCACTATCCACCGTCTGCTGGAAGTGGACTACACCGGCGGCGTGGTCAGCTTCATCCACAATGACAAGAACCTGCTCAAGTGCGACGTCGTTATCCTCGACGAGATGAGTATGGTGGATGTCAAGCTGTTCCAGGCCCTCATTGCGGCACTGCGGTACAGCTGCCGTATTATTATGGTAGGCGACGCCGACCAGCTGCCCAGCGTCGGCCCGGGCAATATCCTCGGCGAGACCATCCGCTCCGGGCTGGTGCCGACGGTCTGCCTCAACGAGATATTCCGGCAGGCCGCTCAGAGCCTCATCGTGGAGAACGCCCACCACATCATCTCGGGCGAACCGCTGAAAAAGGGCGGAAAGACGGACGATTTCTTCTTCCTCGAAGCCGACGGCGACGCGGCCCAGAAGCTGGTCTGCGACCTTGTGACCACCCGTCTGCCCCGCAGCTACCAGTTCGACCCGGTGAAGGATATTCAGGTGCTCTGTCCCACGAAGCTCGGCCCCACCGGCACCCAGGCCCTCAACGCGGAGCTGCAGGCCATGCTCAACCCGCCCAGGAAGGGCAAGCCGGAGCTGCAGAGCGCGGCCCGGGTCTTCCGGGTGGGGGACAAAGTGATGCAGGTGCGCAATAACTACGAGATAACGTGGCAGCGCATCGGCGGGGAACAGGGTGTGGGTGCCTACAACGGCGACATCGGCATCGTGGAGTCCATCGACGTGCGCAGCCGCTCCATGGTGGTGCGGATGGACGACCGGCGGCTGGTCTACCCGGCGGAGAACCTCAACGAGCTGGAAATTGCGTATGCCATCACAGTACACAAAAGCCAGGGCAGCGAGTTCCCGGCGGTCATCCTCCCGGCGGCGCAGGTGCCGCCCCGCCTGTGCTACCGCAACCTCTTCTATACCGGCGTCACCCGCGGGCGGAAGCTCTGCATCGTGGTGGGCCGGCGGGACGTGGTGAACCGGATGATGTCCAACATCCGCCAGAACCTGCGCTACAGCGGCTTGGCCGCTCTGCTGACCCAGGCTCTGCCGCCGGAGCAGGAGAACCTTTAAGGGTTTCTTTTTGGATACACCTGTGTTATACTATAATGTGTTTTGATGACCCGCGCCCGGAGATGGGCGATGGAAATAGAGAATGGGCAGCAGAGAAAGGAAATATCACGATTATGGCACAGAATGACATCGGTATCGATCTTGGTACGACGACCATCATCATCGCGCAGGAGGGGCAGGGCGTCGTGCTCAACCAGCCCAGCGTGGTGGCGGTGGATACCCGCAAGAACTGCGTGCTTGAGGCCGGCGATAAGGCCCTTGCAATGGTGGGCCGCACGCCCAACTACATCTCCGCCATCTTCCCGCTGAAGGATGGCGTCATCAGCGACCATACCATGACCCGGGAGCTCATCTGCCGCTTCGTCAATCAGGTCTACAGCTCCCACATGGTCAAGCCCCGGGTGGCCGTCTGTGTGCCTGCCGCCATCACCGGCATCGAGAGCGACGCCGTGGTGGAGGCCGTCATGGCCGCCGGTGCGCGTCAGGTCTACCTCATTGATGAGCCGATCGCCGCAGCTCTCGGCTCCGGCATCGACATCACCGTGCCGGATGGCCGGATGATCATCGACATCGGCGGCGGCACCACCGACATCGCCGTGCTGAGCCTCGGCGGCAAGGTCAAGGCCACCAGCGTCCGCGTGGCCGGCAACCACTACGACGAAGAGATCCTGAAGTTCGTGCGCAACAAGTTCAGCATCGCCATCGGACAGCGCACCGCTGAGAACCTGAAAAAGAACGTGGCCTGCTGCCCCCAGAAGGCGGATTTCAACGAGACCATGGAGATCAAGGGCCGCAGCCTGCTCACCGGCCTGCCCGTGCGCGTCAATGTCTCCACCGCCGACCTCTACGAGCCGGTCATGCGCCTGAGCGAGCAGATCGGCACCGCCGCCCATCAGGTGCTGGAGAAGACTCCTCCGGAGCTGGCCGGCGACATCTACCGCAACGGCGTCGTCCTCACCGGCGGCGGCGCACAGCTCCACGGCCTGCCTGAGTACCTGAGCCAGGAGCTGAAGGTGGAAGTGACCGTCTCGCCTGACCCCGTCAACTGTGTCGCGCTGGGTACGGCCATGAGCCTGCGTCTGGGCGACAAGCTGGAGACCGGCTTCATGGACGCCACCCCCCGCATGGGCCGCCGCTGAGAGGGAAGCGCTGTTCACAGAACCGTGAAAAACAACATGATTTTTGTTCATAGTTGTTGAATCGACCCGGAAAATATTGTATAATATCTTCAAATCGCTTTTTGCCGCCCCCCGGGAGGCAAAGAAAAAAGTAAATAGGAGGAAGACCATGGATTTAGGTTATGATGTGATCGTTACCATAACCGGTATTGTGCTGGTGTTTCTGATCCTCGTCCTGCTGATGGCCATCATCACGCTGGAGGGCAAGATCTTTGACGCCATGAACGGCAAGAAGGCAGCTGCCAAGGCTGCTTCTGCTGCAAAACCGGCTGCTCCTGTGAAACAGGCCGCTGCGCCCGCTCCTGCAAAGGCTGCTGCCCCGCAGGTGGAGGCAGGCATCCCCGGCGACGTTGTGGCAGCCATCATGGCAGCCATCTACTCTATGGGCAACGGCAAGTATGTGCTGAAGGCAGTCCGCCGCGGCAAGAATGGCTGGGGCAAGGCTGGCGTCAACGACACCACCGCGCCCTTTTAACACAGGAGGAAAAACATGACTCAGTTTATTGATACTCTGGTCGGTATTTTCCAGAGTTCCGGTTTTGCCCGGTTCGGTGAGCCGGGCGGCTGGCTGTACGCAGTGATGATCTGCGTAGGCTGCTTCCTGCTCTACCTCGCTATCGTCAAAGAGTTCGAGCCTCTGATCCTGCTGCCCATGGCTTTCGGCATGATCCTGGCCAACCTCCCCGGCAGCGGCGTCATCCATATGCAGTACTTCGTCGGTGACGGCCTCGAGCACCCGATGTGGATCGAGATCCTGAACAACGGCGGTCTGGCTGATATGCTCTACATGGGCGTCAAGCTGGGCATCTACCCGCCGCTGATCTTCCTCGGCATCGGCACCATGACCGACTTCGCACCCCTGATCTCCAACCCCAAGAGCCTGCTGCTGGGCGCTGCCGCTCAGTTCGGCATCTTCGGTACTTACATGGGCGCTCGTCTGCTGACCGCTACCGGTCTGGTGGACTTCACCCAGAAGCAGTCTGCTGCTATCTCCATCATCGGCGGCGCAGACGGCCCCACCGCTATCTTCGTCACCTCCCGTCTGGCTCCTGAGCTGCTGGGCTCCATCGCCGTCGCGGCCTACAGCTACATGGCTCTGGTGCCTGTTATCCAGCCGCCTATCATGAAGGCTCTGACCTCCAAGAAAGAGCGTACCGTCGTGATGAAGCAGCTGCGCACCGTGACCAAGACCGAGAAGATCATCTTCCCCGTCATGGTCGCCATCGTCGTCTCCCTCATCGTGCCGGATGCCGCCGTCCTGGTCGGTATGCTGATGCTGGGCAACCTGATGAAGGAGTGCGGCGTCGTGGACCGTATCCAGAAGACTGCCGGCAATGAGCTGATGAACATCATCACCATCTTCCTGGCTCTGTCTGTTGGCTGCACCACCTCTGCAAACACCTTCCTGAACAGCCGCACCCTGTTCATCATCGTGCTGGGCCTCATCGCATTCTCCTTCGGCACTGCTGCCGGCGTTCTCTGCGGCAAGGTCATGTATATCCTGACCGGCGGTCAGGTCAACCCCCTGATCGGTTCCGCTGGCGTTTCCGCTGTGCCTATGGCTGCCCGTGTTTCTCAGAAGGTCGGCCAGAGCGAGAACCCCTCCAACTTCCTGCTGATGCACGCAATGGGCCCCAACGTGGCCGGTGTTATCGGCTCTGCCGTCGCTGCTGGTATCCTCATCAACATCTTCGGCTAAGCATTTCCTGAAATTTCCGCTCCATCGTGGTATTGACCGCGGTGGGGCGGTTTTTTGTTTGCATTGTTTTTATGTACAACTTTTTTGAAATGTGATATACTATATTTTAAGTGATATATCCAGAAATGATTGAAAAGAACAGGTGAAACAATGGCAACAGATCTCGCACAACAATTCTGCGCTTTGCGTGATACGTATATCGAAAAGCAGTTCGGACGCCTGAACGATATGCAGCGGGAGGCGGTGTTCACCACCAACGGCCCTCTGCTCATCCTCGCGGGTGCAGGCAGCGGAAAGACCACCGTGCTGGTCAACCGCATCGCCAACCTCATCCGCTTCGGCTCGGCCCACGGCTCCAGGTGGACGCCCCGGGAGGTGACGGAGGACGATGTGAAAGCCCTGCGCACTGCCATCATGACCGGCACCGATGCCCCGTCGTGGCTGGACGGAATGCTGCGGAAGGACGCCGTCCGGAGCTGGAACGTCATGGCCATCACCTTTACCAACAAGGCCGCCGGTGAGCTGAAAGAGCGCCTGCGCCGGATGCTGGGCGGGGAAGAGGGCGACGAGGTGTTCGCCTCCACGTTCCACTCGGCCTGCGTCCGCATTCTCCGCCGCTGGGCCGAGGAGATCGGCTACCCCCGCAGCTTTACCATCTACGACAGCGACGACTCCCAGCGTGTCATGAAGGCTGTGTACAAAGAGCTGAGCGTGGACGACAAGTTCTTCCCGGTCAAAAGCGCCATCAACCAGATGAGCCGCTGGAAAGACCAGCTCATCAGCCCGGAAGAGGCCCTGAAGACCCCGGCCCGGGACACGAAGGGGGCTCTTGCGGCCAAGGTCTATGCCGCCTACGAAAAGAAGCTCAAGGAGGCCGGAGCCTTCGACTTCGACGACCTCATCTACCAGACGGTCATCCTGCTGTCGGAGCACGAGGACGTGCGGGAGTTCTACCAGAACAAGTACAAATATCTGCTGGTGGACGAGTATCAGGACACCAGTGTGGCTCAGTTCCGGCTCGTGAGCCTGCTCACCGGCCCGGAGAAAAACATCTGCGTCGTGGGCGACGATGACCAGAGCATCTACCGCTTCCGCGGCGCGACCATTGAGAACATCCTCAACTTCGAGCGCATCTATAAAGGCACCAGGACCATCCGACTCGAGCAGAATTACCGCTCTACGTCGAATATCCTGAATGCCGCCAACTGTGTCATCCAGCACAACACCGAGCGCAAGGGCAAGACCCTCTGGACGAAGAACGGCGAGGGCGACAAGGTGCAGGTCTACACCGCCGAGAACGAGCAGGACGAGGCCAGCCATATCGCGGACGTCATCGGCCAGCACCTCAAAGAGGGCGGGCATCTGGCCGACCACGCCATCCTCTACCGGATGAACGCCCAGTCGGCCCCCATCGAAAGCTACTTCACCCGTGCGGGCATCCCGCATAAGATCGTGGGCGGCCAGCGCTTCAACGACCGCAAGGAAGTCAAGGACATCCACTCCTATATGTCCATCGTGGCGAACCCCCGGGACGATGTCCGACTCCGTCGAATCATCAACGAGCCTGCGCGCAAAATCGGTGCAACGACCATCGAGGTCATTGCTGACCTTGCCGCCCAGCAGGGCGTGAGTATGCTGGATGTCATCTCCCATGCCGACCAGTACTCCAAGCTCAGCCGCGCCATCGCGCCGCTGTTCAAGTTCTGGGACATCTACCAGAAACTACAGGACTCTCTGGAAACGAAGACGCTGGACGAGTTCGCTTCCGATGTCATCGAGATCACCGGCTACCGCGCCATGCTGGAAGCCGACGCCGCCAAGGGTCACGAGGATGCCGCTGACCGTCTGCAGAACCTCGGCCAGCTGGTCAACAACGTCAAGAGCTACTGCGACCAGCACGGCGAAGAGGCCTCGCTGGAAGGCTATCTGGAGGACATCGCCCTCATCAGCGACATCGACAGCTACAACGAGAGCGCCGACCAGGTGGTGCTGATGACCATCCACTCGGCCAAGGGCCTTGAGTTCCCCTATGTATTCCTCATTGGCATGGAAGAGGGCGTCTTCCCCAGTGAGATGAGCAAGTATTCCGAGGCTGACCTTGAAGAGGAGCGCCGTCTGGCCTATGTCGGCATCACCCGCGCCAAGAAGGAGCTTTACATCTCCAACAGCGTCACCCGGATGCTCTATGGCCGCACTCAGCGCAACGAGCCCAGCCGCTTTCTCCGGGAAATTGAACCGGAGTACATCGAAGAGACCCGCAGCCCGGTGCTGGAACAGCGCTCCCGTCTGGGCGGCTGGGGTAGCGGTTACGGCAGCGATACCGTGCCGGGCGGTGCGTCGGGCTACTCCGGCCCCTCCGGCTGGGGGCGTGCGGCCTCCGGTTACGGCTCGGGCTATGGCAGCCGCAGCGGCTATCTGAATAAAGAATATAACGCACCGATGTCCAATAACCGAGGCTTTGGCTCCGATTATGCGGGCCGGGGAAGTGCTTCGTCGGGTTATGGCGGCTTCGGCTCTGGCTATGGCCGTCCGGCAGCGCCCAAAGCGCCGGTCAGACCCGCAGGCGGCGGTGTGACGTCTTCGCCCCGTCCGGCAGCGGCATCCACCGGCCCCAAACACTATGAGCCGGGCGACATCGTGGAGCACAAGGTCTTCGGGCGCGGCAAGGTGCTGAAAGTCAAGCCCGCCGCCGGCGACCAGATCGTGGAGATCAGCTTCGAGAAGGTGGGCGTGAAGAAGACCATGGCCAACTTTGCGCCCCTTGTGAAGATAACGACGGAGGAATGAGAAAAATGATGACTGTCCGATTGATAGCACATACGCCGGAGCCGGAGAAGGTCGTGGCGGCTGCGGCGAAGCTCTGCTACTCCGACGCCCACATCACCGACCTGCTGGACGGGCTGGATGAGGAAAAGACTGCCCGCTTCCTGACCATGCTCAGCGATTTGGGCCACGCCAGCCCCATCGAGCACGCAAGCTTCACCTTCGGCATCGAAGGAGTCAGCCGTACCCTGCTGGCCCAGATCACTCGCCACCGCATCGCGTCCTTCAGCGTCCAGAGTCAGCGGTACGTCCGTCTGGATGATTTCCGCTACGTCATCCCGCCCGAGATCGAGGCCATCCCCGAGGCAAAGGCGGCGTTCATCGAGAGCATGAACGAGGACGCCAGGCGCTACCTCGACCTCGTGCAGAAGCTGGAAGACGGCCACACCGCCCGCCTGATGGCCGAAGGTCTGCCCGAAAAGCAGGCCCGGGCCAAGGCTTCTAAGCAGGCCAACGAGGACGCCCGCTTCGTGCTGCCCAACGCCTGCGAGACCAAGATGGTGGTGACCATGAACGCCCGCAGCCTGCAGAACTTCTTCCACCTGCGCTGCTGCAGCCGTGCCCAGTGGGAGATACGGCAGCTGGCCGAAGAGATGCTGCGGCTGGTCTACCCGGTGGCACCCCATATCTTCCGCACTGCTGGCCCGGCCTGCGTGTCCGGCCCCTGCCCGGAGGGCAAGATGTGCTGCGGCCGCACCGCCGAAGTCCGCGCCCGGTACGCCGCGCTGAAAGGGGAGAAGACAGAATGAGCAAGGGCAGGCTTCTTGTCATCGAAGGGCTGGACGGCTCCGGCAAGGCCACCCAGGCAAAGCTGCTGGCCTCCCATCTGGCCGAGAGCGGCTGCAAGGTGATGGAGATCACCTTTCCGGACTACGAGAGCGATTCCAGTGCGCTGGTGAAGATGTACCTTTCCGGCCGGTTCGGCGACAAGCCCGACGACGTCAACCCTTATGCGGCGTCCAGCTTCTATGCGGTGGACCGGTACGCCAGCTATAAGACCAAGTGGGGCAGCTTCTACGAGGCGGGCGGCATCGTCATCGCCGACCGCTACACCACGTCGAACGCGGTGCATCAGTGCTCCAAGCTCCCGCCGGAGCAGTGGGACGACTTCCTCCGCTGGGCATTTGACTACGAATACAGGCTGCTGGGCCTGCCCGCGCCGGACGCTGTGGTGTACTTACAGGTAGACCCCGCCGTGAGCCAGAAGCTCATGACCGACCGCTATCATGGCGACGAGAGCAGGAAGGACGTCCACGAAAAGGACATCGAATATCTGGCCCGCAGCCGCCGTGCCGCCGAGTACTGTGCGGCGCATCTGGGCTGGGCCACCGTCCATTGCACGGAAAATGGAGCCATGCGCACCATCGAGGAGATTCAGGCCGAGGTGCGGGCGCTGGCGGAAAAAGAGCTCGGATAACCGCGAAAATGGGAGGGATACTATCAATGTATCGTTTGATGCAGCCGTCGGATGAGGCGGCAGTCGTGGCACTGTGGCAGAAAGAACGCGGCGACAGCGCCGAGTTCATCAAGACTGCTCTGGAAAAGTTCGCCGGGGCGGAAAATATCTACGTCGCTGAGGAAAATGACGAGATAGTCGCTGCGGCGCTGGCGGTCCCCGTCACCCTCAAGGGACGCAGCGGCAGCTACCTCTACGGCCTCTGCGGGCAGGGAAGTCTGCTTCTGGCAGGACTCGTGGACTATCTCTGTGCGCAGCAGAAGCTGCGGGGCGCGGGCTTCACCGTGGCCGTTCCGGCCGGACAGGAGCAGGCCGCGCTGCTGGAAAACAAGGGTTTCCAGCGGGCTTTTGCCCTCCGCTGTCTGCCCCGGGAGGTGTCCCGCAACCTGTGGAGTCAGGCGGAGTTCGACTCCGTGACGGCCCGCAAGCTCTGTGAGCTGCGGGAGCGCTTCTATCCCGATACCGTCCAGTTCCCGCCGGAGCGGATGGCCGTCGTGCTGACCGACCTCTACGCCCGGGGCGCGACCATCGTGTCCAACGAGAAGGGCTACGGCATCTACTTCCGCCGGGAGGACACCCTCTATTTTGTGGAGCTGATGGCCGAAGACGACCGCTCTGCCGAGGTGCTGATGGAAGCGGCCCGGGAGAAGGAAGTCATCGTGGAGCGCGCCGTCATCACAGTGGGTGCGGCTCAGAACCTTTTCCTCGGCGAAGGCACCCGGCAGGACTACGGCATGATCCGGTTCGACGCGGAGCCTTTCGATGTGGAAGAAAGCTATATGCGGCTGATGATGGAAAGCTGAACGGAATGGTAAAGGAGTGTGTACATGGCACACGATGCAAAACATAGAAAAAGCAGAAAAGGCGGCGCAGCAAAAATGATCCTGATCGTGCTGCTGATCCTGGTACTGGCGGCGGGCGGCTGTCTGCTGGCCATCCGAAAAGAGATCAACGGCAGTGCTTCCGCTGGCGAACCGGTGAGTGTGAGCATCCAGCAGGGCAGCGGCGTGGCAGCCATCGCCCAGAAGCTCAAGACGGCGGGCGTCATCAAGTACCCCCACGTCTTCCGCTGGTATGCAGGCAAGCAGGGCGCGGCAGGCAAGCTCCAATACGGCGAGTTCGACCTCGCTCCCGGCAGCTCCTACGACGACATCATCGAGGCGCTCTCCGCCTACGCGAAGGCCGACAGCGTCCGGCTGACCTTCCCCGAGGGTACGACGGCCATCGCCATTGCGAAAAAAATGGAGGATGCCGGGCTGTGCAGCGCCGAGGACTTCCTCAAGGAGGCCAACACCGGCGATTTCAGCCAGTACAGGTTCTGGCAGTACGTCCCCGACGACAAGGACGCCCCGGACCGCTTCCTCAAGTGCGAGGGTTATCTTTTCCCGGATACCTACGATTTCCTGAAGGATGACACCGTCCATCATTACGTTGAGACGTTCTATTCTCACTTCGACAAGCAAATCACCGATGAGATGTATGCCGAGATGGAAAAGCAGGGGATGACCCTCTCCGAGGTGGTCACTCTGGCGTCCTTCGTGCAGGAGGAGGCCGGCAACGATCAGGACGATAATGTGGCGCAGGTGTTCCGCAACCGTCTGGCCGAGGGTTCGCCCTACCCCAAACTGCAGAGCAACACCTCCAGCCACGTCCAGAGCGACGCCGACAACAACTACCTCTGGAACTGGGTCGCGCCCTACTACGGCGGCTGGGACAGCATCCCGGAGAACATTCTGGAAGCCTACGACACCTACGCCTGCACCGGCCTCTCCGCCGGCCCGATCTCCAACCCCGGCATCGCGGCCATCCGTGCGGCGCTTGCCCCGCAGCCCGACGATGAGGCGAAGGATGCCTATTTCTTCGTCACCGACCTTGCCGGTCACTACTACTACGCCCGCACCTACGCAGACCACCAGAAAAACTGCGATGAGGCGGCGAAAGTTAATAAAAGTATGAAGTAAAAGAGGAATACCATGTTACAGATACCGGAACTTCTGGCCCCGGCGGGCGACCTCGAGCGCCTGCGGTATGCCATCAACTACGGCGCGGACGCCGTTTACTGCGCTCTGCCCGAGTTCGGGATGCGCTCTGCACCCACCAACTTCACCCCGGAGCAGCTGAGCGAGGGTGTCATCTATGCCCACGCCCGGGGCCGCAAGGTCTACCTGACCATGAACACCCTGCCCACCAACGAGGAGGCTGACCGTCTGCCTCAGGCCATCAAGGACGCTGCCGCCGCCGGTGTGGACGCCTTCATCGTGGCCGACCTCGGTGTGTTGGACGCCTGCAAGACCTTCGCGCCCGACATCGACGTCCATATGTCCACCCAGACCGGCATCACCAACTGGGCCGCTGCCCGCGCCGCCTACAATATGGGCGCGAAGCGGGTGGTGCTGGCCCGGGAGATGACCCTGCAGGACATCGCCACCCTCCGCGATAAGACCCCGCCGGAGCTGGAAATCGAGGCTTTCGTCCACGGCGCCATGTGCATGAGCGTCTCGGGCCGCTGCCTGCTCTCCAACTACATGGCAGGCCGCGACGCAAACCGCGGCCAGTGCGCCCAGCCCTGCCGCTGGAAGTACTATCTCAGCGAGGAGACCCGCCCGGGCCAGCTCTATGAGATCGGCGAGAACGAGAACGGCAGCTACATCCTCAACGCCAACGATATGTGTACCGCGCCCTTCCTCGACCTCATCTGCAACGCGGGCGTGGACAGCCTCAAGATCGAGGGCCGCGCCAAGACGTTCTACTACGTCGCCAGCGTGACGGCGGCCTACCGCCGCGCCCTCGACCAGTATCTGGCCGACCCGATGAGCGAGAACTTCGAGCTGCCGGAAGAGGTTTTGGATGAGCTGACCCGCACCAGTCACCGCCACTATTCGCCCGGCTTCTACTTTGGCCGGGAGCAGGCCCGTCAGGCCACCGACAGCGCGACTTACATCCGCGAGTGGGAGTTTGTCGGTACGGTGGACGGCTGGGAGAACGGCGTCGCCAGCTGCCAGCAGCGGGGCAAGTGGAGCCTCGGCGACACGCTGGAAGTGCTCTGCCCGGATGGCCGCAGCATCCCGCTGAACCCCGAGTGGATCAAGAATGAGGCTGGTGAGCTGGTGGAGTCCACGCCCCACGCGATGGAGCGCTATACCATCCCCACCCCGGAGCTGCCGCCGATGAGCCTGCTGCGCCGGAAAGTATGAAATGATAAAAATAACGGAGATACGAAAGAAAAGAGCGCGTCATGAATAACACCAGTGACAGCAAAATAACAGGAAAAGAGTATTCACTTTCCAAGATATTCAGCTCGGATTTTGAGTATCACATTCCGGGTTATCAGAGGCCTTATTCGTGGACAAAAGAAGAAACGGGACTTCTGTTTGATGATTTGTATAACTTTTTTCAAGAGGAAAAAAGTGACAATTATTTTTTGGGCAGCATTGTCCTGATCAAGGAAGAACAAAAGCGTTATGCAGAGGTCATTGATGGCCAACAACGATTGACGACACTTTCTATTTTATTCTCTGCTATGGCAGATGCATTTGGAGATAGCGAGTGTAAGAGTGACTGCAAAGCATACCTATGTGAAAAAGGAAAAGCACTTGAAGGAATCGAAGCAAAGCCAAGAGTATTTCTCCGCGATGCTGACCATCCGTTTTTCTACAAGTACATTCAGAATGTTCAGCTAGATGCGCTGGTTGCACTTGACCCAGTTACATTAGACACTGAGGCTAAAAAGCATATTCGGGAGAATTGTGCTCTCTTGCGGGAAAAACTTAAAGATATATTTTTAGATGACAAGCAAAGATTGGAATTTACACAATTTTTGCTGACGCGATGCTATCTGGTGGTTGTTTCGACCCCAAATCAAGACTCGGCATTTCGTGTTTTTTCTGTCATGAATGACCGAGGGCTTGAATTGCTGCCGACGGATATTATCAAGTCGGAAACCATCGGTAAGCTGCCAAAAGAAGAGCAACAAGTGTATACAGATAAATGGGAAGAACTGGAAAATATGACCGGACGTGATGGTTTTAATGATGTGTTTGCCCATACACGTACTATTTTCGCAAAAGAGCGTCCTAAAAAAGTTCTTCAATATGAATTTAGAGAGTATGTATTAAAAAATATCCGGCCCAAAGAGTTTATCGACGATTACCTTGAGCCTTATACTGCTGCCTATATAAAGCTTAAAAATTGTGAATTCTCTGCAACGTCACATGCAGAAGAAATCAACGGGCTACTTTATTGGCTGAACAGGACGAGCAATGCGGACTGGATGCCGTCAGCAATCAAATTCCTTGCGGAACATCCGAACGATTCGGACTATGTCCTTTGGTTTATCCGCAAGCTGGAACGGCTGGCTTCGTATCTGCTGGTAACGGCGCAGGATGTCAATCACCGTGTAAGCCGGTATAAATGGATTTTGGTAGAGATGGAGAGCCGCCCGAACAATAGTTTGACTCACCCGCTGGTGAATGTTGAACTCACGGAATGGGAGAAAAAGCAGTTTGCGGAGGCATTGGACGGCGAAATCTATACTATGACGGCACAGCGGCGCAATTATATTATTCAGCGGCTGGACTCTTTTGTGAGCGATGGCGGAGCGTCGTACAATCAGAAGTTGTTCACGATTGAACACGTTTTGCCGCAGCATCCGGCACAGGGCAGTGAATGGCTGAACCTCTGGCCTGACGAGCAGGTGAGGAAATATTGGCTCAATCGCATTGCAAACCTTGTGCCGTTGACCCGGCAGCGTAATTCGGCTGCGCAGAACTACGATTTTGCAACAAAAAAGACGAAGTATTTCCAGTCCAAAAACGGCACAAGTTCGTACACACTGACAACTCAGGTACTCAGTGAGACTGCGTGGACACCGGATGCTGTAAAAACGCGGCAAGAAAAGCTGACAAAGGTGTTTGAAACAAACTGGGAACTGAGCACGACGAAAGTTGCAACAGGAGAGAGGGACTTCAAAATTGCCGGGCGTGGCGGTAGCGCGTCGGGGTACCCTACGATGCAGCAGGACGACTTTCTTGTGTTGGCAGGAAGCTGTGTTGCACCGAGTGTTACAGATAGTCTTCAACAGAATTATATCGACCTGAGAAATCAGTTGCTTGCAGATGGCACGATAAAAGATAATGTGTTTACCAGAGACTATACATTCACCAGTGCTTCCGCAGCGGCGTCGGTGATTCTGGGCCGCTCGTCCAATGGCCGCAGGGAATGGGCCAAGCTCGACGGACGAACGCTGGCACAGTCAGGTCACTAAAAGTACATTATAACACAAACAGCGCCCCATCAGTACATTGCTGACGGGGCGCTGTGATTTATAAGAAATTATTCCGGCTTGACCTGCAGCTCCTGCTCGCAGTAAATGCAGCGATACTTGCCATTGGAGCTCAGCTCGAAGATCTGGTCGCACTCTTCCTCGATGGAGGAGATGCAGCGGGGGTTCTTGCACCGCACGATGTTGACCAGACGCTTGGGGGGCTGGGGCTTTTCCTTCTTGACAGCCTTGCCGTTCTCGATGACGGTCACGCTGATGTCGGGGTCGAGATAGGCCAGCACGTCGAGGTTGAGCCAGGAGGCGTCGCCCTCCACCTTGATGATGTCCTTCCGGCCCGACTCTGCCTTGTGGCTGCGGGCGTTCTGGATGAGGGCCACGCTGGAGGTGCGGTTGCCCTTGATGCCCAGCAGGTCCATCAGGCCGATGGCCGTGCCTGCCTTGATATGGTCGATGACGATACCGTTCTGAATTTCATCAATGTTCAGCATCTCAGTTGCCCTCCTTTTCGGCCTTGGGGTCCTTGAGGCCCAGCAGTGTCATGATCAGCGCCATGCGGATGTAGACGGCGTTCTGCACCTGCTCAAAGTAGGCGGCGCGGGGGTCGTCGTCCACGTCCAGCGTGATCTCGTTGACGCGGGGCAGGGGATGGAGCACGGCCATGTCAGGCTTGGCAAGGGCCATCTTCTCTTTGGTGAGGATATAGCTGTTCTTCAGACGGACATAGTCTTCCTCGTTGAAGAAACGCTCCTTCTGGACGCGGGTCATGTAGAGGATGTCCAGCTCGGGCATGGACTCCTCGAGGCTGCGGGTCTCCTTATAGGGGATGTGGTTGGCCTCGAGCACGTCGGTGATGATGTAGTCCGGCACCCGCAGCTCTTCGGGGCTGATGAGGACGAAGCGGATGTTCTCACAGCGCGCCATGGTCTTGATGAGGGAGTGGACGGTGCGTCCAAACTTGAGGTCGCCGCACAGGCCGATGGTCAGGTCGTTCAGACGGCCCTTGCGGCGGCGAATGGTCATCAGGTCGGTCATGGTCTGGGTCGGGTGCTGGTGGCCGCCGTCGCCTGCGTTGATGACAGGGATGCGGGAGTACCGGCTGGCCCGCAGCGGTGCGCCCTCCTTGGGGTGGCGCATGGCCACGATGTCGGCATAGCAGGAGACGACGCGGATGGTGTCGGCCACGCTCTCGCCCTTGGATGCACTGGAGACGGTCTCGCTCGGGAAGCCGAGGACATGTCCGCCGAGGTTCAGCATCGCGGCCTCAAACGAAAGACGGGTACGGGTGGACGGCTCGTAGAACAGGGTGGCCAGCTTTTTGTGGGCGGCCACGTCCTGATAAGCAGCCGGGTCGGCGCAGATGCGGTCGGCCAGGTCCAGCAGAGAGGTGATCTCCTGCTGACTGAAATCCAACGGATCGATTAGATGACGCATATTCTTTTGTTTCCCTCCGTCAAAGAAGCTTTCGAAGAATCGAGAAGTCGAAGAAGTTCGTGTAGTAGCTCAACGAACGCATGACGGGATGGCAGAGCCGGTTGTAGCATATCTCATCCAGCAGCAGCATGGCCTCGCCCGGGGCCAGACGCATGGCGGCCCGGATGGGCTCGTCGCCGCAGCTGGCCTTGAGGTGGGCCACATTGGAGGCCACCTGCTGGCGGCACTCCCGCTCCAGAACATCGAAGATGTCACCCGACAGGTCGATGCGGGTGTAGTCCCGGCTCCCAAACAGGGCGCGGGGCAGGTAGTCGATGGAGTAGATGACGGGGGTGGTGTCGGCGAGGATGCGCTTCTTGATGCAGATGACATCGTCGCCGGGCTCGATGGCCAGATCACGGGCCAGCTCTTCGCCTGCGCGGACGGGGTAGATCTGGATGCCGTCGGCGTGGGGGTAGCTGCCAAAGCTGCGGATGAGCGGGTAATACTCCAGCTTCTGATCCAACCGGCTGCGCAGGTTCAGGACACTTCGGTTGACCACTGTGCCGATGCCGCGCACCCGCTCGATGTAACCCGCACGCTCCATCTCGCTCAGCGCATCGCGGATGACGGTGCGGCTGACGCCGAGTTCGGCGGCAAGGTCTACCTCGGCGGGCAGACGGTCGGTCTGTGCATAGCGGCCTGTGCGCAGTTCCTCCAGCAGAGCGCTGACGATGCGGTCACTGATGACAGCACCACCCAGACGACTGGAAGGGGATAAGCTGGAATCTCTCATGGTTCGTTTCCTCCGGTACACGGGCAGGGCGGCCCTGCCTGGACTTCCGAAAAAGCTGTGCCTGAGCACAAAAGCTTTTCCTGCAAATATTATAGCATAAATTGACAATGATTCAAACGGCATTTATACTGGAATCAGCCGGAAAGTATGATTTTATTTTGGAGGGATAGAGCAAGAATGGAAGTTCTTCTGCACAAAGTGTGCGGCCGGCCCGCAAGCCGCACCATGACCCTGCGCGCTGCCGGGCCGGAGGATGCCGCCGCCTTTTACGCCTTGCAGAACGAGGTGCGGGCCGCGATGCCCCACCCGGAGCAGTTCGTACCCGACACGCTGGAAAACATCGCCCGCTACCTGAAAGAGGACCTCTGCATCGGCGGGTGGGACGGCGGGCGGCTGGGGGCCTACTTCATCCTGCGGTACTGCGGGCAGGACGCGCACAACTACGCCGCCTTTATGGGCATCCCGCGAGAAGAGTGGGACGGCTGGGCCAACGCCGACAGCGCCATCGTCCACCCCGACTACCGGGGCAACGGTCTGCAAAGGAAGCTGCTGGAAGCGGCGCTTGCCCTGCTCCGTCCGGGCATCGTGGGCATCGGGGCCACCGTCAGCCCGGAAAATCAGTACAGCCTCAACAACGCCCTGGCCAGCGGCTTTGAGATCGTCTGCCGCCGGGAGATGTACGGCGGGTATGACCGGTATCTGCTGGCGAAGGCCCTCTCCCTTCGGTGACACTGCCCGGGTTGCGGCTCCCAGCGTCTGCTTCGCTGCCGCTCGCATCCTGCTGGCCGCGGCCCCAACAGCTCCTCCCTGTTTCCGCCGCTGGCGGCGGTCGTCGCCGTTGCTCCCGAAGGGAGAGGCACTGGCGTGTCGGCCAAGCCCATGCTGGACGAGTAAAGCTTAATCTGTATCGCAAACAGCAGTGCCCTGCTACCAAGGCTAGCAGCAGCTTGACAAGGAACATGGTTCCGCAGCTGCTGCCCTCTGTAGCAGGGCACTATTTTTTGCGTTATATCAGGCTTCCGGCGGTCAGCTCAGAGTTGACCGGCCTGCCCTCTCCGTCACGCCTGCGGCGTGCCACCTCTCCCAGAGGGAGAGGCCTTGGCAGGCCGGGCCACTTTTTACTGGACGTCTGAGGCCCGATATGGCGTAAAAGGGCGGGCCTCGCTACAGAGGGCAGCGGCTTCTGGACAAGCGCACCTTGTCAAGCTGTCGCTGGCCTAGACAGCGGAGCACTACCGTTTCCGGGACATCGTGCTTTGCTCGTCCAGACGAAAGCTGACCGACATGCCAATGGCTCCCCCTCTGGGGGAGCTGGCAAAGCCGTCAGGCTTTGACTGAGAGGGCAATCTTCATCTTATGCCGTACCACCAGCAGGCAGGCCAGATGCACCAGTGTAGTGAGGATCCAGCTGACGGGGTAGCTGAGGTAAAGCATCGTGGTGGTGTGGAACAGCCGGAAGATGGTGGCGATCCAGACGAGGCGGAGCAGGCAGCTGCCCACGAGGCTGACCACCATCGGCAGGACGGAGTAGCCCCGGCCGCGCAGGCAGCTGGCCAGAACATCCATGCCGCCGCAGAGCAGATAGGTGGTGCAGATGATGTGCATACGGGCCAGACCGGCGGTCACCACGACCTCATCGGAGGAGTAGAAGTGGAGCAGCTGTTTGCCCAGCAGGGAAGCACCGCCGCCCAGCACGAGGCCGGTGACGATGGAGCAGAGCAGGCAGTTGCGCATGACGCGGTCCAGGTTGTCGTACCGGCGGGCGCCCATGTTCTGGCTCGTGAAGGTGACAGCAGCCTGGGCGAAAGCGTTCATGGCGGTATAGACGAAGCCCTCGAGGTTGGAAGCGGCAGAGTTGCCGGCCACGACGATGGAGCCGAAGGAGTTGACCGCCGACTGGATGACGACGTTGGAGAGGCTGAACACGGTGCTCTGCAGACCGGCAGGCAGCCCGATGCGCAGGATCTGGCCCAGCGCCCCCGCATGGAAGCCCAGATGGCCGAGGTCGAGGTGGAGCGGGCCTTTCTCCTTCACCAGCAGGGCCGTGACCATGCAGGCGGAGACGGTCTGGCTGATGATGGTGGCCAGAGCGACGCCCGCCACGCTCATGGAGAAGAGGATGACGAACACGAGGTTCAGCACCACATTGATGAGGCCCGCCACGGCCAGACAGAACAGAGGCCGCCTGGTGTCGCCCACGGCGCGCAGGAGGGCCGAGCTGAAGTTGTACAGCATGGTCATGGGCATACCGATGAAATATATCTTGAGGTAGAGGGTGGACAGGCCGATGACGTCCTCCGGGCAGCTCATCAGCTCCAGCAGGACGCGGGCGGCAAAAAAGCCCACCACGGCCAATAAGAAACCGCTGACGAGGCCCAGCGTCACGGAGGTCTGGACGGTGTTGCGGACGCCCTCCTCATCCTTCGCGCCGAAGCAGCGGGCCGCAACGACGTTCGCGCCCAGCGACAGGCCCACGAACAGGTTGACCAGCAGATTGATGAGCGCACCGTTGGAGCCGACAGCGGCCAGCGCCGTGCTGCCCGCAAAGCGTCCCACGACGACGACATCGGCTGCGTTGAACAGCAGCTGCAGGATGCTGGATGCAGCCAGCGGCAGGGAAAACAGGATGATCTTTTGCAGCATGGGGCCGCTGGTCAAATCGCCTGTCCGGGTATTCTGTGCCATGAAAATGCTCTGCCTCCTCAAATATCAGATGGTACTCACGAAAAAACGCGCCGCTCAACAGCGAGCGACGCAGATAGTATTATAATACGGTTTCGGGTAAAATACAAGTAAAATCAAAGCTTTTTCCGTACAAAAATGCACCCCTGCACACAGAGTGCAGGGGCGCGGAGGTATGTTTGCGAAACAGAACGCTTACTTCTGGGGCTTCATGTAGATGTGGTGAGGCAGACCGGCGATGTAGAGCGGGGTCAGCTCAGCCTGGATGAGGGGCCGTGCGTAAGCGAGGAAGTCTTCCGTCATCTGGGTGTGATTCTCGTTCATCCAGCTCAGCGGCACCTTCTTCTCGAGATTTGCGACCTCGCTGATGGGGTGCAGCTCAGTGGTACACTGATAGGGGCTGTTGGAGATGCGCTTCAGGGCCACCATCTGGCCGGTGACGCCCTCAAACGCAGCCTTGACAGCAGCACCGCCGACCTGATAGGCCTCGGTGATGTCGGTGCGGCTGGTCAGGTGGCCGGCGCAGCGCTGCAGGGTGGAAAGCTCGATGCAGCGGGTCTTGGTGTCCAGATTGCGGGCTACGACGTTGGCCAGATAGCGGGCGGTGCCGGTCAGGGCCTTGTGGCCGAAAGCATCCACCGCGTGGACATCGTCGGCCAGCTCACAGACATAGCGGCCATCCTCGAGCTTGACGCCCTCAGACACCGCGATGACGATGCTGGGCTTCTTCTCCTGCATCACGCGCACCTTCTCGATGAAGTGCTCCACATTGAAGGGGACTTCGGGCAGGCAGATCATGTCCACGCCCTCGCAGTCGTCGCTCTTGGCCAGTGCGGCGGCGGCGGTCAGCCAGCCGGCGTTGCGGCCCATGATCTCGACGACGGTGACGTACTTGGTGCCGTAGACGGTGGCGTCGCGGATGATCTCCTTCATCACCACGCCGATGTACTTGGCCGCAGAGCCATAGCCGGGGGTGTGGTCGGTGACCATCAGATCGTTGTCGATGGTCTTAGGCACGCCCATGAAGCGGATGTCGCTCTGGATGCACTCGCCGTACTCAGCCAGCTTGCCGATGGTGTCCATCGAGTCGTTGCCGCCGATGTAGAAGAAGTAGCCGATGTCCAGCTTTTCGAGGATGGCGAAGAGCTTCTTGTACAAGGCCTCATCGGTGTGCCAGTCGGGCAGCTTGTAGCGGCAGCTGCCGAGGAAGCTGGAGGGGGTGCGCTTGAGCAGCTCGATGTCGAGGTCATCGGTCAGCAGGGTGGACAGGTCCACGACCCGCTCCTCCAGCAGACCGGCGACGCCGTTGCACATGCCGTAGACGACGTCCGCGCCGCGGCTCTTGCAGCTCTCGAACACACCAGCCAGACTTGCGTTGATGACAGAGGTGGGGCCGCCGGACTGGCCAACGATTGCATTTTTACCCATGATGATTTCTCCTTTTTTGTTTTTCTGTTTCGGCTTTATAACGAAGCCGTTTTCTAAGCATTGCACACCGTCTGAGCGGTCTTTTTGCCTGCATACTGCGTTGCTTTCCCTTGCAATCCGTCAGGATTGCTGCGGAAAATCGCCTTGTCTGCCGACAAAAATCCTCGCCATTCGGCGTACCCTGCTTACGAAAACAACTTCTTTAATCGTGCAGGAGCACGAAAACAGACGCGGGGAAGGGGAGAAGCGAGTTTCCTTACAGGCAGATGTGGCGGGGCGTACCGTTGACGTAGACGGGGGTGACCTCGTCGAGGATGAGCGGGCGGGCGTATTCCTCGAACGCCGCCGTCACCTGCATCCCGTCGGGGGTGATCCAGTCCAGCGGCACCTTCTTTTCGAGGTTTGCCACCTGCTGGACGTCCACCGCTTCGGTGATGCACTGGTAAGGATACTCGGAAACGCGCTTGAGCGCGATCATTTTGCCCGTCTCACCGGCAAAGGCTGCGGCTGCCGCTGCGCCGCCCACGGCGTAGGCCTCGTTGACGTCGGTGCGGCTGGCCAGATGGCTGGCGCAGCGCTGCAGCGTCGAGAACTCAATGGCGCGGCTCTTGCAGTTCAGCTTGTCGTGGATGAGGTCGGACAGATAGCGGCTGGTGCCGCTGAGGATGGCTTTGTGGCCGAAAGCGTCCAGCTGGCCTGCCGTGGACACGAGGTCGCACAGATAGGTGCCGTCGGCGGTCTTGACGCCCTCGCTGGCCGCGATGATGACGTTGGACTTCACCCGCTGCAGCTCATCCACTCTGGCGAGGAACTTGTCCTGGTCAAAGGGGACTTCCGGCAGAAGGATGAGGTCGGGGCCGTCGCTGTCGTCGCCGCCTGCGAGGCAGGCTGCACCGGCCAGCCATCCGGCGTGACGGCCCATGATCTCGGCCACAGTCACGCTGCGGATGTCGTAGACGGAGGAGTCACGGATGACTTCCTTGAGGATGGTGGCGATGTACTTGGCCGCAGAGCCGTAGCCGGGGGTGTGGTCGGTGAGGCAGAGGTCATTATCGATGGTCTTGGGTACACCGATAAAACGCACCGCACTGCCTACCTGTGCGCCGTAGCGGCTGAGCTTGGCGATGGTGTCCATCGAGTCGTTGCCGCCGATGTAGAACACCGCGCAGATGTCGTACTTGTCAAACAGGGCGAACAGCTTGACGTAGGGCGTGGAATCCGCCTCCGGCTCGGGGAGCTTGTAGCGGCAGCTGCCCAGATAGCTGGACGGCGTGCGCTTGAGCAGCTCGATGCTGAGCCGGTCGTTCAGCAGGACGTTCAGCTCCACGAGTTCCTCTTTCAGCAGTCCTTCGATGCCGTATTTCATGCCGTAGACCTTGTCTGCGCCCAGACTGCAGGCGGCTTTATAGACGCCTGCGAGACTGGAATTGATGACGGCGGTAGGGCCGCCGCTCTGGCCGATGATGACATTCTTGGCCATGAGAACCTCCTTGTACCATTTACCGATAAATTGGACTTCCTGTGCGCCGCAGCACCGCTCCGCGCTGTCCCCGTTTCGCGGTCCGTACACCCTGCACAGTGTACGGACGGGGGAACAGCCAACAATCGATGACTGCAACTCGCACAAAAATTCTGGCAGGTCGTGCAAGCACTTCGAGAAATGTGTGCAAAAACCTGCTCTTCTTCTATTGTAACCGTTTTGCCTGTTGTATGCAAGTCCTAATTGGTTGCAGAGGCAAAAAAATTATGATAAAATAGGTACTGCACAGCTCTGCCGGGCCGGAAAGCGGGGATAACCCGCCGACGCCCGGGCAGACTAAGAGCAGAACCAAACGAAAGCGGGAACACCTTTATGGGCATTTCACACGATTATCATAGCACGGGCCGGCGCCGCAGAGGCGGTCCCGGCGGCGTCATCCGGCTTGCGGGGGCCGTGGCCGGCATCCTGCTGGTGAGCTTCGCCATCACGGCCATCCTCGAGCACGGACAGGCACAGCCCGAAGAGCTGCCCACCGTGACGGCCAACGGCACGGCGCAGAACATTCTGGCTCCGCTGCCCATGCAGGGCGCGGCGGACAGCACCACCGACAGCGCCGTCAGCGGAGGGGAGAACGCAGCGGCAGATGGCACGCCCGCCGTGACCCTCGAGCAGTTCGGCCCGGCCCGTCAGACGGCGGGAGCCTACAGCGTCAAAGCCTACGACAGCAGCGTCATCCGCCAGCCCGCCAGCGGCCAGGTCGATTTGAGTTACTTCTCCGATGCCGCCTTCCTCGGTGACAGCCTGACGGTGGGCTTCTCCGACTATAAGATCAACCTCGGCGGTGCGCTCATCTGCGGCTACACCGGCGTTGGTCCGGACGCCATCGTCAACCGCAGCGCCGTCAAGAGCAGTGTGCGGGGCGAGGAAGTCGCACTGGACGTGCTGGCCGCTGCTCAGCCCAAAAAACTGTATATCCTGCTGGGTACCAACACCCTGACCACCGTGGGTGCGGCGGACCGCTTCCTCGTTTACTACGGCCAGATGCTGGATGTGCTGCGCCAGACGCTGGGGGAGGACTGCGTCATCTATGTTGAGTCCATCCCGCCCGTCCGCCCCGAAGCCGCAGCGGAAAAGCCGGGCCTTGCCTCGGACATCATCCGCTCGGTGAATGAGCAGCTGGCCCTGCTGGCCGCAGATAAGGGCTGTGTCTACCTCGATTTGTGGGAGACGCTGGCCGACGGCGAGGGCAACCTGAAAGAGGTGCTGGCTGCGCCGGACGGCGTCCACTTCTCGGCGGGCAACGGCTACGGCGCGTGGGTGACCTACCTGCGCAACCACGCCAAGTACTCTGCCGATAATGCATGGACGCCCGGCAGCGCCTACGCAGGCTGAGCGCAAAACCAAAAAGAACAAAAGCATCCGTGATGCCCTGCCCCGGGAGGGGGAGAGAAACATCACGGATGCTTTTTTGCAGCAAAAATCCCGCCCCCTGCGGATGCAGAGGACGGGACGTTTTGTTTTTATGGAGAAGGGCAGAGGGACGAATTACTTCATCTTGCTCTTGGCCTTCATGCGCTGCTCGTGGTTGAGGATCTGCTTGCGGATGCGCAGGTTCTCGGGAGTGACCTCCAGCAGCTCGTCCTGAGCCAGGAATTCGAGGCAGCCCTCGAGGCTCAGCTTGCTGATGGGGATGAGGCGCAGAGCGTCGTCAGAGCCGGAAGCACGGGTATTGGTCAGGTGCTTGGTCTTGCAGACGTTGACATCGACGTCCTCGCCGGAAGCGGTGTAGCCGATGACCATGCCCTCGTAGACCTTCTCGCCGGCGCCCACCAGCAGAGTACCGCGCTGCTGCGCGTTGAACAGGCCGTAGGTGACGGCCTCGCCGGTCTCAAAGCTGACCAGAGAACCGGTGGAGCGGTTGGCGATCATGCCAGCCCAGACGTCATAGCCGTCGAAGATCTGGTTGATGATGCCCTCGCCGTGGGTATCGGTCAGGAACTGGTTGCGGTAGCCGAACAGGCCGCGGCTGGGCATAC
>OLNR01000412.1_pt1 | contig 37321 bp, 31 predicted proteins | sample 1672231 | NCBI WGS metagenome assembly OLNR01 (sample SAMEA3136662, study PRJEB25190) | human gut metagenome
AGACCCTGACCGACAACCGCAACCGTACCGCTGCCGACCTGCGCCACTACTTCGATAAGAACGGCGGCAATCTGGGCGCTATGGGCTGCGTGGGCTTCCTGTTCAGCCAGAAGGGCGTCATCGACATTTCTCTGGAAGACAAGGACGCCGACGAGGCCATGATGGACGCGCTGGATGCCGGTGCTGAGGACTTCGATGCAGGCGAAGAGGCCGCTGAGATCACCACCGACCCCGAGAACTACTCCGCTGTCGTCAAGGCAATGGAGGAGAAGGGCTACGAGATCCTCTCCGACGACCTGGCCATGGTCCCCATGACCACCACCCGTCTGACCGACCCCGATCAGCTCAAGCTGATGGGCAAGCTGCTGGATGCCCTCGAGGATAACGATGACGTCCAGAACGTCTGGCACAGCCTCGAGAACGAAGAGGACCTGCCGGAATAAGCTTCCGCAAATCTTAAGAATGACGTAATCAAAGCCGCTTTCTGTGCCTCACAGCACAAAAAGCGGCTTTGTTGTTGGATGGCGGCCTGCGATAAAAAAGAAAGATACGATTGAATAAAGCAAAGAGGAAAACAGATCGGAAGCGATAGAAAGGGGAATTACTTGAGAGGAAAACTATTGAAGTAATGGGTAAATTATGATAAAATTAATGAGATAATAAACTATAATAGGAAAATGGGCAGGGGTTGCGGCTCCGAAAGAAAAAGCTCAGAAGAACGATAAAAACAGAAATCGCGATTCTGTCCTTCGAGGAGTGGATGGACCTGGACATTAAATATATACAGGAACGCAGTTTCTGGGTGGATTGGAAAATCATTTTCGGGACATTCAGGGTGTGCCTGCTGGGGCATGGAAAATAAAAAGACAGGCCTGCATATGGATCGCGGTTGCGATCTGTATACGGGCTTGTTGTCGTATAACTCATTTTGACGACGCTGAGCACGGAAAGAAGATTCGGGTGAGACAGATAGGAAGACTGCATCCGAAGCGCAAGACATATATTTCAATTAGCGCAGAAAATAAGGAGACTGCGGAAACAATCAAATCAGAGATTTGTAAAGGTGCAGAAGAATATTTGAAATAATAGGAGAAATGCAGCCGTTAAGCTATAAAATATGTGCAACGTTCACAAAGACTTGACTTTTGCCAACGAGAAATTTGACTTGACAACTAGATATAGACTTGTATAATTTAATTGGGAGTGTCTACCTTTTTGTGGCGGACACTATAACACATGCGAAAGGATCTTTTCCATGCCTGAAGAAATAAACGGTGTGCGTTCCCCCGAAAGTGCATCGCTTGAAGATGACGCGCAAGCACAAAATAAAAAAATAAGCTCTGGTATATACAAAGATGCCGGAGAAATGATGTGCGACATCCTGGGAAAAGAAGAGTATTGCGAGGTCATGCTGTTCTTTTTCCAGTTTGTTAAATTCTGCATGGAAAGAGAACGAAGAGATCAGGATGCCAATAAAAAGTCAGCGTATTTTGTTGTTTTTATGACACGGCGCTGCCATGTTCTGAAAATGATCTTCTTTTCGACGCTGTTATGTGATACGTTTCAGGAACAGCTTCGGAAAGACTGGTTCGACCTTAACGAAACCGGTCTTACAAAAGAAGACCTCAAGAAAGAAAACATTCAGAATGTCCTGCTTCCTTTTTGCAGACAGCACTTTATCACAGACTTTGATCTGTTGTCAACGGACTATGCTTTTGCGCAGTACTATGGAGAGAACGGCTTTATGCCAGACTTCATGATCGCAGATGAAGTTTTGCTGCATGGCCGCACGATGAACCATCTTCTGGGAGAGATGGAGCAAAGGCTGATGGATGCGTTTGAGGTCCTGAAGAAACAGGCGGAAACGACAGAAAATTCGGATTGGAAAGAAGAACTGACCAAAGAAGACATCCGGAATGCATTCCAGAAGAATATCAAGCTTTCGATTTATGCTCAAAAATCAGATACGCTGTTGCTATATTCCCGTTATGCGGAAGATGGAAAGCTGACGAGCAATAAACGGGATGAAGAGCTTTGGAGAAAGCTTTCTCTGGAATTTGCACAGATCGTGTCTTCGTCAAACGTAAACAACGTTGCGTTCTCGTGGAGCTTCACTCCTACGGTCGCGGAGCTGATGGGCGTTGAAGATTGGAAACTGGTTGCACCGGAGGAAAGAGGACGCCTGCGGCTGATTTACAGAAAAGTCCAGACAAAAATGCAGGGGATCTCCATGCGGGACCATGTGCTACTGATCACCGCTGAGAATAGATTGCAGGCGGTCTGGTCTCTCCGCGTCAAAAAGAGCCTTACAGGAATGGGAGACGAACAACGCTGGATGATCGTTCCCTATTTTATGATGGGAGAAGTCGAAAGCAAAAAGATATGGCAGCTTTTTGCCCGCCTCAGAGAAGACATCCGGGAGAGCTTGAAACAGCAGAAAGAGATAACATCGCCAGAGCTGAAAGCACTGGATGCACTTCTCAACATAACGGTGGCTGAGGACGAGGAGACGCATCCTCAGGATGGAACGCTCAATCTGAATCAGTTCCGTTATGACCGGATCTGCGGGATCACGAATCTATTGCTGAACTGCATATTTATCAAAAAATATCTGGGCGAAAAGCATCTGGCCGGTCTGGTGGATTCGATCGAATGGGACCATCTTTACAGCAACTTTTCACGGTTTGACCCCAGGAATGGAACACTGCAGGATGTGACGCCGGCATTGAAACTGCTGTGGAAGCTGAAGCTTGGTGCGCCGGAAGAGTATCTGGAATTTCTTTTGGAGAACACGGAAGGTATGGAGCTGGATGGCTTCTCTCTGGAACAGCCGACAGAGCAAATGACAGAAACTGACGGCAGGATCGAAAATGAAGTTCTGGATGTGATCGACCAGATGGGCGTTACGGCAGAGAAAAATGCACATGAAAACGTAACAAGCATTGCTCCGGTCTCTGAAAAAGATCTGGCAAGCTGGGGTGGCTGCCACAGCCTCCTGGAGATCTTGCAGAAGCTCAGAGACAGGGAAGATGCGGGCAGAGAAAAGAATCTGTTTGCAATTCTGGGTGAACTGATCCAGGCAATGGACCTTGGGATCATCAGCATGAGCACTTGCGAATTCTTGCGCGCTGGGACGCCGGGGGTCTATACCATGGTCAAAGCGGGGGAACAGGCACTGTTCATCAAACCGATCCGGTATAGAAACTTTATCTCGCTCTTCAATGAACTCGAAACGAAGCATTATCCCGACCGGGATGCAATTATGCGTGAGGTCCGAAGCTTTGTGCGGGCAGACATAGAATTCATCAAACAGAATGACCCGGCGCTCTATGAGAAATTTGACGGAACAGAAACGGAAAGAGCAAACGGATTGTTCGAGAGACTGTGGGCATTTCTGGACGATCTGTATGATTCCGGACAAAAGGTCTCGTATTGGAGGATGATCCCCTCAGCGTTGATAAGAAAAGAGTCGAGCGAGGGTCAAAAACCGGATGCCTGGCTGCAGGATGCGTATATCCGTCAGTATCATCAGATGTACGGATATGTCTAAACGATAGCAATTCGATTTTTAATGCAACAGCGTTGGATCGCATATCGCAAATATGCTGTTATCATGTTGCGTTATTTTCTTGGCTTGCGATAAATAGGAATGACCGACAGATGAAAAGGGAGGGACAACAACTGGAGACAGCTTGTTGTCCCTTTTTGGTAAAAAGAAAAGAGGTCTTTGCATGAACGGAAAGAAGAAAACGATTCGTATTGCGCGCGGACAGGAAGACCGTGCGATCATTGAATGCATTTATCAGGAAAATCTTTTCTTTCAGGAGCTTTACGAGCAGGCGAGGAACTGCACGAATGAGATCCTGAGGGTCAATGAGCAGGTCGAGAGGCAGTGGGAAAACAAGCGCTCCCAGACTGCAAGGACGCCCTGTGCGGCATCGGGGAAAAATCCGAACCCCATCAGCTATTCGGCTTTCCGGAGCAAAACAAAAGCGGAATATTATTCTTGCTCCCACTTCTGCAATCTGATCGCATTCTGTGCAGACCGGGGCCAGGGCAAGACGAGCGCAATGCTTTCCTACGCGACAGCCCTGAGCAATATCCAAATGCAGGGAGAAGAGGATTGGAGAGCACGAAAAAATAAGTTCTGGGAGGACACACTCGTAGGAAATGCACAATATGAAGTGCTGCGGAGCATCGACCCTACGGAGATGGAGCCGGAAGATTCGATCCTGAAGATCGTTCTCTCACAGATGTATGTTCACTTTCAGACGGTTTATGAGCAGGAGTGTGATAATACTGCAAGCTCTTATTCTCTTCGGGAACAACTGGCTGGCCAGCTGCAGGAAAAGTTTCTGCACTGCTTTCATCTGGCAGACCTGCTGAATGACGACAAGCGGAAATCCCCGCCGGCAAATGCAGAGGACGAAATGGAATTTATCTCCGAGACCGGCGGCGGGGTGAATTTCCGAAAAGTTCTATGCGAGTTGTTTGAGGAATATCTGTTCTTTATCACGGGCGGAGAAAACAGCTATCTGGTGATTCCCATTGACGACGCCGACCTGAATATTGGCCGTGTTTACAGTATGCTGGAAGACATCAGAAAATATCTGCAGCTGCCGCGTATCATTATTTTGACGGCGACCAATATCACGCAGCTGGAAAGCATCGTAGAGCAGCATTTTCTGGAGGAATATGGCACGGCCCTGAAGCATCCGCACAGTATGGTCGACATTGCAAAGTGCCATCATATTGCGGAAAGCTATCTGGAAAAGATCCTTCCCGGCTCAAGGCGGCTGTACCTGCCGAGCCTTTACGATGAGGTGAAAAGCCTCAACAGTTTCCGTGTGGAGTACATCGAGGCCGGACAGAGCAGCGGCAAAAACGAGGAGCTCGACCTGTTGGCGGACGAATACGCCAAGGACCGGGCAGAGCGCGCCGACTGGCCTGGTGCGTCCGGAAAAGAAAGATGGGATTATCAGGAGGAGCTGCTTTATCTCCTTCACAAAAAGACGGGTCTGCTGTTCATGCCAGTGGAAAATGAGCTCTATCCGTTCCTGCCGACCAATATGCGGGAACTGATGCACCTGCTGGCTTTTCTGAACACACTTCCGGACGTAAAAAGCGATTATAGAGAGGTGCTCAAGTGGTTCCGACAGGAGGATGATCCGCAGGAGCGCCATCGGTGGATGGAAAACCTCCGCCGCTTCCAGCGGTATCTGGTAGACATCTGGTCGGCATCGAACCTCTCGACGGAGAGCAAAAGGGTGCTGACCGAACTGGACAAATATACAGGCTGGGAGATGCATCGCTACCTGTTGCAGATCCTGCCGGACTATTATGCGCAGGAAGAAGCAAGGAGCTATTTCGAGCTGGAATCGAAGGAAGTCTACCGACAGCGCTTCATCAATGAGTGCGAAAAACACGGTGTGCTGACAAAGGATGAAGGACATACACTGAATGGAAGCTCTTATCGGGATGTATGTACGGCACTGAACGCACTGGAAAGCTGCTCCAAAGAGAAAAACCACCGGAAATTCGTCTGTGCGCTGCAGTTCTATTATGCGGTTTGTCTGCACAGGCTCCTTCTGGAAAATCTTGACGTTGAGTTCCAGAATCATGAGCCGCGGTATTATACGGATTTCCTGCGCGGAAGCTTCCTCGGCGAGAGCGGCAAAAATGAGAAGTTGCCGTTCGGTCTTTGGCAGATCACTGTCCCGGCAAAACTTCTGAAAGTGCTGAAAGACGATAAGGCATGGGACACAAAGCAGTGGAAGGAAACTTGCAGCCGCTGGTTCCGCTGCGCAGTAGAACAGGAAAACGGCTGTGTCATGCAGAGTCTGGATAAAGCGGAAAATGAGGACGATGTAGTCTGGGTATTCCAGCCCTTTTATCCGCTGCTGGCCTATATGGATGGACTGACCGGTTCCGACCGAAAAAACAGCAGCAGCGGGACTCAGCTGGTCGATATTGATACGTACCTGAGCCTTATCATTCTGCTGAATCCCGATGTGCAGAAAGCGCTCTGGCAGAATCTGAGGGAAGGAAAGAGCGTCGCAGAACAGCCGAAGCTGTTCATGATGGGAGAACTGTTCCCGGACCTTTACAACAGCGGTGCAATGAACAAAAGCTGGTATCTGCTGGAAAAGGTGAACGACCTTCCGTTTGCATTCGAAGAATACGATTGCTTTACAGAGAATCGAAAAGACCTGGGAAAACTCAGTACGTTGATGTGGACGAGAGAATTCCGGCCTCTGGGAAGACAGAAGGTACGATATGATCTGTACTGGCTGAAAGAGAACGAGAAAGACTCACAGAGGCGCGAGGCTTGCAGGAGCGACTGGGATGTCATCCAAAAAGTTTTCCGCGCTTATGAGGAACTGGGAATGCTGCCATACCAGAAGGCGCTGAAAGACATCGAAAATATGCGTCAGCGCATCGCCAGGCCGAATTGGAAAGTCACCGAAAAGCTGCTGAGCGATACGGAAAAGCTGCTGGATAAGCTTTACGGAGATGAGGTGCTTCCGGAACAGGATAAAACGAAGCAGAAGAAAAAAGAGCAGGAGCCTGAGCAGGACAGCACCCCCGGGATGATCGACATAACGGAAGCCGGGAAACTGCTGGTGCAGCTGCTCTTCACGATGAAGGACAAGCAGCCGCCGCAGAATAAAGTAGAGGATGCTTCGGATAAAGCTGGTACGAAGAATATGATGGAATGAGTGTCTTATGAGAGAAAAACACGTACATCTGCAAGTTCTGTTCTCGCAGCTCCAGCCTGAGCTTCTACGACGGCAGCTCCTGCAGGCTTCATCGCTGAAAAGGGTCCCGCCCAAAGACTATGTGAGCAGTCAGGGGATCTCGGAGGAAATGTACCTTCATCTGGCCCACAGCGTAGAAATGCTTGCGGGAAAGACGCAGGATGAACTGAAGGCGGAGTTCCACAGTCTGAAGGAATTTCTGGATGAACGCCCGGCGGGCGGAGTGCTGAGCCTGCTGGAAAAATACGCGGCGGATGTTCTGTGTTTCTGGCAGGGAGAACCGGTGTGCCGACAGCAATCGATATTCAGCTGGAGAAATCAGGCGCTGCAGCTAGGACAGGATATATTCACCTGTGCAGATCTGGCGGCACTGGACCTGAAAGAGCACTGCGTCACCCGGAGCTTCCTCTGGGCGCCGGTCATCCGGACAGACCGGGTGGACCTGCAGAGCATCCTGGAACGGGGCCTCGCAGAGAACCATTACCATATGAATGGTTCGACGCAGATATTTCCCATCTCGTGGGCGTATCTGATGAACCACCCGGAATCAATACGAGCTTACTATAAAGCGGCAGTGTTCCGGGAGGACATGGACGGCACCTACAGTTTTGGTGTGCAGGACAACCGAATCTCCTGGGTGGAGCGGATGCAAGAGGCAGCGTGGATACGGCAGAGGCTGTTTGAGTGCATCTGCGGGCGGAAGGATGAACAGAAGATCGTCCGGGAGTATGCTAATTTTGTCTACGCGGGAGACGTTTTCCGGAACCTTATCATCCCGGTGCGTTCCAGCCGGGTTCCCTTGTTTCAGCAGGAAAAGCCGGATGAGGCGTGGAGGACGCTGGATTATGCCCTTCTGCCGGCAGAGCGGGATGATCATGAGCTTCCGGAGAGCAGCCGGAGACTTCTGGCAGGCGAGCGGTATCTGCTGTACCACTGCTTCCGCCGCTGCTACGACGGAACATTCCCGCCAAAGCTGTGCGACTTGTTTTACCTGTACCTGCTTTACCGCATCCGTTTCCGGAAGGAACTGGTGCAGACGAATGGCCGGGCCGGTTTCCGGAATTTTGCGGAATATCAGGACCGTAAAGCAACCATCTGGGGGAACGAAAACCTCTACTGGGCAGAGTCCTGCAGACTGTCGGCGGCCAATACGCTGTTCCGTCCGTCTCAGACGGCAGAGATGACAGAAAAGCGTCTCCCGGTCCGCACCAGACCTCGGTTTGAAGAAAAAGAGCGGTGCGTCACCAGTCTGGAAATGCGTGTCATGCCAAAGACCACAGCGGCAGAACTGGAGCGTTCCATTTATATCACGGACTGGAACATCCTGCACGGCATGAATATGCACTTTTCCCGAAAGACGGCGGGAGGCGTGGACAGGCAGACGTGGGAACGTCAGATGCTGCACTACCTGGAAGAGGATGCACCATTTTTCTATGTGCTCCATTTTGCGAAAGTGCCGCAGGAGTACATTTCCAAAAAACGCTCAGAGAAAAAATTGCCTTATCTGAGAAATGGGAAACTGCACAAGCTTATCCGGCAGCAGGCTCTGGCAACGGCGGATGCCCTGAACCAGAGCAGCTATCTTTGCAGCCGTATCCGGGGCATTGATGCCTGCAATCATGAGATAGGATGCAGGCCGGAAGTGTTTGCAACGGAGTTCCGCTATCTGCGGACCCTTCCCTTTGGAAATTCCAATGAGAGACGGAAGAGGCGGCATTTTCCGCTGCTGGCAGCTACGTATCATGTGGGCGAGGATTTCCTCGACCTGACGGACGGCCTGCGTGCGATAGATGAGGCAGTCTGCTTCCTGAATCTGCGCAGCGGCGAGCGTCTGGGCCACGCACTGGCGCTGGGAACGCTGCCCAAGACCTACTACGAGAGCAAAGCGTATGCGGTGACGCTCCCTGCGCAGGACCTGATGGACAATCTCATCTGGCTTTTGTTCCGCACCCTGGAATGGGATGTTCCGATGCCAAGCTCTCTGCGGAAAAAACTGGAGCAGCAGGCAACCGCTCTGTTGCAGCTGCTTTACGGAACATTTCAAAGACCGGGAAGCCGGGCGACAGAGACATATTCGCTGGAAGAAGCCTATGAGGCATGGAAGCTGAGAGGAGACCATCCGGAGCTTTATCGGCTGGAACGGAGAGACCCGGAGGCGTTCCGGAAAAACCTGCTGCATACCATCCGGAACGATGACGGTCTGCAGACGCCTTACCGGAAAGCGATGCTGAACCAGATGAACTGGCGCAAAGACAGCCGTTTTGAGCAGGTAGTGACGGAGGAAGAGTACCTGCGCACACGCCTGAACGACAAGATCGTGCGGCTGACCTATCTGTACTTCTATGACCCCAAAGTGCGCTGGAACGGCCAGAGGATGCGGGAGTTCCAGATCACGACGGAATATGCAGAAGTCATCCATACGCTGCAAAACCGCATGATGGAAAAAATCGGACAGAGGGGGATCGCAATCGAGTGCAACCCCTCGTCCAACCAGCTGATAGGAGCTTTCGGTGCATACAGGGACCATCCCGTTTTCCGGTTCAACCACACGATGCTTCCGCTGGAACAGTACAGCGACCAGCCGGGCCAGCTGCGGGTGTCCATCAACACGGACGACCTGGGCGTCTTTGACACGTCGATCGAAAACGAATTTGCGCTCATCTACAGTGCGTTGCAGCAGGATACGGATGAGGACGGACGGCAGAAGATAGGAAATCAGCAGATCTGCGCCTATCTGGAACAGCTCCGGGAAATGGGCCACGAGATGACTTTCCCGAAGGCAGAGCTCACGAGCAGAAAGCGCGAAAACCTGATGAGGTGAAAAGAAACGGGCATCGCGTTTTTGCTCTGAACGGTACCATTCTCCCATCGGCTATGTTATAATAAACAGAACAAAACATCACGGGGAGGGGCCGACATGGAGCAACGACGCATTTGTCCATATTGTATGCAGGAGCTGGAAGCGGGGGAGGAGCAGTGTCCCCACTGCGGCCGGGAGCTTGCAGGGCGCAACCCGGCGGGCAGTCTTCCGGCAGGCACTGTGCTGGCAGGCCGGTATACCGTGGGCGACATCCAGAGCGTGGATGGCGAGGGCATCCTCTACCGGGGCGTGGAGAACAACGGCCCTTTCCGGGTGACCATCAAGGAGTATATGCCCCTGACGCTGGCGGCAGAGCGGGGGAGGGACTGTATCCTCCGCCCGAAGCCGGGCAGCGAGGTGCTGTTCAAGACCACCCGGATGGACTTTGCCGACCTCTACCGCTTCATCCAGCGCATCACCCCGGCCAACGGCCTGGAGGCCGTGCTGGACGTCTTTGAAGAGAACAACACGGTCTATGCCGTCATGGAGAACCCCGGCGGCTGTCCGCTCCAGAAGTGGCTGGAGGAGCACGGCACCGTGACGCCCCAGCAGGCTCGTGCCATGCTGGAACCGGTGTTCAACGGGGTGGAGGCCATGCATCAGGTGGGCCTCGTACACCGGGGCATCTGCCCGGCCAACATCCGCATCATGGACAATGGCCGCGCCCGGCTCACCGGCTACGCGACAGTGGGTCTGCGCACGGCGGGCAGCGGCCTCCACGAGCAGCTGTACGAGGGCTATTCCGCCCCGGAGCAATATTCCACCGCCGAGTTCGAGGGCCGCTACACCGACGAATACAGCCTCGCGGCGGTGTTCTACCGGATGGTCTGCGGGCTGAGCCCCGTCCCGGCGGCACAGCGTCTCGTCTCCGACTCCAACCCCAAGGCCCGCACGGTGACGCCGTCGGTGCCGGCTTACGTCTCCGAGACGCTGTATCTGGGCCTCCGACTCAAGCCGGTGGAGCGCATCCAGACGGTGCAGCAGCTTTTCCGCGCCCTCTCGGAGCGGGAGTATGCGGAGGAGTTGTCCCGCAGCATGGAAGCGCTGGACCCGCCCGCCCCCGCGCCGCAGGAGCCGAAAGCGCCCGCGAAGACTGAGCTGCTGAGCGTCCGAAATCTTCTGGCGGGAATCGTCATTCTGCTTAGCGTCCTCGTCCTGCTGATCCTCTGGGGTCTGCTGAGCCGTCAGAGCGAGAAGCCGCCGGAAGTGATCGCTCCGGAGTCCGTCAGCGAGGCGGCAAGTGAGCCGGCAAGTGAGCCGGTGAACGAAAACATCACCCTGACGCCGGATCTCGTGGGCCGCGACTATGACGCCGAGGTGCGCAACAACCGCAGCTATATCGACGAGTATCTCTTCTACGTCACGCTGGAATACAGCGACACGGTGGAGAAGGGACGCATCATCCGGCAGTCGCCGGAGGCGGGCGAGGTCATCCAGAAGGGGGACACCGTCAGCCTCGTGGTCAGCCGAGGCCCCCAGATGATGGAGATGCCCGACATCATCGGCCAGACGCAGGACAGCGCCGTGCAGGAGCTGGCCACCAAGGGACTGAACGCCACCTGCTTCACCGTGATCAACGACGGCTCTGAGGCGGCGGGCTGCGTCGTGTCGGCCAGCGAGGACGCCGGGAGCATGGTGGAGGTGGGAACCACCATCGTGCTCTATATCGCGGGGGATGTCCCCGCCGATGCCCCGGCGGGACCGGAAGCGCCTTCGGATACCGGGACGCCCGCCGGCGGGGATGCCGCGCAGGGCGGCGTGGAATACGATACGGATTAAACAAAAAGAGGCTGCGTTTAGCAGCCTCTTATCTTTTTATCGAAAACTCAGAAAAAGCTCTTCATGAACGCAAGATCGCTGGCGGCGCGGGCCGGGACAGCCTCTTCCCGCAGGACGGGAAGGACGGGCTGGGGCAGGGTGCGCAGCATCTCGAAGCCGCCCTTGTAGTCCACACAGGAGTCCTCGAGGCTGGTGGAGTAGAGGGTGCCGTCGGGCTTGAAGTTCTGACCCTTGAAGTGGACGGCCACGATCTTGTCGCCGTACCAGCTGCCGACTTTGTCCCAGAGGCGGCGCTGTGCGTCCACCGAGGCGTTCTCGGGGCCGACGTAGTTCGCCAGATCGCAGATGACCCGCAGGTTGGGGCTGGCGATGGCGTCCAGCACCATCTTGACGGCCTCGGGGGTGTTCATGGCGTGGTAGTAGACGCACTCCACCGCGAAGAGCACACCCTGCTCCTCGCAGACGGGCAGGATCTCGCCCAGGCTGCGAAGGAGTGCTTCCTGCGCTTCCCTGCGGCTGACGGTGGGCTGCTTTGCCATGTTGGTGGTCTCGCTGCCCATGCAGCCGGCGCGGAGAGCCTTTGCCACCGGCACCTGGCTCAGGGCTTTCGCCACCTCGGCGCGGCGCTTGTCCTCGTCCGCATAGCTCAGCTCAACGTAGGTGCCGTCCACGGCGATGGACACGCCGCTCTTCTGGACGGCGGCGTTGGTGGCGGCCACCAGCTCAGGGGTCACGTCTGCATAGCTTTTGACGCCCTCCACGGCCTTGGTGTAGGCCAGCTGGGTGCAGCGGAACCCTGCGTCCCCGATGGAGCGGAGCAGTTCCTCCACGCTGTGACGGCCAAAATCGTGGCCGCGTGCGCCGACGATGAATTCAGACATCCAGCATCCTCCTTACGCTCAGCCGAACAGACGCTCGGCAAACATCCCGAACTCTTTGCCCCACCAGTACCAGTCGTGGGAGACGTCGCCGCCCCAGACTTCGAGGTGGCAGGGGAAGCCGACTTCGCTCAGGGTGTCGGCCAGAGCCTGGGTGTCGGCGAGGGCATCGCCCTCATAGCCGCCCTGACCCACGCAGAGCAGCAGACTGTTCTCCTCGGCCTTGGACAGAACATTCCTGTCGCAGATGCCGTTCTTGTGCAGAGCGGCGAGGGGGCTGCTGCGGAGGACGAGGTCGTCCTCTGCGCTGCCGAGGAAGCGGCCCATATCGTAGAGGCCGGAGAGGCCCATTGCACCCGCAAAGGTCCGGGGACGGCGCAGGCGGCACTGGACGGCCTGATAGGCGCCGGTGTCCACGCCCACGCACCAGATGAGGGGCTTCTCTTTGCTCTCGGGGGCGTTCAGCTCCGCGATGCGCGCGGCCAGCTCGCTGGTGAGGTAGACGAAATACTTCTCCTGCATCTCGGCCCGGCGGCGGGGAGACTCATTGCCGGCCAGCAGGCTCTCGCCGTCGATGCTGTCGGCGCAGAAGAGCTGGATTTTGCCCTCGTGCAGCAGACGGGCCGCTGCGTCGGGCATCCCGTTGTTCTCCCAGTCGTAGAAGCGGCCGCCCCGGGCGGGCAGTGCCAGCACCGGCACACCGCCGTGGCCGTAGACCTTGAACTCCATCTCGCGGTCGAGCACCGCGCTCCACTCCTTATAATAAGTGCCTTCCATCATGAAAATGCTCCTCCTGTCAGATGAATTGATTGCGTGCCGCGTCGTAGGCATAGCCCACGGCGGAAAGTGCCTTGCACAGGGCGTCCCTGTCGGCGTCCATGTCGTCGCAGAGGGCGTCGAGGCTGGGGTAAAAATCGCGCAGTTTCAGGTTGACCACGCTCAAAAGCATGATCGGGTCGCTCGGCAGAGCCATCGTTTGTTTCCTCCCATGTTCCGAGATAAAATAAAAAGCCGGCCACTCGACAAAGTGACCGGCAATACGCATCAGCTTAGACAGCGCGGGTGACTTTGCCAGCGCGCAGGCAACGGGAGCATGCGTAGATATACTTGGGAGAACCCTCCACGACCGCCTTGACACGACGGACATTCGGCTTCCAGGTACGGTTGGAACGGCGATGAGAGTGGGAGACCTTGATACCGAAGGTAACACCCTTGCCGCAGCATTCACACTTAGCCATGGTACTTGCACCTCCTACAGTGAAGTATGGAATCAAAATAATCAGCTTGACTATTTTACCAGAACTGCCGCCAAAAAGCAAGTCCCTTTTCGATTTTTTTGCGGCTTTTTTTCGTCTACAGCCCAAACGCTTGTCTAAAGGCGAAAAAAATAGTACAATAAACGCGTATATCTTATAGAAAACAGGAGAACACCATGACCCCAAGAATGTTTTATACCCTCGCACGGGTGCTGGCCGCCCTGACCGTCATCCCTTTCCACGAGGCGGGCCACGCGCTGGCCGCATGGCTGCTGGGCGACCCCACAGCCAAGCAGCAGGGGAGATTGTCGCTGAACCCCTTCCGCCACTTCGATCTGCTGGGAACGCTCTGCATGGTGTTCGCGGGCGTGGGCTGGGCAAAGCCTGTCTCCACCGACCCCCGCAACTTCAAAAATCCGAAGCAGGGCATGGCCCTCACGGCGCTGGCCGGCCCGGCGGCGAACCTCATCCTGGCCTACCTTGCGATGGTGGTCTGGAAGCTGCTCTATTATTGGGCGCCCGTCAACGATGTGACGATTTTTCTGGCGCTCTTCCTGCAATACTTAGTGTATCTGGATGTGAGCCTCGCGGTGTTCAACCTCATCCCGGTGCCGCCGCTGGACGGCAGCCGGGTCCTGCTGGCTGTGCTGCCCGAGCGCATCTACTTCGGCATGATGAAGTATGAGCGGGTCATCCTCATCGTCCTGCTGGCGGCGGTCTGGAGCGGCTTTCTGGACGGCCCCCTCAGCGTGATGAACAATGTGGTGTGGGACCTGCTGGACAATGGCACTCAGTACATCGACACCATCGCCTACTCGGCCTACTATGCGTCTGTAGGGGCGGTGATCTGATGGCGGAGGAGCTTACCTTCCATCTGGAAGAGTTCGAAGGCCCGCTGGAACTGCTGCTGGCGCTGGTGTCAAAGCACAAGATGGACCTGCACAACATCCCCATCCTCGAGCTGATCGACCAGTACACCCGCACCGTGGAGGCCGCGCAGGCCGCAGACCCCGACATTTCCAGCTCCTTCATCGAGATGGCAGCTCACCTCGTGGAGATGAAGAGCTATCTGCTGCTGCCCCGGAGCACCGAGGGCGAGCGGATGAAGCAGGAGCTCACCGGCCAGCTCATCGAGTACGACCAGTGCCGCCGGATGGCCTCTGCCCTCCGCGCCGCTGCGGAGGCGACGCCCACCTTCGTCCGACAGCCGATGCAGCTGGAACGGGACGAGACTTACGCCCTCAACCATCTGCCTCAGGTGCTGGCCGACTGCTGGGAGAGCCTGATGGGCCGTGCGCCTGTCCGGCGGGTGCCGACCCAGGCCGTCTTTGAGCCGCTGGTGACAGCCCCGCAGGTGTCGGTGAGCAGCCGGGTGGTGTACATCCTGCGCCGCCTCATCGCGGGCGGTGCGGCTCGGATGAGCCAGCTTTTCGCCCGCAGCCAGAGCCGAAGCACCAACGTGGCTACCTTTCTGGCCCTGCTGGAACTGGTGCGCGGCGGACGTGTCACCCTCGGCCCCAAGGGAGAGCTGACCATGCAGCGCGGACGCCTGCCCCGTGAAAGGGCAAAGGAGGAAGAATGAACCAGAAACAGATAAAAGCCGCCGTAGAGGCGATGCTTTTTGCGGCGGGCGACCCGGTGAGCGCCGATAAGCTTGCCGCCGCCGTCCAGCTGCCCCAGACCACGGTGGAGACAGCGCTGGAAGACCTGCGCGTCCGTTACGCCCGGGAGGACTCCGGCCTCTGCCTGCTCCATCTGGACACCCGCTGGCAGCTGGCGACCAAGACTGAGTGGGCCGACTGCATCCGCCGTCTGCTGGACGCCCGGCGCTCGGTGCCTCTCGGCCCGGCGGCCATGGAGACGCTGACGGTCATCGCCTACAACCAGCCCGTCTCCCGCGCCTTCATCGAACAGGTGCGCGGCGTGGACTCCTCGTCCAGCGTCAGCGGCCTGCTGCAGAAGGGCCTCATCGAGGAGGCGGGCCGTCTCGACCTGCCCGGCCACCCGGTGAGCTTCCGCACCACGGATGTTTTCCTGCGGTGCTTCGGCCTTTCTTCGCTGGCGGACCTGCCGCCGGTGCGCGGAGATCAGGAAGGGGAGGCGGCGACATGATGGGGGTCCTGATGGCTCTGGGCTGGCTGCTGCTGACCCTGCTGAAGATCGCAGGCGTCCTGCTCCTGATCCTATTGGTGCTGCTGGCCCTCGTCCTGCTCTGCCCGCTGTGCGCGGATGTCTGCTGGGAGGGCGGCGTCCTGACCGTCCGGGCCGGTGCGCTTGGGCTCACCCTGCCGGTGTTCCAGTGGCCTGCACCGGAAAAGCCCGCCGAATCCGAAGAACCGAAAGGCTTCTGGGGAAAGCTGAAAGCGAAGCTCCGCGCCCGCCGCGAAGAGCGCAAACGGAAGAAAGCCGCTGCAAAAGAGGCGAAGAGACCGAAAAAAGAAACAGCTCCGCGCAGGAAGGCGAAGCTGACGCTGAACATCCTCGTGACCATCCTGCGGGGTGCCGGGCGGCTGACGAAAGCCGTCTTCGGCTCGCTGCGCGTCACGAAGATTCGGGTCTGCCTCGGCGTCCGGGGCGAAGACCCCGCCGAAGCTGCCCGCGCCTACGGCAGGCTGAACGCATGGCTCTACTCGTCCCTCGGCGTCATCGACCGCTTCGTCTACCTCGATTTTGACGAGCTGCGCATCCTGCCGGACTTCGGCAGTGCCGAGCCGACGGTGGCCGACCGGGTGTCGTTCCGCCTCAGCGCAAGGCTGCTTTTCATCGTTGCAGCCGCTCTGCGCGTTTTGTATGAGTTCTGGCGCGAAAAAGTGCTGGACGTCTTCCTATAAAGTGTGTTACAATAATATCGTATGGTGTATACTCCTATCCAGAGGGAGTTTTCCCGGAAAATAATAGTAGGAGGCCGATTTTATGGCTGAGCATCCGATTCAAGGTTTAATGAACGTCACGATGGACAAGATCCGCCAGATGGCAGATTCCAACACCATCATCGGCAAGCCCATCAAGACCGACGACGGCACCACCATCCTGCCGGTGTCCCGCATCTCCTTCGGCTTTGCTTCCGCAGGCACCGACTTCGACGGCAAGAACGCCGCCAACAAAGACCTGTTCGGCGGCGGCTCCGGCGCGGGCGTCAACATCCAGCCGGTGGCTTTTCTGGTGGTGAAGGACGGCTGCGTGCGCACCATCCAGCTGTCCGACGGCTCCAACACCGTTGACCGCGCCCTGACCATGCTGCCCGAGCTGGTGGACAAGGTCAGCGCTCTGCTGAAGAAAGAGGAGAAGAAGGACGCCGCTGCGCCTGCGGAGCAGTAACGACTCCTTCCGTCACGGCTCACGCCGTGCCACCTCCCTCAAAGAGGGAGGCCTTGGCATTCCGCAAAGCTCTCCCTCTTCGCCAGAGGCTCCCTCGCCGAGGGAGCTGTCATCGCGCAGCGATGACTGAGGGAGTGAACCTACGCCGTATCTGCTGCCTGTCCGGGCAGCAGTTATTGAACTGAGGCTGCACCGCAGCCCTATTTGAGCGCCGGGAGGCGCACAAGGAGATTTTATCATGGCAGAAGAACGCATTCAGAAAATTATGAGCGAGCAGGGCCTCTGCTCCCGCCGCGCCGCCGAGCAGATCATCGCCGAGGGCCGCGTGAAGGTCAACGGCCACCCCGTGAAGGTGGGCGACAAGATGGACCCCAACCGCGACGTCCTCCATGTGGACGACGAGCGCATCTATATCCAGAAGAACCAGCAGATGTACTATCTGGCTCTGTACAAGCCCCGCGGCTATGTCACCACCGCCAGCGACGAGCTGGGCCGCAAGACGGTCATGGAGCTGGTGGCCGACATCCCGGCCCGCCTGTACCCCGTGGGCCGTCTCGACAAGGACAGCGAGGGCCTGCTGCTGATGACCAACGACGGCGCTTTCGCACAGGCTGTCACCCATCCGTCCGGCGGCATCTCCAAGCTCTACCGCGTCACCGTCCAGCCCCGGGCCGATGAGGCACAGATCCTGAAGCTCAGCTCCGGCGTCGTGCTGGACGACGGCACCAAGACCATGCCCTGCGCCATCAACGTCGTCACCGACGAGCCGGGCCGCACCGTCATGGAGATGACCCTGAAAGAGGGCAAGAACCGCGAGATCCGCCGGATGTGCGAGGCCGTGGGCCTCGAGGTCATCCGTCTGAAGCGGAACGCCGAGGGCGTCGTCAAGCTGGGGATGCTCCAGCCCGGCAAGTACCGCGAGCTGACCAAGGCAGAGGTGAACGGCCTGCGCGCCGCAGCCGCCAAGGGCCGCGCCCAGACCCGCTCGGCCGCTTTGCAGTCCAAGGCTGCTGCCCGCCGTCCCCGCGGCCCTGTGGGCGGGAACAAGGCTGCCGCAGGGAAGAAACGCAAGTGAGCAATGTGTCCGAAATTTCCGCTCTTTTTGCCAGATTTGTAACATTCCCGGAAAAAAAGGAATGGAACAAGGCTTGAGAATCTTGGAAAAATCGGGTATAATATACCTAATTTTGAAACTCACACAGATAAGCAGGAGGTCTTACCATGGCTTCAAAGAGTACCAAAGGAGAAATCCTCGCCAAGTTTTTTGATGACGGGGAATACACCGCTCTGTTTGCGGACGGTGCGGTGAGCGCTGCCAGCGGCTATGCTGCCGGTCAGCAGGCTTACGCCGTCTTCCAGAACGGCGAGGCTGTTTCCGTCAAGGACGTTGAAAAGAACATCAAGGTCCTCGAGCTGGCTGCCCAGACGGGCTGCCCGGTCGTCACCTTCTACGACTCCGTCGGCGCAAAGCTGGCTGAGGGTCTGGACGTGCTGAATGCAGCTGCAAAGCTCAACGCCACCATCGCAAAGGTGTCCGGCGTCGTGCCTCAGGTGGCCGTCGTTCTGGGCGTCTGCGGCGGCACCAGCGCTCTGAGCGCTGCCAACGCAGATGTCTGCATCATGGCGGAGGGCGCAGAGCTGTTCTTCACCGCTCCCTTCACCGCCGCTGCGAAGGGCGACAAGGTCGCTGACGCCGGTTCTGCCGCTGCTGCCGCAAAGGCAGGCGTGGCTACCATCGTGGCCGCTGACGCTGCCGAGGCCGCTGAGAAGGCTGCCCACATCGTGGGTCTGCTGCCCGCCAACAACCTGACCGGCCCGGCCATCTTCGAGTTCGAGCAGCCCACCGCTGTCCTGAGCGCCAACGCCGAGCCTGCAAAGGCCGCTGCTGCCCTCATCGATAAGGACAGCGCCGTGGAGATGTACGCCGGTTTCGGCAAGAACGTCTACACCGCCTTCGCTACCATCGGCGGCAACGCCGTGGGCGTCGTGGCCACCGGCAAGGAGCTGTGCCACAACTGCGTGGCCAAGGCTTCCCGCTTCGTCCGCCTGTGCGACGCATTCAGCGTCCCCGTGCTGACCATCGTGAACACCGAGGGCTTCGTTCCCAGCACTTCCGATGACATCGCCGGCGGCATCCGCGAGGCTGCCCGTCTGGCTGCTACTTATGCCGACGCTACCACCGCCAAGGTGGCTCTCATCGCCGGGAAGGCTGTCGGTCCCGTCTACACCGCACTGGCCGCTGCTGACCTGAAGATCGCTGTCAAGGGCTGCACCATCAGCGCTCTCGAGCCTTCCGCTGCCGTCTCCGTGCTGTACAAGGACGAGATCGACGCTTCCGACAACATCGTCGCCGCCACCAAGGCCAAGGCTGCTGCCTACGTCGCCGAGGTGTGCAGCGCTGACGCTGCTGTGGCCGCCGGTTCTGCCGACATGACCTGCGAGGCTGCCAACGCCCGCGCAAGCGTCGTGGCCGCCTTCGAGCTGCTGAGCACCAAGCGTGCTGCCCGTCTGCCCAAGAAGCACGGCAACATGGCTCTGTAAGAAAACGTACATCTAACGATATAGATTGATTCAGGAGGACTCTTCCATGAAGTACTACAATATTTCCGTCAATGGCGTTGCTTACAGCGTCTCTGTCGAGGAGACCGCTGCCGGCGCTGCACCCGTGGCTCCTGCTGCTGCACCCGCACCCAAGGCCGCTCCGGCTCCCGCTGCCGCTGCTGCTCCTGCCGCACCCGCTGCTCCTGCTTCCGCAGGCGCTGTTGAGGTCAAGGCTCCGATGCCCGGCAACATCCTGGACGTGAAGGTCGCCGCCGGCGCTTCCGTCAAGGCTGGCGACGTGCTGGTCATCCTCGAGGCCATGAAGATGGAGAACGAGATCGTTGCTCCTCAGGACGGCACCGTTGCTTCCATCAATGTCCATAAGGGCGACACCGTCAACTCCGGTGACACTCTGGTTTCCATGAACTAAGAGAGAGGTGACAACAATGGCTAAAAAGCCCATCAAGATCACGGAAGTCGTCCTGCGCGATGCCCACCAGTCCCTGCTGGCCACCCGTATGACGATGGACGAGATGCGTCCCATCCTGCCCGAGATGGACAAGATCCCTTACTTCTCCGTCGAGTGCTGGGGCGGTGCGACCTTCGACAGCTGCATCCGCTTCCTCGATGAGGATCCCTGGGAGCGTCTGCGCATCCTGCGCAAGGAGCTGCCCCACCAGAAGCTGCAGATGCTGTTCCGCGGCCAGAATATGCTGGGCTACCGCCCCTATGCTGACGACGCCGTCGAGTACTTCGTGAAGAAGTCCGTTGCAAACGGCATCGACGTCATCCGCATCTTCGACGCACTGAACGACGCCCGCAACCTGCAGACCGCCATCAAGTCTGCCAACAAGGAGGGCGCACACGTTCAGGGCTGCATCAGCTACACCCTGAGCCCTGTCCACAACAACGAGTACTACGTCAAGTACGCAAAGACTCTGGAAGAGATGGGTGCAAACTCCATCTGCATCAAGGACATGGCCGGTCTGCTGACTCCCTACACCTGCTACGAGCTGGTCAAGGAGCTGAAGAACACCCTGTCCATCCCTGTGGACATCCACAGCCACTACACGGCCGGTCTGGCTTCCATGTCCCTGCTGAAGGGCATCGAGGCCGGTGCTGACATCGTCGATACCGCCATGAGTCCCCTGAGCGGCGGCACCAGCCACATGGCTACCGAGAGCCTCGTGGCCGCCCTGCAGGGCACCGATTACGACACCGGCCTCGACCTCAAGCAGCTGAACGTCGTGCGCGCATACTTTGCAAAGCTGCGCGAGAAGTACATCGCCAACGGCCAGATCAGCCCCAAGTCTCTGGGCGTGGACGCCAACACCCTGCTGTATCAGGTGCCGGGCGGCATGTTCTCCAACATGCTCAAGCAGCTGAAGGATGCCGGCAAGGAAGACAAGCTGGACGAAGTGCTGGCTGAGATCCCCCGCGTTCGTGAGGACGCAGGCTATCCTCCGCTGGTCACCCCCACCAGCCAGATCGTCGGCACCCAGGCTGTCTTCAACGTCATCCTGGGCGAGCGCTACAAGATGGTCACCAAGGAGTTCAAGGGCCTGGTCCACGGCGACTACGGCAAGACTCCCGCTCCCATCAGCGCCGAGTTCACCAAGAAGATCCTGGGCGACGAGAAGCCCATCACCTGCCGCTTTGCCGACACCCTCGCTCCCGAGATGGACAAGCTGAAGGCTGAGGCTGCAAAGTGGGCGATTCAGGAAGAGGACGTCCTGACCTACGCCATGTTCCCGCAGGTCGCGCCCAAGTTCTTCGAGAAGCGCAACGCCAAGGCTCAGGGCGTGGATGCAGACCATGCAGATTTTGCAAACAAGTCTCACCCTGTCTGATAAAACAGCATAAGGCTTTTCTAAGCCCCCCGCAGAGATGCGGGGGGCTTTTTGCGCTCTTTTACTTGCAAAAAAGCGGTCATCAGAGTAGAATAATAACATATGTATCATAACATGGGTCTGTATACCCAAACGCGGATACATATACCGTAATTTGTCCGCATATCCACCCATCAACAGAGAGGAAACGTGGAGCATATGATCCTGAGCATGACCGGTTTTGGCCGGGGGACTGCTGTATTGAATGGCCGCGAGATCACGGTCGAGCTGCGCAGCGTCAACTCCCGGTATTTCGAGTATTCGTCCCGCATCCCCCGCAGCTGCAGCTACATGGACAGCCGCCTGAAAAAGCAGCTCAACGAGCGGGTCACCCGCGGCAAGGTCGAGCTGAGCATGACCATCCAGAACGTGGAGGCCGCCGACGCAGAAGTGACCGTCAACATGGAGCTGGCCCGCAGCTACCAGAAGGCCCTGCGGAACCTTTCGGAGAAGCTCTGCATCAAGAACGACGTCACCGTCTCGACGCTGACCCGCTTCCCGGACGTGCTGGCCACCCGCCACGCCGACGTGGATGAGGAACAGCTCTGGGCCGACGTCTCCGCCGTGACGGCTCAGGCGCTGGACAACTTCATCGCCATGCGCGCCGCCGAGGGTGCCAAGATGAAGGCCGACGTGGAGAGCCGCCTGTGCTTCCTCGAGGAGCGGGTGGGCAGGGTGGAGACCCTGAGTGCAGGCCGCGTCGAAGCCTACACCAGCCGCCTCTACGAGAAGCTCAAGACCATCCTCGAGGACCGCAGCATCGACGACGCCCGCGTCCTGACGGAAGCTGCCATCTTCGGCGACAAGACCGCCGTGGACGAGGAGACCGTCCGTCTGCGCAGCCACATCGCCCAGTACCGCTCCATTCTGGAGCTGGACGAGCCGGTGGGCCGCAAGCTGGACTTCCTGACTCAGGAGCTGAACCGTGAGACCAACACCATCGGCTCCAAGTGTCAGGACCTGGACATCACCCGCACGGTGGTGGACATGAAGGCGGAGATCGAGAAGATCCGCGAACAGATCCAGAACCTCGAATAAAAACAGTACGGAGGAGTTCAGATGAAGCTCATCAACATCGGCTTTGGCAATCTGGTCAGCGCAGGGCGGGTGGTGGCCGTCGTCAGCCCCGACTCCGCGCCGGTCAAGCGTCTGGTGAAGGAGGCGCGGGAGCGGGGGATGCTCATTGATGCGTCCTATGGCCGCAGCACCCGGGCCGTGCTCATCATGGACTCCGACCATGTAGTCCTTTCGGCCCTGACGCCTGAGACGGTGGCAAGCCGCGCTGCGGGCCAGCCGGAAGGAAAACCGACAGAGGAGCAGTAAAAAATGGAAAACGAAAAGTACCTGTTTGTCGTCTCCGGTGCCGCCGGTACCGGCAAGGATAGTGTGGTCAAGGCCCTGCGCGAGGCCCACCCCGAAATCGAAAAGACCGTCTCCGCCACCACCCGCGCACCCCGCCCCGGCGAGCAGGAGGGCGTGGACTACTACTACCGCACCCGGGAGCAGTTCCAGCACCTCATCGACACCGACCAGGTGGTGGAGCACAACTTCTACAACGGCAACTACTACGGCACCCTCCGCGAAGAGGTGGATAAGCGCCTCGAGGCGGGCAAGCTGGTGGTGCTGGTCATCGACGTCCACGGCGCGGCCAATATCCGCCGGATGTTCCCGGGGGCTACCACCATCTTCCTGCTGCCGCCCTCCGTGGAGGAGCTGGAACGCCGCCTCCGGGGCCGCGGCACCGAGACGGAAGCCAGCATCCTCGAGCGCCTCGACACCGCAAAGAAGGAGCTGGCCGAGCAGGAAAAGTTCACCCTCACCCTCGTGAACGACGAGGTGGACGCCTGCGCCGAGAAGCTCTACGGCATCATCCGCCAGCGGGCCGGCCTCGACAGATAACAAGGAGCCGCGAATGCCAAAAACGGTAGGCGTTGCCGTGAGCAACGCGACCTTCCACTTCGACAAACTCTATACCTACGCCGTCATGCCCGACCAGCAGGAGGCCGTCCGCCTCGGCAGCATGGTGCTGGTGCCCTTCGGGCGGGGGAGCAAGGCCCGGATGGGCGTGGTGCTGGCCTGCGACGAAGAGCCGGAACACGCAAAGCTCAAGTACCTCTTCGACGTAGCTCCCGCCTCGGCCTGCCTGACGCCGGAGCTGCTGCGGCTGGTGCATTTCCTCAAGGAGCGCACCTTCTGCACCTACTACGAGGCCGTCAAGGCGGTCATCCCCTATGGGGCGCAGTATAAGCCCACCCTCGCGGCGGACGGCGTGACGCCGGTGCTCCAAAAGCAGCTCACCCGCCACACCGAGAACAGCTATAAGCTGGTGGGGGCTTTGCAGCAAAAGCCCAAGCCCACGGCCAAGCAGCTGGCGGCAGTGGCTCTGCTGAGCGGGGGAGAGCGCACCCAGAACGAGATGGAGGCCCACGGCATCACCAAAGCCGTGCTGGATAACCTCTGCGCCAAGGGCGTCGTCGAATGCAGCAAGGTGAACAAATCCATCGACCTGTATTCGTCTATCCCGCTGAAAAACGAGCCCATCACCCTGACGGCAGAGCAGCAGGCGGCCTATGACGCCCTGCTGCCCGGCCTCGAAGACACCGCCCCCCACTCGGCGCTGCTCTACGGTGTCACCGGCAGCGGCAAGACGCTGGTGTTCTTAAAGCTCATCGAGCGGTGTCTGGCGCTGGGCCGCCGCGCCCTCGTGCTGGTGCCGGAGATCAGCCTGACGCCTCAGATGATCCTCCGCCTCAAGAGCCGGTTCGGGCGGCGGGTGGCCGTCCAGCACTCGGCCCTCAACCACACCGAGCGTCTGCTCCAATGGCAGATGATACAGGACGGCGGCGCCGACATCGTGGTGGGGACCCGGAGCGCCGTCTTTGCCCCGCTGGAGAACATCGGCCTCGTCATCATCGACGAGGAGCAGGAGCACACCTACCGCTCCGAGTCCGCGCCCCGGTATGCCGCCCACGAGGTGGCCCGGCAGCGTGCGGCGGAGAACGGCTCCCTGCTCCTTCTGGCCAGCGCTACCCCCAGCACCGAGAGCTTTTACGCCGCCCAGAATGGCCGCACCCAGCTCGTCCGGCTCACCCAGCGCTACGGCGGCAACCCGCTGCCCCGCGTCCAGATCGTCGATATGCGGGCAGAGCTGGCCTCGGGCAACCCGAGGGAGATCAGCCTTGCGATGGAGGACGCCATCCGGCGCAACCTCGACGCGGGCAAGCAGACCATCCTGCTGCTCAACCGCCGCGGCTACCAGACCATGGCCCAGTGCGACGACTGCCGCGAGGTGCTGAAATGCCCCAAGTGCAGCGTCCCCATGGTCTACCACAAGGCGGGCCATAAGCTGCTCTGCCACTACTGCGGCACCCAGCTCGACCCGCCCCCCAAGACCTGCCCCGCCTGCGGCGGCAAGCTGCTCTACCGGGGCTTCGGCACCCAGAAGGCCGAGGAGGAGCTGGCCCAGCTCTTCCCGGAGGCGAGAGTGCTGCGGATGGACCAGGACTCCACCGCCGCCAAAGACGCCCACGAAAAGCTGCTGGCGAAGTTCGCCCGGCATGAGTACGACATCATGGTGGGAACGCAGATGGTGGCCAAGGGCCTCGATTTCGAGGACGTGACCCTCGTGGGCGTCCTCGGCATCGACTCGCTGCTCTTTGCGCAGGGGTTTCGGGCCTACGAGACGGTGTTCAGCCTCATCACCCAGGTGGTGGGGCGCTCCGGCCGGGCGAAAGACCCGGGCTTCGCCATCATCCAGACCACCGACCCCGACAACCCCGTCCTCAACCTCGCCGCCGCCCAGGACTACGACGCCTTCTTCGAGCAGGAAATTGCCTACCGCAAACTGGGCCTCTACCCGCCCTTCTGCGGGCTCTGTGTCGTGGGCTTCTCCGGCCCGAAGGAGATCGAGGTGGCCCGGGCCGCCGCCCGGTTCTCGGCCCTCTTAGGCCGTCAGGCCGCGCAGCAGCCGGACTTGCCCCTCCGGGTGCTTGGCCCCACCCCCGGCAACATCGAAAAAATCAACGAGAACTACCGCTACAAGCTCACCATCAAGTGCCGCGCCGACAAACGCTTCCGCGACCTTGTCCGCCAGACCCTCGGCCTCTACGAGCAGGAAAAGCTGCCCAGCAAGGCCACCGTGGTGGTGGATATGCATTCTGACGGTGATATTTGATAAGATTATTTGGAGGTATACTTCATGGCTATCCGCAACATTGTAAAAGAGGGCGACCCCATCCTGAACAAGGTCTGCCGCCCCGTGACCAACTTTGACGACCGTCTGGCCACCCTGCTGGACGATATGCGCGAGACGATGATCGCCGCCGACGGCGTGGGCCTCGCAGGCCCGCAGGTGGGGATGCTGCGCCGCGTCTTCGTGGTGTGGGACACCACCGACGCCCCCGAAGAAATTCCCGAAAACTACGAGTACAAGTTCATCGACTTCGTCAACCCGGAAATTCTCGCCGTGTCTGAGGACGAGGAGACCGCCTACGAGGGCTGCCTGTCCTTCCCGGGCCACAACGGCGCCGTGACCCGCCCCGTGGCCGTCAAGGTCCGCGCACAGGACCGCCACGGCGAGTGGTTCGAGCTGGAAGCCGAGGGCCTGCTGGCCCGCTGTATCCAGCACGAGAACGACCATCTGGACGGCATCACCATCATGGAGTCCAGCGAGTTCTTCTATGAGGACACCGAGGAGGGCCGCGCCGCTGCCGCCAAGAAGAAGGAGAACGACTGATGCGCATTCTGTTCATGGGGACGCCGGACATTGCGGCGGACTGCCTGAAAGCCCTGTATGAGGCGGGCCACGACATCTGCGCGGTCTACACCCGGCGCGATAAGCCCGTGGGCCGCAAGCAGGTGCTCACCGCACCCCCGGTGAAGGAAGTGGCGCTGGCCCACGGCACCCCCGTCTTTCAGCCCCGCACCCTGCGGGACGGCGGCGAGGACGAGAACATCCGCGCCCTGGCTCCTGAGCTCATCGTGGTGGTGGCCTACGGCTGCATCCTGCCCAGATCGGTGCTGGAAGCGCCGAAATACGGCTGCATCAACCTCCACGTCTCCCTGCTGCCGAAATACCGGGGCAGCGCCCCCGTGCAGTGGGCGGTGCTGAACGGCGACGCCGAGACGGGCGTCTCCATCATGCAGATGGACGAGGGGCTGGACACCGGCGACGTGCTGGCCTGCGAGAGAATCAAAATCGACCCCGAGGAGACCAGCGGCCAGCTGTTCGACCGGGTCACTGCCGTGGGCGCACGGGTGCTCTGTGAGACCCTGCCTGCCATCGAAGCTGGTACGCTCAAGGCAGAGCCTCAGGCCCACGAGAACGCTTCCACCGCCCCCATGCTGAGCAAGGAGATGGCGGAGTTCCATCTGACTGACAGCGCCGACCACATCCACAACTGGGTGCGGGGGATGAACCCGTGGCCCGGGGCATGGTTCGTGACGGCAGGCGGCAGGAAGGTCAAGGTGATGGAGTGCCGCGTCGCGGAAAGCCACGGCGAAGCCGCTGGCACTGTCCTCGCCACCAAGCCCCTGACCGTGGCCTGCGGTGAGGGCGCTGTCCAGCTTTTGCACGTCGTGCCGGAGGGCAAGAAGCCCATGGACGGCACCTCCTTCGCCGCCGGTCTCCGCCTCAAGGCGGGGGACAGCCTGTGAGCGGCCCGAACCCCCGCGGGGCGGCGGTGGCGGCGCTGGTGCGGCAGGAGCAGGACGGTTTTTCGAACCTCATCCTCGACGCAGAGCTGCGCCGCCAGAAGCTGGAAGGCCGCGATAAAGCATTTGCCAGCGCGATATTTTACACCGTGCTGGAACATCAGGGAACGCTGGACTATATCCTGAGCCAGTTTTTGCCCAAAGGGCTTGCCAGGCTCGACCCGCAGGTGCGGGAGATCCTCCGCGCCGCGCTGGCGCAGGCCCGCTATATGCAGGTGCCTGCTTCGGCGGCGGTCAATGAGGCCGTCAAGCTGACCCGCACCTTCCGGAAAGCCAGCGCCTCCGGCCTCGTGAACGCCGTGCTGCGCCGGGCCATCGGCTATGACCTCGGCTCTGCCGTCTTTGCCGACGAGGTGGAGCGGCTGATGGTGCTGGGCTCGGCGGGCCGGGACGTGGCAGCGTTCCTCCACCAACACTACCCCGACGAGGCGCTGGACATCCTGACCCACACCGCCGACGGCGGTCTGACCAGCCTCCGGGTCAACCCCCTGAAAGGGACGCCGGAAGCCCTCTGCGAAAAGCTGCTGGCCTCGGGCGCGAAGACCGCCGCCCCGGGCCTTGTGCCGGGCAGCGTCTTGGCCCGCTTCGAGGGCAGTCCGGCGGAGAGCGGGCTTTTCCGGGACGGCTATTTCCACGTGGAGGGGCAGGCCAGCCAGCTTGCCGCCCTCTGCGTGGAGGCAAAGCCCGGCGATACCGTCCTCGACCTCTGCGCCGCCCCCGGCGGCAAGAGCCTGCTCCTCATCGAGGAGATGCAGGACGAAGGGCGGCTGGTGAGCTGCGACGTCAGCGAGAACCGCGTCCAGCTCATCCGCAAGGCCGTGGAGCGGATGGGGTTTGCCCACGTGGAGCCCCGCGTCTCCGACGGCACAAAGGCCGATAACCACCTGCCCATGGCGGACGCTATTTTGGTGGACGCCCCCTGCAGCGGCCTCGGCATCCTCGCCAAGAAGCCGGACATCCGGTACAAGACCCTCGAAAAAGCGCGTCACGATGAATTATTGGCCACCCAGTCGGCCATTCTGGATACAGCCGCCGCCCACCTGAAAGAGGGCGGGCGTCTGGTCTACTCCACCTGCACCATCGACCCTGCCGAGAACGAAGAGCAGGTGCGGGCCTTCGTGGGCCGACACCCGGAGTTCCGGGTGGTGACGCCGGACGTCCGCTTCCCGGCCGGGATGACGGTGGGGGACTGGGGTGCGCTTTCCGTCCCCACCCGCACCGGCATGGACGGCTTTTTCCTCTGCGCGATGCAGAAACGTGATTCCTGACAAAAGGAGATTTTCATGGAGACTAAACGCTGTATATCCTCCCTGACGCTGGAACAGCTGACAGCGGAGCTGAAAGCGATGGGCCAGCCCGGCTTCCGGGCGAAGCAACTCTTCCACTGGGTCCACCAGAAGCTCGTGACCGACTTTTCGGCCATGACCGACCAGCCCAAAGCCCTGCTGGCAAAGCTCGAGGAGGCATTTTACATCGCCGCGCCCATCATCGAGCGGCGGCAGGAGGCCAAGGACGGCACCGTGAAGTACCTGCTGCGGATGGCCGACGGCAACTGCATCGAGACCGTCGTCATGCGCTACCACTACGGCAACACGGTCTGCGTGTCCACCCAGGTGGGCTGCCGGATGGGCTGCCGCTTCTGCGCCTCGACCCAGGCGGGCCGGGTGCGCAACCTCGAGGCGGGCGAGATGTGCTCCGAAATTTACACCGCCCAGAAGGACATCGGGGAGCGCATCTCCCACATCGTGCTGATGGGCATTGGCGAGCCGCTGGATAATTTCGACGAAGTCATGCGCTTTCTCGAGAACATCTCGTCCCCCGAGGGCGTGAACATCGGGATGCGGAACATCAGCCTCTCCACCTGCGGCCTCGTGCCGAAGATCGACCAGCTGGCCGAGAAGAAGCTCCAGCTCACCCTCTCCGTCTCCCTCCACGCCCCCAACAACGACATCCGCAGCGGCATGATGCCCGTGAACGACGCCTACCCCGTGGAGGTGCTGATGCAGGCCGTGCGCCGGTATCAGGAGACGACGGGCCGGAGAGTGAGCTTCGAGTACTCCATGGTGCGGGGCGTCAACGACTCCGACGCCTGCGCCAGGCAGCTGGCCGACCTCATCCGGGGGATGGGCGCTCACGTCAACCTCATCCCCATCAACCCGGTGGACGGCAGCCCTTATTCGGCCACCGACGCCGCCAACGTCCGGCGCTTCCAGCAGAAGCTGGAAAGCCTCGGCGTCAACGCCACCGTCCGCCGCCGTCTGGGCAGCGAGATCAGCGCCGCCTGCGGCCAGCTCCGCCGCGACGAGATGAACGGCAAAGTTTGAGAAGGAGAATCCTATGAAACTTGCAGGAAAAACAGACGTCGGCAGCGTCCGCCCCGAGAATCAGGATGACTACCGGGCAGGCGAGCTGAACAGCGACGCGGCCTGGGGCCTCGTGTGCGACGGCATGGGCGGTGCGCGGGGAGGCCGTGAGGCTTCCGTGAGCGCCTGCGACGTCATCGAGCACAGCTTCCACGAGCAGTACGCCCAGTGCCTGCCCGGCGACGAGGAAAAGTTTTTGAAGCGGGCGCTCATCAACGCCAACCGCTTCGTCTTCCAGAAAGCCTCCCGGGAGGAGGAGCTGGCGGGCATGGGCACCACGGCGGTCTGCGCCCTCGTGCGGGGCGGCAACGCCTTTATCTGCCACGCAGGCGACTCCCGGGCCTATCTCGTCCGGGACGGCAGACTCACCCAGCTCACCCACGACCACTCCTACGTGCAGGAGCTGGTGGACTGCGGCACCATCACCGCCGAGGAAGCCGAGCATCACCCCCAGAAGAACATCATCACCCGGGCGCTGGGCGTGGACTACCGCCTCGACCCCGAGTTCACCAGCGTGCCGGTGCAGAAGGGCGATATGCTCCTGCTCTGCACCGACGGCCTCACCAACGTCCTGCCCAAGGAAAAGATCGAAGAGATCTTCACGAAGGGCGGGTTCTACGACATCCCCGACCGGCTGGTGGACGCCGCCAACGCGGGCGGCGGCCCCGACAACATCACCGCGCTGCTGCTGGGCGTGGAGCCGCTGGAGGTGAAGCATGGATAATCTCATCGGCAAAACGCTGGACGGGCTCTACACCATTCAGGAGCTCATCGGCGCAGGCGGCATGGCCAACGTCTACAAGGCCGTGGTCTCTGCCCCCGGCGGGCCTGTGCCGGAAGGCACGGTGGTGGCCGTCAAGGTGCTGCGTCAGGAGCTGATGCATGACGCCGACCTCGTCCGCCGCTTCAAGAACGAGTCCAAGGCCATCTCCCTGCTCAACCACCCCAACATCGTCAAGGTCTACGACGTCTCTGTCAGCGAAAACTTACAGTATATCGTTATGGAGTGCGTGGAGGGCATGACCCTCCGGGAGTACCTCAACGAGCGGGGCGGCAAGATCACCAGCCGGGAGACCGTCCACTTCATCGCCCAGATCCTCCGCGCCCTCGACCACGCCCACCGCAACGGCGTCGTCCACCGGGACATCAAGCCCCAGAACATCATGCTGCTGGACAACGGCCAGCTGCGGATGATGGACTTTGGCATCGCCCGCATCTCCCGGGCCGAGAACCAGATCCAGAACGGCAAAAAGACCATGGGCAGCGTCCACTACATCAGCCCCGAACAGGCGAAGGGGGAGGAGACCGACCCCAAGAGCGACATCTACTCCGTGGGCGTCATGATGTACGAGATGCTCTCGGGCAGGCTGCCCTTCGACGCCGACGACATGGTGGAGGTGGCCCGCAAGCAGATCCGGGACACCCCGAAGCCGCTGGCAGAGCTTGCCCCGGACGTGCCGCTGGGCCTCGTGCAAATTACGGAACGCGCCATGGCGAAGCTGCCGGTCAACCGGTATTCCAGCGCCGCAGAGATGCTGGAAGCGCTGGACGCCTACGTGCAGGACCCCTCCGTCACGTTCCAGTATCAATATGTAAAGGAAGAACCTGAAAAGGTGGTGAATGACCCCATGCCGCAGAAACGCAGCATCCGCAGACCCCCGGAGAAACCGGCGGCGAATCCCGCCCGCCCCAAGGCCAAGGCGAAAAAGAAGAAGCGCAGCGGCTTTATGCCGGTGCTGCTGGGCATCACGACGGCCTTTGCGCTGGCCTGTGCGGCCCTGTGCTGGACCATCCTGAACGATTCCAGCAACATCATGACCGACCGCGCCGACATCGTGCTGGGCGATTTCAGCGGCATGACCCAGGACGAGGTGAACGCCTCTGAGCAGGTGGCCTCCGGTCAGGTGGTCGTCAACTGGGAAGAGGAGTACAACAACGACTACGCCGCAGGCCATGTCTACAAGCAGTCGCCGGTGGCGGGCCGCACCGTCCGCGAGGGCCAGAGCGTGACCCTCACCGTCAGCCTCGGCATCCACTACGTCACCGTCCCCGACCTGACCAACTACGTGCAGGCCGACGGCGAACAGCAGCTGAAGGACCTGGGCGTGTCGGTGCTGGTCACTCAGGCCGTGGATGAGTCGGTGGCCGCAGGCTCCATCATCCGCACCGACCCCGCCGCAGGCAGTCAGGTGGCCGCAGGCACCACGGTGGTGATCTACGTCAGCCGCCCGCAGGTGGCCACCACCACCAAAGTCCCCAGCCTCATCGGCATGAACGTGAACGACGCCCGTACCCTGCTGGTGCAGCGGAAACTGGGTCTGGGCAGCCAGACCGAGCAGTACAGCGACCAGCCCGTGGGCAGCATCATCAGCCAGAACCCCGGCGAGGGCGCATCGGCCAAGCTGAACACCCGCGTCAGCGTCGTGGTCAGCGCAGGCCCCGAGCCTGCACCGGAACCCGAAGCACCCAGCGAGAGCACCGCCAGCAGCGACGGCTCCGGCGGCTGGTTGGGCGGCCTCTTCGGGGGCAGCAGCTCTTCCAGCGAGAGCACCGGCGCCAGCTCGTCTTCTTCCACCGGCGGCGGTCTCAGCGACTGGTGGACGTCCTGGCTGGGCTAAAGGAGAAGGTATGACAGGTTATATCACAAAAGGCATCGGCGGATTTTATTACGTCAAGACGTCGGAAGGCATCGTGGAGTGCAAGCCCCGGGGCATCTTCCGCAAGCAGAAGATCACCCCCGTGGCGGGCGACGTGGTGACGCTGGAGACCGAGAACGGCGGGGCGGTCATCGCGACCATCGCGCCCCGGCGGAACGTCTTCGTCCGCCCGCCCATGGCGAACCTCGACGTGCTGTTCCTCGTGGCAAGCACCACCCAGCCCACCCCCAGCACCCTCGTGCTGGATAAGCTTTCGGCCATCGCGGTGGACAAGGGCGTCCAGCCCGTCATCGTCTGCACCAAAAGCGACCTTGCCGAGGCGGAGTTTCTGCGCAGCGCCTACGAAAAATCGACCCTGCCCTTCATCCGCATCGACTACGCCACCGGCGAGGGTCTGGACGACATCAGGCACTGGATCAATGGCCGTCTCTGCGCCTTCTGCGGCAACTCCGGCGTGGGCAAATCCACCCTGCTGAACGCCCTCCTGCCCGATGTGGAGCGTCAGACCGCCGCCATCAGCCAGAAGCTGGGCCGTGGCCGTCACACCACCCGGGAGGTGACGATTTTTGAAGCCTTTGGGGGCCGCATCGCCGACACCCCGGGCTTCGCCAGCCTCGAGGCCAGCCGGGCGGGCTTCATCCCGAAAGAAGCTCTGGAACACGCCTTCCCGGAGTTCGGGCCTTACCTCGGCGAGTGCCAGTTCACCGGCTGCTCCCACCGCTCCGAGAAGGGCTGCGCCGTCCGCGCCGCCCTCGCGGAAGGCAAGCTCTCCCAGACCCGCTACGACAGCTACTGCGCCATGTACGATGAGGTCAAGGATGTGAAGGAGTGGCAGTACCCTCTCAGCCGCTGACGGAGAGGGCAGCCCTGTAAACTTTCTGCACAGCGCTTGACTTTTGCGGGGAATCGCATATACTAAAGATGGGATTGTGAGAAGATTCCATTGGTTTCACTAAAAAAGAAAAGCCCCCAAGGAGTTGCCGCTCCCAGGGGGCTTTCCATTTAGTCGGGCTTACGGTCCTTGTCGAGTCTGTCAAGCCACTTGCAGATATAATGTGAAATTATATTTGCCACGGCAGACTCCAAGATTGTGAGAATATGGATCATTGGTTTCACCTCCCTTCCCAAGTAAGATGGGCGGGGATGAACCGCAGAACCAGTATATCATAAACTTCGGCAAAAAGATACAGAAAAAGACGCTGTGTTATCATACTTCCCAGAAAGAAGGAATCCCATGTCCCGCTGTGTTATCATTTCCGCCTGCCCGGTCAGCGCCTCGCTGGCGTCGGCCCTGCGGCCCGGCGACACCATCATTGCCTGCGACGCGGGCTACCGCAACTGTGCGCCGCTCCACTGCCGCCCCGACATCATCGTGGGCGACTTCGACACCGCGCCCTGCCCGGCGCAGGAGGGCGACGACACCATCATCCTGCCCCACGTCAAGGACGACACCGACACCGAGTACGCGGCAAAGCTGGCCTCCGAGAAGGGCTTCGACGAGGCGCTGCTGCTGGGTGTGCTGGGCGGCAGACGCCTCGAGCATACGCTGGCCAACCTCTGCACCGGCCTCGGCCTCGAACAGCGGGGCGTCCGCGCCACGCTTCTGGACGAGCGCAGCCGCATCACCTTCGTGATGCCCGGCGAGACCCGCCGCTACCCTAGGAATGAGTATTTCTACCTCTCGGTCTTCCCGATGGAGGGCAGGGCAGAGGGGGTCTCGGAGCGGGGCTCCTTCTACGAGCTGACCGACGCCGTCCTCACCGCAGGCTACCCCCTCGGCGTCAGCAACGAGTATGCCGATGGCTCCGACTGCATCACCATCTCCACCCAAAAGGGCGCGCTGGTGGTGGTGGAGACGGTGCCGGACGGGCCGATCCTGAGCTGAACCGGAACATTCCGGGCGCAGACCGCCTATAATGGCGTATCAAGCGACGAAAGGTGGTCGGCTCTATGCAGGTGGTCGTTCTCAAAAGCCCCAAGTGCCTGAGAGGCTTGCTCCGGAGGCTGTTCGGCATCCGGAAAGAAACGCAGGACTGAAAGAAATGGAAAGCCGCTGCGCGGCCCGGGGAGACTTGGGCCGTGCGGCGGTGCTTTTTGCTGTCCAATGAAAATATAGGTTGAATTTATCCTAATATTTGAGTATACTAAAGACAGAAAGGAGACTGATGTTATGAATATCGATACGAATACGATGGTGCCGATCTCGGTCGCCAACCAGAATTTCTCCAAGGTTGCAAAGCTGGTAGACCAGTTCGGTTCTGCGGTCATCATGAAAAACAACGCGCCCCGGTATATCATCTACGAGTTCAATCAGGCGGATGCCATGCAGGCCGCAGCAGATGACGATGTGCTGGCCTCTTCGCTGAAGCTGATGGACCGCAACAAGCACGTATATGAGGAACTTGCAAAATGAAAGCGTAGGCTTGTAAACTTTCTGCGCAACGCTTGACTTTTGCGGGGAATGGCATATACTAAAGATGGAATTGTGAGGATATTCCATTCGGTACACCAAAAAGAAAAGCCCCCAAGGAGGTCAACCTCCCCGGGGGCTTTTTTGCTGCATGAATCGCCCCGAAAACGACATGGAACGTCCTTGTCAGGAAGGGGGGAGGGGGGTATAATAGTGGTAGAGATAACCCCAGAAAAAGGAGGAACTACCATGAAACTGAAAAAGCTTCTTGCCCTCACCCTGGCAGGCGCGATGCTGACGGCGTCCCTGACAGCCTGCACCCCGCTGGACGCAGCCGAGCTCGTGTATGATTCGATTTTTGGCGGCGGGTCGAGCAGCACTGGCAGCACCGGCAGCGGCAATACCGGCTCGACCGGCGGCAATACCGGCACCGGCTCGACGGCGGAGGACGCCGAAAACCGCGCAGTCGCGGAGGCCTATGTGGAGTTTTTGAAAAAAGGCACGTATACCAGCTCGACTTATGCAGATATCGATCCGGTCTATGACATTCCCCATCTGGAAGAATTTGTTAAGGCGATCGATGAGTACTGCACGAAAGAGTGCGAGACGAACGGAAAAAGCTGGGAAGATACCGTACATAATTTGCCCAAGGAGAAACTGGAGGAACTTGCAACAGGAGTGTTGAATAAAGAAACCTATGGAAGCGCAGAGGCATGGTTCCAATTCGGGAACGCCTCTTCCGGAACTCCGAAAGAGCAGCTGAAGTTGCTTGTCCGTACCAGTAAATGGTTCTGGGACGGACAATCGACTCCCTACCATGGCAAGGCATGGTTTGATTCCGTCGTGCTGACCCGCGCGAACGGCTCTAAGTATCGCTTCCTGCTTTCCATCTGCCATCATTAAAATTTTCCCCTTCGGAGCAGCCGCCCCGAGGGGGTTTCTCTTTTTTCTGCGCCAAAATACGCAGAAAGCTTGCGTTGACTGCACAACCTTTCGTGGTTATAATGAAAGCAACAAAACAACCAATGAAAGGAGTTTTTATGCAGAAAAACATGACCGACCGCACCCCGGGCAGCTACGACGACTTCGTGGCCTACCTCGGCACGGTGCGCACCGAAGAGGAGCTGTTCTCCCGGCTGACCTACTGGTTCGCCGGGCAAAACCGCCCCGAGGACGTCCTCAGCCGCTCCGAGCTGGTGGAGGCGAGGGCGAAGGAGCTGGGCTTCTGGCAGGGCCTGACCTTCCGGATGGAGCGCTGGCTGGCCGACGGCAAGAGCGAGCTGGAAGCGGTGGGCCGGGAGGAGTTCCAGAGCCGCATCGCCGAGGACTACGCCGCCTACCGGGAAAAGGCCGACGCGGCCCGGGCGCGCTTCCGGGACCGCCGCCGCGCCGCGCCCTTCAACTTCACCCCCGACTGCCTCGAGAACGTCCCCATCCAGAACGTGAGCTGGCTGGTGGATGGGCTGCTGCCCATGGGAGAGGTGTCGCTTCTGGGTGCCGACGGCGGCACCGGCAAGGGCATCTGGCAGGCCCAGCTCATTGCCTATGTCACGGCGGGCCGGACCTCCGGCTTCTTCCCCCAGCCGCCGGAGAAGACCGGCAGCGTCCTCCTTTTTTCCGGCGAGGACGACCCCGGCAAGGTGCTCAAAGCCCGCCTGACGGCGGCAGGGGCCGACATGAGCCGGGTGATGGTCGTCACCAGCGACGCCTACTTTGCCCGCACCGGCAGCCCGCTCTGCATCCCGGACACGAGCTTTGCAAAGTATGTGGGGCGGGCCGCGCCCGCCCTCGTCATCATCGACCCGCTGCAGAGCTTTCTGCCCGCGGGGGTGGAGATGGCCAGCCGCAACCAGATGCGCAGCGCCCTGCTGCCCCTCAAAGCCCTCTGCGCCAGGCACGGCTGCGCGGCCCTCATCTCGATGCACACCAACAAGCGCGCCAACGTCTCGGGCCGCGCCCGTCTGGCCGACAGCTCCGACATCTGGGACATCGCCCGCAGCGTCCTCATGATGGGCCGCGACAAGAACAGCGAAAAGCTCTACCTCAGCCACGAGAAGAGCAGCTACTCCGCCCCGGCCCGGACGGCCCTGCTCCACATCGAGCAGGCGCAGGTGGAGGGCGTGAAGACAGCCGTGGCCGTCTTTGACAGCCGCACCGACAAGAAGGACGCCGACTTCGTGGAGGAGCGCCGCGTCCGCACCGCCCAGACGAAAGAGGATACCGCGCAGGCCATCCTCAACGTGCTGGCCGAGAGCAAGCTGGGGAGTATGCCCAGCACCCAGCTCCGGGCAGAGGTGATGAAGGAGATGGGGTGCAGCGAGCCGACCTATAAGCGGGCGTATGCTGACCTTGTGAAGACAAAAGAGATAACAAAGTATCAGTTGAGTCAGAAAGATGGAACACGCAGTTGGTTCACACGCCTTGATCACTGCGGTGGAACATCTGATACAGTGATAAATATATAGCATACATACGCTTTATTTTCCCTCTGTATCAACTTGATACAATGACTTTACTGATACACTGACTCACTGTATCAATAAGGACGCTCTGTATCACCTGATACACTGGAATTTTTGGCGAGTCATCGCGATAATAATGCCACTGTATCAGATAACTTGCTGGTCTCGGAGCAGCAATCTCCGAAAGGGGGTTTTTGCGCCTTTCGGCCTGCCAAAGCCTCTCCCTTTGGGAGAGGTGTCACGCCGCAGGCGTGACGGAGAGGGCAAGCCCGGCACGAAAGAGCCGCTGCGAAGCGATGGGCAGGCTCTTTGTCAGAGCGATGCTATCGCTGTGTCAGAGCTGTTTGTCAGCGTCCTTGCCCTCTCAGTCTCACTTCGCTCGACAGCTCCCCCAAAGGGGGAGCCCTTGGCAGGCCGGGCCACTTCCTACTGGACGCC
>OLNR01000429.1_pt1 | contig 36095 bp, 52 predicted proteins | sample 1672231 | NCBI WGS metagenome assembly OLNR01 (sample SAMEA3136662, study PRJEB25190) | human gut metagenome
GATATCTATCTTCTCAGGTACAATGACAGGTATTCCGTCAAACAGCTCAAAAAAGTTATTGGTATCAAGTTTAATTAATCATATTTAAGGAGGTGCGTGTTATGGCACGACAGACAATCAAATTGGGAGAAGTTGTAAAATCAGCATGGCAGAAGGTTAATTCTAACTTTGAAGAACTCTATCAATCAATCACGAATAAGGTTGATAAGGTAGCAGGGAAAGAGTTATCTTCAAATGATTACACGGATGCAGAAAAGACCAAGTTATCCGGCATCGCTTCAAATGCACAAGTCAATGTGATTGAATCTGTAAAGGTAAATGGAACAGCTCTCACACCGTCAGGCAAGGCAGTCGATATTGACCTGTCCGGCAAAGTAGATAAAGTTTCAGGCAAGGGACTTTCTACAAATGATTTCACAGATGCATACAAAAACAAAATTGATGGTGCTGCATCAGTAGTCAAAAAGACATTCTCAGCATCTAGCTGGGGAACCGTCGGAAGTGACGGATATTACAGTCAGAGCATTGCGGCAGCCGGTAAATATCCAGTCAAAGTAATGCGAAATGATAACGGTGTATATACTGAAGCACTCGTACAGACAGCCGTTAGCGGTAACAACGTGGTTATCACTGCGGAAGAAACATTTGAGGGTTATTTGATTGTAATTTAAGGAGGTTTGACAGGTGGGATGGCTTGACAAATTAAAACGAAAACCGCCAAAGTCACAAATACTGGCACAGACTTTGAATGGGTATAGTCCAATCTTTTCACAGTTTGGAACTAATATCTATGCATCCGACGTCGTGCAACAGGCGGTAAAATGTATCGTGGATGAGATGAAAAAGCTGAATCCCACCCACATACGATATAACGGGAATGATCCCGTTCCAGTCAATGGAAATATTCAAAGTATACTAAATAATCCGAATCCACTCATGACAACGAGTGAATTCTTAGAAAAAGTTACGTGGTTATTACTTTTGAATTATAATGCTTTCATCTTACCGACTTATTATGTTTGGACAGATAAGGACGGCATAGAACGTCGGCAATATGATGGATTATACCCCTTAAAACCAACTCAGGTTGATTTTATCGAAGATGGGGGCGGTCGGTTATATGTCAAAATGCGGTTTGAAAACAACTTTGAAACCACCATTGCTTATGATAACATCATCCATTTGAAATATAACTATTCCGTAAATGAATATATGGGCGGTGATGTATCAGGTCAGCCAGATCATACCGCGTTACTACAGACATTAGATATTAATCAAACATTGCTCGAAGGTGTAGGAAAAGCAATGAAAGCCAGCTATGCCGTGAATGGTGTAGTGAAATATAACACGATGCTGGATGATGGAAAAACAGAAGCGGCTCTCAAAGAACTGGAACAAAAGCTGAAAAATTCAGACAGCGGATTTTTACCACTCGATTTAAAATCAGAATTTACTCCGCTTGAACGTAAAGTAGCACTTGTCGATGAACCTACATTGAAATTCATTGATGAAAAAATCCTGAGAAATTGGGGTGTACCTCTTGCTATATTGACAGGAGATTACACAAAAGCACAATATGAAGCATTTTATCAGAAGACATTGGAACCGCTTATCATTTCTATTTCGCAAGCATTCACAAAAAAGCTTTTTACTGATAGAGAAAGATCATTTGGTAATGTCATTAAATTATATCCGAAAGATTTAATTTTTATGACAGTAGATCAGACATTGCAAATGGTAAATATGCTCGCAAATACAGGTTCTATTTATGAGAATGAAAAACGTGTAGCATTTGGTTTACGCCCGTTACCAGAGCTTGAAGGTAAACGATATATGTCGCTTAACTGGGTTGATGTAGATATTGCAAATCAATATCAAGTCAATAAAGCAAAGGGTAATGATGCAAAAAATAATACCCCTACGGGTAATGACAACGATGATGACGATGGAGGTGTAGAAAATGGCGACAAAACCGGAACAGAAGAATAAATCGCTTGAACAGCGATCATATAGTTTTGAGGTTCGGGCAGAAGAAACGGAAGCCGGGAACATTATTACTGGTCGGCCAATCGTATATAACAGCCGAACAGATTTAGGTTGGTTTGATGAAATCATTGAACCTGGTGCATTAAATAATACCGATTTGACGGATGTACGATTCCTTGTGAATCATGATACAAGTAAAATTCCGCTTGCAAGATCAAGACGGAACAATGGTAACAGCACGATGCAGTTAACCACTGATAATGATGGTCTGGGAATTCGTGTCACACTCGATACAGAAAATAATTCAGAAGCACGAGCATTATATAGTGCAGTGCAGCGAGGAGATATCTCCGGCATGTCATTCATGTTTGGTATTCGTGATGAAGAATGGGAAGATCTCGACAGCGATCACCCTATCAGACATATCAAAGATATTAGCACCGTCGTAGAGGTGAGTGCCGTGACTTTTCCGGCATACGAATCTACTGAAATAAATGCACGAAGTAAGGAAGCATTGGAGAATGCTCGGTCAGCAGTGGACACTGCTAGACAACAGAGTGGACAATCACTGGACAGTGATTTGGAACTATTAAAAGAAAAAACAAAAATCTTAGGAGGATTATAAAATGGGTAGAAAAAAAGTTTTAGAGAAACGTCTTGCAAGATTACAGGCAAAGAAAACCAAGCTCACAGAAAGAGCAATGGCGTCTCAGGATGCAAATGAAGTCCGTTCAATCAATGAACAGCTGACGGATATCAATGATGAGATAGCAGAAACACAGGAAGAAATCGACGCAATCAATGAAGAAGGGGAAGGCGGTGATCCTACATCTAGTACAGGTGAAGGAGGTGAAGGTGCTCAGCAGAGAAGCAATCCACCTGCAGGTGCTCAGCATGTAAATAGCGGAATTCCGCTCGCTACATTTGGCCAGCAGACAGGTATGTCTCAGCATAGAAGCAACGAAGATCCGTATGGCACCATGGAATATCGTCAGGCATTCAAAGATTACGTGCAGAGAGGTACACCAATTCCGGCAAACCTTAATCCACATATGTCACAGCGTGCCGGCGGTGATGCAGGTCCGACAGTTGCAGCAGATTTAGGAATGATCATTCCAACCACTATTATGAATGAATTCATTAAGAAGGTATCTAAAGTTTACGGTCAGCTGTACAGCAAAGTTCGTAAGCTGAATATTCAGGGCGGTGTAAAATTCCCTATCTCTGATCTGAAAGCCAATTTCAAGTGGATCACAGAAACGACAGTTTCTGCTCGTCAGAAAGCCGGTGACATCAAGGAGTATATCGAATTCTCTTACAATATTGGTGAAATTCGTGTATCTCAGACACTCCTTTCTCAGGTGGTTGCATTACAGATGTTTGAGGATGAGATCGTAAGAATCATGCTTGAAGCATATGTGGAAGCAATGGACAAAGGTATTATCGCTGGTTCAGGTACAGGTCAGATGCTCGGTATCTTAAATGATACTCGTGTAACAAGCAACGCAGGTCATACTATCGAATTTACAGCGGCTGAGTTCTCAGATTGGGAGAAATGGAGAAAGAAACTCTTCTCTATTATTCCTCTTTCTAAACGTGGTCAGGGTGAATTTATCTTCACAGCCGGAACGGTTGAAGCTAACTTACTCACCATGAAAGATGCAAACAACCGTCCAATCTTTAAAGAAGCTACTGAGCTGAATGTTGGAGAATCTGCTACCGCTGGTCGTTTCTATGGTCGTGAGGTAACTATGGTTGAACCTGATGTTGTTGCTGATTTTGAAACCGCTGAATCAGGCAACGTAGTAGGTCTCTACTGGATTCCTACAGATTATGCAATCAACACTAATCTTGCATTCGGTATGAAACGTTATTTCGATGAAGAGAAAAATGAATGGGTAAATAAAGGCCTTACAATCGTCGATGGTAAGATGCTTGATGTCGCTGGATGCTACATCATTAAGAAAAAATAATGAGGTGAGATCATGATTGATACTACAGTAAAAGCATTAAAAAATTTATGTGCTACTCTCAAAGGGGGTAGCACTACAGCGGATGATATTCCAGGCGAAACAATTGTTGATGTGATCAATCAGATCACAATTGCTAAAGGTGGAGATATTCCTAGCGATGAGCTTAAAAAGTTGACACTGACTTCTGCAGCTGGAACAGCGAAAGGCACAACGAAGATCACGGTCACTGGTAATGGTTCAGGCCAGTTATATTATAAAACTGGCGGCAGTATTAAATTGCCAGCATATGAGGAAGACATATCAGAATGGACAACATGGGACGGTACAAGCGACATCACGGCAACAGATGGCGAAAGCATTTGTGTGGCTGAAGCGAATGCATCCAATCTTGCTATCGCTGCCGGTTCTTGCACTATCAACGCGAACGTTTAAGGAGGTGCTGACGGGTGACAGACGCAGAATTATTAGAGGAAGTAAAGAAAAGAATCGGTGTGACTGGTACTTATCAAGATGGTACGATTACAGGACACATTCAGGATGTGAAAGATTTCATGATAGATGCAGGTGTCAATGAAACACTGATGACATCTAAAAAAATAATTGGCGCTGTCACTCGTGGCGTGTCCGACTTATGGAATTATGGTTCCGGCGATGGTGAGTTCTCTACTTATTTCTATCAACGTGTAACGCAATTATGCTACGGAGGTGGAGAAAATGAAGGATTATAAACCATCAACGGCATTCACCACGCCAATTAAATTATTGGCACCAAGTTATGAAACAATCAAAGGTGTTTCCAAAAAGATCTACCCGAAAGATGGAGAACTCCTTTGGTGTAGTTTTAAAACTTATGGCGGCACTGAAAGAAATGTCAATGATATTTATTCTATTGAAGATACTGCAAGCGTAGAAACTTTTTATCGCCCAGATATTAAAAGTGATTGCCGAATAATGCTTGCAGAAACTGGTGCAACATATGAGATCATCAACGAGCCTGAAGATATTAACCTGCGTCACAAGTATTGCAAATTTAAGGTTAAAAGAATAAAGGGCGGTGCGTAATGTGGGTAGGAATGTATTAAAGCTGGATGTAAAAGGTTTTGATGAATATGCAGAAAAACTAGATAGTTTAGGAGCAGATTTGAAAACCATATTCACCGATGCATTGGAGCAAGCCGGCGAAACAATTACGGAAGATACCATTGATGCAATGGCAGATGCAAATTTGCCAAGGGGTGGTGAATATTCGACTGGCGAAACAAAAGCATCTATCATTAAGAATCCCCATGTAGAATGGGCTGGAACGATTGGCTCTATTGGAGTAGGTTTTGATTTTGGAAAACCTGGTGCTGGTGGTTATTTGATTACTGGAACACCTAGGATGAGACCAGATAAACCATTGAATCAAATTTATAAAAGCAAAAAATACATGAGTGATATCCGCAAAGATATGGTTGATATTTTCAACGATGAAATTAAGCGTAGAATGGGAGGTTAAGATGGAAGATAGTTTAATTGAGATTTTAGGATCATTAGGTTATCGAGTATTGAGACAAGGTAGCTTATCACCGGATGAAGATTACCCCGATAATTTTTTCACATTCTGGAACAATGATAGCCCTGATCACTCCCACTACAACAATAATGAATATGGTACTGACTGGGATTTCGATGTAAATTTCTACAGCAATGACCCAGCGAAAACCTATTCTGAATTGGCGAAAGCTAGAAAGAAATTAAAAGAAGCACATTGGATTGTACCCGGCAAAGGTTACGATGTGGCGAGCGATGAAGTCACACATACTGGTAGGGGTATAAGAGTATTTTATTTAGAAGTTTAGGAGGTAAAATCTATGAAAATCGTAGAATACAGAGGTATTGAAGGATTGGTATATGCTCCAATTACAGAAGATTCCACAGAGAATTTTGCAACTGGTGACGTGAAGGAGCTCGCCGGTGTTGCAGAGCTTACAAAAAGTACAGAAAGTTCTTCTGAGGCTCATTACTATGACAATATGCCGGCAGTCGTTATCGAATCAACTGGATCAGATGAAGTGACTGCTTCAGTATCAGCTATTCCGCTCGATGTTTTAGCTGATATTACAGGTCAGACATATGACGAAGCGACAAACATGTTCATCGAAGGTCCTCGCGAAAATAAATACTTCGCATTAGGATATAAAACCAAAAAGACAGATGGTACAGAAATCTATGTATGGAGATTAAAAGGTACTTTCTCTATTCCTGAATCAACTCATAATACAGAAGATGATGGAACAGATGCAAATGGCCAGGAGATCACCTACACTGGTATTTCTACAACCCACAAATTTACAAAAACCGGTAAAGGTGCAAAGGCAATCAACGTGGAAGCAGACGGAAAAGCGAATGTTACTGATTTCTTCACATCAGTTCAGACACCGGATAGCGTAAAAGCAAAAGCGTAATTCGAAAGGAGGACATAATTCATGGAAAAAGAAAAATTAGCATTGCAGGTAAAAGATAAAAAGGGTGAGGTCATTAAAGTTGTAGAAGCAAATACTTTCGATATTTACTTTGGTACAATCGATAATCTTATGCAGTTACTGGACATTAATGAAGATACATCGTCATTCGATTTACTGAAAAAGATCAGTACAGCATGGGGCGAAGTCACATCATTACTGGGAGAGATTTTCCCAGATATGACGGATGAAGATTGGAAGTTCGTAAGAATCAATGATCTTGTGCCGATCGTACTGCAAGTTGTAAAGTATACTTTCCTTGAAATTATGACAATTCCTTCTGATTCAAAAAACTAGATGGGGGAGCTGAAAATGCTCCCCTTTCTGAATATCTATTTCAAATGTCATATGGATTATGTAAGGAATTCCCTGCACTTAGTCCATTTGATATTGGCGAAAAAACTTTTCACAATGTGATTGTATTATTTTCACGTGTGAGAATATTGCAGATGAAGGAAAACAAGGGAGAACATAGGCAACGTGTACAACAGGACGTTATTCGTAGACCTGCCGGAGACAATTGGTTTTAAAGGTGGTGAGATAAATGGCCAATGATGAATCAACCACCAAGTTTAAGGTGGATATATCACAATTAAAAAAAGAATTTCAGGAAGCTCAGCGATACATAAAGCTGGTCACATCTGAATTTAAAGCGTCGACAGCTGGTATGGATAACTGGGCCAGCAATGCAGATGGATTAGGCGCTAAAATAAAGCAATTGAATAGTATTCTTACTGCCGAAGAATCGAAACTAAAATCATTGCAAAATCAATATGCATTAGTGGCAAAAGAACAGGGCGAAAATTCCAAAGGTGCTCAAGAATTAATGATTAAGATCAACAATCAAAAAGCAGCCGTAGAAAAAGTCCGTTCTTCCATCGGTTACTATTCTGATAAGTTGAATGAATTGGGCAGTGAATCTAAAGAAGCAGAATCCGCCGTAGATAAATTGAGGAATACTATCAGCCAGCAAGAATCTGATTTAGAATCCTTGAAAGCTAAATATTCAAGCTTGATTCTTGAACAAGGGAAAGGTTCAAAGGCTGCAAGAGATACGGCAAAAGAGATTAAAAATCTATCTAGTGATTTGCAACAAAATAAAGCTACATTAGCCAGTACAGAAGATGCTGCTAATAAATTTGATAGGAGCTTAGATAACGTAGACGAGAGCGTAGAAAAAGTCAGCGGTGGTTTTACTGTGATGAAAGGAGCTCTAGCAAATTTACTGGCTGATGGAATTAAAGCTGCTACTGGAGCATTGGAAGATTTCGTACTTGAAAGTGGTAGTGCATATAGCGGATTCCAAGCTCAAACCGGTGCAAGCACTGAGGAAATGAAAAAATTCAAGTCAGAGATGAATGATCTCTACAAAAATAATTTTGGAGAATCATTACAAGATATCGGTGACAAAATGGCATATGTCAAACAAGTTACCGGTGAAGTTGATCCTTCTAAAATTAGAGAATTGACGGAAAATGCAATTACATTGGAAGACACATTCGGATCAGATTTCAATGAGACAATTCGAGGTGTTAATAATTTGATGCAGCATTTCGGTATTGATGCAGAAGAAGCATTCGACTTATTTGCCAAAGGTTCTCAAGAGGGATTGGATTACACGGATGAACTTGGTGATAACATTGCTGAATATGGTGGTAACTTTGAGCAAGCAGGTTATTCTGCCGAAGAATATTTCCAATTGCTCGCCAATGGTACTAAAAATGGTGCTTATAACCTCGATAAAGTCAATGATTCAATCAATGAAGTTAAAAACCGTTTAGGTGATGGAACAATCGAAAAAGCATTAGGTTCATTTAGCAAAGATACTCAGAAGGCATTTAAGAATTGGAAAGATGGTAAAGGTACCATGAAAGATGTCATTGATTCTATTGTCGGTGACATTAACAACTGTACGAATGAACAGGATGCTTTAAACATGGCTGCCACTGCATTCGGTACCATGGGCGAGGATGCAAACTTGAAAGTTGTAAAATCCCTCACCTCTACGGGCGACGCTTTTAAAGATGTAAAAGGCACCATGGAAGACGTTAAGAAAGTCAAATACGATGATGTGAAAAGTCAGTTTGCACAACTTGGTAGAACACTCCAGCTTGATGTGATCGCTCCTTTAGCGGAAGATGCTTTACCTGCTGCAAAAGAATTTACCACATGGACCATTCAGCATTTGAATGATATTATACCGATTGCAGCTACTGTAGGTACTGCGATAGCTGCAATTTTTGCGGTTAACAAAACGGCGCAATTCTTAACATCAATTAAGACGTTGATGACCGCAATGAAAGCATTAAAAATCGAAGTTACTGCGGCAGCAGCCTCATCAAAAATATTGAGTGCTGCATTGACTGCATTACCTTATGTGGCAGTTGCAGCAGGAATTGCGGCAGTTGTAGCTGGTATTACTATCTATCAGAAAAAGCAGCAAGAAACCATAGAAAAAGAATATGGACTTTCCAACGCACAAAAAAAGACAATCGAAAGTGCAAAAAATTTGAAAGCTGCATATGACCAGACCAACCAAGCCCGCAATGATTCCATGAAGAATATCACTACTGAGTATGGATATCTGAACCAGTTGAAAGGCGAATATAACAGTTTGATTGATTCAAACGGTCAGGTCAAAAAAGGTTACGAAGATAGAGCCAATTTCATTTTAAATGAATTATCACAGGCACTTGGTATGGAGAAAGAGCAGATCCTTGCAAATGTGGACGCTAACGGAAAACTTGGTGCAAGTATCGATCAGGTTATCCAGAAGAAGCAAGCCGAAGCCATGCTATCAGCAAATGAAGCAGCTTATACCGAAGCCATTCAGAAAAGAACCGGTGCACTCTCTACATATCAATCCAGCTTGCAGACATTGGAACAGGCAGAAAAGAAATATTCAAAGACAAAGACCGAAGCTAATGAGGTCATGAAAGTCTATGAAGAACTCTTGCGGTCGAATCCTGATGCAGCTGTCACGTATTACAACGCCAATAAGACATTGATCGAATCCAATGAAGAAGCAAAAGCATCATATGACAAAGCGAAAAAAGGCGTGAAAGATGCGGAAAGTGCTTATGTAGGTTATAACACCACTATCCAGAACTATGAGGGATTATCATCTGCGATCATTAGTGGTGATTCTGCCAAAATTCAAGACGCATTGCAGAACATGCAGAATAATTTCATCACTGCCGAAAATGGTACTAAAAAATCGCTTGAAAATCAGGTCAAGAATTTGGAAACCAATTACGAAAACATGAAACAGGCGATCGCAAATAACACCCCTGGTGTCACGGCTGAAATGGTCGTCCAAGCTGGTCAGATGGTGGAGAAAGCGAAAGCCGAACTTGATAAGTTACCACCACAGGCGAGTGAATCCGGTAAAAAATCCGGTAAAGCGGCGGCAGACGGATTGGGTAGTACGAGTGGAGATAATGAGACAGCCGGAAAAAATGTAGCAGAATCTCAGAAAAAGGGATTGGGTTCTTCTGATACCAAAAGCACAGGAACGAAAAAAGGAACAGAGTTCAAACTTGGTTTAGATTCTACCAATAAAGCGAACCTTTTGACTGCTCAGGGATTATCTAACAATGTAAATTTAGGATTGGGAACAGCTAACACCAATGCCACAGGTTCCAAGAAAGGTTCTGAATTTGGAGCCGGTGTAGGTAGTCAAGCAGGTGCGGCAAACTCACAAGGTAAAAATGTAGCCGGTTCGGCGAAAAGCGGAATGAGTTCTGTCAATGCCTCTGGTTCAGGTAAAAATTTGTCTAACACATTTAAAGCCGGAGTTGGTGCAGTATCTACGAGCGGAGCCGGTAAAGGCAGAGCCAACGACGCAAAAAGTGGTATGGCGTCGGTTAATGCAAATAGTACCGGTAACAACTTTACGCAAGGTTTTGTCAATGGTATGAGTAGCGGAAGTGCTGCCGGTTCCATTTGGAGTAAAGCATGGGATTTAGGTAAGAAAGCCCTTAGCGCATTAAGTAAAGCCATCAAAGAAGGTTCGCCATCCAAATTGACATACAAGAGTGGCGATTTCTTTGTTCAAGGTTTTGCGAATGCCATCGGTGATAAAGCGAAACTAGCGATTGACGAGGCGAAAGAATTAGGTAAACAGTCACTGGAAGCATTGGACAAAGAACTTGATACTGGTGTAAATATGCCAACGCTCAAGAATAGCATGCAGATGACTAAAGGTGCAATCAAAAACGCCCCTGTATCTGCGCAAACCGCCCAGAATGCACCAGTAAATAATACTTATAATTTTTACCAGACCAACAACAGTCCGAAAGCATTAAGCCGGTTGGATATCTATAGGCAGACAAGGAACCAGTTGAATTTTGCAAAGGGGGTTAAATGATGTATCAATGCTGGATTGAGAATGAATACGGTAAGCGATTAGAGCTCACCAATAATAAAAATTATACGGTATATCAAATTGATGGTTTGAATCCTACAGATGCAACTATCAATACGACCCCTGTAGCCAATTTTGATGGTTCTAGGTTCAATAGTTCTAGGACCAATGAAAGAAATATCGTGATCTATCTCACTATCGAAGGCGATTGCGAAACAAATAGAATTAATCTATATCGTTATGTAAAGACGAAAAGGTATGTGAAATTCTATTATAAAAATGCAACGAGGGACGTATATATTGAGGGTTATGTGGAAAGTATGCCGATCGCAATTTTTGAAATGAAACAGAATGTACAAATCTCTATTTTATGTCCTCAACCGTTTTTTAAGGCACATGAGAAAGATATCATTGACTTTTCATCTTTAACACCGATGTTTGTCTTTCCTTTCGCATATGAAAAAGCTGGCGCACCGTTTTCAGCCGTTGAAATCGCTGCTACACAGTCCATCATCAATAAAGGTGATGTGGAAAACGGTGTTATCATCCAAATCCAAGCGACCGGAAGAGCGTTAAACCCTCAGATTTATAACTTGGATAAAAATGAGTATTTCAAGATTGATCTTGATATGGTAGCCGGTGATCTCATTACCATCAACACCAGTAAATCACAAAAACAAGTTACCCTTTTGCATGATGGCATAGAAACCAACATCATCAATGATATGCGTTTGGGTTCGTCGTGGTTCCAGTTACTGACGGGTGATAACGTATTTACATACGGTGCGGATGAATATCCCGAAAACCTTACCTGTAAATTTATTCACGTGAATGAGTTTGAGGGGGTTTAGATATGGATGTATATGTATTAGACAAAAACTTTAATCGGGTGGGCGTCTGTGATGATTATAAAAGTATCATCTGGACTGTCAGGTATTTCAAACCTGGAGATTTTGAATTATATCTCCCGGCAACCGATAAAAATATCACGCTACTAAAAGAAGATCAGTATGTAGTCAGGGATAAAGATATCGCGTATGACGGAGAGAATACCATCTATAAAAATGTGATGGTTATCGAAAAAATCCAAGTTACTACAGACATTGAGAACGGCAACTACTTGATCGTTACCGGAAGATGCTTAAAAAGCATATTGGCAAGACGAATCGTATGGCAGCAGACCACTTTATATGGAAAAGTGGAAGTTGCTTTACAACAAATTTTAATTGAAAATGCGATCAACCCATCTGACAGCTTGCGAAAGATTGAAAAGTTGCAACTGGGAGAAACAAAGGGATATACAGAAACCGTGGAAAAACAGGTCACTGGTGATAATATAGCAGCGTTCATGGAAGAAGTCTGCATGGCGTATGGAATGGGTTGGGATATCTACATCAAAAATGATCATTTCGCATTTGAACTATATAAAGGTTCCGACCGCTCCTATAATCAGACCGAAAACCCTTTCGTTGTGTTCTCACCAGATTATGACAACTTACTCACAACCGATTATCAATATGATAAAACCAATTATAAAAACGTCGCACTGATAGCCGGTGAGGGCGAGGGATTAAGTCGTAGGACTGTCACAGTTGGAAATGTAAGTGGTTTAGACCGGTATGAGGTGTATGTGGATTCCCGTAATTCATCCAGTAACGATGGCAGTATTACGGATACGGAATACAATCAGATATTGACGGAAGAGGGACTTGAGACTTTAAATAGTGATGAATGTTCCATCACTGAAAATATTGAAGGTCAAATTGAAGTATCTAGCAACTATCAAATAAACAAAGATTATTTTTTAGGTGATGTGGTTGAGATAGTCAATGAATATGGAATTGAAACTACTCCAAGAATTATCGAGATCATCGAAAGTGAAGATGAAAACGGCAGCAATACGATTCCAACATTTAGTACATGGGAGGTATAAAAATGGCTATTACATATGGATTTTTTAATGCAATAAAACAAAGCGACGGAACATATGACCGCGTTTATAATTCAGACCAGATTAGTGAAATGTTCGAAGGTTTAATCTCTGACGGGGTATTTGAATCGGTGGGGGATGCTCTGATCGTAAAAGAAAAGTCAGGAATGACCATTGAAGTTGGTACCGGTCGAGCATGGATCGGTGATAGATGGATGAAGAATGATGCAAAAATGAATATCACTCTTACCGGTGCACATCTTACATTGAACCGGTGGAGTGCGATCGTAATCCGTGCTGACTATTCAAACAGGGTAATTAGTATCGTAGAAAAAGTAGGAACACCGGCTACTACGCCCATGAAACCTACCATAACATATAATGATTTCGTCAAAGAAAAATGTCTGGCGTATATTTATGTAGGAAAAGGAGCTACTTCTATCACTCAAGCAAATATTGTAGATTGTCGAGCAGATACAAGCATTTGCGGATGGGTTACGGGCGTTGTAACACAGGTTGATACCAGTCAATTATTTTTGCAATATCAAGCAGCGTATGAGAGACAACTTACTACGATGCAAGCTTGGGAAAATGCTCAAAAAACTGCATTCGATTCATGGTTCTCAACGCTTACAGATCAATTGCAGGTCAATACGTATATTCAGAAATATCATAAAGCGGTAGAAACTACTAATCAGCAAGGTATTTTTAAGTTGGATATGAGTGGTTATACTTATTCTGATACAGATGTTATTTTTGTTAATGTCAATGGTATTTCATTAGTAGAGGAACACGAGTGGTTATTGGACACATCGAAGACCCCTGTAGAAATCCATACATCTCAGGGAATGGACGCTGGTAACCTTGTAGAAATCACCGTGTTAAAATCAAAAATTGGACAGTCTTAATATTTACAAATAATGGAAAAAGGTATATAATTTAAACTGCAACATGGTTTTAGCTGATGGCCATATTGTTGTGTTTTCTCCTCACAAAATGCACAAATCTTATATCAAAGGTTTGTGCATTTTTACTATGTACAAACTACAACTATAGGTGTATAATATAATCAAGATAAAGATAAACAAACATTACGGAGGTAAATGATTATGACAAACAAAGAAAAAATGAACTTAGCAAATATTTCAGTAGGTATGGAAGTTTCAATATTCGATAATGACACAAGAAAAACACATATTGAAAAAGTAACAAAAGTAAATGACTGTTCTTTCATTACAGAAAACGGTCATAACTTTAAGCCTTCAAAGTTTTATTCGGATGGCGGAAAAACATTCAAGTGTGGAACAATGTACATTGAATTATATTAAACTAATCAAACAACCCGCCACGGAGGTTACGACGGCAGAAAGGTAAATAGAATGAGAAGAAAATTCAAAAGATTTTGGAAAGAATGGGGTATTTCATGGGAAGAATTTGAGATGTTTTTAGGAGCATGCAGTGCAATATTATTTCCTATTGCCTTAGAAATTATATTGAGTATGTTCCAATAAATAAAAAGGACCTTAAAGGTCCTTTTTATTTTATCAGTGTAACCCATGCAAATTTCAAGAATCTTCGTATCGTTTAATCAAATCAAGGTATTCTTGATTTTCAATGACATCCTCGAATTTACAATCCAATGCCAAACATACACGGAGAATTGTGTCAATTCTGGCATGATCAAAAATTTTGCTCCCCTGTTCATAATGCTGCAAGGTTCTGACATTCATGTTGGCTTTTTCAGCCAATTGGGATTGAGACAGACCTTTGGCCTGCCTCATTTCTTTTAATTTTTTTGTCATAATTTCCTCCTTAATATTCATACGTGAATAATATTGTTGTTGCCGAACGATCGTACTCAGTGATGATATAGATATTATTATATCGTGCGACGATTCTATCGTCACCATTTTTCACCGCTGAGTCGTTCATTCTCTTGTCCTCATGAGGAATATCTCCCCAATCGCAATTTTTATATCTGGCAAAACTATTCCAAAGGAACTTCGAAAAATCAGAATCCTCTAATAGTCTTGCATTGATACCTCTAGTTGCCACCAATTGGCCAAGTTCAAATTTCATTTTAATTTCCCCTTTGGTTTTTATTTGGTAAGGGCCAGAAGGCCCTCATTTTATTTCTTGTTGAGTGCAGCACGTGTGATCTCGCAATCTTCAAGGAACTTGCCGAACTCAATGAATAACTCATCAAGACCAAGATCTTCTTTATAGTGACGATGTAAATTCTCCATGAACGTTTCAATCATGTCCTCATAATCGTCACCAAACATGTCATAAAGCATTTCCGCGAATCTAAAAATCATTTTAATCTCTCCCTAAAGGTTATTAAGCTTGATTAGCTTATAATATAATTATACAACGATAAGTGTACTTTGTACAATGAAAGTTGTACTAAAAAGGAAGCTTTTATTTTCTGACAATTGGATATAAAAAGAAACCTCTCAATCGAGAGGTTCTACATTTTCTATATTAAAACCATGTACATCGGAATTTGCATCTCTCACATTCTCATATGCTTGATCAGCATTTGCGGCTTCGACATCAAGAAAATCTTCATCATATCCATAATATCTCGTGTAAATTGTAAACCATACTCTATATTTATTCATTTTAATTCCTCCATAATATTTTATTAAAGGAGGACTTACGTCCTCCATATTATTACCAATTCCAAAGTTCATCTAGCAGCCAGTCGGTTTGATCTTCGTCTTTGATATTGAAACGAATGAAACTATTTCCAAGATACATTGAGAACCAACCATTCTCAATCGTATAATCAGCTTCACGTTGATCTAGTTCCCAAAGTAGTTCTAACAATAATTCGTTTTCCATTTTAATCTCTCCTAAGAAGTTATTAAGCGATTAGCTTATATTTTTATTATATAACGATAGTTGTACTATGTACACTAATAGTTGTATATAAAATAAAGCTTATATCTTACGAATGTTCTTGCAATTCGCCTTGGTTACACCTTCAAAATGCAATTGACAGAAGGTTTAAGCTTTTTCCTTTGATACAACTTTTAGTGTACAAGGTACAACTTTCATTGTATAATAAGAATATAAGCTAAAGAGCTTATGAAACTAAAAACAATACGAACATTGTGAGGCATTCAGATTTATATCAAATTCATGTTCTACTACATTGGATGATAATTTATATGACTAATATAGAAACATGCCTAGAAACGCGAATCTGAAGCTCACAGGGAAAAGGAGAATATAATATGAAAGATTTAAGAGAAATGACAAGCAAAGAACTTAAGGAAATTGCAAAGGAAATGAAGATTTCAAACTGGTGGAACTTGAAAAAAGCAGTTCTCATTGAGAAAATCGAAGAAGTGCAGAATATGAGCGATGAAGAAAAACAGGCCATTGCTGATCAGAAAGCAAAAGAAGATGCTGCCATTAAGGAATATACAAAAAACTGGAGTAAATACACTAAACGATATAACGTCCTTGAGTTCATCGAAAAATGGAGATCAGGTGAGATTGTCCTTGACAGTGAGCAGCCGAATGAAGAGCCTATCGAAGAAGTTGAAGAGGTTAAAGAGGTTGAAGAAGTAATGCCAGAAGATGACAAACTTCCTGAAGCAAACGAAGAAGAAAAAGAAGATCAGCCAGAAGAAACTCCAGAGCCTGAGACAGAGGAAAAACCTGTTGAGAAACTTAAACCAAAACGTGGAGCATTGATCGAGTTTGATGGAAAAGCTCAGAACATTTGTGCTTGGGGAGAGGAGCTTGGAATCTCAGCCAATACATTATATGGACGTATATACAAAATGGGATGGAGTGTCGAGAGAGCATTCACTACACCATCACGTAAAACAAAATAATACCAAAGGTAAAATGCACAAATCTTATATCAAAGGTTTGTGCATTTTTACTATGTACAAACTACAACTAAAGGTGTATAATAGATAATGTAAACGATAATAGATAATTAAACGGAGGAAATTAAAATGAAAAGAATCACAGTAAACAATGGAGCAATGACAAGAGAAAAAGCAATGAAAGAAGCTAAAGAATTTCATCAGCAAACTGGAAAACCAGTTGAAGTCGAAAACATGCTTGGAGATACAATCGCATATTTCGTTAAAGGTAAATGCATTAAATACTAATAAGATTACATTAAAAAAGAGCCCTAAGGCTCTTTTTAGTATTTAATTTTATTGATCTCAGTCAACAATTCATTAAGGTCTTTATGGGTATAGTGATCAGTCATGTCGCTCAACGTATGACCCAGGATTCTCTTTAATGCGACTTTATGTACATCATATCTATCTGCAAACGTTGTGAATGTGTGACGAGTATCGTGCGGCGTATGTTTAAACCCAAGTGCTGAATTCATTTTGTTCCAATAGCTTATTCTATAGGTAGCATAGTTGATTTTCTTATTGTCTTTGGTTATTAGATATTTGTGATCTTGATTGTATCTCGCTTTTATCAAAGGATAAATTGCATCATGAATTGGGATGATTCGGTTTTGACCAGCTTTTGTTTTCTTACCGCCAATCATATATCGTTCATCTAAGTGAACATTTTCACATTTAATATCAAGCAATTCATTGATCCGCAATCCGGTGTAAAGAAGAATGAATGCTGTATCATTTAATGGATGCTTGAATGTTTTCAGTTTGTTGATCTCAGCCAAAGTGAATGGTGTTTTTTCTTTTGTCTCAATGGTAGTTTTCACTGAGATTAGGCCCATAATGTCCTTATCGACGATTTCATGCTTAATTGCATATGCATATACTTTCCCCATAGCATTCTTAAATACACTTTGCATATGTGGTTTCATTTGGTCCATAGCAGCTTCTAAATGTGCTGCCTTAATGTCTCGCATACTCATATTGTGAAGTTGTTCCGCTTGATTGAAAGCGGAACCATAACTCTGCATAGTCGTCTGAGCCAATTGGCTTTGGTCTGACCATCTATCGTATACATCTTTGAGCTTTGTGCTCTTGTGATCCAAATTGAATGGATTGACTAGATATTCCCTCATTGCATTCTTGGCTTCCGTTTTAGTAGAGTAATAACCTACATATTTATATATTTGTTTTCCTTCATCCGTATAACCGATTGTAATTCTTACGGCATATGGTTTGCGACGCTTACCGCTTAATTTAAAAATTGAACCCTCTCCATTTGCTCTTCGCAATTATGTTCTCTCCCTTTGGTGTTAAAAGTCAAGAAGTCAAGTTCAAGATATATTATTATTTATATATTATTTTCTACAAACATCAAAAATTTGAGTTGATTTTAGCTTATATATAATAAGAAGAAACTAACTTGACTTCTTGACTTTTTCATTTAAAAATATGTCAACCGCAATACTTTGAAGCAATTCAAGATCATACGTGTTCATCTTGACTCATCTTGAATTCATCTTGACTTTTGATACTTCGGCATAGATTGAATGTCGCTTATATAGTTAAATATCTTCTTTATACCTTCTTCATTTACCTTTAGTGATGCCTTCATATGGTCCTTGAACATTCTTTCATGATATGCATCGAAACCTTCATCTAGTATTTCTGGAAAAACAAAAACTAGAGGAGGTACATCGAATATATGACATAACTCCCTGATTGTTTCTAACTTCAGATTTTTGGTAGCTCCGCTTTCATATTTTTGAATCGATGATGTATTCACTCCTAGCATAATTCCCAATTCTGACTGCGTAAATTTCTTTTCATTACGCAATTTTTTGATAACTTCTCCTGTCTCCATTCTAACGCCTCCCCGTGCATACGTACAATTATAGGATAATATCCGCAATATACAAAGTCAATCGAACATTTGTTCCCGTAAAGAAATTACGTGTTTTGTATTGCTAATTGGAAATTATCTTAATATAATAAATCCATAATTGGTTATGACGATTAAGAATTTAATCATTTTGTGCAAAATAGTTAACGCGACAACAACAATTTTGGTTGTTATGTCAATTTACAATATTTGTAAATTATAGTAAGATAATAACGTAAACAAAACACGGTGACCAACGCCAAAACGTGGAGAAAGGCAATAGTATGAATATTGTAAAGATGTTAAACAAACAGAAAGAAGCAGGAAAAGAGATCGTTATGGCTGATGGAAATATTATTTCCAAAGATGAGATCAACAAAGCAAATATGAAAGCATATCTTGCAGGTATTAAATCTGGTGAGATTTCCAGTGACGTTTCTCTTGCAGCATACGCTGAATCGCAGAAAGATAACTACATTGGTATTGATGATGTTATCGGCTACATTGAAGGTAAAGAAGAGTAAATCGAAAAATGCTTGCTGCACGCTCGGCTAGCAAGCATTTGATTGGGCTATCGCCAAGCGGTAAGGCACAGGGCTTTGACCCCTGCATTCGCCGGTTCGAATCCGGCTAGCCCAGTTCGGTCCAATTGCTTTAAGGACCACTCGTACTAGGAGGGAACGAGAGTATAAATAATAAAAGCAACTTTTCTGCAAAACAGTTGTCGTATAGCTCAGAGGTAGAGCGGATTCAGCGTCCGGTTATGAAATGCCGGCTGATATGTCGCGGGTTCGATTCCCGCTACGGCAATTTAACATTTAAGAAAGGAGGGAATAACATGGCGAATATGAATTTGCTAAAATCTAAAATGGCATTGCTCGGTGATACGAACTACGTACAATGCGTTGCCGACGTGTTAGGTATATCACGTACGACTGCATCGAAAAAGATGAAAGGTTCATCTCCTTTCACTGACACTGAAATTGCTATATTGACCAAAAAATACGGTTTATCAGGAGAAGACCTAAAAGAAATTTTCGTAGGAGCTGAGTAATAATGACTGTCACTGAATGTGCGAAATTACTTGGTAAATCCCCTCAATTCGTTCGAGTAGGATTACAAAGAAATATTTTACCATTTGGGTATGCAATTAAAATGAGCACTGTTTGGACATATCATATATCTGAAGCAAAGGTATATGAGTATTTAGGAAAGGAGATTAAACATGCAAACTAAATTTAATATTGGAGATAAGGTAAAAATTTTAGATGGAAGTGATATTGATGGTTATATTGGAGGCTGGACACCTCACATGAATCGTCTGGTTGGAAGAATTGTCATCATTGATCAGATCAGAATTATTGATAAAGGTATAGGCTATTATGTAGAAGAAATTCCTTACACGTTTGATGAGAGAGGACTCGAGCTTGTTGATGATAATGAATCAACTGAGTCAACTGAGTCAACTGAACCTGACGGAGGTCTTTTGTTACTCGCTGCAATACTTGCAGGATTATTGTGATGGAGTTATATGAACATCAGAGCAATGCTCTGAAAGAAACGGCCGATAAAACTCATGTTGCTTATTATCACGACATGGGGTTAGGCAAAACGTTCACAGGTGCAGAGAAAATGATGCAGCTCGGAGCAAAGGTCAATTTGGTTATCTGTCAAAAATCAAAGATTGATGATTGGGTGGAGCATTTTAGAAATCATTATGGTTTTTATGGTACTTTTGATTTGGCCAGTAAAGTTGGAATGAAATGTTTTCTTGATTGTACCAATATAAATGATGGATTAAAAGTAGTCGGCGTTATCAATTATGAGCTTGCTTTTAGACGTCCGGAGCTTGCCAAACTGAAAGATTTTACTTTGATGCTAGACGAAAGCTCGCTGATCCAAAATGAAAATTCTAAGCGATCAAGATTCATTCTCAAGAAACTCGAGCCAAAAAATGTGATCCTCTTATCTGGTACACCGACAGGCGGTAAATATGAGAGATTATGGAGCCAATTGAATTTGCTTGGTTGGAAGATCAGCAAGAAACTCTTTTACAATCAATATGTCGATTATCATTATGAGGACAATGAAGGTTTTCCGCTGATGGTGATTGACGGATATAAGAATGAAGAACGTCTTAAAAAGAAAATGCGGCAGCATGGTTGTAATTTTCTGAAAACTGAAGATGTGTTCGATCTTCCTGAACAGATACATAATACCATTAAGGTACCTACTACGAAAGAATACAGAAAATTCAGAAAAGATTGCATTGTAATTATTCCTGGATGTACCACTGGAATAGATGAAGCAATGGATCGGCCGCATGTCTCTGATACAGGCATTGAGCTTGTTGGAGATACCACTCTTACTAAGATGCTTTATGAAAGACAATTATGTGGGCAGTATAACAAAGTAAAGCTTGAAGCATTTAGAGATTTGGTAGAATCCACAAATGATAGATTGATTGTGTTTTACAATTTCACTGAAGAATTAGAAGCATTATGCAAGATTGCATGGGATAGTGATAGGCCAGTATCAGTTGTGAACGGTAAACAGAAAGATTTGTTGCCCTATGAGAATGTTGAGACATCAATCACATTTATTCAGTATCAGGCTGGAGCAATGGGGTTGAATCTTCAAAAAGCAAATAAGATCATTTACTTTACTCCACCTTTATCGTCCGAATTATTTGAGCAGTCAAAGAAACGTATTCATCGTATTGGCCAGGAAAAACCTTGCTTTTATTATTATCTCACTTGTAAGGGTTCGATAGAAGAAAAGATATATAGAACCTTGGCAATGCGACGAGATTATACTGATGCATTGTTTGAAGGAGGTGAGTAAATGGCAGCTGAAAAAACTTTTGAAAATAAGGTAAAGAAATACATAAAAGGTCGCGGTGGCTGGCAAGTAAAATTTTTTGCGAATCGTATGACCAAGAATGGTATTCCGGACATTTTAGCATGTATCAACGGTTATTTTGTAGCTGTTGAAGTTAAAGCCAAAAATGGTAAACCATCAGAGTTACAGAAATATCACGTAAGAGAAATTAATGACGCCGGTGGATGTGCGATCATTCTATACCCAGATCAATATGAAAAATTTAAGCAATTAGTTAATTACTTAAATAATGATAGTTGGGGTAAGGCACGACGATTAGTATATCAAATAAATGAAAGGAGTTTCTAAAATGGCAGAAGCAATGTTAGATAATAAACAATTTGTAGTGGACCATTTATTGGCCACTAAGCGTGAGGGAATGGACGGACTTATCGAGTATATGGAGGAATGCGGATTTTTCAATGCTCCATGTAGTAGCGGATATCATCTTGCTTGTGAGTTTGGGCTGGTCCATCATACAAGACACGTAATGACACAAGCTGAGAATATCGGATATGCGTTACTCGGCAAAAAGGAATATGAAAAAATCCGTGATTCCGTAATAATTGCGGCAGCTCTTCATGATCTTGGAAAAATGGGACAATTCGAAAAATCGAATTATGTTCCAAACATTTTGAAAGGCGGAAAATCTTCCGAAGCAAAACCGTTCAAAACAAATCCTGATCTTTTAAACGTTCCGCATGAGGTCAGGTCAGTGGTAATTGCATCAATGTTCATCGATCTTACAGAAGAAGAACAGCATGCAATTCTTTATCACAATGGTTTATATGGACCATTGAAATATGAGATTCAGGGAAATGAAACACCGTTATATATGATTATTCACTGGGCTGATATGTGGGCCAGTAGAGTGATAGAAAGTAAGAAATAAGGAGGATTAAGATTATGCCAACAGTATATGAAAGGGTTGATGCTTTAGAAGCAGCAATGGTAACGGTACAACAGGATATTGAAAACTTAACGAACGGAATGCCTGATGCAAATGATTTATTAGCGAGGGCAACCACTGACCTTTCAAATGAAAACTTGAATGAATGGATCGGTGAAATTTATGTAGGTTATGGTAATGGTTGTACAAATAAACCAGCAGGAGCGGGCAACGGGTATTTCATTAATATCCCACATTGTACACAGCAAGCCGCCTACAATAAACAATATTGGATTGAGAGAACAAACAATCGTGTTTGGGCAAGAATGCAGGAAAATGAAGTATTTTCCGGCTGGGTCATGATTGGTGGAAATGAAATGGTGACCGGTTCCGCAAAAATAACCAATGAGACATTTAATGGAAAAGCCGTATACTGCAAGACCATCAACACTGGAAACTTGTTAAATGATGCTGTGAAAGAGATTGCAAGTGGATTAATTCCAGCAAATATCAAAGTAATCAATATTCGCGGTATGGTATATGGTGGCGGTGATTCTATTCCACTTCCAAATCCACATCCAACGGTGGCGAATGCGATTTCATGTTATTTGAGGCATGATGGAAAAATTTGCATCGGCACAGGCAAAGACAGAACTGCATTAAGTGGATTTGTTCAGATTTTCTATACAAACAATTAAGGAGGGATAGATCATGGCGACCGTTTATGAAGACATTGAATCGTTGAAAACAAGGATGAATGCAGTTGAGAGCATCATAAGTGGTGCAGACTTGACAGATACAGGATGGAATCCGCTCCCACTTGCAGATGGCATACAGGCATATGGCGGATCAGTTCCACAATATAGAAGAATCGGTAAAGTTGTTTCTATCCGTGGAGCGGTTAAAAACGTGCTTGCACCTGGTCTACTTGCAACTTTACCGGAGGGATGTAGACCGGTGTATAGTGTTTCATATGTTCAGAATACAAGTATGCGTTCAACGACTTGTGCGATGTATGCGAGGATGCTTGTTGGAGCAGATGGAAAAATTCAAGTACAGGCAATTTCAGACGGAGCGGCGTTCGCAGCTGATAAATGGTTCCCAATCCATTGCACATTCATGATTGATTAAGGAGGAAAAAATAAATGGGTGAAGTAGTAGCCGAATTACAATTAGGCATGAAAGCAAGAGAAAAAATCACAGGTGTAACAGGTACAGTAACATGCATCGCAAGATACTTATATGAGCGTCCGCAGGCGATGATCGAATATAAGGATAGAAATGGCATGGCATGTGAAAAATGGGCAGCAGTCGATAGATTGGAGGTAATTGAATAATGGGAGTTCCAGTATTAATTTTAGGAGAATCAGGCACAGGAAAAAGTGCTAGTTTAAGAAACTTTAAACCGTCAGATTTGAAGGTTATCAATGTGGCAAATAAGCCATTGCCTTTTAAAAACAAAATCGAGAGCGTAGCTACTGACGATTATAGAACAGTCGTCAAAGAGTTAAAGCTTAATAAGAAAAAAGTTGCGGTCATTGATGATGCACAGTATTTAATGGCCAATGAATTTATGAGACGGGCAACGGAACGTGGATTCGATAAATTCACAGAGATTGCTCAAAATTTCTGGTCACTGGTTAATATGGTAAAAGATCTTCCATCTGATCAAGTGGTCTATTTCTTAGCTCATATTGAAAGAGATGCTAATGGTAATGAGAAGATCAAAACAATTGGAAAGCTGCTCGATGAAAAGATCACAGTTGAAGGCATGTTTACCATCGTTTTAAAAACCAATGTGACAGATGGTGTTTACTCATTCATCACGCAGAACAGCGGCCATGATACAGTAAAAAGTCCGATTGGTATGTTTCCAAGTGTAGTTATCGATAATGATCTTAAATATGTGGATGAAAAAATCCGTAACTACTATGAAATCGGTGAATTTCTTAGTGATGATGAAATTGCTGAGATTGATGAAGCAGCCAAAAAGGGTGATATTCCTATTGAAGATGGGAAGAAAAAGAGAGGTAGAAGAAGTGCGAAAAAAGAAGAGCCTGAGGACACACCTGCGGAAGAAAAGAAAGAAGAAGATGAAAAGCCGAGACGCAGCCGCAGAAGAAAATCGAGCGAAGAAAGTGCAGACGCCGAGCCTGATAACTCAGGTGAAAAATCTGATGACGAATGCACTGAAGCGCCACAGTCCGACAAAGGAGTGGATGAACGTGCCGACGGAGAGAATGACGGCGGATCAGTATCTAAAGATGAAGCTAAACCATTGAGAAGGAGCCGTAAAGTCAGAAGACAGAAAGAAGCTGATGAGAAATTCTTAGAGGAAGCTCCTGCTGAAGATGAAGATACCGAAGTGCCATTCGATAAGGAAGATATGAACGCACCAATCGAAGAAGACAAACCAGCTGAAGAATCAAAACCACGTCGCAGACGTAGAAGAGCATAAGGAGGATAAATAAATGGATTTTAGTAAATTTGATGAACAGGTAAATTTGGATCAGTTAAAAGAAGATGCAAAAGAAGCAGCCGCAAATGGTGGCGGTGATTATCCGGAAATCGAAGATGGTACATATATTGGTAAATTTGAAAAGTTGGAACTTGGAGAAACAAAAGATCATCGCCCAATGTTTAAAGCAATGTTCCGTATCACTGAAGGTGATCATACGAAGTCATGCTTATTCATGAACCGTGTTGTCTATGGAACCAAAAATGATGCAAGCATGATTGGTTCGGTATCTGGATTCTTAGCAAAGCTTGAGGCGGTTGACGTTAATGGAGAACTTATTGACACATCATTTGAATCATACAGCCAATTTGCAGAAATGATCATGGATGTCGCAGAAGCCATCGATGATATGGACCTTGAATATGAGGTTGATTATAAAAAGGATGCATTTAACAATATTACCATTACTGATGTATTTGATGCTGATTAATTAAAGCTTAAGTGCGGGGAAAATAATACCCCGCACGGTATTTTAAGGATGATTATATGCTTAATTTTTATGACTTTGAGGTCTTTGAATATGATTGGCTGGTTGTGATCATCAACCCTATTGAAAAAACTGTCACCAAAATAGTAAATGATCCGCAAGCACTTAAAGATTATTTTTACGCTCATGATGAAGAAATATGGATTGGATATAACAACCGGCGATATGACCAATATATTATGAAAGCCATTCTTTTAGATATGAATCCAAGAGAGCTCAATGATTGGATCATTAAAGATAATAAACCAGGTTGGCAATATTCAAGCCTATTCAATACAATCAACATGATTAATTTTGATACCATGCTGAGAATGGATACGGGTTTAAAGAGCCTTGAGGCATTTATGGGGAATGATATTCGAGAGACATCGGTACCATTCGACATTGATCGTAAATTGACAGATGAAGAAATAGAGCAAACATTCTTTTATTGTAATCATGACGTAGAACAAACCATTGAAGTATGGCTTGCAAGAAAAGCTGAATATGATGCTGCTATGGGCCTTGTAAAAATCTTTAACCTTCCACTTTCTTATATGGGAAAAACAGGAGCGCAACGTGTTGCAAAAATTCTTGGTGGTAAAGGTAGAAAATTCGATGATGAATTTGAATTTCCAATCGTGGACACTCTTAGATTAAAAAAATATCGAGCAGTTAGAAATTGGTATAGAAATCCTGAAAACCATGATTATAAGAAAAAACAAAAGGTAACGATTGCAGGGATTGAGCATACTCTTGCTTGGGGCGGACTTCATGGAGCCATTAAAAAATATTACGGTGAAGGAATTTATTTGATGGCTGACGTAACAGCTTATTATCCGTCATTACAGGAACGATATAAATTCGGTTATCGCAATATGGCGAATCCTGAGAACTTTGAAAAAATACATGGTGAGAATCTTAGAATGAAAGCCACTGGCAATAAGGTTGCAAGATTGCCATATAAGATTGCAGACAATGCGATCTCTGGTCAATTGAAAGATCAATATTCACCTTTGTATGATCCACGAGAAAATAATGCCATATGTGTAAATGGTCAATTGCTGCTTGTGGATTTAATAGAAAAATTAGAGCCACATATCGAGAAATTTATCCAGTCTAATACTGATGGTATTCTAATCAAGTTAAAGTCAATTGATGACTATGATTTGATTGATGATATTGTATGGGAATGGGAAGACAGGACAGGTATGCGAATGGGCTTCGATATCTATACGAAGGTATTTCAAAAAGATGTAAATAACTATTTGCTAGTTGCTCCTGATGGTAAAACAAAAACAAAAGGTGCATATACCAAAGCACTCAGCTCAGTAGATTATGATCTCCCTATTATTAATAAAGCCATGGTTGATTATATGACAAATGGTACGCCTGTAGAGAAGACGATCCGTGATTGTGATGAATTGATCATGTTTCAAAAGGTTGTAAAGCTTTCGGGAAAATATTGGCGAGCATGGCATAATGGAAAATTTATGGCTGAGAAATGCTATCGAGTATTTGCTTCTAAGGATAGGAATGAAACATACATCGGTAAATGTAAACAATCAGGAGCTACTATAGAAAAATTTGCAAATACACCGGAGCATTGTTTCATCGATAATGGAAGCATTAAAGGAAAGAAATGCCCAGATTATTTGGATGTCCTTTGGTACATCAATCTTGCAAAAGAACGTTTATCACAATACGGGGTGGAGGTGTAAAAATGAATCGTATAATTGATGAAAAACACCACGCATATGGACCGTGGATCGTAGTAGCACGACATAAATTAAATTATCGTCCGAAAACATGTAGCATGGTAAGGTGGATATGTGTGTGCAGACATTGCGGTGCTAAAAAAATTTATATAGGAAATGGATTGCGATTTGGTCATTATGCGCATACATGTAGGGAGTGTGGAGGAAGTTGATAGATTTATTTAAAGGCTATGTGCCGACAAAAGACAAAAAATGCTTAATGCCTTTTAAAAATAAATCATCAGCAGAATTAAGAACATATGAACAGGTGAAAAAACTGCCAGAATATGCAGGTATTATCGCAGATAACGTAGTGTTGATCGATGTAGACGACTATGAGCAATCAGAAAAATTGATGGATATAGTAGAAGATTTACAATGCAATTGCCGAGTTTATGAAACAACGAGAGGTAAACACTTCTTATTTAAAAACATAGATTCGATGGGTGAGATCATCTTAGATAAATGTGGGATTAATAAGACGTTGGCATGCGGCATAACAGCTGATATAAAAGTTGGCTGCAAAAATTCATACTCAGTCCTTAAATACAATGATGAAGAAAGATTCATTTTATATGACATCGAAGAGGATGAGGAATATGAATCACTCCCAAAGTGGTTGCTGCCAGTTTATACAAGGATGAAATTCTTTGAGATGGAAGCCGGCGATGGTAGAAATCAGGCATTATTTAACTATATTCTTACACTACAATCAAATGATTTTAGTGTAAAAGAATCAAGGGAAGTTCTCAGGATCATCAATAAATATATCCTGAAGAATCCACTTAGTGAGGAAGAGCTTGACACATTATCAAGAGATGATGCTTTTAAAAAACCCATTTTCTTTAAGAAAAATTCATTCTTATTCGATAAGTTTGCTACTTATTTAAAGAATGTGAATCACATCATTAAGATTAACGGTCAGCTGCATATCTATAAAGATGGTATCTATGTGGATGGAGTAAGGGAAATAGAAGCCCAGATGATAAAGCACATTAGTAATTTGAATCGGACGAAACGAACCGAAGTATTGAGCTACCTTGACATTCTGATCAATACTGATGTGCCAATGAGTCATGCGAATTATATTGCATTTAATAATGGTATTTATAACATTGAGACTGATACACTGGAGCCATTTACACCTGAGATTGTAGTCACCAACAAGATTGAATATGATTATGACCCTGATGCATATTCGGAATTGACGGATAAGACGTTAAATAAGTTAGCGTGCCAGGATGAGAATATTAGAATGCTCTTAGAGGAATGCATCGGTTATTGTTTCTATAGGCGAAACGAATTACGAAAATGCTTCATATTAACCGGTGAAAAAGAGAATGGAAAATCAACTTTTCTTTCTATGATTGAGAATTTACTCGGAAGAAAGAATATCGCATCACTTGATTTGAAGGAACTTGGAGATCGATTCAAAACGGCAGAGTTATTCGGAAAGCTTGCGAATATTGGCGACGATATTGGTAGCGAGTTTATTCCGAATCCGGCAGTATTTAAGAAATTAGCTTCAGGAAACCCGATCAATGTGGAGCGAAAAGGGAAAGACCCATTTGACTTCTCTAACTATGCGAAGCTGCTATTCTCTGCAAATGATATTCCTCGAATTAAAGATAAATCGGGAGCGGTGATAAGTCGATTGGTGATTATTCCATTCGATGCGAGATTCTCGCCGAATGATCCTGACTTTGATCCTTATATCAAATATAAGCTGATACAAGAAGAACCGATGCAATATTTGATCAACATTGGGATACAAGGACTTAAGCGAGTATTGAAGAATAGAAAATTTACGTCATCTGCGAAGGTAGAAAAGGCATTACAAGAATATACGGAGAATAATAATCCGATTTTATTATTCTTCAAAGAAGATGTAAAAATCGAAAATGAACCAACAAAGAATGTGTACAAAAAATATAACGAGTTTTGTATCGCAAATAGTTTCAATCCAATGAGTAATATCGAATTTAGTAAACAGGTGAAAAAATACCTAGATTATGAAATTACTGATAAAACTATCAAAGGAAAGAAATATCGTATATTCGTGAAAAAGGAGGATTGATCATGATTATTTGTCCATGTAAATCTTGCTCGAATAAGGTTGTGGAGCACATCACGATGAATGCCAGGCATATCAAGATTTCCTGAAAGAGTTAAAGACTATGAGGAAAAGAGAGAAAATCCTAAATGATACTGGGCGAGGCGCTTATGTGAAAGAGACAACCGCTCGTTATAGAACAAATCATGTATTTAGTACATATAAAAGGTAAAGGAGGACCAAATATGAAAATAATTTTGGAGGGATGCGATGGTACAGGTAAGACCACGCTTGCGAAAATTTTAGCGAATAAATATGGGCTTGATATCTGTCATTGTACTCAGTATGATGCATCAGACTTTAATTTTTACAAACAGACACTGAGAAAAGACAATGTCGTTTGGGACAGACATACATTAGGAGAGTTAATCTATCCGGAAATATTTAAAAGGACACAATGCATCACATTTGAGGAAGCGAGAATCTTAGTGCATTATGCCAGAGAAGAAGACGTGAGGCTTTTCGTATTAACATGTAATTCGACTGAATTATGTGAAAGAATAGCGAAAAGAGAAAATGAACATGATTCGATTCGCAGAAATTTATTTAAAATCAACGATATGTTCGTTGATTATGCAAATGAACTTCGTATCCCAGTTATTGATACGAGTAAAATGACATTATCAGAAATATTCAAATTGGTGGAAACACCGCAGATAAATAAAGGAGGATTTATCCATGGCTAGAACAAAACAGATTTACAACAAGACACAGTTAACACCTCAGCAGGAATTTGAGAGACATATCTATCATAGAGATCAATTCGCTCATTATCTTCGCTGGTCCCATATACTTAAAGTAGCAAAGATTGGTCAGACAATCCTTGACTTCGGATGTGGTACAGGTGAGATGCTGGAGTTATTCTATCGCAATAAATACAGACCAAAACAGTATCTAGGCCTTGATATTAGAAAACAGACGGTTGATGAAAATAATGAGAAATTTGCAAAGCTTGATTTTGCTGAATTCCGTCAGTGTGATCTTTGTCAGGATGAGCTTGATCTTGGTCAGACATTTGATATCATTACATGCTTTGAAGTGATGGAGCATATAGGGCATGAGAATGCTGATGCCTTCTTAGACAATATCGCTTATCATTGCGATGAAAATACGAGAGTTTACCTCAGCACGCCAAATTATGATCCAAAGGTAGGAGCAGCCAAAAATCACATGCTTGGTCCTGAAGGAAATAAAGAGGTTGGTGAATGGGATCACTTCGAGCTGCAGGATAAATTGAGCGAATATTTTGACATTGAGGCGAAATACGGAACCTTTGCTTCTATAAAAGATTATAAGGAAGAGATTGAAGGAGATTGGCGTCACGTGATGTTCGATGAATTAAGAAAATACTATGACACCAATATGCTTTCAGTCATCATGGCCCCTGTCATCAAGCCTGAGCATGCAAGGAATTGCTTATGGGTCCTCAAAGCAAAACAGGAGGATTGATCATGGTAGGAAAATATACAGTTGTTACACTATGCGGTAGTACCAAATTTAAAAATGATTTCGAACGAGTGAACAGAGAACTGACACTGGCTGGCAACATTGTGTTGTCAGTCGGATGTTTCGGCCATGCGGATAATGAAGTATGGGCCAAGGGAACAAAAGAGATGCTGGATGATATGCATAAAAGAAAGATTGATATGGCTGACATGATTTATGTGATCAATAAAAATGGTTACATTGGTGAAAGCACAAGATCAGAAATTAATTATGCACGTGAAAAAGGTAAAGAGATTATTTTTATGGAGGAAAAATAATATGGGAAGAATTTCAAGCAATATAGATGATATTTATCTCACATTATGTAAAGACTTATTGCATGCTCCAAAGGTAGGAAACACAAGAGAGCTTAGAGATGTAAAGATCGTTTTGACAGATACACATGATGCTACTGTAAGCATTAGAAATATTTCCGATGCTTATATGTTTGCAGAGTTGTTGTGGTATTTTACCGGTAGAAACTCAGTTGATTTCATTGGAGCTTTCGGTAGTATGTGGAAAAAACTTTCTGATGATGGTAAAACGTGCAATAGTGCATACGGTTATCTGATGAAAGAAGGTTATGGCTTTAATCAGATTGAAAAGGTTATTGAATTACTGAAATGTGATTCTAATTCACGTAGAGCAGTGATCAATTTGAATGTACCAAATAAAGATGTGATTGAGACCAAAGATGAGCCTTGTACGATTGCACTTCAATTCCTTATCAGAGATCATAAGTTATATTGCACAGGAATGATGAGGAGCAACGACATATGGTTTGGCTTTCCTTATGATATTACATTCTTCACAGAGTTGCAGAAATATATCGCTGATCGATTAGGATTGATTTGTGGTACATATACGCATTTCGTTACAAGTTTGCATATGTACGAGAAAGATGAAGAGAAGATCAAAGAGATAGTAGAAAATCCTATCAGCAATCCTATTAGATTTAATCGTTATAATTTTGCTAAACACGCAGAATTTATCGCTGAATTAGTAGATTGTGGTATCAGACATAATGTAGATGCAAAGACACTACTATTAAATTTATTGAACCAATATGGCATTTATAAAAGAAAAGGAGAAAAATAATGAAGGTTAAAGTAATTGATTTTGGATATGAGAAACTGCCGTTCAGGGCACATTATAACGATGCAGGTGCAGACGTATACGCTTGTTTTCATAACAACGTGAAGAGGATTGCAATATGGCCACACGACACGGCAAAAATTCCTTTAGGGTTGGGGTTGTGTATTCCTGATGGATATGCTGGATATGTATTCCCTAGAAGCGGATTGAGTAGTAAAGGTATTACGTGTGAAATTCCTCCTGTTGATTCGGGCTATCGTGGAGAGATTCACGCGATTGTACATAATGGAACAAATGAAAAGATATTCATTAACAATGGTGATCGTATCGGACAACTGGTTATTACTCCTATAGTGGTTGCAGATTTTGTTACAGAAACAGGTGACGAAAGGGGTAGCGATGGATATGGTTCGAGTGGAATGCGGTAAATACATAGATTAAGCTATTTTAGAAAGCAACTTAAGTCAAGATGAATTCAAGATAAGTCAAGATGAACATAAAAAAGTCAAGATCATCTTGACTTATATGAGTGTGCTCCTCATATGTTTTGGATGAACATATGAGTATGCTCCTCATATGTAATAATTATCTTGCAATAATCTTGACTTATCTTGACTTTCAAGACAATTTTCGAAAGCATTACGGTTGACATATTTCTCTTAAATTGCTCAAATAGTCTGAAAGTCAAGATCAATTCAAGATGAATTTTTCATAATTTTTATGAAAAAGCTCAGAAAGTATTACGGTTGACATATTCTTATTGTCTATACAATTTCAAAAAGTCAAGAAGTCAAGATACTTTTTATTTTTTTATACTCACAGTAAAATCATTTCAAATTTTTGATGATTTTATATATAAAAAGAATATAGTAGTTTATCTTGACTTCTTGACTTTTTATATAGGCAAACCAAAGGAAGGGGTTAATATGCTTGATGATGATAAAATGCAAATACAAAAAATTATTAATGACACCGTGAACAGTACGGTGCTAAAGCTTAAAATGGCAGGATTAATGAAAGATGATCGTAAGACGGCGTATGAAAAGACGGAGGAATTATTGCGTAATTATAATGCATTCAAAGATTCAGATCAGCCATACACTATTAAGCTTGTAAAGAAAATCAATGCTGCACTATTTACAATAAAAGATGATATTTACTATGATATCATTCCTATGTATTATTTTGACGGTGAAACCAGAGAAATGATAGCAGAGTACTACGACACGACGGTAACCACAATATCGCGAAATAAAACAAGACTGATCAATAAGATTAAACCTATCTTATTTAGCGACGATGTGATCTATGAATTATTCTTATAATCATTTATATACCTTTGATAAGTCCCTCATATAAGGGGCTTATTTTTTATGCAATTTTAGTTGTATAGTAAGTTCATAGATCGCGTTTTAAGACATTTTTGTATGTTAGTCATAGAAATTATCATGAAGCATATTAGAATGAGAATCTGATATGCTCTAATGAGTTTCAGATGTGTATCTTCCTATTTATATAGATGCGTATATAGAGACGCATGTCACACTATATGTCACACAATGTGTATGTAACCTTTTTAATAGAAGATTTAAGATATATCCATCGAACAAATGTTGAGATTATTTCATGAGATTAAGGAGGGAAGTACATGTTTAAGAATAGTGTATTTCACGTATCCGTTGATACAAAGAAATGGCTGAAGGCAGCAGGGGTCAGAGCAGTGAAAACAATGGCTCAGTCCTTCATCGCAATGATTGGAACGGCAGCCGCAATGCAGGATGTAAATTGGACGCTCGTAGGTTCTGCCACGATTCTTTCCGGTATTTTGTCGATAGCAACGTCTATAGCAGGAATTCCGGAGGTGAAATAATGCCACCAGAAATTATAGTAGGGTTATTGTCGTTAGGAGGTACCTTAGTCGGTACATTTGCGGGAATTATAACAAGCGCAAAATTAACTGCTTATCGAATTGAACAGCTTGAAAAGAAAGTCGATAAGCATAATAATTTTGCGGAACGTATTCCTGTCATTGAAAACAATTTGAAAAGTGTATGGCATAACATTAATGAGATGAAAGAAGAAATAAAGGAGGAGCATAATCATGGCGAGTTATAATGTACACGCCGGACATTGTCCACAGGGACAAGGAGCCAGCGGAGCAGTTGGATTTTTAAAAGAATCAATTGAAGATCGTAAGGTAAAGAACCGAGTGATTTCAGCTTTAAAACGTGCAGGACATACGGTATACGATTGTACGGACGATACTAATTGCACAGTCAATCAAAATCTTCAAAGAATCGTTGCAAAATGTAATGCACATTCAGTTAACTTAGACGTATCTATTCATTTGAATGCAGGCGGAGGAACAGGTGTAGAAGTTTGGTGTTATGACGAAAAAACAGCAAAGATTGCAGCAGCTATCTGTGCGAACGTTTCAGCAGCACTAGGCATTAAAAACCGTGGCGTGAAATACTCACAGAAATTATATGTTTTAAGAAAGACAAAAAGTCCAGCATTATTAGTTGAATGTTCTTTCGTTGATAATAAAACAGATTATAAGCATTGGAATGCTTATAAATGCGGGGATGCAATAGCATCTGGTATCACAGGAAAGAAAATACAAGGTACTACGTCGAATACCTCAAAACAAGTTAAGCAAGCAAAACAAGTTCCAGGAAATGCAGTAAATAATTTCGGATTATATTATCGCGCACATTGCCAGACAGTAGGCCTTCTGAATTCAGTGCACGATGGCCAGACCAGTGGTACAGTCGGATATAGTAAGAGATTAGAAGGATTATATGTAGATATCAGAAAAATCAAAGAAAAATATCCGGATGTAAAACTTAAATGTAAGGCACACATTCAAGGTACTGGCTGGAAAGAGTATACGAATGTAGAACATGATACATTGATTGGAACAACAGGACAAAGCAAACGTCTGGAGGCTATTGAATTAGAATTAACCGGACTTCCTGCTAATAAAGTATTAATGTATCGTACACATCTTTCGGGAGCAGGCTGGACTGGTTGGGTTAAAGGTGGATTTACTTCCGGTACAGTTGGCATCGGTAAGGCGATTGAAGCTATTCAGATTAAGATAGTATAAGCAGGTGATAATATGGCAGAAAAACGAAAGCGTGGTAAACCTCGCAAATATGATGATTATGTGAAGCCATATCTTCCGCTTATTTCTGAATGGTGCCGAACAATGACAGAGCAACAAATCGCTGAGAAATTGGGTATCGCATATAGTACATTTAATCAGTATAAAGTTGATTATCCAGAAGTGAAGGAAGCTATTAAAAAGGGAAGACAGAACCTTGTTGCTGAGCTTAAGGGTTCTCTTATTAAGAAGGCAAATGGATATGAATATACGGAAACCAAAGAAACTACTGAGCACGTTAAATGGCCAGAAGAAATGTATGCGGCATTGCTTGATGCCGGATTTACTCCTAATCAGATAGCAAGCAGTCGAATAGTGAAGGTAGAGGTTGCTCATAAGAAGATGGCACCTGATGTTGCTGCTATTAATCTGGCATTAAAGAACTACGACAGAGAAGATTGGGCCAATGATCCTCAAATGTTGGATATCCGTAAGAAAGAGTTGGAACTTAAGGAAAGACAGATAGAGAATAATGAGTGGTAAGATGCGGTATACATTATCAAACTTCTATAAATCGAATGAATGGTATGATCTTACTCAGTTACTTAAATCAGAAAGAGTAAATGAGAATGGTGATCTGATCTGTGAATACTGTGGTGAACCTATCGTCAGGGCATATGATTGCATTGGCCATCATACTGTTGAGCTTGATGATAACAATGTGAATGATGCAATGATTAGTTTGAATCCTTCATTGATTCAATTAGTCCATCACAAATGTCATAACAGAATACATAAGAAGTTCTACACTGGCGAGGATGTAAGACAAGTTTATCTGGTCTATGGTTCTCCGCTCAGTGGTAAAACTACCTGGGTAAACGAGGTACGGAATGCTGGTGATCTTATCATTGATATGGATAGTATATGGCAAGCAGTGAGTGGCTGTGATAGATATGAGAAGCCTAAGAGATTAAATGCTTGTGTGTTTGGCGTTCGTGATTATTTGCTTGAGTGTGTGAAGTACAGACGAGGTAAATGGTTGAATGCTTATGTGATTGGTGGTTATCCGTTAATCAGTGAACGTGAACGACTATGTAAGGAGTTAAGAGCCAGAGAGATATTCATTGATGTATCGAAAGAAGAGTGTATCAATAGGCTCATGAATATTTCAGATGGAAGAGATAAAGAAGAGTGGGAGAAATTTATCGATGATTGGTGGATAAAATACGCCCCCCGGTCCTATTAAAAGAAATTTTATGGG
>OLNR01000432.1_pt1 | contig 35867 bp, 24 predicted proteins | sample 1672231 | NCBI WGS metagenome assembly OLNR01 (sample SAMEA3136662, study PRJEB25190) | human gut metagenome
TAGAACGCAATTCGTTAGATATATCGTAAAAATTGGAGAAAAAGGGCGAAACCGCTTGAGTTTGCCGATATGTACCGTCGGATTTTTCATACGCAGACTTTTCGTGATATATGGAATATCCTCCTGCATAACAGTTGCGCTGAACGCAGCAACAACAGGGGACGAGGGCAAATCCTTGATAAATCTACCGATATTGCGGTACATTGGACGAAATTCATTACTCCATTCCGTCAGACAATGCACCTCATCCACAACGACCGTGTGCACCTTGTTCTTCTGAATTGCCCTCCAAAGATGCGGATCATTCAAACGTTCCGGTGCAACAAAGAGCGCCTGAAGTTTACCATGCTTTAATCTTTCGATAATATTGGTATTCTCCGCATTGCCGCTGTACAGGCAGCCCGCTCGGATTTTGCTGTCCTCGCAGCGCTGCACTAAGTCCCGCATCAATGCAACTGTTGGGAGAATACCAACCAGCAGACCGTTCGGGTACAGGGTGATCATCGAGAGAAAGCAGATCGACTTGCCTTCAGAGGTTCGAGCTAAGCCAAGTACATCTTTACCATTGAGTAAGTCTGTAATTACATCCTTTTGAAACGCTTTCAGCTTTGCGATACCAAAGCTATTGCATATCACCTTTTCCTGTTTGTTTGTCATAATTTTCACTCCTAAACATAGAATTCTCGTTCAAAACTGAAATTTAGAAATTTCATCTGAACTGCCTTTATTCCATTGTTGAGAGCGTAATTAAATTATAATTTCACAGGAATAACATGATATATAATAATAATAGCGAAAGGCTTATCCCGGTACATGAGACAAGCCTTGGCTAATATTATAATTGCAATTTAGTGAACAACCTGCATTTTGCGGTCCTCAAGCAGCGAGCAGCGGTCTGCGATGCCCTCGGTGACGTACACCGTACCATCCTTATCCATCAAAATCGCATCGAATTCCTCCTTATGAGCCCGCCAGTAATCAAGCGCATCATCCACACCCATGATGAACAGCGAGGTCGAGAGACCGTCCGCGAGCGTGCCGTCATGGCTGATGATGGTCGAGGAGATGATGCCGCTGTCGGCCGGTGTGCCGGTACGCGGGTCAATGATGTGATGATACGTCCGGCCGTTATCCTCAAAATACCGCTGATAGCCGCCCGATGTGATCACCGCTTCATCCGCAATCTCCACCACCGCAAAGTTTTCACCTTCGTCGTTCGGGTCCTGCACAGCAACACGCCATTTGCTGCCGTCCGGCTTGCAGCCGAGCGCCTGCACGTTGCCGCCGAGAGAAACTATGCCGCTCGTTACTCCGTTATCCGCGAGCACCTGCATGATGCGGTCCGAGGTATAGCCCTTGGCAATACCGCCCAGATCCACCTGCACATCCGCCGGAATGGAAACGTCACTGCCGTTCTGCCGCACCTGCTTGTAATCCACACGGGTGAGCAACTGTTGCAGCTCATCCGCCGAAGGCACACGGTAGTTCTGTGTGGTGAATCCCCATGCATCCATGACTGGCTCGATCGTGCAGTCAAAAATGCCGTTGGTCGAGTCAGAAACCTCCAGCGCCCGCTCAAGCAGCGTCTGCGTGTCCCCGTGCAGCGTCGCCGCGTGATCTCGGTTGAGCGCGTAAATGTCGCCGCTCTCGCTGCTGATGGAGAACAGCGCGTCCAGACGTTCGATCTCGCTCTTCGCCGCCTCCAGCGCCTCTCCGGCATGGTCTCCGTAGGCGGTCAGCGTCATGGCCGTGTCCATCGCGAACAGGTCGACCGACTGCGCCTCCGTGCCGGCGGACGAGGCCGAGGTGGCGGAAGCCTGTCCGCAGCCGCCGAGAAAAACAAGCCCGAGCAGCAGCAGCGCCTTGATTTTTTTCTTCATAAACAAATATCCTCCGAAAGTTAGCGTTTGCTTACTGCAAAATAGCATATCACGGCAAAAAAGACTTGTCAAGTAGCGAAATCTCGATAAAATGCGGTTCATCTCACGAAAAAGTGCGGTTGACAAATAAAAAACGCTGGTGTAGACTAAGGTCAGCTTATAATGTTAGCAAAAGCTAACCATAGCATTTTTCCTCGGGTTGCAAAAACGCGCGAGGAAAAATGCTATTTTTCGACGTGATGGTTAGCTTTGTCTAACAAAAGGAGGAATCGAAAAGTGAAGTGTAAAAACACCATTGCAATGGTGCTGGCAGGCGCGATGCTCCTGCCGAGCAATGCCTTTGCTGCCGACCTGAGCCAGTACAGGGATTTCCCGAACGACTGGTCCGCGAAGTCGCTCGAGCAGGCGATCGACGATGGCCTGCTGAACGGCTCGAACGGTATGATCGACGCGAAGGGTCTGCTGACCCGCGCACAGATGGCGGCGATCGTCTCCCGTGCCTTCGGCGCGGCTAAGACGGCGTCTTTGGACGACTACAGAGACGTACTGCCGAGCGCATGGTATTACAGCGATATGGGCAAGGCAGTCAAGATGGGCGCGTTCCAGGGCGCGAATGGCCTGCTGAACCCGGATGCACCGATCACCCGCGAGGAGGCGTTCACCGTTCTGGCGCGCGCCTTTGCGCTCGAGGGCGGCGGCAGCGCCACGCTGAAGGACTTTGTTGACGGCGGCACGGTATCCTCGTGGGCGTCCGAGAGCGTTGCGGCGCTGGTCGCAGGCGGCTATGTCAACGGCGCGAACGGAATGCTGAACCTGAAGAACAACATCACTCGCGCGGAATTCGCCAAGGTCATCACCGGCATGGCGGCATCCTATGTCGGCGCAGAGGGCGTCTCCGGCAAGACAGTCGAGGGCAACGTGATCGTCCGCGAGAGTGGCGCGTCGCTCTCCGGCATGACCATCAACGGCGACCTCATCATCGCGGACAGCGCGGACAAGGTGTCGCTGGATAACGTCAAAGTTACCGGCCGCATCGTTATCCGCGGCGGTGCGGACGCGGTCGGCATCAAGAATACCACGACAGGAAAGGGCGTGCTGGTCAGCAGCCCGAACGGCGCGGCGGCGATCTCGGTATCGGGCGGCAGTGTCGGCACTGTGACCGCGAAGTCCGATCTGTCCCTGTCCGGCTCGGTAAGCAATGTTGCTGTTACCGATAAGGCTACCCTGACCGTCGAAAAGAACGCATCCGTCGGCACTGTCACCGTATCTGCGGCAGGCTCCAAGGTAACGGGCGACGGCAAGGTAACGAACGTACAGGCCAACGCGAACAATGTTACCGTCACCAGCAAGGGTACCAAGGTAACAGCCGGCAGCGGCGTTTCCGGCGTCAAGGCAGGCGATAAGGCCGTAGAATCCGGCAAGACCGAAACCGTCGGCACAGCTTCTTCGAGCGGCGGCTCGTCGGGCGGTTCGTCGAGCGGCGGCTCGTCCAACAGTGTTATCCGTGTCAGCAGCTGGTCTGAATTGCGAGCTGCTGTTCAGCGCGTAGAGGATGGCGGTACCATTCAGCTGGCAACGGATATTTCCGACGCAGGTAATACCAATACAGCTGCTATCGATGGCGTTTCTTCGGCAACTCTGCCGATGGAAAGCGCTACCGCAGGTAAGGCATTTACTTTGGACGGCAACGGTCATATCATTACTGCTGCATCGAACAGCACTTATTGCTTCCTGATCAATACCGGCGACAGCACCGGTACTACCACAGTTAAGAATCTGACGGTAGACGGCGGCAAGTTCAGCAAAAAGGTTGGCGGTGCATTCTTTGTAGAATCCGGCAATGTGGTATTTGACGGTGTGACTTTCAAAAACTGCAACGCTGGCAACACCGGTGCTTTCAATGGCGGTGGTGCAATCTGCCTGAACAAGCACGGCGGTGGTATGCCTAATGTTACCGTAACCGGTTGTACCTTTGAGGACAACTACGTCGGTGCAGCAGGCGCAACCGGTCGCGGCGGTGCAATCTATGCAAACCACGGCAATCGCAATCCTGTTACCGAAGATACCGCTGTTATGAAGTTGACCGTGAAGGACTCTACCTTCAAGAATAACAAGGCCGCTTACGGCGGTGCGATTGCCGCAGACGGCAACGTTGACCTTTCTGTAACCGGTTGTACTTTTGAAGGCAATGAAGCGGCTACCGGTGCTGACGATATTTACATTTTCGATGGCGTTTCTGACGGTAAGAAAGGCAAGCAGATTTACTCCAATGTACACGCTGTTCTTGCCGACAATACCTACTCCAACAAAACCGACAGCGAGAATGATATGACTGCTATGAATGTCATCCTGGGCCGTTACTATCCGGCAGGCTATGTTGGTACTCCGATTGCATCGGTTGATGGTGCTATCGACTTGACTTTCAGTGACATTGCGCGTACTAAACCGGCGCAGGATGTACCTAAAAACATCGCTATGACTTCCATCGAAATTGCTGGTAACACTTACTGGTACGGTACTGCTGTTTACGATCCGACTACCAAGAAGTTTGTTGCAAACTTTACTGCAAATGGCACTGCGGTAGAAGCTACTCAGATTGATGATACCAACGTATATTACTATACAGCATCTGATCTGCCAGAAAGTCTGTATGGTACTACGGCTCTGTCTTACACTGATTTCTACAAGGCTGATACCGGTGCTGCTAAGGTAGATGCCGTTTCCTCTGCTACTACCAGAAAATACAGTATGTTTGAGAACACTGACAAATCTGAGCTGGTTTCCGAGGGCGACAATCAGGGTTACAAGATTAACGGTGTCAAGAATGTGTCCGTTCAGATTGCGGGCAATCAGTATGTAAAGGCATTCATCCTGAAAACGGCTGGTGCTTCTGTTTCCGGTGCTTATGCGACCGCTGCTAATCTGACGCTGAACGAAAACGCTGATACCGCTCCCGGCTGGTATAAAACGCTGAATGCCGATGGCACTTATGGCGCTATCACGGCTTCCAATCCGGTACGGGTTTCCAATGCTACCGCAGCGCTCCAGACCAATGCACATTGGGGTGATTATATGGTGCTCGTAACCGACCCTAATAATTATCTCCGAAACAGCAGAGAAGGTAATTGGCCGGTTGGTGCAAACATTCAGGGCATCGTAGTAGAGGCAACTAAGGATGGTCAAACCATTCGGGTTGGTCTGCGCCATATGAAGAACATTTGGGTTCAGGTTTACGAATTCGCCTTTGATGCAGATGAAATCCCTGAACTGGTTGGTGCAACCATCAATAAGATTTCTTATATCGTTCCGGAAAATGTATATGAATACACCTTTGCGGATGGTATTTATATCAAGCCTGCCTACACAGATGCCGTGACCGGCTCTTTTGATGCAGACCACACTACCTTTACTTTGAACAAGGCACCGGAAGGTCTGGAAAATGCGCAGATGAAGGTTGTATTTTCGGTTCCGAAATCGCAAGGTCACGGTTCGGATGTTTACCCGCTGTATAGCGGTAATGTATCGGAAGTAGGCACTGCGGTTAATTTAACCAGGCCGGAAAATTGGCCGGCGGATACCTCCAACGCTACTTACAGCGTGACTATTTCCAGCAGCAATTATGCCGATATTACAGTAACATTCCCCATGACTGACGCTCAGAGAACGCAGCTGACGGAACTGAAAGAGCAAGCCGGTGCATTGCTGACCGATTACAACGAGGATACCGCTTCCTCTGCTCTGAAACTTTTGAAATTGCATTATGATGAAGCCGTTGCACTACTGGAAAATGAAGCTGCAACCTCGGATCATGCAACCGAACTGATTAGCGAGCTGCCGGGCTTGATTCAGACCGTTCAGGATGAATTAACGGGCAATGCGACAACTAAAACCGGTTCTGCTACAGTAAACAATTTCAAGTATACCGCACAGGTCATTGTTACTTATGATCCTACTACCGGTAAAATCACCAATGTGCAGGACAATAGCACTGATCCCGGCAGCAACTCTTCGTTCTGGAACAGCGCAACTGCTATGTTCGCCAAATTCCTTAATAAGACGAAGGACGAGGTTTCGGCTATGAATACCACCGATCCTAACGGCGAAAAGTTCGATGGCGTTTCCGGTGCAACCTTTTCTTCGGATGCGATTCGTCGTGCCGTTGTCGATGCCCTCTCCAACAACTAGGAAAGCGAGCAGTCGCCCTCTGCGCCAGCCCTGAAAGCGGCAGACGCTCGGACGCAGCTGCTGTATGCAGCAACATCCCCGGCGGAACTTAACGTTTCGGCCGAGGATGGCTGTATCGTCCGGTATACCACCGACGGCAGCACTCCGAGCGTAGACTGGAACACTGCAAAAACCCTTGAAGGCACAACACTGACCATCCGGCCGAACAGCAGCGCAGACAGCACCGTTACTGTCAAGGCCATCGCCGTGAAGGACGGTAAGGCTTCCGATGTCACCGAAAAGACCGTGCAGTTTGTCGCGATCCCCAGTCTGACCTCCGGCACGCGCACCTACATCGGCACAGTGACGGACGGCGGTGTGTCCGGCGGCCCGTATCAGGTCAGTGTCCGCGTAACAACTACCAACGGCAAGATCACCCGTGTGCAGGACAACGGCACCGAGGGCAGCATTAACGATGCTTCCGACTATGCGTTCTGGTCCGGTTACGGCGTAATGGAATCCGACGGCATGCCCGCCAGGCTGCGCGGCAAGTCGCTGGAAAATGTACTGAACATGCAGACCGTACCGGATGACGATGACCACAACGTAGACGCCGTTTCCGGCGCTACTGTCTGGTCGGATGCCATCCGTCATGCCACCATCGCGGCACTGCGCTCCGCGCCGGTCAGCGGAAGCGAATCCACTGTGCTCGCACCGACCCTGACGGCGCAGACCTGCGTTCCGAACGCAAGCTATAAGTATATCGATGTTGCCATGTCCGCCGATGAGGATACCTTGATTCGCTACACACTCGACGGTACCGACCCGACTGCCGCCAGCACCGAAGCGGCTTCCATCGGCTGGTCTGGTGATATCGGTGTCCGCCTGTCCGCTGACCCAACAAACCATCCGAGCGGCCAGGTCATCGAAGTCCGCGCCGCCGCCTTTGCCAAGGACGGCACTCGCTCGGATGTGGTTCGGCAGTTCTATGTATTCGCCAATCCGCTGAGCAACGCGGCGTATACTGCACAGTACAGCGGCATTTCCGCAACCGTTAACGGCATTACTGCAACCGCTGTAACACAAAGTCCCAACTACGATGATAAGTATTATATCACCTCCCTGACGCTCGATAAGGAACACAGCGAAATGTACGCAGACTTTCTCCCCGAGCTGTTCAGCCGCATCTATCTTGCACAGACCACAGAGGGCGTTCAGCCCATCTCCGGCCATGAGGATGAAAGCCGCGCCGTGCTCGCCGCAGTGCGGGCGACACTGAATCAGGCGCTGACGGCTTCCAAGCCGACGCTCACCGTCTCGCCGGAGAAAACCACCTACGCGAATGCGGATGAGGTAACGGTAACGCTTGACTGTTCGACGGACGGCGCTGAAATCTACTACACGGTAGACAACAGCAATATCCTGACCGGTTCCACCGTTTCCGACCCGACCAAAACCGGCACCGAGTACACCGGCCCGTTCGAGGTTTCCATCGACAATATCGCAGGCGGCAAGCTGTACATCCGCGCGGCGGCGAAAAAGGACGGCAAATGGTCCGGTATCGTTCGCAAGGATCTGACGTTCGCCAAGGGCGTCAAGGAAAACGCCTTTGTGGTGGACGGGAAGAATTATCAGAGCTGGTCTGACGCTGTTGCCGCGGTGAACGCGGCAAACGACGGCACGATCGTGCTCAATGATGATGTGCAGCTGACCGAGGAGGACAAGCTCCCGGATGTCGCGTGCACCATCCGTTCGGCCGGTGAGACCAAGTATAAGCTGTCCGGTTCCCCGCTGACGCTGAATGGTGATCTCACACTGGAGAACATCACCTATTCCGTCAGCCGGATATATGCCAACGGGCATGATCTCACGATCGCGAACGATGTGGAGACCGCGCGGAGCTGGACAGCTTACAATCTGTATGCAGGCAGTACCGTGGACAGCACCGCAGCGGGCACGCAGCGCATCAGCGTGCAGGCCGGTAATTTTGCTGTTATCGCCAGCGGCAGAGGCAGCACGACGCATACCGCCAGCGTGGACGTTACCGTCGGCGGCACCGCAGAGGTCGAGCTTGCAGGCGCGTACATGGGCGCGAAACTGGACGGCGATGTGCGGTTCACCGTTGCAGACGGCGTCAAGCTGAATCAGTTCCTCGGCGAACAGAGCGGCGGCACCGTAACCGGCGGTTTGACGCTTATCATCAGCGGCGCGCCGACGATGAGCACCGGCTCTTACAGCACATATAAGGCCAGCGTCAACAAGGATTCGTTCGGTACGCTCGACCTGACCCACGCAAACGCAGATTTCATCACCGCAAACCGTGATAAATTCACCGGTTTTGCCACGGTTAAGCCAACTGCATAATTTCTCACAAGTCCAAGGGCGCTCCAGCAGGAGCGCCCTTTACTTTTGCGCATTGTTCGCACGACGAGCAAGTCTGATAACAATTTATGTGCCCGCTATAAAGAAGCATACTGAGCAGGATTGCCGTACTAAACATTGAAACCTCTTTTCAACCGCGGGCACCTTGCACAACAGCAGCAGATTGGATATAACAAAAGCAGCTATCCGGCACCCTGACGTCGGAAGATGTTCACGCGCGCATGACGGCACTGCTGGACGAATATAATGCCGCAGGCAAGCATGATCTGCACGGATTGGCAAAGTTTCATGCAGATTACGAGGCCATTCACCCGTTTCAGGACGGAAACGGACGAACCGGACGGCTGATTCTGTTTAAGGAATGTCTGAAAAATGATATTATCCCCTTTGTGATAAATGCCAGCCGCAAAGCAGAATATTATCATGCGTTGAATACCGCCCAGACAAAACAGGATTACAGCCTGCTGGAACGTTTCTTCCGCGAGGAGCAAGCCGAATACCGCCAGCAGGTCGAGGGTTTCCTGCCACCGGTCAAAGAATAGCCAACGCCACTGCGGCTACTACGAGGCTACTGCCACCGAATATCGGCAGTCCCAACAAGTGCAGAAAACATACAAAAACCACACAAAATGTTGGCGAACTGCGCCTTTTTAGTAGTCTCTGCGATGCAAACACCTCACATAGCACCGCTCCGACTCCAAAGGCCATGCGTTCAAATCGCACCGGGCGTACCATGTTAAACCGCTTGTTTCTTTAAAATGGGCGGTTTTTCTTTGCTTTTGAGTGATAATTTGACAAAATTTCCATAAAAAATCACCGGAATCATTTGATTCCGGTGATTTTTTATGGAACTTGCAGATTTTATTAGCCAATGCCGCCGAACACAATACCCAAAATGAAGCAGGCTGCGCACAGAGGTACAAATACATACTTGCCGAAGGAGAGGAACCAGCGCATGACGGGCTTCGAATCGCCCTCCTGCACGGCCGCCAGAGCAGTGTCCTTCTTCATGATCCAGAAGAACATGATACCGGCGGTAAGTGCGCCCAGGGGGCAAAGGTAAATGGATACCATATCCATCCACTGAGAGGTCCAGGGCTGGATCGTCAAAGCTATCGCCACACCTATAATGTGGATCACGGCGGTGGCCGTTACGCGATTGAAATGCAATTTCTCCTGAAGGAAAGCGACAGGGGTCTCAAACAGGTTGATAATAGAGGAAAGACCTGCAAAGAGGACGGCCACATAGAAGAAGATGAACATGATCCGAGCAATTCCGCCCATATTGTTAAACACGGGGATCAGATAAATGAACATCAGGCCGGGGCCGCCGTTGCCAAGGTCGGCACCGGTGGTGGCCATTGCGGGAATAACGATGAACATGGCCAGTAATGCCGCAGAGGTATCGAACAGTGCACAGAGGATCGCGGACTGGCGGATCTTAACGTCCTTACCAAGATAGGAGCCATAAATAACAGAACCGGAACCGGCCACAGACAGAGAGAAGAAGCACTGACCAAAGGCAAACACCCATACGTTCACATCCAGCAGACCTCTGAGATCCAAAGAGAAAATGTACTTGTAGCCCTCGCTGCTGCCAGGCACAAAGGGCATCATAATCGCCAGTATGATGAACAGTACATACAGGGCGGGAATCATGACCTTGCAGGATTTTTCAATGCCGCCCGCAATACCCAGAATCATAATAAGAAAGGACACTGCAATCGCGAGAATAATCCAGAAATTATTGGCGCCGCCTGTTGCAAAGGTCATCTTAATGGCTTCCGGCAGGCTGGCTGCCTCCGGTGCGACAGCGCCAAAAGTCCCGCCGATGACATTCATATCGTTTCCCATAGTGACCAGTTCACCGGTCAGCGCCATTTTGGCATAGTAGAATACCCAGCCCATGATGACGGAGTAACCGATACCGAGGCAAAGGGACGCAAACACAGGGACGCCGCCAATGAGTTCTCCAGCCTTCTTGGACTTACCGCCATTTTCCATGGCTTTGCCGAAAGAGCCTACCGGTCCATAGCCTGCCCAACGGCCCAGAGAGAATTCCTCCATCATGCCGGACTGGCTGATGACGATCACGAAAATGAAATAAGGAATCAGGAACGTCAGGCCGCCGTACCGGGAGACCAGCATGGGAAACCGCCAAACGTTTGCCATGCCGACGCAGGAGCCGACTGCAGCCATGATAAAACCCCATTGAGATTTGAATCCATCCTGCTTTGCAGGTGTAGTAGTATTTTTCCCTGACATAAAATAACCTCCTACAATAATAATTATGGTTTAAGGCGCGGCAGCCAGCCTCCTCTCTTATTCACAGTATGCGATTTACGCAGGTCAGAGCCATAATGTCACGACCGGATATGCCGCAGTCCGGAAGAACGGCATACCGCCCGTGTTATACAGGTTAGGGAGATTCTTGACCATTCTGTTTGCTTCCATAATCCGGCGTTTTCACCCACTTTTTAGGAAATACCGAGTCATCGAAGAGCGGTTCTCGCGCTGCCTTATGCATGGCGGACAGTATCTGTGGCGTGGTTGCTGTGCTTCTGCAGATGGTTGATTTTGCGGGATTTCACTTTGCAGCGACGACCTCGAGCTCTGTAAATACATCCCTCTCATTTGAGATAAGTTTATTAGTTTAGCAGCAAAATGTCAATTTGATTTATACACTTTTAACATAAGAGCCGTAGTTCTTAACGCGTAAATTAGCCCTTATGTACACTTGGGCTGTTGAGCATCCGATAAAGTTTCAATAAATTCATATTTTCATTTGGATTGTTCCCCTTAATTTAGCATTGCTCTAAGCGGTTGTTGATGTTATCTTTGCGCGTGGATCGCATTAAGCCGCAACCGTTTTTTTGCAGTGCGTTCGATATTGGCAGCAACAAAGAAGCCGAGGGTCAGCAAAAAAATGACGGGCAAACTCCCGAATCGACGAACAGAAATCACATAGCAGGTCGTATTGACGCTCAACACAAGGTCCAGTGCTGCTCAACCTGCTTGCGGATAAAAACTAACAACTTGTGAATGGTTTTTTGGAAAGGTTCACCGTATCCTATAGGTACGGTGAACCTTTCATTTTGTGTAAGCGAGAGGAGGTACGCATTTGGACCGGAAATACATTCGGTCAGTCAAGCCGCTGACCGACCACGTTCTGCAGGTCGATTTTATCTCCGGCAGCCGCCTGCTGCTGGATATGAAGCCTTATCTGGATAAATTCCGATTCCGGTCACTTTCCGACCCGCAGGTGTGGAACAGCGCGGTGACGAACGGCATTTTTGTCCGCTTTGGCGATGTTGAGATGAGCCATAACGAGCTGTTTTCCATGGCCGAGCAGGAACACCACAGAAAAGGAGGAAAATGGTATGAGTAAAACGCAGATGATACGACGGCGAGGGCTGAGCGCATTTCTGGCGGTGGCGATGTGCTTCGGACTGCTGCCTGCGACGGCTTGGGCAGCGGAAGAAGGGGTTGCCATTGATGCAAGTAATTTTCCCAATAAAACCTTCCGGAATTATATACAGAAAGTGTTTGATAAGGACAATAACGACTTTTTCAGCGCGGATGAGATTGCTGCCGTGACAGAACTTACGTTTCAGTACCCGGATGACCCGAATACAGGTGTAGCGGGAATTACGTCTTTGAAAGGTATCGAGTACTTCACTGCCTTGACGAGTTTGGATTGTTCCTATCAAGACCTGACGGAATTAGACCTTAGCCGAAATACCGGGTTGACAAGTGTACTATGCTACGGCAATCAACTTACCGAACTGGATTTGAGTGCGAATACCCAGTTAATAGAATTGGACTGCAGCAGCAATGAGATTACCCATTTGGATGTCAGCAGCAATCATAATCTCGAAAAGCTGTCCTGCTATCATAATCGGCTTACCAGTCTGGATCTCAGCCGGAATAATAAGCTGACTTATACCTACTGTGATAGCTGGTGTCCTATTGAACCGGATGAGAACAACACGATCAATCTTGCTGAACTGGATGTTGACAAAACCAGTGACTGGGTTGGCGGCAAGGTTGAAAACGGCATTCTGACGATTGATGAAGGAGCAAAGAAGGTCACCTATAACTATCAGTGCGGTAATAACATCGAGATGTATGTCATACTGCATATTCATATATATGATGATTCCTGGGAATATAACGCCAATGAACATTGGAAGAAATGCACCAATTTTTGCACGAGTGCGAACCAGGGGATGATAAAGAGCCCTCATGATTACAAGGGCGGCAATACCTGCTCCATCTGCGGCTATGTGAATGCTGCCGACACTTATGCTGTCACTGTTGAGGTTGATGGACACGGCACCGCCGGTGCGTCTCCGGCCTTCGCCAAGACAGATGAAACGGTCACGCTCACCGCGATTCCCGATACGGGTTATGCTTTTAAGACATGGGAGGTTATCCGTGGCGGCGTTGCCATTACCAATGATACTTTTATCATGCCTGCCAAGCCTGTGACCGTCAAGGCTGTTTTTCAGGAAAAAACTGCGGCTCCGATGATCAGCCCTAACGGCGGCAGCTTCAATGATACGGAGACCGTTACACTTACTTGTGACACGGAGGGTGCATGGATATATTACACCATAAATGGTGTAAAGTCTCATTACAGGGATCCGTTCACGCTGACGGAATCGGCGAACATCACAGCCTGGGCTGAAAAGATGGGCAAAGCCGATAGTGATATCGTCACAGCTGCTTTTATTAAGATTGTCGATGGCGTTGCCGTTGATACGTTCAATTTCCCCAACAAGAACTTCCGCGATGTCGTGAAAACGTTTGATACTGACGATAACAATATCCTCAGCGATACTGAGATTGCCGCAGTAAAGAAAATCGACTGCAAAGGCAGAGCCATTACCAACTTGAAGGGCATCGAGTATTTTACTGCGCTTGAGTATCTGTACTGTTACGATAACGAGTTAACAGAACTCGATCTCAGACGGAATACCAAGCTGAAAGAGCTGAATTGCAGTACAAATCGCTTGACGGTATTGGATCTCAGCCAAAATTCGAAGCTGAAAAGGGTGATTTGCTCCGATAACGCGCTGACCGCGCTCGATCTCAGTCATAATCCAGAGCTGGAAGATGTGAACTGCTCCGATAACGCGCTGACCGCGCTCAATCTCAGCAGTAACTCCAAGCTGACGAATCTGAATGCATCGGGTAATATTCGCGAGATTACACTGACAGGCAATACCTTTGATCTGTCGAGCCTGCCCGGCTTTGATGCGAGCCGCATGTCCGGCCTGACCGACGGCAAAGTCAGCGGAAGCATTCTTACAGTAGATGGCAATGCCGCTGTCGTGACCTATTCCTATGACATCAGTTATACCGGTACGGAACTGGATGACGAGGAAAAGGACGTTATTTTCACACTGGCGATTGCAGGACGCGGCACGGACATTGCCATCGACGCGGCGAATTTCCCCGACCCGAAATTCCGGGAGTTTCTTCTCAGCCCGGAGGTAAATATTGACCGAAACCGGGACAGCAAACTCAGCACATGGGAAATCGCGCTGGTGCGGGAGCTTGATATATATGGTGAGGACATCAGGGATCTTACCGGTATCGGGTATTTCACGGAGCTGGAAATTCTGAGCTGTGTCAGCACCCACCTCACCAGTCTGGATCTCAGTCAGAATACCAGGCTGACCGTTCTGGACGCAAGCCACAACGACCTGACCAGTCTGGATCTCAGACAGAATACCGGTCTGATCGAACTGGACGTAAAATACAATGACCTCACCAGACTGGATCTCAGACGGAATACCGGTCTGACCAAACTGGACGTAAGCAACAACAACCTCACCAGTCTGGATCTCAGTCAGAATACCAATCTGACTGAACTGGAAGCAGAAGGCAACGCCTGTACGATCGCTCCGGTCGACGGCAGATTTCATCTTTTCTCTCTGCCTTCCGGCTTCGATGCAGGAAAGGCCGGAAACTGGCGTGGCGGCACGGTCAGCGGCAATATTCTGACGATAGACAGCGATGCCAACCAGGTTACTTACGACTATGACTGCGGAAACGGTCACACGGCAGTCTTTACGCTGGAAATCCCGGCGCAGTACACCGTCACGGCTCATGGGCTGTACGGCGGAGTCATGGGGATTACCCCGGGCGAGGATTATACCGCACGATACACGGTCGGCGCTCAGGTCGGTCTTCAGATCGGCAAACGCAACGGCTTCACCCTGCAGGGTCTGACGCTCGAGGGAATCAGCGAAGAGCAGCTGCAATGGCAGGCAAAGGACGCGGAAAGCACAACTCGAGGTATTTCCTTCGAGATGCCCGCGCATAATGTGACGGTGACGGTCAACTGGAAGGCGAACGGCTCGTCCTCGGGCGGCGGTTCTTCCGGCGGCGGTGGCGGCGGCACGTCCACACCCGGCTACACCGTTTCTGCGGATAAGACCGAAAACGGCGCCATCACCGTATCTCCCAAATCTGCCTCCAAGGGCGACACCGTGACCATCACCGTGACCCCCGACAAGGGCTACGTCCTCGAAAGCCTGACCGTGCTGGACAAGGACGGCAAGGCGCTCGAGCTGACCGACAAGGGCAGTGGCAAGTATACCTTTACCATGCCTGCGGGCAAGGTGACAATCAAAGCCGACTTCATCGCACAGACCGTTGATTCGGTTTTCGCAGACGTTTCGGCGGATGCCTACTACTATGAAGCTGTCAAGTGGGCGGCAGACAAGGGCATTACCGGAGGTATGAGCGACACGCTGTTTGCTCCGAACGCTGCCTGCACCCGAGCGCAGATCGTAACCTTCCTGTGGCGTGCGGCAGGTTCGCCTGAGCCGAAGACGCTGAGCAGCTTCGCGGATGTTCCGGCAGATGCATACTACGCCAAGGCAGTTGCGTGGGCGATTGAGAATGGCATTACCGAGGGCACGAGCGATACAACGTTTGCACCCGGCACCATCTGCACGAGAGCACAAGGCGCAGCGCTCCTGTACCGTGCGGCAGGCAGTCCGGCGGTCAGCGGTAGCGCGGCTTTCACCGATGTACCTGCCGATGCATACTATGCCGATGCGGCAGCATGGGCAGAGCAGAAGGGCATCACCGATGGCATCGGAAACGGTCTGTTCGGTCCGCATAACAACTGTACCCGTGCACAGATTGTTACGTTCCTGTACCGTATGTATCAGGGAAAATAAGCAGTACAACACGGATATTAGGCTGTATCTGAAAAACAGGACTCTTCGGAGTCCTGTTTTTGTATTCGAGGTTAGGAAAACGAAGGAGAAACTATTGCCGCCATGGGTAAAATAACAGACCCTGCCGCTCAGGAGTATCCGAATGGCAGGGCCCGACTTATTGGGTAGTTGGACTAAATCAGAGAGCAGATTTTTATGGAGTTGTTGGAAGTTCAATAGGCATATTATCAAAAATCATCGAACAGATTTTCAAAATCCAGATTTACATTTTGACAATCTGGAGTATAATATAAATAAAGGTGGTGAATTTTCAAAATGCAGATTGAAGATTTGATCGAACTTGCAAAACGTGTACAGGCACAGCAAGCCGAAGCGCAAACTGTTGAAGTGAAAGCTGCGCATCGCGGCTGTCCAAGCAAGCTGCGCGATACGCTTTCCAGCTTTTCCAACCAGAACAGCGGCGGTATTCTCCTGTTTGGACTGGATGAAAACGAACATTTCACAGCAGTCGGCGTGTATGATTTGCAGGATTTGCAGAAAAAAGTAACCGAGCAGTGCAATCAAATGCAGCCGCCGGTTCGTGCTCTGTTTACCACCGCTGAATACGAAGGCGTGTGGATTTGTTCGGCAGAGATTCCGTCAATTGCCTACGCCGAGCGTCCGTGTTACTACATCGGTGCTGGCATTCAAAACGGCTCTTATGTGCGTGTGGGCGATGCCGACCGTCATATGACCGACTACGAAATCTACTGTTTTGAGGCATACCGCAACCATATGCACGATGATGAGCGTGTTATCGAGCGCGCAACGGCAGATTTTCTCGACAAAGACCTGCTGAACGCTTTTCTGACCGAACGCCGCATATCACGCCCGCAGTTTGCGCAGATGAACGACACGCAGGCTATGGAAATGCTGTCGATCACCCGAAACGGTGTACCGACTATCGCCGGGCTGCTGAATTTCTGCGTTTATCCGCAAGGTTTTCTGCCCGAGCTTGGTATTACCGGTATTGTCGTTCCCGGCACGGAAATTGGTGATACTGCCGACAGCGGAGCACGTTTCCTCGACAACAAGCGTATGGAAGGCACGATCGCCAACATGTTTTCCGAGGCGATGGCATTCTGTATGCGCAACATGAAAACCGCTACGATCATCGATCCGGAAACCGGCAAGCGATGTGACAAAACCGAATATCCGGTCAGCGCAATACGCGAAGCCGTGCTGAATGCACTCATGCACCGCGATTACAGCATTTACACCGAGGGCACGCCCATTCAGATTGATTTTTTCAGCGATCGACTGGAAATTCACAGTCCCGGTTCGCTGTACGGCCGCATGTCGGTCGAAGATCTCGGTTTTGCACACCCCGATGCCCGCAATCCGGTTCTCGCCGTTATGACCGAAAGCCTGACAGATGCAGAGCACCGTTATTCCGGCATCCCGACTATGCGCCGCACTATGCAGGAAGCAGGACTTCCTGCTCCGGTATTTATCAACCGGCAGAATGAGTTTGTTGTTGTGCTGTACAATCATCCTGCTGAACCGGAGAACCCGGTTATCACAAGCCATACAGCAGACAAAACAGCTGCACTTCTGCAATTCTGCCGCACACCGCGCACCCGCAAGGAAATTGCAGATTTCCTTGGCATTGGAACCGTGTATCACGCCAACAAGCGCTACATTCAGCCGCTGGTTGAGCAGGGTAGGCTGAAACTCAGCATTCCGGATAAACCGTCCAGCCGCAAGCAGACGTACACGACGGACGTTTAAAGGACTCCTGACTCTTTATGGGTCAGGAGTTTTTCTATCTCAAATTACGCAAAAAGGCGGCCGCAGTTTTTCAAATCCGACATATCGTAAAATATATACTATAAAAATGAAGGATGAAAAGAGAAAGTCGAAGGACAAGTGTCGATGTAGTTCTATTGATGTCATGCCATCCCTCCCGAAACAGTGCCGAAACGTTCCTGTACCGCATGTATCAGGGCAAGTAAGCAGTAAACCACAGATATCAGGCTATAACTGAAAAAACAGGACTCCTCGGAGTCCTGTTTTTTTGACAATCTCAGTATTTTTCCGGTTTCTATCCCGAAACCGACTGCGGTCTCATCATTTATTGAGATAGTGCAGACGGCGAAGAAATTCTTCATTATCCGTTTTTTTACAGATGGCATCGATGCCTGAGGAAATGATCCATACAGCCATGCCGCGCTGAGCACACAGTACGAGCAGATCAATGATCATCTTGTGATGTGTGGACTCCTGTCCGGCGAACGGGAAAAAACAGATAAGCAGGCGCGGATTAAGCAGATACCACCGATAATACGAAAATCGAAGCCGTTCAGGGTAGGACCAGCTGCTCAGTGGCTGCAGCAGCATTTCCTTCGGAAACCAGCGCAAAGCCTCGGATAAAATGCTGGATACAATCTTTTGGCGGATGATATGCTGTCCGGCCTTGGGAATAAGGCTGGTGCACAGATTGTCGAGCGCGGTCATGTTGTCGAACAGCACGCCGCCGGGGCGGTCGGGTTGCTCAATCTGAATGCCGATCTCGCTGCCGATGACGCGGCCGAGATCGCCGGGCTGGTACAGGCGGCCGTTGAGCCGGAAAAAGCCGCTCGTCCAGCCGCGATCGCCCAGAAAGCATTCATGCAGGCGGCGGCCAGTGTTGTAGTTTTCATCGCGCAGAAAAGCAATCTCGCCGCGCCTGATATCAAACGTCATCGGCGGCAATGCGGGAAAGTGCAGATCCCGAACAGAAAGCACGGGGGCGCCTTCTGTCATAGCAGTGTGCTCAAAGCGTTTAACGCCTCTGCCGCCCTCCCAGCCGAGCAGCTCAAACAGACGAGGGCCATACTCCTCCGGATACAATCTGAAAAATGTACGTCGGTCGCGGATTACATCGATGCGGCTCGCGTATCGGAACATGAATGTTTCATCCATGTCAAACAGGAACACCGCTGTACCGTGGCGAAGCAGCAGCTGCACGCAGTCCATTAGCTTTGCAAGATCCTGGCGACGCAGCGTCTCGGTCAGCCGGTCGAGCACAAGCAGCTTGTAGCCGTTGAACCATGCACGAAAAATTGACAGACGGTAGTAGTCAAGCATGGAAAGGTCGATAAGCCGCGTACTCCATGGCAGATTAAGTCCCATCCGGTGGAGCATGTCAGTCGCTGCGAGTGATGTCAGCCGTTCGGTGCTTGGGAAGCGCTGTCGAAGATGATTCGTACGAACAAGTGCGAGAACAAAATCGCGCATGGTCAGTTCCTTGCTCGCGAAACGAGATTTGTCCACCACAATGGCATTCTGACGAATCCAGCGCTCCAGACCGGTTGCGCCAATGCGTTGTTCGCAGCAGAATGCCCGACCGTCGGTAAACACCGTTTTCCCCTTGAAAATATCGAGATATGCAGTACCGGAGGTAAGGTGTTCATCAACATAAACACCGATACACTCACCGTGTGCGATGGAAACATCAAACTGGTACTGCCCGCTCTCGCTGTGAAAATAGCCATGCTCGATGCGAATAAGCTCTTCTTTCATGTCAGTCTCCCTGCATCAGCAGCGGCATCGTGACGCAGCACTCCGTACCGATGCCCGTTGCACTGAAAACGCGAAGACCGTAATTTTCGCCGAACATCAGCCGAATACGGCTGTTAACATTGCGCAGCGCGATTCCGCCGCGTTTTTTATCGCCGGAGGCTGGGCTGCCATGGACAAATTCCTCGTTAAGCAGCATGACCTGCTCCTCGGGCATGCCGACTCCGTTGTCCTTTACGCGCAGGAACAAGGTATTGGCACTGTTTTCAATGGAGATATATACGATACCATGTCCGATTTTGCCTTCCAAACCATGTACAACAGCGTTTTCTACGAGCGGCTGGAGAATGAGCTTCGGCATTCTCGCCTCAAGCAGATCTTCATTTTCCATTTCAAGCTCCATTTCGAGTTTGTCGCCGAAGCGGCAGCGCTGGATGGTGAAATAGTTTTCCGCATTGTCCAGTTCATCCGAAAATGTGACATATTCCTGTACATTTGATATGGTATAGCGAAAAAACGTAGCTAACGCTTCGGTGGTTTCCGCAATATCCGCACAATCCGCCAGCAGAGCGTCCGAACGGATAGCCTCGAGTGCATTATACAGAAAATGCGGGTTGATCTGGTTTTGCAATGCCAGATACTCGGCCTGCTTCTGCCGCAGGCGAGTGATCTCTTCACCGTGCAGACGATCTACGATTTCCCGGAAGAACGCAAAAATCTCGCGGGAGCGGCTCCAGTCTGCGCCGAGGACGGCATCCACATCGCCGTCTCTGCGATAGCGGCGGAGTGCCCGGCGCAGTTTCCATTGTGTTGTCAGCCACATAAGTGACACCTACCTGTAAAGCTTTTTGTATTCAGAAGGACTGATGCCTGTCGTTTTCTTGAACAGTCGCGAAAAATATTTCAAATCACGGTAGCCGATCTGATCAGCGACGTCCTGCACAGAGTTTTCATCACTGCATAGCAGCTCCTTGGCCTTGTTCATGCGCAGCTCAGTTAAATAATCCATAAAATTCTGGCCGGTCTCCTTTTTGAACATGGCGGAAAAATATGTTGCATTAAAGCCGACCGCATTGCTTACATCCTCAAGGCGCAGCGCCTCCTGATAGTGCTGCTGAATAAAGCGTTTGGCATCCGTAATCGGACGCGCCTCGCGCAGCATGCGCTCGTTGCGCAGACGATCTATTTCGCCACACATATCATCGTGCAACAAGCGGAACAGCTCCTGTGCGTTGATGGCCTGCCACAAGCCGTCCATCATGCGCTGATAGAAGCTGTTGTCGGTCTCGCCGTTCCGCTGCATTCCGTAACGCATCGCCGTGAGGATCTCAAGAAACCAGTCCTCCAGCATCTTTCCCCAAAGCGGCTGCCTGGACATAACATCGCGGTAGCTGTCCTCGAGTTCACCGATGTACTGCTCCTTGTTCAGATATTCGGCGGCTTCCTGAAAACGGCGCTTACAGCTGCTGTCCATCGTGTAATACGCGTGAAAATCAGGGATATCAGTCTCCGCATCGCGCCAGACCGGAGTATGACACAGACGATCGATACACAGCCAGAGCGCCTCGCGCATAGAAGCGCCAAGCGCATCGGCAGCGGAGCATCGGCTGCCAAGGCAGATTGTCGCACGGATGCCCCAGAACAGATCGCGCTGCTTTTCTATTTCCTTGCGTATTTTGGTGAAGCATTGCTTGACCTCGACCGGCTGGTACTCCGGCAGATAGGCCGCAACAGCGACACCTTCTCTTCGAATGGCTGCGGCAAAGCCGCATTTGAGCTGTCCAAGCTCCTGCCGGACGATTTCAAGTGCGTGCTTCATCATGGCGTGCACGCCATCCGGGTTCTTCCATGCTGATGGAATATCCGGCTTGACAATAGCGGCGAAATAACAGCCGTTGGATGGCAGACCGTATTCCAGATTGAACGACCGCACCGCACTGGAGGTACGGACATCGCCGTGTATCTCGCCTATCAGCGTGTCAATGATACGCTCCTGTTCACGCTCATCGCTTTTCTTCAAACGGTACTCAATCGTAGCCTGCTCGCTGAGCTTGCCCTTAAGTCTGGTGAGAAGATCGGTCATCTCCTGCACCTTGAGCGGCTTCAGCAGATAACCCTCTACACCGTATTTCAGTGCGTTCTGCGCATATTCAAACTGGGCATAACCGCTGACAACGATAAAATGCAGCCCCGGCTGTATCTGCTTTGCCTGACGGATGAGATCAATGCCGTCAAAGCCCGGCATCCGGATATCGGTTACGAGCAAATGCGGCTGTTTGTCGCGTATCATCTCAAGCGCATGCATACCGTCGCTTGCCATGCCGACAATCTCAAAGCCAAGACTTTCCCAGTCAATCAGCTTGCACATCAGCAGCAGGACCTTTTTTTCATCATCTGCCAGTACGACCCTTAACATACATATTCCCCTTTGAAGGTAATTTTAGGAAAACAGATTTTGCTTGTTGATAGGAAAAAGGGAAAACGTAACCGTTTTCCCTTTTTCTTATTCATAATAACACTGTTTGCAAGGATTTGCAAAGCATTTTCAAGAAATTACTCGTAATCCTTAACGTTGCTGGAGTCGATCCAGGTGTTGTCGGTTACGATCTCGGTGGTATCGAGGGTTTCGCCCTTGAGCAGCTTAACAGCAGCCTCGATGCCGTTTGCAGCCATAGCGCCGCCGTTCTGAGAAACCGTACCGGAGATACGGCCATCCTGAATAGCTTCGAAGCCGTCCGGCGTGCCGTCAACGCCTGCGATAACGATACCGGAGTTTGCACCTGCTGCGTTGCCGGCGCCTACTGCCATGCCGTCGTTCTCACAAACGATAGCGTCCAGATCGTAAGCGGACAGCCAGCTCTCAACGGTAGACTGAGCGCTTGCGGTGTCCCACTGGCAGTCAGCCGGTGCAACGACCTGCTTGATCTCGGGATAGTTCTTCAGAATGTTCTCATAGCCTTCCATGCGCTGCAGACCGCCTGCATCACCGGAGGGGCCGGTCAGGATAGCGATGTTGCCCTTGCCGTTGAGGAGCTTTGCAACCTGCTCCATCTCGGTTTCGCCGGCCTTTACGTTGTTGCCGTAGGAAACAGCGGAGATGCCGTTGTTCTGCCAGTCGGTGCAGGCAGAGATGATGTTGATCATAACAACGCCGGAATCAGCTGCGGACTTTGCAGCATCAGCAAGGCCGTCCGGATCAACAGGCTCGAACAGGATGGCATCATAGCCCTCGGATACGCACTGCTCAATCTGGCTGATCTGGGTAGCAGCGTCCTGATCAGCACTCAGGATGGTCAGGTCAACGCCCAGCTCGTCAGCCTTGGCCTCAGCAGCCTCGGATACGGCAATCTGGAATGCGTTGGTCTGGTGCTGCTGGATGAGGGCGATCTTGTAGGAATCGCTGCCGGAATCAGCACCGGAATCGGTGCCTGCATCCGAACCGGTGGAAGTACCGCCGCAGGCAGCCAGACTCAGAGTCATGGCACCGGTAAGCAGCATAGCGAGAAATCTCTTCTTTGTCATTTTCTTTTTCCTCCTTAGAGACGTTGTGAATATGATGAAGAGGAGAGGGGAGCGCTAAGCACTCCCGCTGCCTCTTTATCAGCAAAAATCAGTTTTTCTTGGTCTTTCCCTTTACGTCGATCAGGACAGCTACCACAATGATAACGCCCTTGACGATCTTCTGCCAGTGGGACGATACGCCCATAATGTCCAGACCGTTTGCAATAACGGTGATGAGCAGACAGCCGATGACAACGCCCCACGGCTTGCCCACGCCGCCGGTCATGGATACGCCGCCGACAACGCACGCCGTGATGGCATCCATCTCGTAGCTCTCAGCTGCGGTCGGCTGGCCGATGGTAACGCGGGAGGTCATCAGGAAGCCGCACAGACCAGCCAGCAGGCCGGCAATGGCGAACGTGGAAATGCGGATGGCAGTGGTGTTGATGCCGGAAACGCGGGCCGCCTGAAGATTGCCGCCGCAGGCATAAACACGCCGTCCGTAAACCGTTTTGGACAGAACGAATGCACAGATGATGATAACGATTACAAGAAAGACGGACAGCATCGGGATGCCTGCGATAGAGGAGGCAGCGACTGCCTTGTATTCCTTGCTGATGCCGGTGATCGGCTTGCCGTTCGAGGTCAGCAGCGCCAGACCGCGCACAGCCGTCATCGAGCCGAGCGTCATGATGAACGGCGGCAGGTCGCCGATGGCAACGCCGATACCGTTTACCATGCCGACTGCCAGACCGGCCAGCATCGCAACAACGAGCGGCACGATCAGCGGCAGGTCGCCCTTGCCGAGCAGCGCGGCCAGAATGCCGGTGAATGCAACGGTGGAGCCGACCGACATATCAAATCCGCCTGCGATGATGACGAACATCATGCCGAACGCCAGAATGCCGTTGATGGAAGCCTGCTTGAGGATGTTCACGAGGTTAGTCGGTGCGATGAAGCTGGGCTTCAGGCAGGTAAGCACAACGACCAGTGCAATGAAGATCAGGAAAATGAAGTATTCGCTGATCAATCCCTTGATATTTTTCTGTTTCATTTCTCTTTTCTCCTTATACTTCAATCGCGGAGGCCAGTGTCATGATACGTTCCTGCGAGAACGCATCGCGCTGTACCTCACCGGAGAGATTACCCTCGCACATTACCATGATGCGGTCGCAGACACCCATCAGCTCGGGGATCTCGGACGAGATCATGATAACGGCCTTGCCCTGCTGTACCAGCTTGCCGAGCAGCAGGTAAATATCGCGCTTGGCGCCGACATCGATGCCGCGGGTCGGCTCATCGAGGATGATGATATCCGGGTCGTTCAGCAGCCACTTGGCGATAACGATCTTCTGCTGGTTGCCGCCGGACAGGTTGCCCGTAATCTGGTCGCCGGAAGGAGTTTTGATGTTCAGCTTTTTGATGTACTCCATGGAAGCGGCGCGTGCCTTGTTCTTGTTGTAAAGGCCGTGGCTGAGCAGCTTTTTGATGGCTACCATGGCGATATTGTCGTTTACCGAGCCGCTGAGGTTCAGACCAGTGACTTTTCGGTCCTCGGTGATGAGGGCCACGCCCTCCTTGATGATGTCCTTCGGAGAATGGACCTTGACCTGCTTGCCCTTGACGAAGATCTCGCCGGAGGCCAGCTCATGCATACCGAAGATGCCCTCGACCAGCTCGCTGCGGCCCGCGCCTACCAGACCGCCGATGCCGAGGATCTCGCCGCGGCGGACGGAAAGGCTGACGCCCTTTACCTTGTTGTCGGCACGGACGATGTTCTTTGCTTCAAAGATCACATCGCCAATCTTCGCCTCCAGCTTGGGGAATACATCGGTAATCTCGCGGCCGACCATCATTTTGATGAGTTGAGCCTCGTCGAGGTCCTTGGTGTCGCCCGAACCGATGTACTGACCGTCGCGGTAAACGCTGACACGGTCGCAGATGGAGAAGATCTCGTCCATACGGTGCGAAATATAGATAATGGCAACGCCCTTTGCGGTCAGGCTGCGGATATGCTCGAACAGCAGCTCGACCTCGCGGTCGGTGATGGCGGCTGTCGGCTCGTCCATGACGATGACCTTTGCGTTAATGGAAATTGCCTTGATGATTTCGATCAGCTGACACTGGGCAACGGTTAGGTTGCGCAGCTTTTCTTTCGGAGAAACGTGCAGGCCGCACTCCTTGATGAGCTTTTCGGCCTCTGCGATCTCAGCTTTTGCATCGACCAGACCGTTTTTGCGGATCTCACGGCCGACGAAGATGTTTTCATACACGGACATATCCAGAATTGGATTGAGCTCCTGATGAATCATCGCAACACCGTGATCCATGGCTTCTTTCGGATTGGATACATGGTACGGCTGACCGTTAAAGATGATCTCACCGCCGTTGTCCTTTGTGTAAATACCCATCAGAATTTTCATCAGAGTGGATTTACCGGCACCATTCTCGCCCATTAAAGCGTGTACCTCGCCGGGCTTAACCTGAAGCTGCACATGATCCAACGCCTTCACGCCGGGGAAGGTCTTGCTGATATCTTTCATTTCCAGTACATACTCCATGCTGTTCTTCCCTCCTCATGTGTCATTTTATTGTCATTATTTTATCAAACTGCTGCACATAGGAAAACACACAATCTTCACATATGGGGGGACGATTTTTGGATTTTTCACAAATATAGCATTTTACTTAATTTATACAGAAATAATTTGTGCTATATGCATAAAACACTGTCATCCAAATCTCCGGAAGCAAGCCTTTAGCGAAACGTTTTTCACTTTCGGTACGTTAACTCGAGCCGCTTTCTTGGCTTTCTCATAATATAATTTTCCGGAAATGACATGATCTATAAATGGCAGATGAACGTTTGTGTTGAATCGCTGCCTATAGCTTCAAACTATGGACAATGATGAGTTTCTCGTATTTTACAAAGGGGTCGTCAGCCTCTATACTAATATCATAAAATAAACGAGCCACTGCTCATTGCATAGATCAGAAAGGACAACATCCTATGAAAAATCCCGCTCCTTATCGTTATGATATTGTCGGTAGCTTCCTGCGCACAAAGGCTATCCACGAAGCTCGCAGCAAGTTTGAAGCCGGCGAAATTTCCGCTGAAGAACTGACTAAGGTCGAAGATGCCGAGATCACCGGTCTGGTAAAGAAGGAAGAGAATGTCGGTCTGCACGCTGTTACCGACGGCGAGTATCGCCGTTCCTTCTGGCACATGGACTTCCTCTGGGGTCTGACCGGTACGCAGAAGGTCAAGTCCGAGCACTTCTCCGTCGCATTCAAGGGCTTCCAGCCGAAGGCTGAGACCGTAAAGATCGTGGACAAGCTGGATTTCCCGGATGATCATCCGTTCCTCAAGCACTTTGCATTCCTGCAGAGCGTGGCCTCCGACCTCGTACAGCCCAAGCAGTGCATTCCGTCCCCGTCCATGCTGCATCTGATCTGCTGTGTTCGTTCGACCGACTACCAGCCGATCGAGCGCTACAAGGACGAGCAGGTTCTGCTGGACGATCTGGCAGCGGCTTACCAGAAGGCGGTAAAGGCGTTCTACGCTGCCGGCTGCCGGTATCTGCAGCTTGATGATACATCCTGGGGCGAATTCTGTTCGGCTGAGAAGCGCAAGGCATATGCAGAGCGCGGCATCGACGTAGATGAGGTCGGCCGCAAGTATGTTTACGTGCTCAACAAGATTCTCGAAGCAAAGCCGGAGGACATGGTTATCACCATGCACATCTGCCGCGGCAACTTCCGCTCGACCTGGTCGTCCACCGGCGGCTATGAGCCGGTAGCGGAGATCCTGTTCGGTCACTGCAACGTGGACGGCTTCTTCCTCGAGTACGACAGCGACCGTGCCGGCGGTTTTGAGCCGCTGCGCTACATCGGCAAGCAGAAGGTCGTTCTGGGTCTGGTAACCTCCAAGGATGCAAAGTTGGAAAACAAGGAAGACGTTATCGCGCGCATCCGCGAGGCTTCCAAATATGTGCCGCTCGAGCAGCTGGCGCTCAGCCCGCAGTGCGGCTTCGCTTCCACCGAGGAAGGCAATCTTGTCACCGATGCGGATCAGTGGAGCAAGCTGGCGCTCGTCAAGGAGATTGCAGAAGAAGTCTGGGCCGATTAAACAGCAGGACAGTCTAAAAAGCAGGGAACACGGAAACCGGCAGGTCTCATCGCCGGTGTTTGGATAAGAAAAACATTTGCGCAGATAAAATCCCACTTGATGCCAGGTACGGTATCAAGTGGGATTGTCTGTTTTCTTTCTGGTCGATCTGACAGGAATGACAGTGAATGGGTTCAAATTCGGCTCAGCTGTCGAAAGGCAATATGCTTCACCGATTGACAATGTGCGTTTTCGACTTTTTCTGTGGCGCATTCCATTCATTTGCGCTATACTATAGAAGCATTGCCGCGGCAGTCGCGGCGCGGAAGGGAAGAAGGAGAATGAAGCGTATTCGACATCTGCTCGGCCGATGGACAGACGTATCCATCTGGGTCAAGAGCATTTTACTGATGGGGATCATGCTAGTGTCACTGTGGACGCTGGTTATCCTCGCCACACAGCAGCTGCGCGGTTTCAGCGCAGAGTCCGACGTTATCATGAACGAATATATGGATATTACAGGATTCATGAATGCGTTTTCGGCAGAAAACGTGGCGCTTGAAACCTATATTCGTCCGAGTTTGTCGGTAAACGCGCTCGAAGACTATATCGAATCGCGCACCCGAACTGATCAATGTCTGCGTGAACTGATACCGAATCTTCGTGTAGACGGTCAGACACAGTTCGTTCTAAAGCAGGCAATCAGCAATGCAATGATCTATTACCGAAAGTCTCAAAATGAACTGCTTGCGATGGACAGCGATCAGGAGAAAATGCGGCAGTATCTCTCTATGAAAACGCAGTCGGCCTATATCGACGGCTATACGCGCGATCTGCTGCATACTCGAATGGAGCAGGGCGGACGGCAGTGGCAGCAGATTTCCACAGCTAACGGGCACCGCACCCGTCAGCTGCTCACCTTTCTCATCATCATCACGCTGATGGTCTGCGTTGTGCTGATGATCTTCATCCGAAGCGTGCTGCGGCCGGTCACCGAGCTTGGTCACGCCGCCGACCGCATCAGTGTCGGTCAGTATGATGCGCCGCCGCTCGAGATACGAGGCCGGGACGAGCTCGGACGAACCGCCAGATCGTTCAATCTGATGCAGCAGGAGATACGCAGCACCATTCACGCCCTCGAAAAACAGTCCGAAATGGAGAAAAATCTGCGAAAAAAGGAAGCGGAGGCAGCGCAGATGCAGCGTGCGCTTCAGGAGGGGCGCTTCGCACATCTGCAAAGCCAGATCAACCCGCATTTTTTGTTCAACACACTCAGCACCATCGCGGCGCTGTCGCGAGAGGAGGGCGCACCGCTGTCCGAGGACTTGATCATCCGCCTGTCGAACTTCTTCCGCTACTCTCTCGAGAGCGACGAAAAAATGGTCTCGCTCGGGCGTGAGATCGAGCTTTTGCAGGATTACATCGAATTGCAGGAAACGCGGTACAGCGGCCGCATTCACACAGAAATCCGCATCGAACCGGGACTGGAACGCGTCACGGTGCCGAAGTTCATCCTCCAGCCGCTTGTGGAGAACTCCATGCTGCACGGATTGAAAGAGTGCATCTCGGACGGCGAGATCCGCGTCCGGGCGCGGCGAGTGGGAGCGGATGTCGTCATTACCGTGACGGATAACGGCTGCGGCTTTGACACGCGCCATCCGCACATCGGAAACGGGAAGCGCCGCTCGGTCGGCATGGCGAACATTGCAGAGCGTATGGAGCTCAATGGCGGTGAATTTCGTATCTTCAGCCGTATCGGCTGGGGAACCTGCGCGAAAATCATCATAAAAGGAGAGATGAAGGCATGATAAAGATTCTGGTAGCAGAGGACGAGGAGAAGAGCCGCGCGGCCACTGTCTCACGTCTGCGCGGCATCATGGGGGATGAAGCGCTGATCGAGACTGCGGCCGACGGCAACGATGCGGTGCAGATGGCGCTCAAGATGCGTCCGGTTCTGATCTTTATGGACATTGAGATGCCGCGCAAGACCGGTCTGGAAGCAGCGGCAATCCTGCATGAGCAGCTGCCGGACACGCATATCGTGTTTCTGACGGCATATGACCGCTTTGACTACGCGGTTGGGGCGCTGCGCACGGGCGGCAGGGAATATCTGCTCAAGCCGGTATCCGAGACCACACTGCGCGAGACACTTCGAAAATTTTTTCATGTCGAGCACGAACCGGAAAAGGATGCCTCGCCGTTCGAGACCTCGCTGCGCGTGTGGATCGCGCAGCATTACACCGAGGATATTACGCTCGATGATGCGGCGGAAAGCATGGGCATGAGCACGTTCTACTTTTCACGACAGGTGAAGGTGCTTACAGGGCATACCTTTCTCGAATACCTTACGGCCTACCGCATCGACAAGGCGAAGGATCTGCTGCAATCGACGGATATGAGTGTCAGCGATATCGGCCACTCGGCCGGCTACAGCGAATCGAACTACTTTCTCAGAGTGTTCAAGCGTGTGACGGGCATGACGCCTTCCACCTATCGAAATCAGGTCAAAGACGAGGGAAAATAAGGAATATTGCGGCGGCGACAGCGGGAAATGCGGGTTGCCGCTGTTATTTTTGCACAAAATTAGCACGCGCATTTTTAATGTTGGCGGAAAATTGGCAGTGGTTGCGCAGAAATTTACACTTTCTTAACAACTGAAACTGCGGTAAGATGAAATCACAGGAACGGAGAACAAAATCCGTTCGCACACGAGAATTTCGGAGGGAAAAGAGTATGAAAAGAACAATTGCAGCGATTTTGAGCTTTGCAACTGCGCTCAGCCTGTGTGCCTGCGGCGGCAGCGCAGCAACGGACAGCAATGCAGCGGCTGACAACAGCACGGCGGCATCGGGCGACACCATGGTGCTCCGCCTAGCAAACAGCCATAACGCAGAGCACATCACTTCGCAGGCCTGCCAGCGTTTTGCTGACTCGGTAAAGGAAAAGACCGACGGCCGCATCACCATCGAGTGCCACTTCGCCGGCGAGCTTGGCGACGAGCGCTCCACTATCGAGCAGTGCCAGTTCGGCGGTCTGGATTTCACCCGTGTATCCTCCGGTGCATCCGCTGAGTTCGCACCTCTCATGAACGCACTTCAGATGCCGTATGAGTACAAAGACGTCGACCACCTGTTCAAGGTTCTGGACGGCGACATCGGTCAGGAAGTATTCGATACCTTTAAGGACAACAACCTCGTCGGCATCACCTACCTGCATCCGGGTTCCCGCAACTTCTTCAACTCCAAGAAGGAGATCCACACCCCGGCAGACCTCGCAGGCATGAAGATCCGTGTATCCGAGTCCGACCTGATGCTTAAGATGATGGAGTCCCTGGGCGGCGTCGGCGTAGGCCTCCCGTTCAACGATACCTATTCTTCCATTCAGACCGGCGTTGTAGACGGCGCTGAGAACAACATGACCTCCTACATCGAGATGTCCTTCTATGAGGTCGCTCCGTACTGGACCTATGACGGCCATTCCTACATGCCGGATATGATCCTCGCCTCCAAGCAGACCATGGACAAGCTCTCCGCAGACGATCAGCAGATCATCTTCGACTGCGCAAAGGAAGCGGAAGAGTGGCACCGCACCGCATGGGAGGAGTCCGAGGCAAAAAATGCAAAGATCGCCGAGGAAAAGGGCTGCACGCTGACCACCCTGACCGATGATGAGCTGAAGCAGTTCCAGGATGCCGTTGCACCGATGTACGACAGCTTCCTGAACGACGAGCAGAAGGCAATCGTAGAGCGCGTCAAGGCTCTCGCCTGATTCCCTGCATATAAGGGCAGCCGTCAGGCTGCCCTTTCATTATCCCATTTACCGATTCACCAATGGAAAGGAGTCGTTCCTATGGCATTCTTACGGAAGGCATTCCGCGGTCTGTTCAAGGCACTGGAATGGTTTGCCATGATCTGCATGGTTGTACTGACGGTCGTCGTATTCTGCGATGTCGTGCTGCGCTATATCTTCAAGCAGGGCTTCTCGTGGACGCAGGAGATCGCAACGCTCATGCTCGTCTGGTTCAGCCTGATCGGCATGGCCATCGGCGTTCTGGAGAAGATCCATATCAGCATTGAAATGTTCACCTCTCATCTGCCTGAAAAGGTCATCAGTATCATTGAGTCCATCGACCATGTGCTGATCGCTGTGTTCGGCGGCGTTATGCTGTACTACGGCATCGTTATCATGCAGATGACCAAGAGCTCGACGCTCCCGGCCACCAAGATGCCGAGCGCCGTTCTGTACGTCATCCTGCCGATCTCCGGCCTGCTCATCCTGCTCAACGCGCTTCTTGTCGCGGCAAAGCAGGAAAAGAAGATTTTCAACGAGGACGAAACGTCCGGAAAGGAGAACCACAATGCCTGATATGTCGATTGCGATTGCCATTATGCTTGGCAGCTTTATCATCCTGCTGATGCTGCGCATGCCGATCTCGTTCACGCTCGGTATCTCCTCGGCACTCACCGCACTTTATCTGAATATTCCGCTCGCAACGGTCTTTCAGCGTATGGTAAGCGGTGTTCAGTCGTTTTCCCTGCTCGCCATCCCGTTCTTCATCCTTGCCGGCGAGATCATGGGACAGGGCGGCATTTCGCGCCGCCTGATCGCCCTCGCAAATGCCTGCGTCGGCTGGATGCGCGGCGGTCTGGCACAGGTAAATATCCTCGCGTCCATGTTCTTCGGCGGCATTTCCGGTTCCGCCGTTGCGGATACCTCGTCCATCGGCTCCATCCTGATCCCGATGATGACCGACTCCGGCTACGACAAGGATTTCTCGGTCGCAGTTACCGTAACCTCCTCCTGCCAGGGTGTTATGATCCCGCCGTCCCATAACATGATCCTGTTCGCCATGGCGGCAGGCGGCGGCGTTTCCATCGGCCAGCTGTTCATGGGCGGCCTTATCCCGGGCATCATCCTCGGCATCGCACTGATGATCATGACCGCGATCATCGCACGCAAGCGTAACTATCCCAAGGGCAGAGTGCTCTCCGTCAAGGAGATCTGGAAGGTCACGAAGGATGCGCTGCTCGGTCTCATGACCTGCATCATCATCGTCGGCGGCGTTATCTTCGGCTGGTTCACCGCAACCGAGTCCGCAGCTGTTGCTGTTGTTTACGCCTTCATCATCACCTTCTTTGTTTACCGCGAAATTCCGCTGCGCCAGTTCGGCAACATCCTGCGCAAGTCTCTGCGCACGATCGCCATGGTCATGGCGCTCATCGCAACGGCCTCCATGTTCGGCTGGCTTCTGGCTTACCTGAAGATCCCGGCTATGGTTACGACCGCTCTGCTCGGCATCTCCACCAACAAGGTCGTTATCCTGCTGCTCATCAACGTGATGTGCCTCATTCTCGGCTGCATCATGGACATGGGTCCGCTGATCCTCATCCTGACGCCGATCCTTCTGCCGGTTGCGACTCAGCTCGGCATGGAGCCGGTACAGTTCGGCGCAATGCTCATCCTCAATCTGGCCATCGGCCTGTGCACGCCTCCGGTCGGCGCGGCGCTGTTCGCAGGCTGCTCCATCGGCCGCATCAAGATCGAGCACGCCACCAAGGCCTGCCTGCCGTTCTATGCGATGATGATTCTGGTGCTGATGCTCGTAACCTTCGTTCAGCCGATTTCCATGTTCGTGCCGCATCTGATGGCCGCCATGGGCAACTGATACGGTTCATATGGTATAGACCATATTACTCGAGGTTTGTTTTTCCAGTCAGATAACTTTCTTCAAGCAACATATCTCACCTCCACTTTTTCGAGTTCCCTCTATAAGGGCAGATCCTTTGGATCTGCTATCACCCTGAACGGCTGCGTGCGAAACGCAGCCGTTCGCCTTTTGCAGATCGAAGGGAGCGCTTCCGCTGCCCCTTCGGCTGAGACAGTATCATAATACCAATTTTACAAAAAAATCACCGTCCCATATATCCGGGACGGTGAAAAATATGTTGCAGAATGTTATGTATTTCACGAATATCAGCGCAAAACACAGCGCTCAGCGCGCCTGAAAATGTATGGGTCTAAATTCACATCTTCGGGCGCCATCGCAGCCCCCATATTTGCCGCATCGGTCACGCCCATTTCGACCATCCGGCCGAACAGAACGTGCGTCACGCGCACATCGCACGGCTCCGCGCCGTTCGGCACCGGCTCACTGCCGAGCACTGCCGCGCCTGCCGCGGTGGCTGTCCACTGGGCCGTCGGTGTGCGCTGACCGCCGTAGGCAAGCGGAAAACGGTACTGCCGCTCCGCCGAGCAGAAATGCGAGGATGCTGCCGCAAGCAGGCGGTCTGCCGCGCCGCTCTCGACCAGACAGCCGCCGAGCGCAAGACCCTGTGCCATAGTCGAGCATGCACCGTACTGCCCGAGATAGGGCACATTCGCGTGCATGGACGCTAAAAACGAGCCGATGCACTGGTTGAGCAGGTCGCCTGCAAGGATCAGGTCGAGCGAACGCTCGGGCAGGGTGGCCTTGCGCAGCGCAAGCCGGATGGCAGTCTTTTGCAGCTCGCTCTCCGCCAGCTCCCACGAGCGCTGGCCCATGCGGTCATTCTTCGCCACATAGTCAAACCGCTCACCGAGCGGGCCTTCGCCCTCTTTTTTGCCGACTGCCGCCGCGTGTCCGAGCAGATACGGCCGGTTTTCGAGCGCAAGCGTGCGCTTGCCGATGCGCTTTATCATACCGAACCGCCTCCCGTCAAAAACAGAATGAGACCGTAAATGACGCTTGCCGAAATGCCGTATACCAGCACCGGTCCCGCGATAACAAACAGCTTTGCGCCCAGACCGAGGATAAGCCCCTCGCTTTTGAACTCCATCGCCGGAGAAACAATGGCGTTTGCAAAGCCGGTGATCGGCACAATCGTGCCTGCTCCCGCATATTTTGCAAGCTTTTCATACAAATGCAGACAGGTGAGCAGGGCACCGAGAAACACCATCGTGATGGCGGTCGCGGCGGCTGTGTCCTCGGTATCCAGTCCGCGGGAGAGCCACAGCTGCCGCACCCCCTCGCCGACCGTGCAGATCGCACCGCCAATCAGAAACGCCAGCAGGCAGTCGCGCCACAGCGGCGAATTCGGACTTTTGCGTTCGAGCAGCTGTTGATAGGTTTGTTTATCCAGTTTCATGCAAGGTTCCCCTTTCTGTACGCGTAGTTTGCCCAGCCATTCCGGGATTATCCATCTGACCCTGTAAAATAAATGCGAACTGACCATTTTCGACAGACCATATTCGCGGTATGATAAATAAAACATATCAGATCAGGGGGATTTATGATGGAATCCAAGAAAAAAGCGTTTTCGCTGTACGACATCGTGATGATCGGTCTGATGGCGGCAGTGGTATTCGTTGTTACCATGTTCCTGTCCATTCGCATTCCGACGCCGACAGGCACCACCATGATCAAGCTCGCAAACGCGTTCGTGTTGCTGTGCGGTCTGCTGCTCGGACCGGTTCGCGGCGGTCTTGCAGCCGGTATCGGCTCGATGATCTTCGACCTGATGACGCCGGAGTACGCACCGGAGGCGTGGATCACCTTCCTGCGTTTCTTCCTGATGGCATGGCTGTGCGGCGTGATCGCTTACGCCGGTGCCGCTGCCGCAAAGAAGTTTGCGCGCAACCTCGTGGCGTGCCTTGCAGGTGCGGTGTTCTCGTCGCTGCTGTACATGCTCAAGGGTATTATTGAGCTGATGATCGGCGGCAGTGCGCTGGTTCCGGCTTTTGTGGCCAATATTCCGAAGCTGATGACCTCGCCTCCGAATATCGTTATCGCGGTAGTTGTCGCAATGGCGCTTCTGCCGGCACTGCAGAAGGCGATGCATTCGACCTCGTTCGGCCGCCATATGGCAGAAAAGTAAACAAATCCGTTGAGAAACGCGCCTGTCGAGTATCGGCAGGGGCGTTTCTCATGCTTTGCAGAAAGTCGGATTTCGTGGTATACTGTAGTCATCTAAAGAAAAGCACAGCGAGGAGGAAAACAGTATGGCGGATTTTGTATCGCATCATCTATTTGGCAGGCAGGCGCTGACGGTGTTTCCCGCACCGGCGCAGCGGGCAGCGGCGTGCCGTCCGGCATGCTTTTTCTGGGGCTGTCAAGGACCGGACCCGCTGTTTTACCGGAAAATCCTGCTCGGCAGTCCGCTGCACAAGCTGGGCAACCGCATGCACTCGGAGAAAACGGACGAGCTGTTTGCGGCGCTCTCGCGTGCGGTGCGCGACCTGAGCGGCGACGCGCAGGAGATCGCAGCGGCCTATTTCTACGGCTTCGTGTGCCATTATGCGCTCGACAGTGAGATTCATCCCTACGTTTACTGCCGGCAGGTGCAGTTCTGCACCGAAAATCCGAAGCTGTCCGCGTCGGCGGTGCACAGCCGTATTGAAAGTGACATTGACTATCTGCTCTACGAACGCGCATGCCACCGTCCCATCACCGAGTTCGATCCGGAGGAACGCTATCAGATGTCACCGGTCGAGCAGGCGGTGCTGTCGGTTGTGCTGCACGCGGTGCTCAAAACCGTGTACGGAGCCGATGTTTCCACGCATGAGCTGCGCCGTTCGTTCACGGAAATGACTTCATGGGAGAGTTTTCTCTATTCGGAGAGCCGCGCCGTCTATCGCGGAGCGAAAAAGGCGGAAGCCCTGCTCGGCCGGGGCGCCCTGCTCACCGGTCACATGAAGCTCGAGCGTCCGATGTGGGATGCGCTCAATCTGGCTCATCAGCCGTGGCATAACCTGTGGAAACCGGACGAAATCCGCACGGATTCCGTGCCGGAGCTGTTCGGCCTGGCGCGTATTCGTGCCGCCGCTCTTGCCGGACAGTACGCCGCGCAGTTTGACGCAGGCTGGCTGATGCACTATCACTTTGATGAGCCGTTCGACAGCGGCAACCCGAAAAAATGATAATGAAAAATGAAATGTGAGTGCATTTTTCATTTGTCATTGCGATGGCAACGGAAAAAGACGGTAAAAGACAAAAGGCGCCTGAAAAGGCGCCTTTTGTGAGGCTGTCGAAAAACTATCGTTTTCCGAGCAGCCTCTCGCTCGAAACCACGCTTTCGAGCGAATACTGAAGAAAAACCGCGCCCTACGGGCACATTT
>OLNR01000472.1_pt1 | contig 33907 bp, 36 predicted proteins | sample 1672231 | NCBI WGS metagenome assembly OLNR01 (sample SAMEA3136662, study PRJEB25190) | human gut metagenome
GCATGCCGTTATTCGAGGCGATGGGAACCAACATCAACTACCAGGGAGGATCCGGCTGCGGCCAGCACGCCAAGCTTGCGAACCAGATCATGATCGCCGGCACCTTATCCGGAGTCTGCGAGGCACTCACCTACGCGAAGGCCAAAGGCCTTGACCTTCAGACAGTCCTCGATTCCGTATCGACCGGAGCGGCAGGAAGCAAACAGTTAGATACCTTCGGACCGAAGATCCTGGCAGGAGATTACGCACCGGGATTCTTCCTGAAGCACTTCGTCAAAGACATGAAGATCGCCCTTACCGAAGCGAACATGAGCAATCTCAATCTGGACGTATTAAGCCAGGTGCTTGCCAACTACGAACTCCTTCAGGCAGAAGGCTGCGGAGATCTCGGCACCCAGGCACTGATCAAGTACTACGAAGAAGAGATGGATGTATAAAACATGTCGAAAAAAAGACAAAAATGGGTAAAATTGTACAAATTGTTGATACATAGTTGAAGCCTGCTTAAAGATATGATAAAATCATACATGTTTATGAATGGATGAGGGATGTGGGCAAAAAATGATATATAATAATCCCAGTTATTTGTGTTTTAAAGACAGAAAGCCAAATATAGAGATATTACATAACACTTATAAAATGTATAAATATACGAGGAACTCGAGAGATACCCTTCCTTCCATTGGTATGAAATGATAAGAATACCGGGGGGGGGTATTTTGGTGCGCAAAAAATTGCGCAGAGAAGAAAAAGATATAATAAATTTATTCCAACTTATAAGAAACCGATGAAAAAGCAGAGAATAAAGGAGTAACCACTAGATGAAAGAATGTTACATAGATATGCATTGCCACATTCTGCCGGGAGTCGATGACGGGGCGAAAGACCTTGCCGAGACGAAGAAGATGCTTGAGATCGCATACGCAGAAGGAATCCGGTGTATCATAGCAACCCCTCACCACCATCCGCACCGCGGAAAGGCGCCGGCAGAGAAGCTCCGTGAAAGGGCAAAGCTTGTGCGCGAAGCAGCACACGAGATCGATGAACGCTTCCGGGTATACCTTGGAACGGAAGTCTATTTCGGGCAGGATGTTGCAGACAAATTAAAAGAAGGAAAGATCCTTTCGATGAACCGCAGAGAGTATGTACTGGTAGAATTCCCGCCCTCACAGACATACAGCTACATCAGACAGGGGATCCAGCAGCTGCAGTTCGCAGGATACGAAGTCATACTGGCGCATGTCGAACGCTATCACTGCATCGCCGAAGATGTAGAACTTGCGGAAGAACTGTACGATATGGGTGTGAACCTGCAGGTAAATGCAGACAGCATCACCGGGGGATCCGGCCGTAAGATCAGGAAGTTCATCGAAGAACTGATGAACCGCGACATGGTGTTCTGCGTCGGAACCGATGCACACGATACAAAACACAGACCGCCGAAGATGAAGAAGGCGGCCGCTTACGTAGAGAAACGATACGGAGAAGATTATACAAGGAGGATATTCTACAGCAACGCCAAGAGCATGCTGAAGAAGAGAGATTAAGATGAGCCGAGAAAATTATGGAATGATGAATCAGGAGATTCAGGATGACGAAGTTACCATTGATCTGATGGAATTATTCAGTGCCTTATGGGCAAAGAAGACGATAATTATTCTGTCTGCGGTATTCATGGCACTGGTAGCGTTCGTCGGAACGAAGATGTTCGTGACACCGAAGTACACGTCAGTAACGAAGCTCTTCGTTATGACGAAGAATGACGACACCTCAGCAAGCGCAACCTACACAGACTTACAGACAGGAAGCATGCTGACAAAGGACTACATGGAACTGGTAAAGAGCCGCCCGGTACTGGAGAAGACCATCTCCAAGCTGAAGCTTGATGTAGAGCCGGAAGAACTGGCAGAGATGATCACCACAGAGACACCGACCGACACACGTATCATGAGCATCAGCGTGACGGACGATGATCCGAAAGAAGCAAAACAGATCGCAGACACACTCAGAAAAGCAGTCAGCGTACAGATCACAGAGATCATGAATGCGGATTCTGTCAATACCGTAGAAGAAGGAAACCTTCCGACCAGCCCGTCCTCCCCGAATGTCAAGAAGAACATGATGCTCGGTGCACTGCTCGGACTTGTCATCTCTATGGGATTCATTGTACTAATCTCCATCTTAGATGATACGGTCAAGACTCCGGATGATGTAGAAAAGTACCTCGGACTGAATGTACTGACTTCCATCCCGATCCAGGAAGGAAGCAGCGCACCGAAGAGAGCAAAGCAGCAGAGAGAATCAAGAAATGCTGTAAAAAGCAGAAGATAGGAGAAGGACATGGCAGAGATAGTATTAAAGAATCTAACGAAAGATTACCGGAGCAACGAAGCATACAAGACACTTCGTACCAACATCGAATTCTCCGGATCAGATAAGAAAGTGATCGTATTCACAAGCTGTACACCGAACGAAGGAAAGAGTACCGTGACGATGGGACTTGCAGCATCCCTCGCAGAAGGCGGCAAGAGAGTCCTGTTCGTAGATGCAGACCTTCGGAAATCCGTTCTGGTGGGACGGCACAGAGTCACAGGAGAAGTGAAAGGACTGACACACTTCCTCTCCGGACAGGCAGACGTAAAAGAAGTGATCTTAAGAACACAGGAACCAAATCTCTTCGTGACGTTCGCAGGACCGGTCCCGCCGAACCCGGCAGAACTGCTCGGCGGCAGAAGGTTCGAAGCCTTCCTCGACGGTGCAAGACAGGCGTATGATTATGTGATCATCGATGCGCCGCCGCTCGGAAGTGTCATCGATGCAGCGATCATAGCAAAATTCTCGGATGCATCCGTGATGGTCATCTCAGCGAAGACGATCAGCTACAAGTTCGCCAGAGTGGTAAAAGAACAGCTGGAGAAGGCAGACTGCCCAATCCTCGGCGTGGTATTGAATAAAGTAGATATGAAACAGAACAAGTATTATGGTAAATACTACGGTAATTACTATGGCAATTACGGAGAAAACGGAAAGAAATAGAGGGTGAGCGTATGAACCAGCGCGTGGTTACCGGCCTGTTGACGGCCGGATGTATAGCACTGGCAGGTGCAGGATATATGACCTATAAGAATCAGGACCGCACTGCACCGGAGATAAAAGTAGACCAGAGTGAGAAGATTGCCTATACAGAAGGAGAAGACTACGGAAAACTTCTGGAAGGCGTGACGGCACAGGACAATAAAGACGGAGACCTGACCAGTGAGGTATTTGTAGAAAAGGTCGTGGCGGTCAGTAAGAAGAAGGCGGTTGTTTATTACGGTGTCACAGACAAGGCGAAAAATGTAGGAACAGTAAGCCGGGAAGTGACCTATCAGGCAGCAGAAGACAGTGATGCGGCAGAAGACACCGCACAGGATACGGCTTCGGAAGATACAACGCAGAAGACGGATGAAAAGTCGGAAAAGAAGACGAAGAAGAAATCCAAAAAAGCAAAGACAAAGAAGACCGCTGAAGAAAAGAAGGCAGAAGAGACCGCACAGGATGCAGCGGAAGCAGACCAGCAGAGCGCAGATCAGCAGAGTGGAACCCTGCAGCCAAACGGTACACGTCCGGCAATGAAGCTTGCCGGAGAAGCGAAGACGATAGCCAGAGGAACATCATTCAATGCACTGAATGAAGTGACAGACGCAGTGGATGACAAAGACGACAGAGACACCTTGTTCCGCGGGCTTCACATCGACGGTAATTACAATGTGAACCAGGCAGGAACCTATACATTACAGTATTACGTACAGGACAGTGACGGTAACACCTCAGATCCGATCACATTTACACTGACTGTACAGTAACAGACGAAGGATGAATGATATGAGACAGAGACTTCTGGAAATGGAAAGAAAAAACCTGATAGGAAAACTGATCACACTGATCCAGCTTCTGGTATCGGTGATCTGCATCGTGACTGTGTCAGGCAGCGGGATGCTGCCGAAGAAGTACCTGATCTTCCTGATCGGGGCACTGGCAGTACTCTTCGGTGCGACACATATCCTGCAGTATCCGAAGAATAAGGTGCTGCGCTATACGGGTATGATCATCAGTCTCCTGATGACCATCATACTGGCAGCGATCAGTATGGGAATGATGAAGACCGATGATGTACTTAAGAAAGTCGGCGGAGCTACCTACAAGACGGATAACATGGTCGTGGTCGTGAAGAAAGGTGATTCTGCGAAGAACATCGAAGATGCCGAGGATTACCGGTTCGGTTATCAGACTGCAGTGGATCAGAAGAATACCGATAAGATGTTCAAGGAAATTGAATCTGAAGTTGGAAAAGATGTAAAATCGGAAGAATATAGTTCTTTGACGGATGAGGCACAAGCATTGCTGGATGGAAAAGTAGATGCGGCAGTGTTCAATGAAGGCTATATGAGTATGATTGATGAGTCGATTGATGGATTCTCGGAAAAAGTAAAAATCCTGTATCAGTATGGTGTTAAAACACAGGTGAAAAAAGAAAAAAAAGCGGATGTAACAGAACCGTTCAATATCTATATCAGTGGTATTGACGTGGACGGACCGATTACAACGAACAGTCGTAGTGATGTGAACCTGATTATGACGGTGAACCCACAGACGAAAAAAATATTACTGACAACAACACCGAGAGATTATTATGTGACGATACCGGAAGTGTCCGGAGAGAAGAGAGACAAGCTTACACATGCAGGTATCTATGGAGTGGACAGATCCATGGCAACCTTGGAGAACCTGTACGGAATAGATATCAGCTACTATGCACGAATTAACTTTACATCACTCGTGAAGATCGTAGATGCACTTGGCGGAGTGGATGTAGATTCGGATTATGAATTCACCACGCTGCACGGTAATTACAAGATTAACAAAGGAATGAATCACCTGAACGGAGAACAGGCTCTTGGATTCGCCAGAGAGCGTTACAGCTTTGAAGACGGCGATAACCAGAGAGGCCGGGATCAGGAGAAGGTTCTGACAGCGATCATTCATAAAGCAACGACACCGGCAATCCTGAAGAATGCGAATGAATTGATAGCCGGAGTCAGCGATTCGGTACAGACGAACATGACGAGTGAAGAAATGTCGAAGTTCATTCAGATGCAGCTCGATGATCCGAGTAGCTGGAATGTAGAATCCCAGGCAGTAAGCGGCAAAGGAGACAGCCAGAGCTGTTATTCTTCCGGAAGCCAGCTATTGTATGTGATGTGGCCAGATGAAACAGCTGTGCAGAACGCAGCAGATCAGATCAAAAAGTTACAAGAGGAAAAATAAAGGAAAAGAGCAATGTACAGAGAAGTTATTAAGGGATGGTTCAAGCATCTGGATTTCATGATACTGGATGCGGTGATATTGGAATTCAGTTTATTAATTACATATTTTTCAAGACACGGATTTGGCACCAGCATTACAAGAGAATATAAGAATGTCATGCTTATGGTGATCCTGCTTCATATTGCTGCAACGTTCTTCATGAACAGTTATGAGGACGTGATCCGAAGAGGCTATCTGGTGGAATTGAAGAAATCTCTGGTACATTGTGCCTTTGTGACGATCGGCCTGATCGTGTGGATGTTCGCAATACAGGGTTCAGATACCTATTCAAGACTGGTTATCTTCGGATCCTATCCGATCAGTACGGGAGTGATGTGGTTCGGAAGACTCGGATGGAAACGAGTGATCCGAAAAAGGATCCATGACCGCAAAGAATGGCGTAAACTTCTGGTGGTCACAACCAGGGAAAAAGCGGAAGAGACGTTGGATAGTCTGATGCAGCCATACCGGGATTATATGTTCGCCGGAGTGGTAATCTATGATGAAAGCACTTATCCGGAAAAAACAATCTGCAATGTTCCCGTTGTTGCGAATAAAAAGTCGATGTTGGATTATATTCAAAATCATATCGTGGATGAGATATTCCTTGATCTGAATGAAAAAGGAAAGCTGACGGAGAGACTGGTGGATATCTTCATTAATATGGGCCTGACGGTACATATGAATCTGATGCCGTATGATTCCAATATGGAAGAAAGAAGAGTACATTCCTTTGGAAACTATATGGTTATGACAACTAGTATGAAATTCGCCTCCCCATGGCAGGTACTGGCAAAGAGAATGCTGGATATATGTGGGGCACTTGTGGGGCTGGTACTTACGGGAATAGCAATTGTTATCTTTGGACCGATTATTAAGAAACAGTCTCCGGGACCGATCCTGTTCTCACAGAAGAGAGTTGGAAGAAACGGACGTATCTTCAATATCTATAAGATCCGTACGATGTATCCGGATGCGGAAGAACGTAAGAAGGAGCTGATGGAGAAGAATAAGATGAGCGGATTGATGTTTAAGATGGACAATGATCCGAGAATCTTTCCGATAGGGCATTTCCTTCGTAAGACGAGTATTGATGAACTGCCGCAGTTCTGGAATGTATTGATTGGAGATATGAGCCTGGTTGGTACCAGACCACCGACAGTGGATGAGTATGAGCAGTATGAACTTGGACACAGAAAGAGACTTGCAATGAAGCCGGGGCTTACCGGTATGTGGCAGGTGAGTGGCCGGAGTGACATTACGGACTTTGATGAAGTGGTGGCATTGGATGCGAAGTATATTGAGCAGTGGAATATTACGTTGGATATTAAGATATTGTGGAAGACAGTACTAGTGGTATTAACGGGTAGTGGAGCTGTGTGATAATATAACGAAATATTTGCAATTAAAAGAAAAACTCAGACGAGTTGAGGATGGGATAGAGGAATGGATTCAAAAAAAGAAGTACAACATGTTTATCTGGTAGGTGCGAAGAGTCTTGGAGCTTATGGTGGATATGAGACTTTCGTATATAAGCTTACAGAGTATCATCAAAATAAAGAGAATATTAAATATCATGTTGCCTGTAAAGCCAATGGTGATGGGTGCATGGATGAAAGTAAATTTGAGGGTGTGACGAAAATCAATGATCATGAGTTTGAACTTCACAATGCTCATTGTTTTAAAATTGATGTTCCTCAGATAGGTCCTGCACAGGCAATTTATTATGATGTAGCTGCACTGAAAGCATGCTGTCAACATATCAAGAAGAATCACATTCCACATCCAATTGTATATATAATGGCGTGTCGTATCGGACCTTTTGCAGCGCATTTTTATAAAGAAATTCATAAACTTGGTGGGAAGGTATATTTGAATCCAGACGGACATGAATGGATGAGAGCTAAGTGGTCTGCGCCAATTCGAAAGTATTGGAAGATTTCTGAACAGATGATGGTAAAATACTGCGATCTTGTAATCTGTGATTCAGTGAATATCGAAAAATATATTCACAAATGTTATGACGGCAAAGGAATCAAAAGGAGAGATCCTAAAACAACATTTATTGCCTATGGAGCAGACTTGACTCTTAGTAAGCTGGCTGATGACGACGAAAAATTAGTAACCTGGTACAAGGAAAAAGGATTGACAAAGAAAGAGTATTATCTTGTGGTTGGGCGTTTTGTTCCTGAAAACTCTTTTGAAGTTATGATTCGTGAATTTATGAAGAGTAATAGCCAAAAAGACTTTGCTTTAATTACAAATGTTAATGATAAGTTCTTGAATGAGTTAGAAGAAAAGCTCCACTTTAAGAGTGATAAGAGAATTAAGTTTGTTGGTACTGTTTATGAACAGGAATTGTTAAAGAAGATTCGTGAAAATGCTTATGCATACTTCCACGGTCATACAGTTGGTGGTACGAATCCGTCATTAATCGAAGCTCTTGGAAGCACCGATTTGAATTTACTTGTTGATGTTGGATTTAATAAAGAGGTAGCAGAGGATTGTGCTTTATATTGGAGTCGTAAATCAGGAAGTTTAGCAAAACTGATCGATAAGACAGATCAGATGAGTGATGATGAGATTGCGAAGATGGGAAAGAAGGCGAAGAAACGCGTAGCAGAAGAGTACACATGGAATAAAATTTGCGGACAGTATGCAACGGTGATTACGAGGAGAACTGACTATGAAAGTATTAGCAATACATAATTTCCATAGAAAGGGGTCAGCAAGCGGTGATGATCAAGTATTTAAGAGCGAGACTTCATTGCTGGAGGCACATGGAAATCAAGTTACTAGATATACGGTTTCAAATGATGAATTTGATAATGCCGGATTAATAGGGAAAATTTCAGCAACATTCGGTATGTTGTGGAACTTTAAAAATTATAGATCAGTGAGGCGGATAATTGTCGATGAAAAACCTGATATTGTACATATCCATACCTTTTTTCCGCTGTTATCACCATCTGTTCTTTATGCAGCTAAACGTAGTGGTGCAAAGGTGGTAGTAACATTACATGATACCCGTTTTGTTTGTCCATGCGCTACTTCTTTACGTGGAACAGAATTGTGTAATGAATGTGGCGATGGAAAATATTTTCGCATGTGTAAGTATGGGTGCTTTAAAAATTCAAAGTTACAGAGTTTTATTGTGGCTGGTATTTTTAAATATCATCGCATGAGAAAAAGCTTTTATAAGCAAATTGACCATTATATTTGTCTGAATGAGAATCAGATTCGACTTCTGACGAATATAGGATTTGAAAAGAAAAAAATTACAAAGAAATATAATTTTGTGCCTGATGCAGAAGCAAATCTCAAGGCAGTGAAAGTTGAAGGATTACCTGAACGATATGTTGTTTTTTATGGTCGTATTGGTGAAGAAAAAGGTATAAGAATTCTGATGAAAATATGGAATCAGATGCCCGATATTCCGTTGGTAGTTATGGGGGCAGGGCCACTTGAAGAAGAATTTAAACAATGGGCAGATCAGCATAGCAATGTTCATTTTTTGGGTTATACTCAGCACGACAAGTGTCTTTCTATCGTAAAAGGCGGAGAATTTGTAGTCTTTCCATCTATTTGGTACGAAGGTTGCTCTATGGTTGAAATTGAAACGGAAAGTTTAGGAAAAGGACTTATAGCTACAGATCTTGGATTTTCAGAAGAAGCAATAGAAAATGGTAAGAATGGATACAAAGTGAAACTAGGAAGTGTTCAAGGCTTTGTTAATAGAATCAAAATTTTGTGGAAGAATCAAAAAGAATGCGAACGACTTGGAGAAAATGCACGGAAGGATTATGAAAAAAAATATATGCCAGAAGATAATTACAATCAACTTATAAGCATTTATGAAAGTGTAGGAAATAATTCATGAAAAATAGTTTTATGATATCAGTTATTACTCCGTTTTATAACGGTAATAAATATATAAAACATTTATTCAATGTATTGGAAAATAATTATAAAACATTAAAGTCTAAATATCCTAATGCAGGGTTAGAGTTAATTATAGTAAATGATAGCCCAGATGTATTTATTGATTTGTCTGATATAAAAGTGAGTTTTGCATATAGAATTGTTAAGCATAAAATGAACTTTGGAATTCAACAGGCGAGAATAACTGGACTTGATAATTGTAGTGGAGATTATGTATTGTTTTTGGATCAGGATGATGAACTTATGGGAGATGCAATTGCTAGTCAGGCTGAAGTGATTATTAAAAATGATGCAGATATGGTAATATGTAACGCGTATATGGAAAGAGCGGACGGAAGTTCTTATTTATCATATAAGTCAAGAACTGATTACAATCGGATAAATGATTTGGGCTTTTATTTAAAATCCCATAATGTTATAAAATCACCCGGGCAGTGTTTGATAAAAACAAACTGTATTCCAATTGAGTGGAAAAAATATATCATGAAGAAAAATGGATCTGATGATTTGTTCTTGTGGATTTTAATGCTTGAAAAATCATATAGATTCAGAATTAATAAGAAACCTCTTTATATACATAAATATACAGGAGAAAATTTGTCAGAATCAGAAGAAAAAATGAATAGTTCAAGTTTGGAAATTGTTGATTTCTTAAAGAAAATAGAATATGTTCCAAAAAGGCATGTTATATTATTAAAAAGATCACGTGAATTTTCTAGTCGTTTAAGAAATGACAGTATTTTAAGAAAATTTAAACCTATAATAACCAATATGGACTTATTTTTATACTTGGTTTTTAACAAAATAAAAAGAGCAATATATTAGAACAAAGAGTGGAGTGTTTGGAATGGATAATGTCATATTGCGCAAGGTGCAACTGGTACAATTAGAAATTGCGAAAGAAATCGATAGAGTATGTGTACAGAATGATATCAAATATTTCCTTATCGGAGGTTCATTACTTGGTGCAATTAGGCATAATGGATTCATTCCGTGGGATGATGATTTAGATATTGGAATGCTACGTGACGATTATGAAAAATTTTTAAAAATAGCACCTAATGTGCTAAAAAAAGATTATAAGTTGATTGACTGGAAAGGGGATTCTGGTTATCCACATCCAATGGGAAAAATCATAAAAAAAGGAACAGTGTATAAGGAAACTAAAAGGAAAGATTTAGGGGAGCAAGGAATTTGGGTTGATATTTTTCCATACGATAATGCTGAAAATGACATTAAAAAATTTAGAAGAAGAACAGTTAAATTAAAAATTTTAAGAAGTTTAATTAGAGCAAAGTGTGATTATCGGACGTGGTATTCAGATAAAGGAATTGTATTATCGAAATATATTAAGAATATACCATTTCGCATGTTAGCAACTTTTTGTACAAAGGATGATTTGATTAAGAAATATGAAGGTTTAAGCAAAATACAACACACAAATACTGGTGGAAAAATATTTGAAAATGGTACGGAAAATTATATGGATTGGTGCTTTTCAAAAGAAGTTTTTGCTAAACTTATATTAAAGGATTTTGAGGATTATAGATTTTACATTCCGCAACAGTATCATGAGTATTTAAGTACGGCTTATGGAGATTATATGGAATTACCACCTATAGAAGAAAGAGAAAATAGGCATTTGATTGTTGAAGTTGATTTTGGCGATGACAAGTAAAAAATGGGAGATATGAGGATGATTGGGAATGAATGAAATATACTATAAAAATAGCAAAGAAATTCAAATTTTATTATTTCTTTTAATTTTTGTATCGCCGATATTGGTACTGCAAGTATTTAGAAAAACACTTTTTTTGTGGATTCAAATTCTTTTTTGTACGATATGTTGCTTTAGATATAAAAAAGTGAACATAATAAAAACGCCGTTAATTCTTTTATTATTTATAGAACCATTAATTGCAGGGGGATTTGCGTTATCATCTACAATGACTATTGAGTATAAAAAAACGGCAATTGATCTTGCGATTATGGCAATTCCGCTGTATATATCAGCTTGTTTTATTAGCTATATGATTAAGAAAGAAAAGAGTACAATTGAAATTGTAATTGGAGCAATCAAAAGTGTAATTATTGTCGAAATAATATGGTTTATGATACAGTTATTATTATATAGGACTACAGGAACAGATATCAACAAAATGATTTTTGTAGATACATTGCATATGGTAGATAATGCTTCTTTTGTAAGAAGTTGGATTTGGTATCCTTCGGGATTAAGCTGGCATTCTGCAGCACTAGCACCTCTTTTTGTAATCGGCATTTTGGTTTTTGACAATACTATAATTAGAAGTTTTATTTTGTTAGAGTCATTTTTATGTGGAAATAGTACCACTTTGTTGGGAGTGACTTGTTGTTTTATATTACTTTTCTTGAATGCTTTATATACTAAAAAAATTAAAATTAAGAAACAGCAATTTTTGGTGTTTTTATTAATAATTTTACTGTTTTGTATGGCAATAATGACCACAGATTTAGGCGATAAAATGTCTATGATTTTAAATAATTTATGGACAAGGTTATTTAGCACAGAAAAAGATGCAAGTACAGCAGCACATTTAGGATATTATTCGGATTATTTCAAAATTTTGAAACAAAGTACTTTATCTCAGGTTATATTTGGCTATGGAACAGGATGTTCGGGGTATACGATAACTTCATTGTACGGAAGATATGCAAATGGAGGAACATGGGCAATTGAAAGCGACTATGTAAATATTCTTGTTTCCCGTGGTATATTTGGATTTGTTTCATACTATTGGTTCTTATTATGGATATTGGTTAAAGGAATAAAAATAGACCGTAGATATGGAATTTTTATAGTGACAATATTACTTCAAGGATTTGGATATAATATACAGTTTGATTATCTTTTGTTAATTGAATTGTTTATGTATATTTTAATTAGTAAACATATTAATTTTTTTGATTACGTTGATAAATTAAATGATAGAAAAATTAAGAAAAGAGGACGAAATGACAAGAGTTTCAATAATAGTTGTTACATATAATGCAAAATGGGAAAAATTGAAATTGACTATTAATTCGATATTACTTCAGTCAGGAATAGATTATGAAATTATTTTTGCAGATGATGGATCGGCATATAAATTGAATGAAAAAATTCAAGAATATATACAAAACAATTGCATCTATCGGTTCGCTGATTCAGCCAAAAATGTTGGAACAGTAATGAATATATTAAATGGAGTGGAGAAAGCAGAAGGTGAATATATAAAAGTTATTTCTCCGGGAGATTGTTTTTATGACCAACAATCTTTAAAAGAGTGGGTTGCGCATATTGAAAAAAATAAAGTAGATTTAAGCTTTTGTGATGCAATATATTACAGGAATATAAAAAATACAACGGAAATTGTAAAAACAAAAGCTTCACCTAAAAATGTGTATTTGTATTATAAAGATAACTATCATAAGCTGTTTATTGATTATCTGTTAGCCAATGACTCTATACTTGGAGCATCTGTTTTAATAAAAAAAAGTGTAATTTTACAATATTTACAAGAAATGGCAGGAAAAGTTATCTATGCAGAAGATTACATGATACGGATAATGATTTATGATAATAAACTAATAAATCATTTTAATAAAACTTGTTTATGGTATGAATATGGAGATGGAATTTCGACTTCTAATGACAATAAGTGGGCGGAATTATTGCATAAGGATTTTGAGGAAACAAATAAAATAATCAAGAAAAGGAATTTGACAACAGATAAAATTCATAAAAAGTATAAAAGATTAGTCATAGATAAAGAAAAAAGATCTCCTATATATAAAATAAAAAAAGCTTTATTTTTCCCAACAGTAATTTGGTATAGATTGCGAATGAAATGGTTTTATTGTGTTTCGCCAAGTGGAAATATTGATAAATTAAGTGTAATTAGCGAATTTAAACCTAGGTGTAAATAATATAGAAAATGATAGAAAGGAAAACAGTTAGCAATATGAAGATACCGTTTGTGAGTTTTAAACCATTAGAAAAAGAATTGGATAAAAATATTAGGGATGCGTTTGAGCGTGTCTATTCTCGTTCTTGGTATATTGAGGGAGTTGAAGATGAGAAATTTGAAAAGGAGTTTGCACAATATTGTGATAGAAAGTATTGTGTAGGAGTTGGAAATGGATTAGATGCATTGTTTCTTTCCTTGAAAGCGTTGGGAATTAAAGAAGGGGATGAAGTAATTGTTCCTTCTAATACATATATTGCAACGGCCCTCGCAGTTACATATGTTGGGGCAATGCCAGTTTTTGTTGAGCCGGATATTAAAACATTTAATATTGATCCAACTAAGATTGAGCTAGCGATTACGGATAAAACAAAAGCTATCATAGCTGTACATTTGTACGGACAAGCGTGTGATATGGATTCAATTATGAAAATTGCCCGAAAATATAATTTATATGTGGTAGAGGATTGCGCACAAGCTCATGGAGCGAAATATAATGATAAAGTAATCGGTTCTTTTGGAAATGTTGCTGGTTTCAGTTTTTATCCTGGTAAGAATTTAGGAGCATTAGGAGATGCTGGTGCTGTAGTAACAAATAATGAAAAATTAGCAAAAACAATTAGAGCATTGGGAAATTATGGATCGGATTATAAATATCATCATATTTATCAAGGAAATAATTCACGACTTGATGAAATACAAGCTGCTTTTTTATCAGAAAAACTTTCTTATCTTGACAAAGTTAATGTTGAAAGGAGAAGGATTGCGCAGAAGTATTTAAAGGGAATAGTAAATCCTGAAATTATCCTTCCATATGTGCCGGATTATGCAGAACCGGTTTGGCATATTTTTGGTGTCAGATGTAAGAAAAGAAATGAGCTTGAAAAATTCTTAAATGATGCTGGTATAGGAACTAATAAACATTATCCAATTCCTATACATTTACAGGAATGTTACAGAAATTTAGGATTGAAAAAAGGAGAGTATCCGATAGCAGAAGAGATTAGTGAAACAGAATTAAGTATTCCAATGTATTATGGCATGACAGAAGAAGAAATACAATATGTGATTGATAGGATGAATGAGTTTAAATGCGATTAAGAATGTTAGAATTAAAAGATGCTCCGTTTATGCTTGAATGGATGCATGATGAAAATGTAGTAGGAAAATTAAGAGGAAATTTTAAAGAAAAAACATTGAGTGATTGTGAAGCGTTTATAAGAAAATCTGCGAAAATAGAAAAAGATATACATTTAGCTATTGTATCAGACGAAGATGAATATATGGGTACTGTTAGTTTAAAAGATATTGATAGAAAAACGCAAAGTGCAGAATTTGCAATTACGGTTAGAAAAGGTGCTATGGGTAGAGGGTATTCATGGTATGCAATGGAAGAAATAATTAAACGAGCCTTTGAAAAATATGAACTTGAAAATGTTTATTGGTGTGTTTCAAGGGAGAACCATAGAGCTGTAAGATTTTATGATAAACATAATTTTCATGAAGCGATTGATATCCCGAAACCTATATTGGAAAGATATAAAAGCATAGGTAATTTGAAATGGTATTCTGTTTTGAAGGGAGACGTTCTTGATGAAAGAACGGAAGTTGCTGGCTGTAAAATTATTCATATTAAGACAGTTCCGACTCTTGGAGCCGGTGAATTATCTTTTTTCGAAGCAACGCATGATTTACCTTTTGAAATTAAACGAATGTATTATATTTCAAAAGTCCCAGAGGGAACAAAAAGAGGATTTCATGCTCACAAAAAATTAAAACAGTTATTGTTTTGTCCATATGGAAGAATTCAACTGATATTAGAAAATAATCATGGCAGAGAAGAAATTGAACTTTCTGATCCTTCTATTGGTGTAGTAATTGAGAAACCAACTTGGAGAGAAATGCTTTGGCTACAAAAGAATTCTGTTCTTTGTGTCGCAGCCTCAGAATTTTATGAGATTGATGATTATATAAGAGAATATGGTGAATTTAAAAAGTATTTAGAAACTAGGAGTTAGCATATGATGGCCAAATTTAAAAAAAAATTTAGACAGATACCACTTACTGTTAAAGTGTCAATGTCTTATGCAATTTGTAGTATTCTTCAAAAATGTTTATCATTTATTACCCTTCCGCTTTTTACTAGATTACTAACTACAGAACAGTATGGTCAATATACAATTTATTCATCTTGGTCTGGAATATTAATGATTTTTTTGACATTAAATCTTGCTTATGGTTCTTTTCAAACGGCTATGGCAAAATATGATGACAGAAGAAATGAATACATATCTTCAATACAGGGGATTTGTTTATTATTATCAGCTATATTTTTAATTGTATATTTACCATTTAGAAAACAGTGGAATATATTATTTGAGTTACCAACCTTTTTTGTATTACTGATGACGTCTGAGATTTTTTTTAGTACGTCGACGTCTCTTTGGATGGGAAAGAATAGATTCGAATTTAAATATAAAAGTGTAATTAGCATTACGTTACTGACATCGGTTTTATCGCCATTAATAGCATATTTATTAGTCTGCGCAACTCAAGAAAAAGGTTATGCGAGAATACTTGGGTATGCGGGAACCAATATTGTTGTTGGTATAATTATTTTTTGCTTAAATATTGTGAAAGGGAAAAAACTATTTAATAAAGAGTTTTGGAAATATGCATTAAGTTTTAATATTCCACTTTTGGCATATTATCTTTCGCAGGTAGTGTTTAATCAAAGTGATAGAATTATGATAAGTCATATAACAGGTAGTAGCGATGCGGCTATGTATGGTGTTGCATATAACCTGGCGATGATAATGACGTTTGTATTAAATGCAATTAATGGTTCATATGTTCCATGGCTATATGGAAAAATAAAACAAGGAAAAGCTGAGGAAAACAAATCTATTTCATTAATTCTTGTTATTTTAATGGGGCTAATTATTTTAGGTGTAATTTGGTATGCACCTGAAATTATTATAATTATGGCTGGAGAAAAATATGCATCTGCAATATATGTTGTGGCTCCTGTTTCAATGAGTTTGTTACTATTATTTTATTGTCAATTATTTATTAATATAGAATTTTATTATGAAGAAAAGAAAATGTTAGTATACGGATCTGTTAGTGCGGCTTTGATCAATATTATACTTAATGCGATTTTGATACCTCGATTTGGATTTGTAGCGGCGGGATATACTACATTGGTAAGTTACATGGTATTCGCAATATCTAATTTATATACAATGCGAAAAGTGCTTAAAAGAAGACAGATAAAAGATAATATGTACAATTATAAAGTATTGTTAGGGATATTTATAGTATTTTTATGTGCTGGATTTTTAGGAGTAGCATTGTATGGTAATTTGATTATAAGAATAATTATAACATTAATTGTTCTTGGAATTTTTATTTTAAAAAGAGATAATTTTTTTAAGACTTTGAGGAAGATAAAAGATAGGTAATAAAGTATGATAAAGAATAACAGAATTTTATATTTAATCAATAAATTTTGGAAAAAATTGTATTATGGTATTCCTAATTATATCAAGTACATTATTTCTCTTTTTATGATTAAAAAAAACTATAATAGAGTAATGGAAAAAATAAATAAAAATAAGCCATTAAATGTTGTGTTTATTGTTCAGTATATTCCAGCGTGGAATAAATTAAAGTTAATATATACTGAGATGCAAAATGATAGTAGATATAATCCAATTATTATTTGTGTACCGCTTGATATTCAAAACAATCTAGGGAAGTGTGAACAAACAAAAAATGATACTTATGAATATTTTGTTAAAAATGGATATAGTGTTATTAACGCCTTAAATAATAATGAATGGTTTGATTTAAAATCAATTGAACCAGATTACGTTTTTCATTCACGACCGTATAATCAATTTATGCCTAAATGTTATACGAGCAAAGAGATTAGAAAATATGCATTGCTATGTAATGTATTATACGGGGCAAGTTTGACAGTAGCGGGACAAAAAGTTACTTTAAATAAAGATTATTTTAATGATGTATATTGCTATTTTTCATTTGATAATAGTGAAAAGTCTTTTTATGAAAAACGTTTTGCATTAGGTTGTAAACTGAATATACAAAAATGTTATCCTTATGGAGCAACAGCTTTAGAACAGATATTAAAAGAAAAAAAAGAATATATAAATAATGATTTTATAAAAACCGTTTTGTGGACACCTAGATGGTCGACTGGTTCATTCATGGGAGGAAGTAATTTTTTTAATTATGTGAATATTTTGATTGATTTAGCAAAAAAAAATCAAAAAGTATTGTTTATTTTTAGACCGCATCCATTGATGTTCGATAATTTTATAAAAACAGGGGAATTAACGGCAAAGGAAGTCAGAGATTTTAAAAGTTACTGCGAAAGAGAAAGTAACATTCTGTTAGATGAGGAAAAAGAATATATTAATATATTTTGGAAAAGTGATATTCTTGTTACAGATGCATCAGGAATTATACCAGAATATCTTATGACTAATAGACCGATTTTGTATTGCTATAGTCAATTAAGTGCAGAATGGACTGATTTTGCAAGTGCAATTATTAATAGTAGCTATCAAGTTCATAATAAAGAAGATTTAATACGATATATAGAAGAACTATTAAGTGATAAAGATGAGAAGGAGCAAGAAAGGCAAAATTGTATCAAAGTATTTTTTGGTAATGTCAAAAATAATAGTAGTGCGATTCTAAATGTGTTAGCTAAAAGTTAGAACTATGTTACCTAAATAATGCGTAGGTGTATTTTATTTAGAATACATGGATATTTGATATTCAAAAAATAAGAAAATAAATTTAATAGAGATATATAATACAAAGGAGAATTAGATATGTTAAATTTTACAGTTGGACCAGTAATGTCATCGGAAGAAGTGAGGGCTATTGGTGCTGAACAGGTGCCATATTTTAGAACAGCTGAATTTTCAGCAATAATGTTAGAAAATGAAAAATATATACTTGAGTATGCAAAAGCACCAAGAGGGGCAAAAGCAGTATTTATGACTTGTTCAAGTACTGGCTCAATGGAAGCGGTTGTAATGAATTGTTTTACCTCAGAAGATAAGGTACTGGTGATTAACGGAGGTAGTTTTGGACAACGATTTGTTGAACTTTGTGAAATTCATGAAATACCACATGTTGTATTAAAACTTGAATATGGTAAGAAACTAACGAAAGATAGACTTTATAAATATGATAATCAAGGTTTTACAGGTTTGTTAGTTAATGTAGATGAAACATCCACAGCAGTACTCTATGATACAATGATGATTGGTGAATTCTGTAAGAAGAATAATATATTCTATGTATGTGACTGTGTCTCATCTTTTTTGGCAGATCCGTTTAATATGACTGACTGTGGCGCAGATGTCATGATTACTGGATCACAGAAAGTGTTGGCATGCCCTCCAGGTATTTCGATTATTGTTTTGGCAACTAAAGGTATTGAAAGAGTGGAAAATTCTAATACAAGGACTATGTATTTTAATTTGAAAGATGCGCTGAAGAATCAAGAAAGAGGGCAAACGCCTTTTACTCCAGCGGTTGGCATCCTTTTACAAATTAACAAAAGACTGAAAGAAATTAAGAGTTATGGAGGAGCTGATGCTGAAGTAGCACGAGTTGCTGCACAAGCAATTGATTTCAGAAATAAAATAAGAGAACTTCCATTTGAGATGGTATCAGAAAGTCCAGCGAATGGAGTCACTTCTATTCATCCAATAACAGCTAGTGCTTATGATATTTTCTTGAAGTTAAAAGATGAATATGGTATCTGGATTTGCCCTAATGGCGGGAATATGAGAGAAACTGTTTTTAGAGTTGGACATATTGGTGCATTGACACATGAAGATAATACGACCTTAGTTAATGCGTTCAATGATTTACATAAACGAGGAATTTTCTAACTAGGAAGCTTCCTGTATACTTTAAATAGATCAAGAGATTGACATAGAAAAATACCTCAAGTACATTTAGATTATTACTGACCGGTGGTAAAATCTAAAGAGTACAAGAGGTATCTAAAATGAATGTTAAAGGAACAAAGAAGAAAAATCAAGTAGCAAAAGCAAATATTATGGAACAGCAGGAGCTTTTGAAAAAAGCGGAGGTGATCAAGTCAAATCTAACAGCATCAACCTGGCATGAGTTAGAAACCAAAGGTAAGTTCGACAAGAACGAAAAACTTTCATTCATCAGTGATGACATGCTTATCTTAGGATGCGATGTAGGCAGCGAAACACACTATCTGAGGGCGATTGATACCAGAGGCAGAGAACTCAGTAAGTCCGCATTTCTGTTCAGCAATGATTCAGAGGGATTTCAAAGTGCAAAGGAATGGGCAGTAAAAATAGCTGCGGAGCATGACAAGAAACAGATAGTGCTTGGCTTAGAGCCGACCGGTCACTACTGGTTCTGCCTTGCCACATGGATGATCTCTAACGGAATCAGCGTTGTTCAGGTAAATCCATACGCTGTGAAGCAGACAAAAGAGGTTGAAGATAACAGCCAGCTAAAGGATGACACAAAGGATCCAAAACTGATTGCTAACCTTGTCAAGGACGGTAACTTTGGTATGCCGTACCTTCCGGAGAAGCTTTATGCGGAGCTTAGCAGGTTATCCATGTTCAGAAACCAGCTGAATGAGGACAGAATCCGGGCAATCAACCAACCGTATGCACGGGGAAATGAAGATTTATTTTCTGGAATACAAGGATGCGCTTGGAAAGGTAGATGGTGCATTCAGTCTGGAGCTACTGAAATCTGCACCATTTCCGGATGATTTAAAAGCACTTGACGAAGACGGAATAAGACAGATCTGGCACGAAGCTAAGCTTAGAGGACGCGGCTATAGCAGGTCAGGAGAAATCTTAGGGTATGCGAGATCAAGTGTTGGTATCAAGAATGGAGCGGATGCAGCCAAAATGGCTGTACAGTGGTTTGTTAAGAAGATTATGGAACTGGATGAAGAGCTTGCTGTTATAGAGAATCTAATCAAACAGAAATGCAAGGAAATACCGTATACAGGCAGCATTTTGGAGATATCCGGGATTAGAGAAAACACACTGTCCGGAATCCTTGCAGAGATGGGCGATATCTCAAGATTTGATGATGTGAAGGAAATACAGAAACTAAGCGGATTAGGGCTTGTAGCATGCAGTTCGGGAAAGCACAAGGGAGAAACCAAGATCAGTCACAGAGGACGCAAACGACTCAGATACTGGTTGTTCCAGGCGGCAAAGTCAGCGGTAGCACATGCTGATGAATTTAAGGAGCTTCACATATACTACACGACCCGAACAAAGAATCCGCTTAAAAAGATGCAGTCGCTGATCGTGATTGCCTGCAAGCTTCTGAGAATCATCTATACGATTATGAAGAAGGGAACTGCGTATGATCCGAAAAAGATGCTTACAGACATTAAACGGCAGGAAAAGCAGGAAGCACTTGCTGCATAAGCACATCAAAATGATTATTCTAGAGCCTTGCCGGGTTCCGGATAATTCCGAGACCGGGCAGGGTTCTGGAAAGAAACCCGATAACGATGGAGTTGCATGGACAACTGCATCAGCACAATGACCAGCAGAAAATGAAGCAGGGGATGCGTCCACGGAATAACCGTATCCTGTGGAATGAGCAGGTCAGTAATATCAAAATACAAACAAGAGCTGTAGCCTGCAGTAATTCACTCCGTAGGGCATGCCCCTGTTCGAAAGCTTAGCAGGCACTCAGTGTATGAACAGGTGGGACGAAGGAGGTTGGTACACGATACCATTAGACACGGAAGGTTCACCATCATAGTTAACAGAGGATTTATAGCCTTTATAAAGCAGACCAGTGGGACGCTTTATAAACTGCACCCTCTTTCAGCTATTCAGTACAAGATACAATGACTGTCATACACTTCTGGCTCTATTTTGTGAGGTAAATATTTAAAGAAAAGCCTGAAAAATCAATGATTTAGGGCTTGACAATATAGGAAGGAGATGTTCTGATAAAATGACAAAAGTAATTACATATGGAACATATGATCTTTTGCACTATGGCCACATTAGATTGTTGGAAAGAGCTAAAGCACTGGGGGATTACCTTATTGTTGGAGTTACAGCGGATGGTTTTGATAAAACACGTGGGAAAATTAATGTACAACAGTCTTTAATGGAACGAGTTGAAGCGGTACGCGCAACAGGTATTGCAGATAAGATTGTTATAGAGGAATATGAAGGACAAAAAATTGATGATATATTAAGATATGATGTCGATGTGTTTACTGTAGGGTCTGATTGGAGAGGAAAGTTTGACTATCTTAATAATTACTGTAAAGTTGTATATTTAGACAGGACTGAAGGAATTTCGAGTTCTGAAATAAGAGCCCAAAATAGAAAACTTCGAATTGGTGCTATTGGAAATAAAGGTTTATGTGACAAATTTGTCAAGGAAATGACTTTTGTTAATGGCGTTGAATATAAAGAAATTGAAGAAGACTTTTCTAATGTTGATGCTGTTTATATTGCGACATTGCCTCAAAATCATTATTGGGATGTAAAAAAAGCATTAAATTTGCACAAGCATGTAATATGTGAATCACCTATAGCAATGGATAAAGAAGAATGTGAAGAGTTACTGGAACTTTCAGAAAAAAACAATTTGATTTTGGTTGATGGAATAAAAACAGCATATTCGACTGCTTATGAGAGAATGTTAGTTTTAGCTAAAAGTGGGCGTATCGGGGAAATAGTATCAATTGATTCTACGTGTACAAGTAATAGAATCACGGAACAAAGTAATCTTGAAACAGAACAGAATAGCATTTGTGCGTGGGGACCAACTGCTATGCTTCCAGTTTTTCAATTATCAGGAGTGAAAGCGAAAAAGATAGATATTGTTACAAAATTAGTTGATGAAGAATTAAATTTTGATGGATTTACTAAAGTATCGTTTGAGTTTGCAAATTCAGTAGCATCAATAAAAATTGCAAAATCAGCAAAATCAGAAGGTGAATTGATAATAACAGGAACTAAAGGATATATTTATGTTCCGGCACCTTGGTGGAAAACGGAATATTTTGAAATTCGATATGAAAATCAAAATGAAAATAAAAAATATTTTTATCAGCTTGATGGTGAGGGAATAAGATATGAAATAGTCGCGTTTGCCAGAGCCGTGGAGAGCGGAAAGAAGAGCTACTATGTTAATAATGATATATCAATTGCCATTGCAACTGTAATTGATAAATTCAGAAGAAGAGAATATAGAAGACTAGGTGAGGAATAATGAATATGGCAAAAGAACTTACGCCTGAACAGTTTAGAAAAATGCAATTAACGGAACTGGATATGTTAGTTGAGTTTGATCGGGTATGTCGGAAAAACAATATTAACTATGTATTGTTTGGTGGCAGTTTATTAGGAGCCGTTCGTCATAAAGGTTACATTCCGTGGGATGACGATGCGGATATAGGAATGTTGAGAGAGGATTATGATTTTTTTAAGAAAGTAGCATCAACGATGGATCAATCTATCTGTTATTTCCAAGATCATGATACGGATCCAGAATATAGATGGGGATATGGGAAATTAAGAAGAACTAACACGGTGTATGTAAGAGTGGGACAAGAGCATTTAAAATGCAAAACAGGAATCTTTGTAGATGTATTTCCAATGGATGATGTTCCACAAAGTGTGGTTGGTCAAATAGTACAAGATAGAAAAGTATATTGTCTTAGAAAAATTCTTTGGTCTGAGGTTGCTAAAAAACAGACAACTGGATTAAAGAAAGCATGGTATACGGTACTATCTAAGATTCCGGTTAATTGGGTTTTTAAAAAATATGATAAGTATGCAAAAAAGAGTAAAAACTCAACACCTAATCATGTTAGATGTTTAGCTTTTCCAGCTACAGGTACATTGTATAGGAAAAATCCAATTTCGGTGAGATATGGTATGCCTAAAAACTGGTTTCTTGAAAGAATCGAATATACTTTTGAAGGAAAGAAATTTTACAGTTCGAAGGATTACGATACTGTTTTGACTTATATTTATGGTGATTATATGAAATTGCCACCAGAAGATAAAAGGGAGCAACATTCACCATTTTCCCAGATTAAGTTTCAAGACGAGGAGATTCATTAATGAATTTAAAAATAGTTGAATACTCATCTGAATTATATCAAGAATTATATACACTTTTGAAGGAGATATATGATTCGAATATAAATCAAACAGATTTAGAAAAATATTATTTGGATTTTAATAAAAAAATATATGTTGCATTATTAGAAAATAAAATTGTTGGTTGTGCATTTCTTGAGATTAAAGAAGATTATATCAGAGCATATCGATATGGATTTATTACATATGTGGCGGTTGATAAACAATATAGAAAAAAAGGTATTGGAAAAACAATGATAGAATATTTAATACAATGTGTAAAGCAAGAGGGATGTACTTCAATTGAATTGACGAGTGCTAATTTTCGTAAAGCAGCACATCATTTATATGAATCTTTGGGATTTTCAAGAAAGGACACTACAGTTTTTATAAAAGAATTAATGGAATAAATGCAGAAGTGATAGAACCCATACACAAGGTGTCAGGCACTATTAAATTTTTATAAAATCTACGTTTTGGGTCAGACCCATTAAAATTTTATAAAGTGGGAAAACAAAAAGAAAAGATCTGTATATGTTAAAGGATAGTCGGTTAAAGCAGTGGAACAAAAGATAGCACAGGGAGAATACAATGAAAACAGCATTACGTATCATGGCAGCCGCTTCGGAACGGGAATCAAGCAGTTGGAGCCGGTAGACGCTTCTGAACACATCATCATGGACTATTCCATTCATGATGCGATTGAGGCTGGTTTCGACCATGTGGTATTTATTATCCGAAAGGATATCGAGAAGAAATTCAAAAAGTGCATCGGTGACCGCATTGCCACTATCTGTAATTCCCGCAATGTAACAGTGTACTATGCCTTCCAGGATATTAACGATATCCCGGGAACTCTGCCGGAAGGTCGTACAAAACCGTGGGGAACCGGTCAGGCCGTGCTTGCAACAAAGAAGATCATCAAGACTCCTTCATTGTCATCAATGCAGATGATTACTATGGCAAGGAAGGTTTTAAGGCTGTTCATGAGTATCTGGTAAATGGCGGCAAGTCTTGTATGGCAGGATTTGTCTTGAAGAACACTCTGTCCGATAACGGCGGTGTGACTCGTGGTATCTGCAAGATGGACGAACAGAACAATTTGACTGAGGTTGTTGAGACCAAGAACATTATAAAGACTGCGGATGGAGCAGAAGCAGATGGCGCAGCTGTTGATGTGAATTCTCTGGTATCTATGAATATGTGGGGATTGACACCGGAATTTTTGGAAACCTTAGAAGCAGGATTTGTTGATTTCTTTAAGAAAGAAGTTCCGGCTGATCCAATGAAAGCGGAATATCTGATTCCAACTTTTATTGGTGAATTATTAGCAGAAAATAAGATGTCAGTCAAAGTATTGCGCAGTAATGATACCTGGTATGGTATGACATACAAGGAAGATGTGGTTACAGTGAAGGAGAGCTTTGAGGAGATGCTGAAAACAGAAGTGTATAAGGAAGATTTATTTTCTGATTTATAGTATGTCAAAGTATAGAGATTAGAACTGGCTGGATAGTCAGTTTTAATTTTAGAGAAATACTTTAATACGGTGATATGTGAAAAATATTAATGTCATGAACATTGAGGTGCTGTCATATTTACTTGTTCTCATCTGATTTATCCCTGATATCATCTAACTCATAATCATGTCTGTCATCTCGCCAGTTTGTAGATGCAATACATAAGCAGCAGACAACAATCAGGCATGCAATGGCAAAGACAATAATTATAAGAAGAATAAAATTATGCATAAGAATACATTCCTTTCGGATTAATATTTTGTGTAAAATTGAAAAGTTTTAATAGTGCTTGGCTTCATTTTATGTTATATTTAATTTAATAGGTCTGTTAATATATAATATGACTCAAGGAAGTATTTAATAACCAAAGAGAAAGATATATTATAATAAAGACGATTTTAATCCAGTGTTGCAAATCATTAAAATAGAGTATACTTGGTGCCAGGCACTGTTGAAGGGAAGTAACAAAAATATGAATAGAATGTGAAGGTGAACAATTACCGCTACTGGTGTTTTTACAAATTTAGAGATAATCAGCTGTTTTTATTAACAAATGAATTTATAATTTTGAAGAATTTAAAGCTGGCTAATAGCCAGTTTTAAATTAAAATCGATACTTTAGTGTGATAAAGTAATATACCCTTGTATGGTAACATTGAAAATCCAACAGATGAGAAAATGTCTGCACCGGTGATACGGGAACAGCTTAGGTGTGGGGTGCATATCTGGTAATAGACATATCTATTTGACTTATTAATGGGGAGCAACTGGTATGAGAATGAAGAAAAAAGGAAAAACATTGATAGTAGTAATAGTTCAATGGCTGAGAAAAAGAAAGACAACAATTAATAGTGTTTTAATTACTGTTTTTACATCATTGCTTCTTAATACAATATCGGACAGTACGGAAACATTTATGAATCATCCAATGCGTGTGTTAAAGACTATTTTTTTGCTGGATAGTTTAAGTGGAATACTTACATGGGGAGCAATTGTTTTACTTTTGATGATAAATATAGCATATTGTGTCATGCATAAGGCTGTTTTAAAGGAATCTTTGAGGGATGAATTTGTTGAGATTATGAAGAATTATACCAGTGATAGCTTAAGTGAAGCTGTTCAATCAGGGTGTTTATCATGGGGAGAAGGAAAGACTGTTTTGATCAGCAATGATATTATCTATGGGTGGAAAGCGTCCAATGTCATGGTTGATAACTATGATGTTAACATGTATGTTTTCGCTTCAGAAAAAGAGGCTGGCGAATATTATGGATCCAAAAGTTATTATCCAGATCAGGAAGGCTTCTTGAACTATAAAAGAAGCGAAGAATTTAAGCATGTCATTCAAAGAGGAAATAACCTTCCACGGGTTATGTTGAAATCATGTGAAACAAACTATGATAAGAATAATCGTAAATTGTTGCTTTCCCTAGGCCGGACAGAGTGGAGTCAGACAAGTTATATCTGGGATTGGTTTGGAAAAAAGAAGGGAACAGAAGTCAATTCAAATCCATTGATGAATGAATATGCGATGGGAATCTCAGCAGGAAAATATAAGGAACATTACTTGCCAAATAGTTTGTGTATGCATTTAATAATTGAAACATTGGATAATAAAATTATTAAATCCAGAATTAGTATGAATAAAAATAATGATAATCCAGGAACCTGGGCGGTTACGTTAGGAGAACAATTAGCTCATACAGATTTTGAAGACGGAAATAATTTTTATCACTGTTTTATGCTGAGATGGTTGAAAAGGGCATTTGAAGAAGAATACAAAATGGATGAAAATCTTTATACGGATATTGTTGATCAAGATTCATTTCGGGTTTTATCTGTTGATTTTGAATCTGATAGATATAATTTTGCATTGTTATGTACAGTGCGTATGAATTATTCGTATGAGGTGTTTAAAAAGAAGATTCAGCCTTTGCTTAGTATTGATGAAGCAATTGAACTAGAAAAAGTTGAAATCAGTGAAATACCATCTGTTTTAAGTACATATAAAGATATTGAGGCAAGAAAAGAATATCATCCTTCAACATATTTACGATTACTAGTATATTATATGCATAAGCTTGGTTTTGGTCGGGCACAGAATAAGATTGTAGAATATATGTTGAAGAATAAAGCTGAAACAAAGAATGACGGTTAGCGGGTGACTAGGAGATTTGAAGTGAAGTACACGTAGGAAGGTTGTGTATATGATATTTGCAGTATCATTGATGCTGACAAATATAGAAGAACTAACAGAAACTAATGTAAAGTAGAAACAGATTAAGGTTTAAAATTGAGAATTGTTTCTAAGAAAGAAATCGGATAAAAATGGAACATAATTTCAAATGGAAGAATAATGGAAGAACAAAGCTGTGCATCGGTCTCGGAACTCGTCCGGAGATCATCCGTCTGGCAGCGGTGATCAGAAGATGTAGAGAGTATTTTGATACCTGTGTGATTTATTATAATCAGAATTGGGATAAGAATTTAAGTACAGTTTTCTGGGAAGATTTTGAACTGAAGAATAATGAGGGAGAATTTGGTCCGGATATTCTTGTACCGGTAGTAGGAGATAATTTAGGTGTAACTTGTGGGAATATTCTTGGTAGAAGTTATGAGCTTTTGAGTGAACTGAGACCGGATGGATATCTTGTACTTGGCGATACCAATTCATGCTTATCTGCAATCTCAGCAAAGCGTCTTCATATTCCGCTGTTCCATATGGAAGCTGGTAACAGATGTAAGGATGAGTGTTTGCCGGAAGAGACGAATAGAAGAATCGTGGATGTTATTTCAGATGTCAATCTTTGCTATTCAGAATTTGCAAGAAAGTATCTGGCTGACACAGGACTTCCGAAAGAGAGAACCTACATGACAGGTTCACCGATGGCAGAGGTCCTTCGTGGCAATCTGGATAAAATCGAGAAGAGTGATGTGCTCGAGAGATTAGGCTTAGAAAAGGATAAGTACATTCTCCTTAGCGCACACAGAGAAGAGAATATTGATACAGAGAAGAATTTCACCAGCCTTTTTACAGCTATCAATGCACTGGCTGAGAAATATGATATGCCGATTCTCTATTCATGTCACCCAAGGAGTAAACACAGATTGGAACAGAGTGGATTTAAGCTGGATCCGAGAGTCAGAGTAAATGAGCCATTGGGCTTCAATGATTATAACTGTCTCCAGATGAATGCGCTGGCAATTGTAAGTGACAGTGGAACCTTACCGGAAGAGAGCAGTTTTTATTTATCAATCGGACATCCGATTGCTGCGGTATGTATCCGTACATCAACGGAGAGACCGGAGGCATTGGAAACTGGTGATTTTATTCTAGCGGGTATCACTACAAAAGAGCTTTTAAACGCTACAGATATGGCAATCGAGATGAAACAAAAAGGTGTGCTTGGAAAACCGTGTCCGGACTATATAGATGAAACGGTATCTATGAAGGTGGTCAGAATCATTCAGGGATATGTTAGCGTAGTGAATAAGATGGTCTGGAGAAAGACTGAGAGCGAACTATAATATCGTAGAAGGATAGGGATTGAGGATGAAGATATTAGTAACTGGAGCAAAGGGAATGGTTGGGACTGCCCTTTGTAATAACCTGAAGAATGTAAGAGATGGTAAGAATAAGACCAGACCGGGTATCGTAATTGATGAGATCTATGAGTACGATATGGATAGTACGGCAGAGCAGCTAGATGAATATTGCGAAAAGGCGGATTTTGTCTTTAATCTTGCCGGAGTCAATCGTCCGGAAAATCCAAAGGATTTTATGAAAGGAAATTTTGGATTTGCTTCCCAGCTTCTTGATACACTGAAAAAGCATAATAATAAAGCCGGAATTATGCTTTCTTCGTCTGTTCAGGCTACACTGGCAGGACGTTTTGGAAATAGTGAATATGGACGAAGCAAAAAGGCCGGAGAAGAATTGTTTTTCTCATATGGAGAAGAGATAGGTGCACCGGTATATGTGTATCGTTTTGTCAACCTGATGGGACATTCCATACCGAAGTATAACAGTGCAATCTCAACATTCTGTTGGGCAGTGGCGAATGACGAAGAATTCACTGTCAATGACAGAAGTACAGAGTTGGAAGTGCTCTATATTGATGATCTGGTTGAAGGGATGTTTGACCTGTTAGAGGGCAAAGAGCAGCACTGTGAGTTTGAGGGTGTAGAGACTGTTCTGAAAGAGGACGGAAAATATTGCTGCGTGCCAGTGACGCACAAAGCAACTTTAGGAGAGATCATTGATCTGCTGGAGCAGTTCAAAAAGCAGCCGGTGAACCTGATGATGCCGAAATGCCCGGACGGTTCATTTGCAAAGAAACTTTTTTCTCTGTATCTGACCTATCTTCCGGTGGAGAAGTTCAAGTATGCTATGAAGATGAACTGTGATAACAGAGGCAGCTTTACAGAACTTATACATACGGTGGACTGCGGACAGGTTTCTATCAATATCAGCAAACCGGGAATTACGAAGGGACAGCATTGGCATAATTCGAAGTGGGAACAGTTTATTGTCGTACATGGACATGGACTGATCCAGGAGAGGAATATCAATACCGGGGAAACTGTGGAATTCGAGGTGAGCGGAGATAAGATCGAAGCTGTCTATATGATTCCTGGATGGACACATAATATTATCAATCTTTCGGATATGGAAGATCTGGTGACGGTTATGACTTGCAATGAGATCTTTGATGCCGGGCATCCGGATATGTTTTTTGAAGAAGTGTGATTTTTTTGCTGGGGTGGCGTAAGCTGCCCAGGTTTTTGTAATATATTGATTTATATATTATAGATTGTAATAGGGTATAATGTGAATGGTCCGGGATAAGGAGTTGGAGTTATTAATGGATTTGGGAAAAGTAAAGAAAATAGAACGAAAAGTAAATACGGGGCACGTTCCGTTTACGATACAGCCAGACACATTATTGTTTTTATTTTACAACAAACAAGGACAACGTTCAAAATTGTATGTGTGTATGTATTTCCCGATTGCCTTACGTGCTTCCCGAATATTGGCATATTGAGTAAGGTATACTTCTTCGTATTTGAAGCTACGGAACCATCTCTCAATCATAATGTTATCAGCCCAACGGCTTTTGCTATCCATACTCTGACGGATATGGTTATCTTTCAGAAAACTCATATATTCGTTGCTTGTGAATTGGCACCCCTGATCTGAGTTTAAAATTACAGGTTTTGCTACTTTGAAAGCTTTTTTTAAAGCATTTATGACCATTCTGGTATCCAGAGTATCATCGACTTCCTAGCCTACGATACAACGGCTGTACCAGTCGATTATGGCTGTCAGATAAAGGAATCATTGCTTGATAGGGATATAGGTAATGTCGATTGACCATGCCTGATTTGGACGGTCGATAGTGGCATTTCGCAGCAGATACGGGCAGACTTTTGCCTGTTGCATACGTTTGGAAAGATTCATCTTTTGATAAATTGGATCTATCCCCATTTCAGTCATATACCGGCGAGCTTTGCGGCGTCCTACTTTATGACCTCGCATTTTCAATTGTGATGACATCTGACGAGCTCCCCACGAAGGATTGTCTGTATGTAAGCGATCTATGATTGTTTTTGGCAGAGACAAAATGTAGGTTATTGCAAAATGTCATGTATGTAGATTGTTGCAAACAGACCTTGGGGGCTACACCCCCAACCCCCCTGTGAAATCAACGGATGTGGCAAATTAGAACCTACATTTACCCCATCCGTTGATCCTGCAATTACCTACAAATGGGGTCTGCGATTTTCTGTATTTTACTTTTGCAATAAACAATCTATGATTGCTTTGCAGTCTAATTCTTCCTGCGATACAGGAGTCCCATTGTAATACACACTGGTACGATTGACTCCAAGAAGAGTTGCACCTGTTTTGACAGGAAGTTCCCTAGTCTTCAAAAGGCTTCGGACTAAATTTACTCTCATAGTCAGTACAGGGAGAGTATTATGTTGTAGAGGATAAGTAAAGGAAAAATAGATGCTTGACTTTTTCTGAAAGTTATCGTACTATAAATAAAACAAAATAAAAATACAACTAATAGTTGTAACGGAGGAACTATATGGAAGTATATGTGTATAGGACCTCTGGTGGTAAAAATCTTTTAACGAAAATTCCAAGAGAGGTAAAACCGATTGTTTTAGCGACCTTAGAAGGCTTGCAACAGGATGGGGTAAATAATTTTATTGTAAAACCAATTGATAAAAATATTACACCAACGCTTTATGAAATAAAAAAGAATTCTGTGCGCATCTTTTATTATATAGGTTACGATGGGGCGGTAAATATTACCTACATAACGGAGCACAAGCAAAAAAATAAAACGGAAAAACAAGATAAAAACACTGCTGTAAAACGAGAAAAAAGAATGTTGAAAGATCCTGATACTTATAAGGAGCTCATTTAAAATTACCACCGGAGTCTGGGGGATTATATCCCTCAGACAAAGTCCTGAAATATGAGTATAGTTTCTGAATAATAAAAGGAAAGGAGTGATAGATATTATGAAAAAAAGATTACGGTTAAATGTATTTTTATGATAATAAATACATAACTTTATGCAGAAAAAGGAATATGAATATGAGTCTGTTAGAGGAATTAAAAAATGAAGTAGTATCTGATTCGTTACTTGAAAGGCAATATGAAACGGAAAAAGAAATATATAATATTGCGAAGTGTTTGAAAAAAATCCGAAAAGAAAAGAAATTAACACAAAAAGATATTGCATACAAGACCGGTTTAACACAACAAATGATTTCAAAAATTGAATCATATAATGGTAATCCATCTATAGAATCATTTGTTAAGTATTGCAATGGTTTGGGAATTGATTTGTTAGAAATGTTTTCAAAGTATAATTATTAGTTGTCAATAGCACAAATAATTACAGGAAAGAAGGGTAAAAAATAAGTAATGTGTGCAAAAAAATAGGTATTTATTACGGAAAAGCATATTTTAACATATTTAAAATCTCAGAATGAATAAGTTAAGAAGGAGAGAACGAAAGGGTAATGATTTGTTGAAGATATAAAACGATTATTACCCTTCCTTTATCGTACATTGGATCAATATGACTATACCAGTTCTCGTCATTGTACTGGGTATACAGAATCATAGAGTTACCTACCTTGATGAATCAGAATGGCTTAAACATTATGAGTGTGGAAAGAAGGATAAAGGATTGTGGCAAAGAAAAAAATAAGTCTGGCTATTTATGCATTGAGTATATTTGGAAAGAACAATCAAAGATTGAAATTAAATAATATAGATGAAGGAAAGATATTTTTGGAGTGCGTTGAGAATTATATACATCAAAATATTCGTTTATATACGAGGGATACGAATCAGGACACACTTTTTCAATTTGAACAAGTAAGTCTGGAAAAGAAATCTAACAGTGTAGGACAGGAAGAGTACAGTGTTTTGTATGGAAGAGTAAAAACGGGTGAATATGGAATAGAGTCAGAGTTAGTGAACGTAAAAAGTGGACAGATAACAAATCGTTCTGTAGATCAGGCGGATATGATGCCATTTGGATTTTGTGTTGCTGTTCCGGCTGGAGATGTTAACAGTGGTGTGATTATTTTGCAGACGATGGGAGTTTATGGAATGAAGACAACTTTGCAGAGACATTTACAGATATGTCTGACGGATGTTTCGCCAGATTTGCATTAACCATGAGAGCAATTGCGCCGAAAGAATATATTGATCGCTACTTTAAAAAAGGCACTTTAAGGAAGATAAGGATGATACGATATGAAATTCCGGAAGATGAATCGAATAAAATGGGAATTAATTATGGAGTGAAACAGACGAAGGAAGAGAGGATCATACATAGACCATCAGGATTCATGGAAAGAAAAAAACGAGAATTTCAAGAATGGTTCTCAGGACAGAGAAGTTATACGGAAATAATGGAAATTGAAGGGTTCGAATATGATGATTTAAAACTGGAGTTTTCACTGGAGAATACAAATAAAACATTTAATTTGGCAGATATGAATAGTTTGGTTGTTAATGAAGATATAACAAAAAAAGTCAGACAAAAAGGTGGTCATCCTGTTTATGATAGTTTAAAACCAATTATGCGTGAAACGGCGATAGAATACCTAAAAGGAATGGGATTACTTACCGAATTGTAAGGTGAATCTATGGAGAAATTATTAAATTGGTTTATGGAACCACAAGTGATAATGTGGACTGTGATCATTATCCTTTTGGTGGGAAGCAAAGTTGGTATAGGATTAGATTATATATCTGTAATAGATATTATAAAAAATCATTTGAATTGTTTTCGAAATAAAAAAGGAAAAATATTGATTATTCCGGTACTTGATTATATGGTATTGCCATTTCTTATGGGAGCTGCAACAACCGGTTTAAAAAAAATCAACGATACATCGATTAATATTATTACAGTAATTGTGTCAATATTAACAGCAATGTTATTTACTATGTTGACAATGATTATTGATATGAATGGAAAAATAAAAGAAAATCCGAAATACTATAGTAAAGAAGCAGAAATATCGAAAAAAGCATTGTTGGAAACATACTATACCATTATGTTTGAAATATTGATCAGTATTGTGTTGCTGGTGTTGTGTTTTTTTAACTGTTTTACAAAAAAGTTTGGAAATGTACAAAGCTTTTTAATCTATTCGTTAATGTATCTGTTGGTTATAAATCTTCTTATGATTATAAAGAGAGTTTTCAGAGTTATAGATACGGATATGAGAAAATAGCATCCCCATATGTATTAGTGGTATGCTCCCCGTCAAGAGGACAATAAAAAATAATAAATTTTTGTATCGTCAGCCATGCTATGGCTGGCGATATTTTATGCTGCTTTTGTATATTGCTCATGATATTTCATTGGTGTCATTACATGCAGTTTCC
>OLNR01000489.1_pt1 | contig 33173 bp, 27 predicted proteins | sample 1672231 | NCBI WGS metagenome assembly OLNR01 (sample SAMEA3136662, study PRJEB25190) | human gut metagenome
CAGCCCAGACCAAGGCCATGAAGAAGGCCAACGCCAACCTGCGTATCGAGCTGGCTCAGTACAAGGACATGGAGTCCTTCGCACAGTTCAGCTCCGATCTGGACGCCGAGACCCGCCATCAGCTCGAGCACGGCAAGGCTCTGACCGAGATGCTCAAGCAGCCGCTCTATCAGCCCAAGACCGACGCCGAGCAGGTGGTCATCCTTGTGCTGGCTTCCCACGGGATGCTGGACGAAGTGCCTCTCGCTGAGCAGCGGGCGCGCACCGCTGCCTTTGTTCGCCAGTTCCATGCAGATGTGTCCGGCACGATGGATGCCATCACGGCCACCGGCAAGCTCACTCCCGAGCAGACCGACACCATCCTGAACGCATGGAAGGCCTACGAGGGAGGCGAGAGTCATGGCGTCCAGTAAGCTGCTGAAAGAGCGCATCGAGAGCATTCAGGATACCCGCAAGATCACGAACGCGATGTATCTGATCTCTTCCTCCAAGCTGCGCAAGGCACGCAAGAACTACCAGAACGTCCTGCCCTACTTCACCCGCATGAGAGACACCATCTCCCGTGTCGTCCCCCATCTGCCTGACGAGCCGGTGCATCCGTTCTTCCACGAGCGGCAGAGAGAGGACGGCGATCCCCGCCGAGCCTATCTGGTGCTGACGGCAGACAAGGGCATGGCAGGTTCTTTCAACCAGAACGTGCTGAAACTCCTGCTGGAAAAGGCTGACAGGAACGACCGTTTCTATGTCATCGGTCAGGTGGGCTACCGCGCCCTCCGCAAAGACCCCCGCCTGGTGCGGGAGTTCCAGTACGGCGCGACTGCCCCGTCGCTGCAGCGCGCCCGTGACATCACGGTGGACGCCATCGACGACTTCAAGTCGGGCAAACTGGATGAGATCTATCTTATCTACACCAAAATTCAGAACGCGCTCACCAGTGAGCCGGTCATGGTGCGTCTGCTGCCGCTGGACCGCGAGCATCTGCAGCCCGCCCCCAAGGGTCTGGGCGACCCCCGCGGCGAAGTCGAGCTGGTGCCGGACGCATGGACCGTGTTCGAGCAGACCGCTCCTATCTATATGCACGGCATGATCTTCGGTGCCATGACCGAGAGCTTCTGCGCAGAGCAGAGCGCCCGCATGACCGCCATGGATTCGGCCACCAAGAGCGCCAACGATATGATACGCGACTTGCAGCTGGAATATAACCGCACCCGCCAGGGCTCCATCACTCAGGAGATCACCGAGATCATCGGCGGCGCGTCTGCGGTGAAATCACAAGAATAACTTTTCCGCATAGCCTCCCCTCGCCAGGGGAGGTGGCACGACGCCAGTCGTGACGGAGAGGTTGACACATCTAATAAACGAGGCAAATCTATGATACAGGGAAAAATTATTCGCGTGGCCGGCCCTGTGGTGGACGTGCAGTTCACCGCAGGCCGACTGCCTGCCCTGCAGGAAGCGCTGACCGTGACCGCAGAAGGCACCGAGCGCACGATGGAGGTGGCGCAGCACGTCAACGAATCGACGGTGCGCTGCATCATGCTCTCGGCCAGCGAAGGTCTGGGCAAGGGTATGGAAGTCACCGCCACCGGCCACGGACTGACTGCCCCGGTGGGCGAGGCTACGCTGGGCCGTATGTTCGACCCGCTGGGCCGCCCCATCGACGGCAAGGGTTCTGTGGACGATGTGCCGCATTGGCCCATCCACCGCAAGGCCCCCAGCTTTGCAGAGCAGAAGCCCGCTACTGAGATTTTGGAAACGGGCATCAAGGTCATCGACCTGTTGGCCCCCTACGCCAAGGGCGGCAAGATCGGTCTGTTCGGCGGCGCAGGCGTCGGCAAGACCGTCCTGATCCAGGAACTTATCCACAACGTGGCCACCGAGCACGGCGGCTACTCCATCTTCACCGGCGTCGGCGAGCGCTCCCGTGAGGGCTGCGACCTCTGGGGCGAGATGAACGCCTCCGGCGTCCTGAACAAGACCGCGCTGGTCTTCGGCCAGATGAACGAGCCCCCAGGAGCCCGTATGCGGGTGGCGGAGACCGGCCTGACCATGGCCGAGTATTTCCGCGAGGAGACCCACAAGGACGTGCTGCTTTTCATCGACAACATCTTCCGTTTCGTGCAGGCCGGCTCTGAGGTCTCTGCTCTGATGGGCCGTATGCCCTCGGCTGTCGGCTATCAGCCCACGCTGGCCAACGAGCTGGGCGCTCTGCAGGAGCGTATCACCTCCACCCGCGACGGTTCCATCACCTCGGTGCAGGCCGTCTACGTCCCCGCCGACGACCTGACCGACCCCGCTCCCGCTACCACGTTTGCACATCTGGACGCTACCACCGTCCTGAGCCGTAAAATCGTCGAGCAGGGCATCTATCCCGCTGTGGACCCGCTGGCTTCCACCTCCCGCATTCTGGAAGCCGACATCGTGGGCGAGGAGCACTACCGCGTGGCCCGCAAGGTGCAGGCAACGCTGCAGCGCTATCAGGAACTGCAGGACATCATCGCCATTCTGGGCATGGACGAGCTGGGCGAGGAAGACAAGCTCACCGTCACCCGTGCGCGTAAGCTGCAGAAGTTCCTGTCCCAGCCCTTCTCGGTGGCTGAGAACTTCACCGGCCTGCCCGGCAAATATGTGCCGCTGGCCGAGACGGTCAAGGGCTTTGCCGCCATCGTGGACGGCAAGTGCGACGACCTGCCCGAGTGGGCCTTCTTCAACGTAGGCACCCTCGACGACGCCCGCAAGAAGGCAGCGGACAAGCTGGCGGAGGAAAAAGGCGGTGAGGCCTGATGAACAGCTTCATCCTCAACATCACGGCTTCCAGCGGTGAGTTCTATCAGGGCAGCTGCGAGAGCATGGTGCTGCCCGTGAAGGACGGCGTCTACGGTGTTCAGGCCGGCCACAGCCCGGTGCTGGTGGCTATCCACATGGGGATGCTCAAGTTCACTGTGGACGGCGAGACCCGCGAGATTCTGGTCGGCGACGGCATCGCTGAGGTGACGCCCACCTTCGTGCTTCTGCTGGTGGACAGCGCCGAGCGCCCCGAGGACATCGACAAGAACCGTGCCGAGGCTGCCCGCATCCGCGCCGAAGAGCGCCTACAGCATAAGCAGAGCATGCACGAGTATTACCAGACCAAGATCGCTCTGGACCGCGCCATGCAGCGTCTGCAGACCGCCGCGAAGTATAAGCGTTAAAACTTCCTTTCTATAGCAGTTTGCGTTTTTAATGCACAAGCAACATCCGCAAACTGCATATCGCAAATATGCCGTTTCGATAGGCACTATTTTTGAAAATTGCGATAAACGATATTTCTCCATTTTTCTCCATAAACGAAGCACCCCGCCCTGCCGCATATCGCGGTAAGGCGGGGCGTTTTGCTGTATCAGAGATTATTTTTTCGGTGAAGACGGCGCAGCTGTTCGACAGAATCCCATTCATCACGTCCGACGATGTAATCAATACTGACGTGATAGTGGTCGGCAAGCGTAATCAAGTGATGAGTAGGAATCTCCTGCATGCCGGATTCATATTTAGCATACTGCTGCTGTGTTGTGTTCAATAAATTTCCGACGTCTTTCTGAGTTAAATCAAAGTCTTCTCGCAAATCTCTCAAGCGACTGTAATAGTACATAACAAGTCCTCCTGAGAGAAATATAATTGACACCTGATAAGGTGTATTGACTTTACATCTTATCAGGTGTATTATATGTAATATCGAATTGAAGTTGCGCGGACATTGTAACTTGGGAAATGTTCGTATGATATTATAAACTATTTATGCGAGAGGAGACTTGGATTATGTTTTTTGAACCGGATTCTGACTATGATCGTATTGAGGTAAATGAGGACGGGACTACGTTCTATGGCTATGATGATGGAGAAGGGCACACGACTTATTACGATGAAGACGGTAATTGTGATTGCTCACTCCCGACTCCGAGCGACGACTGATACAAATTTTCAATGAGTTTATAAAAATATAAAAAGCGCACCACTGTTCCAATGAACTCTCAAGCCGTTCAAGGAATAGTAGTGCGCTTTACTGATGTCTGATTTGCTTTTTCTCGTGGTCGGCCCAGCCGCTGGACTGGATGACTTCGCCGTCCGGGGTACACCAGAGGGCCTCCACGCCGTCGAGGGACTCGATGAGCTTCTGACCATCCTCAAGGGACATACAGAACAGGCCGGTGGTGAGGCAGTCGGCTGCGCCGGAGTCGGGGGAGAGGACGCTCACGCTGTCGAAATAACGGGCGGGCCAGAGGGTATCCGGGTCGATGAGGTGGTGGTAGCGCACACCGTCCACGACGTAGTAGCGCTGGTAGTTGCCGCTGGTGACGAGAGCCATGTCGCTCATGTTGACACCGGAGACGTAGGAAGAGCTGGCAGTGTAGACGTCCGAGGCGTTCCACGGGTTCTCCACGCCGCCCGACCACTGGGAGCCGTCGGGCTTCGTGCCGATGGCGCGGAGGTTGCCGCCCACGCTGATGAGGGCGCTCTTCAGGCCCCGGGCCTCAGCGGCCTGTGCCACCATCTCCACGGCGTAGCCCTTGCCCACACTGCCCACGTCGAGGGACATATCCGGGTCGGAGAGGTAGACGGTCTTGGCGTTTTCGTCGATGACGAGGTTGGAGATGTCGCAGTACCGGGCGGCGGCATCCAGCGCCTCCTGAAACAAAGGGCCTGCCTGTCCATTTTACGGATGGGCGGGTTCTTTTGCGTTTCTTTTGACAGAGAGGGAGGAAAGTGGTATGATTCTGGTATCCCCAAAGAAAAAACAGCCCGCATGGGAAATGCGGAGCCGCCGGAGTCCGTGGCAGACGGATATGACGAACAGCAGAGAGCCGTACAGGCAGAAAGGGTCGTTATGACGTTTATGACAATCCCTGCGGCAAGCATCGCAGGCATGGTGTTTTCCCTTGTCGTCTCCTTCGCACTTCCCATAGGCCTCTTTGTTTACGCAAAGAAGAAGCTGGGTGCGAAGGCTGCACCGTTCTTTATCGGGTGCGGCGTTTTCTTCGTGATGGTGCTGATGCTGGAAGCTGCCATCCATCGCATTGTGTTCCGGCTGGCCGGAGAAGCGCTGACCGGAAGCGTGATCCTATACGCAGTCTATGGCGGCCTGATGGCAGCTCTTTTTGAAGAGACCGGTCGTTACATCGCCATGAGGTTTCTGGTGAAGCCGCTGGATTTTCCGAATGCCTTTATGTATGGTGCCGGACACGGCGGCGTGGAGGCAATGCTTCTGTGCGGCGTGGCATCGATCAGCAACATCGCAAGTGCCATGATGATAAATTCCGGCACCATGTCTGCACAGCTGGCGACTCTTGACGCAGAGAAGGCGGCAGATACGGCAGCGGCTCTTTCGGCGCTGTGGACGACACCGAGCTTGACATTTTTTGCAGGCGGCGTAGAGCGGATCATTGCGGTGGTGCTCCATCTGAGCCTGTCGATTTTGGTGTTCCAGTCCATCCGCAAAAAGGCCCCCATGGAGCTGGTGCGGGCCTACCTGTTCCACTTTGTCATCGACTCGCTGTCCGTTCTGCTCAGTGCAGTGGCATCTGTCTGGGTGGTGGAGCTTGTCACTGCACTCGTGACCGGCGGGGCTGTCCTAATGGCAAGGTATGCCTGCATGGAAGAGTGAACGCGCGGAAATATTCTTGATATATAGTATATAAAAGTCCCCTCTTCGTCATTGGAGCAAGAACCGTGACGAAGAGGGGACTTTCGCTTTCTGTTACTTTTTCTCGTGGTCGGCCCAGCCGCTGGACTGGATGACTTCGCCGTCCGGGGTACACCAGAGGGCCTCCACGCCGTCGAGGGACTCGATGAGCTTCTGACCATCCTCAAGGGACATACAGAACAGGCCGGTGGTGAGGCAGTCGGCTGCGCCGGAGTCGGGGGAGAGGACGCTCACGCTGTCGAAATAACGGGCGGGCCAGAGGGTATCCGGGTCGATGAGGTGGTGGTAGCGCACACCGTCCACGACGTAGTAGCGCTGGTAGTTGCCGCTGGTGACGAGAGCCATGTCGCTCATGTTGACACCGGAGACGTAGGAAGAGCTGGCAGTGTAGACGTCCGAGGCGTTCCACGGGTTCTCCACGCCGCCCGACCACTGGGAGCCGTCGGGCTTCGTGCCGATGGCGCGGAGGTTGCCGCCCACGCTGATGAGGGCGCTCTTCAGGCCCCGGGCCTCAGCGGCCTGTGCCACCATCTCCACGGCGTAGCCCTTGCCCACACTGCCCACGTCGAGGGACATATCCGGGTCGGAGAGATAGACGGTCCTGGCGTTTTCGTCGATGACGAGGTTGGAGATGTCGCAGTGCCGGGCGGCGGCATCCAGCGCCTCCTGTTCGGGCAGCTTGTTGTCCGCCTCGTTCGTGTTGGCTTCGGCGGCCTCGCGGTAGTCGTGCCAGATGCGGAGGACGCTGCCCATGGCGATGTTCAGCTTGCCGTTTGTGGTGTCGTACATCTGCCGGGCCAGTTCCAGCATCCCGAGGATCTTATCGTCCACCTGAACGGGTGCGACGCCGGCGTTGTCGTTGATGGTCTTGACATTCACCACGCCGTCATAATCGTTGTAGATGTCGTAGAGACGGTGGTATTCCAGCAAGTCGGCGTGGAGGGCGTCCATCTGGCGGGTGAACTCCTCCTCGCTGTCGCAGTAGGCGATGACCTGCGTGACAGTGTCGAAGGCATCGTAGAAGATGGTGCTGTACCGCTGGGCGTCGGCGCTCACGCCCGAAGAGGCGGGCTTCTGGGCCGAGCCGCAGGCGGTGAGGACGCCGAGGCAGAGCGCCCCGGTCAGCAGAGCGGAAACGAAACGCTTGATGCTCATGCCTGCTCCTTTGCCGCAGCGGTGAAGGTGGCATGCTCTTCCGACAGGTGGGCCAGCAGGTCGCCGAAGACCCAGTTCTTGTTGGACGGGGTGACCACGGCCTTGAGGGGGATATTCACCTGTGCCTGCTTCATGAGGTCCAGGAGGGTGTCGAGATCCTTTTCCCTGAAGTTCGCCAGAATCAGTGCGGGAGGGTAAGCGCCCGGTTCCAGCACGAGGGTGCGGGAGGCTTTCGTCTCCACCTCGCCCAGCAGCTGGGCGACGGTCTTGCCCGCGTCGGCAGGGGAGACGGGAAGCAGCTTCATGCCGAAGGCGGGAGCCATCCCCTCGAGGATGCCCCGGTCGGCGGCGGACAGGTTCCAGCCCAGCGCCAGCGGGACGCCGGCGTTCTGGTTGCGTGCGATATGTGCTTTCATCGTGTGAACCTCTTTCTTTCAGAGTGAAGTTTTTTGTAAATACACTATAGTATAGCACAGATAACAGGAAAAGAAAACGACTGCCGACCCTTTTTGCAAAGCGGGCAGCAGTCGAACAAGAAAGACGCTATTGTATTTTGTCAAAAGTTGTGATATTCTGAAACTGCCGTCAGAAAAGGCGGCAGGCACTGTCTGCAAATGCAGGTGGTCACGCTCCTCCGGCGAAGCGCCAGTGGAGACGAAAATCTTTTTGCTTCCCCTGACGCGAGAGCGAAAGGGGGGATGTTCCATGACGTTTGAACAGGTCGTATTGTTGCTTACGCTTCTCGGCGGGGCAATCTACATTACCTTTGAGATCAGTTGGACCATTTTTAACAACAAAAAGAAATGACCGCCTCTGCCCTCAGAAAGCAAGCGGTCATTCTTTTTGACTTAACGCCGGAAGAGCGCTGACCATTTGTGGGACAGTGCCTTCTTTATTTGTAGTATAATCGTTTCAGCGTGGATTGTCAACGCTGAAAGCGTAACTTAGTTCATCTTCTTGCCGAAGAACTCCACTTCCTTACGGATGAAGCCCATCAGCTCATCGAACTGGTCGGGGGTCAGGCTCTGTGCGCCGTCGCACTTGGCCTTGGCGGGGTCGTTGTGGACTTCGATCATCAGGCCGTCGGCACCGGCGGCGACAGCGGCCTTGGCCAGCTGAGGCACCATCCATGCGTGGCCGCAGGCGTGGCTGGGGTCTACGATGACAGGCAGGTGGGTCATTTTATGAAGCATGACCACGCCGGCGAGGTCGAGGGTGTTGCGCATACTGGTCTCAAAGGTGCGGATGCCGCGCTCGCAGAGAATGACATTCTCGTTGCCCTCGGCCATGATGTACTCAGCGCTCATGACGAACTCCTCGAGGGTGTTGGCGAGGCCGCGCTTGAGCAGGACAGGTTTTTTCTGACGGCCTACAGCCTTGAGCAGTTCGAAGTTCTGCATATTGCGGGCACCCACCTGGATGAGGTCTACGTTCTCGAAGAGGGGCAGATGTTCGGTGTTCATGATCTCGGTGACGATGGGAGAGCCGGTGGCACGGCGGGCCAGCTTGAGCAGGTCGAGACCCTCGCTGCGCATCCCCTGGAAGGAGTAGGGGGAAGTGCGGGGCTTGAACGCACCGCCGCGCAGCAGGGAAGCACCGGCTGCCTTGACGCGCTGGGCGCAGTAGGTGATCTGCTCTTCGCTCTCGATGCTGCAGGGGCCGGCGATGACGGCAAAGCTGCCGCCGCCGATCTTCACGCCTTCAACGTCGATGACGCTGTCGTCCGGGTGGAACTTGCGGTTGGCCTTCTTGTAAGGCTCCGACACGCGGCGGCAGGTCTCGACCACCGGGTTTGCCAGCACCCAGCTCTCGGCGATGGCCTTGGTGTCGCCGATGAGGCCGAGAATGTGGGTGTCGCTGCCTTTGGAGTCGTTGATCTGCAGGCCCATGCCTTCCAGCTCGGTGCAGAATTCATGGACTTTCTCTTTGGGGGCGTCCTGTTTGAGTACGATGATCATGGCGGGTTCTCCTTTTCCTGTTCTGGTACGGCAGGGGAGATGAGGCCGCCTTGCCGTTGATGTTTCCGTATCGCGAACTTCAGTATCGTGAAGTGATTGAGCATGGACATAGCATAGCACTTCAGTTTCATGAAGTCAATAGCCTTTCCGAAATTTTTTGAATTTTGGGAGAGAAAGTGGTAAAATAAAGTAGCCCTCTCAGTCTGCTTCGCAGACAGCTCCCCCAAAGGGGGAGCCACTGGCGTATCGGTCAGATTTGTGCAGATTGAATGAAGTCTGTTTGTGCCGGAGGCTGTAGAGCTCCGCTGTCTAAGACAGCAGATGCTGGCCTTTATAGCAAGGCCCGGCATTTTGTGACATGCCGGACTTCAAGCGTCCAGCTTTGCTTGCCCGGTCTGCCAACGGTGCTCCGCACCCGGGTTGCGGCACCCAGCATCCGCAGCGCTTCGCTTGCGTCTTGCTGGCCGCTGCCCCAACAACGACTCCCTGTTTCCGCCACTGGCGGCGGTTGTCGCTGTTGCCCCCTTTGGGGGGAGCTGTCGAGCAGAGCGAGACTGAGAGGGCCATCCTAACAATTATAGAGGTCTTACATATGGGCAAAGAAGCAAAAACCAACGCCATGCGCATTCTGGAGCGGGCCAAAGTGGCCTACACCGCGCATGAATATCCCCACGAAGAGGGCGTGGCCGTGGACGGCGTGACTGTCGCCGCCAGCATCGGCGAAGACCCTGCCTGCGTCTACAAGACGCTGGTGACGCAGGGGAACAGCAAGAACTACTTCGTCTTCGTCATCCCGGTGGCGGCAGAACTGGATCTGAAAGCTGCCGCCCGCAGCGTGGGCGAAAAAAGTGTGGCGATGATACACGTCGCTGACATCAACAAAGTCACCGGCTATGTCCGGGGCGGCTGTAGCCCGGTGGGCATGAAAAAGCAGTACACCACCGTCTTCGATGAAAGCGTACTGAGCCAGCCGAAGGTCTACGTTTCCGGCGGGCGCATCGGTACGCAGGTCTGCTGCGCTCCTGCCGACCTCATCAAGGCCGCACGGGCGACTACGGCAAAGATCATCTTCTGAAAGCCTGGTACGATAAACCCACCGCGCAGCGATAAGCAGACTTTTGGGCAGAGAGATATTAGCGCTGTGCAGAGGCTTTGTCTTTGGCATCCCTGCCCTCTCAGGCGCTTCGCGCCAGCCCTCCCAAGGGGAGAGCCTTTAAGAGGATATTTATTATAAAAAGATTTTCTGAGAAGTCGTACTTAAAAAGAAAAACAGTGTCGAAACTGCACAAAATTTTTGAAAGTTTTTTGACAGCAGGGAACACAAGGGAAAATTTGTCCGAACGCTCTTTGCAAAGGCGTTTTTTTGCCGTATACTGTAGTCAGACGGCGGACGGAAGAGCGCATGAACTCTTTTTCAGCCGGAGAAGAACAGCGTGGACAACGAGGTTTGCGGAGGATGAGCAGAATGCGAAATGAGCTGCTGGGTACCATGTGCCGTCCCGGTACGGGAATGCATCAGGGGCTCCGTGTAACCTGCTGCGGGTCCAGTCTGTCCAGAATGAAATAAAAGGCCGTGGTGTAAGTGCATCACAGCCTTTTTTGTTTTTCGTCGCGGGAGATAGAGAAAGAGAGGTTGGATACAGATGATTCGTAAAGTGGCAGTCATTATGGGTTCGGACAGCGACTGGCCGGTGGTGAAAGGTGCCTGCGCCCAGCTCAAGGCGCTGGACATCCCCTTTGAGGCGCACATCCTGTCGGCTCACCGCACCCCTGCCGAGGCAGCGGAGTTTGCAAAGAATGCCAGGGCCAACGGCTTCGGCGTCATCCTCTGCGCAGCAGGCATGGCGGCCCATCTGGCCGGTGCTTTTGCCGCAAACACCACCCTGCCGGTCATCGGCATCCCGATGAAGGGCGGCGCGATGGACGGTCTGGACGCTCTGCTGGCCACCGTCCAGATGCCCAGCGGCATCCCGGTGGCCACAGTGGCCCTGAACGGCGCGAAGAACGCCGCCTGGCTGGCTGCTGAGATCCTGGCCCTCGGCGATGAGGCACTGGCTGCGAAGCTGGATGCTGAGCGCGCCGCCATGGCCCGGCAGATCGCCGCCAAGGAAGAAAAACTGCAGAAAGAGATCGAGGAACTGTAATGTCTGATTTTGCATACCCGCTTCACGAAGAGTGCGGCGTTTTCGGCATCTATGACCGTGCCGGCACCGAGGACGTGGCCGCTGCCGCCTACTCGGCCCTGTACGCGCTGCAGCATCGCGGACAGGAGAGCTGCGGCATCGCCGTGAACGACGACGGTGTCATCAACGGCCACCGGGACCTCGGCCTTGTCAATGAGGTGTTCACCCCGGCGGTGCTGGGCTCGCTGGCAAAGCCCACGGCCCATATGGCCACCGGCCATGTCCGCTACGCCACCTCCGGCAGCCGCATCCGGGCCAACGCCCAGCCCATGATCGTCCGGCATGGCCGGGGTACCATGGCCCTCTGCCACAACGGCAATCTGACCAACGCTCTGGAGCTGCGCCGCCAGCTGGAAAACGAGGGCGCCATCTTCCACGGTTCCTCCGATACCGAGGTCATCTGCTACCTCGTCACCCGCAACCGCCTGCGGATGGGCAGCATCGAGATCGCCATCAGCAAGACGATGGACGTCCTCGAAGGCGCTTACAGCCTCGTGGTCATGTCGGCCACTAAGCTTATCGCGGTCCGTGACCCCCGCGGTTATCGCCCTCTCTGCATCGGCACCCTGCCGGGCGGCGGCTACGTCTTTGCCAGCGAGAGCTGCGCGCTGGACGCCGTGGGCGCGACCCTGCTGCGGGACGTGGAGCCCGGCGAGATCGTCATCACCGACACCAAGACCGGTGAGCTGCGCTCCATCAAAGACCACTGCGGCCGTCCCGACCGCCAGATGTGCGTCTTCGAGTTCATCTATTTCGCCCGCCCCGACAGCATCATCGAGGGCAGCTCGGTGCATGAGGCCCGCAAGCAGGCTGGCCGCTTCCTGGCTCAGGAGCACCCCGTGGAGGCCGATGTGGTCATCGGTGTGCCGGACTCCGGCCTCGACGCCGCCCTTGGCTACTCTCAGGAGAGCGGCATCCCCTACGGCATCGGCTTTATTAAAAATAAGTACATCGGCCGCACCTTTATCCAGGGCAGCCAGAAGCAGCGCGAGAACAGCGTCCGCATCAAGCTGAACGTCGTGACCAGCACCGTCAAGGGCAAGCGGGTCGTGCTGGTGGATGACTCCATCGTGCGCGGCACCACCTCTGCCCGCATCATCAAGCTGCTGCGGGACGCCGGAGCAAAGGAAGTCCACTTCCGCGTTTCGGCACCCCCCTTCAAATATCCCTGCTACTTTGGCACCGACATCCCCGACCAGAAGCTTCTGGTCGCTACCGGCCGCACGGTGGACCAGATCAACGAGATCATTGGCGCCGACACGCTGGGCTACCTCTCCACGGAGCATGTCGTCCAGCTGGCCCAGAACGCCAACTGCGGCTTCTGCACCGCCTGCTTCACCGGAAAATACGCCGTAAAGCCGGAAGAGGTGCTTTCCACCGATATTCATGAACGCCACCTGAATGACCGTCCCAAGGACGAGAAAAAGTTAGGAGAATAACAATGGAAAAGAGCTATTCGGAAAGCTATGCAGCCGCAGGTGTGGACATCACCGCCGGCTATCGTTCGGTCGAACTCATGAAGCAGTATGTGGCCCGCACCATGAACGAGCACTGCATCGGTGGTCTGGGCGGCTTCGGCGGCCTGTTTGAGCTGGACTGCACCGGCTACAAGCACCCCGTCCTCATCTCCGGCACCGACGGCGTCGGCACCAAGCTGAAGATCGCCATGATCATGGACAAGCACGACACCATCGGCATCGACTGCGTGGCTATGTGCGTCAACGACGTCATCTGCGCCGGTGCAAAACCGCTGGTCTTCCTCGACTACATCGCCTGCGGCCGCAACATTCCCGAGAAGATCGCCGAGATCGTCAAGGGCGTGTCCGAGGGCTGCGTCCAGGCCGACTGCTCTCTGGTGGGCGGCGAGACCGCTGAGCACCCGGGCATGATGCCGGAGGACGAGTACGATCTGGCCGGTTTCACCGTGGGCGTTGTGGACAAGGAAAAGATCCTCAATAACGAGACCATGAAGCCCGGCGATGTCATCATCGCCCTGCCCTCCACCGGCGTCCACTCCAACGGCTTCTCGCTGGTGCGCAAAATTTTTGACATCGACGGCGACCCCGCCGTCCTGAAGACGGCCCCCGCAGAGCTGGGCGGAAAGACCCTCGGCGAGGCCCTGCTGGCCCCCACCAAGATCTACGTCAAGCCTGTGCTGAAGGTGCTGGAGGAAGTGGACGTCAAGGGAATCTCTCACATCACCGGCGGCGGCTTCTACGAGAATATCCCCCGCAGCCTGAAGAAGGGCTGCTGCGCCCGCATCAAGAAGGAGGACGTCCGCACCCCGGCCCTCTTCCACCTGATGCAGAAGACCGGCAGCATCTCTGAGCACGATATGTTCAACACCTTCAATATGGGCGTCGGCATGGTGCTGACCGTCCCCGTTGAGCAGGCCGACAAGGCACTGGAGATCCTCCATGCCAACGGCGAGCCCGAGGCTTACCGTCTGGGCGTCATCGCAGAAGGTGAGGGTGTCGAGCTGTGCTGAACATTGCAGTGTTAGTGTCCGGCGGCGGCACCAATTTGCAGGCGCTGCTGGACAGCGAGGCCCGGGGCGAGAACCCCGACGGCAAGATCAGGCTTGTCGTGGCCTCCAAACCCGGCGTCTACGCGCTGGAACGCGCCGCCAATGCGGGCGTCGAGGGTGTGGTGGTCCGCCGGAAGGATTACGCTTCCAGTGAGGATTTTGACGCCGCACTGCTGAAAACGCTGAAAGAACATCACATTGACCTTGTGGTCCTGGCGGGCTTTTTGTCCGTGTTAGGCCCCAGCGTCATCGAGGCCTATCCCCGCCGCATCCTGAATATCCACCCCGCCCTCATCCCGTCCTTCTGCGGGCCGGGAATGTACGGCCTGCGCCCCCACGAGGCCGCGCTGGCCCGGGGCTGCAAGGTGACGGGCGCTACCGTCCACTTCGTCAATGAGGAGTGCGACGGCGGGCCGATCCTGCTGCAGAAGGCCGTGGACATCCTGCCCGGCGACACCCCCGAGGTGCTGCAGAAGCGTGTAATGGAGCAGGCTGAATGGAAGCTGCTGCCGAAGGCTGTGGCAATGGTGTGCAGCGGAGAGATAAAATGAGATAACCTCTCAGTCTGCTTCGCAGACAGCTCCCCTATCGAGGGGAGCCTCTGGCGAAGAGGCAAAGCTTTCCGGTATGCCAAGGCCTCCCCTCGGTAGGGGAGGTGGCACGGCGTCAGCCGTGACGGAGAGGTTTAACAATAGGAGAATAACAATGGAGAAAATCAACCTGAACGAATATCTGGCCGCGAACGAGTACCCCGGCCGCGGCATCGCCGTGGCAAAGGCTCCGGATGGCCGTCAGATGTTCATCGGCTATTTCATCATGGGCCGCAGCGAGAACAGCCGCAACCGCGTCTTCGACCCGGTGCCGGAGCGCGGCGGCATCTGCACCATGGCTGCCGACCCGGCCAAGCTCGAGGACCCCAGCCTCATCATCTATAACCCCGTGCTGACCCTCGGCAAGACCCATATCGTCACCAACGGTGACCAGACCGACACCATCTTTGACGAGATGAGCCGGGGCAAGAGCTTTGCCGACGCCCTGCGCACCCGCACCTTTGAGCCGGACGAGCCCAACTACACCCCCCGCATCTCCGCTGTGGTGTACGCCGACGGCAGCTACCAGATGAGCATCCTCAAGTCTGCCGACGGCAACGGCGAGAGCGTCCAGCGCTATTTCTTCGACTACCCCCAGCCTGTGGCCGGTGAAGGACACTTTATCAGCACCTACAAGCACAACGGCAGCCCCATCCCCAGCTTTGAGGGGGAGCCGCTCCGCTTCGCCTGCCCCCGCACCATCGGCGACTTCGCCCACGGCCTGTGGCAGAACCTGAACCCCGACAACAAGGTCAGCCTCTTCGCCCGGGTCATCGACCTGGAGACCGGCGAGAGCGGTGACATGATCTTCAACAAATACGACGCTGTGTGCAGCGACCTCGACGACCCCGAGGAGCCGGAGCTGCTGCCCGAAGAGCTGGAACTGCTCAAAAAGCTCGACGCCGAGGAAGAATAACCTAAGACACAAGGAGGATGCACCAATGAATGAACTCGCACTGAAGTACGGCTGCAACCCCAACCAGAAGCCCAGCCGCATCTATATGGAGGATGGCTCTGACCTGCCCGTCACCGTTCTGAACGGCAAGCCCGGTTACATCAATTTTCTGGATGCTCTGAACTCCATCCAGCTGGTGAAGGAGCTGAAGGAGGCCTGCGGCCTGCCCGCTGCCGCTTCCTTCAAGCACGTCTCTCCGGCCGGCGCAGCTCTCGGCCTGCCCCTGACCGATGTGGAGCGGAAGATGTACCACATCGCCCCGGACATGGAGCTTTCGCCGCTGGCCTGCGCTTATGCCCGCGCCCGCGGTGCGGATCGGATGTCCTCCTTCGGCGACTGGATCGCTCTCTCCGACGTCTGCGATGTGCCGACTGCAAAGCTCATCCAGCACGAAGTGTCTGACGGCATCATCGCCCCGGGCTATGAGCCGGAGGCACTGACCATCCTCGCCGGAAAGAAGAAGGGCAATTACAACGTGGTCGCCATCGACCCGGCCTACAAGCCGAACCCCGTGGAGCACAAGCAGGTCTACGGCATCACCTTCGAGCAGGGCCGCAACGAGCTGGCCATCAACGCCGACACCATGCTGACCAACTGGGTCACCGAGAACAAGACCGTGACCGAGGAGCAGAAGCGCGACCTCATCATTGCCCTCATCACCCTGAAATACACCCAGTCCAACAGCGTCTGCTACACCGCAGGCGGCCAGACCATCGGCGTGGGTGCCGGCCAGCAGAGCCGTATCCACTGCACCCGTCTGGCAGGCCAGAAGGCCGACAACTGGCAGCTGCGCCATATGCCGAAGGTGCTGGAGCTGCCCTTCCGTGACGATGTGGCAAAGCCCAACCGCGACAACGCCATTGATGTTTACATCGGCGACACCCCCGAGGACGTCATCGGTGACGACGTCTGGGCCGAGACCTTCACCCGTCAGCCCGAGCCGCTGACCGCTGAGGAAAAGAAAGAGTACCTGAGCCATGTCACCGGCGTCTGCCTCGGCTCGGATGCATTCTTCCCCTTCGGCGACAACATCGAGCGCGCACGCCGTTCCGGCGTGACGGCCATCGTCCAGCCCGGCGGCTCCATCCGCGACCAGCAGGTCATCGACACCTGCAACAAGTACGGCATCGCAATGGCATTCTGCGGCATCCGGCTGTTCCATCACTAAAAAGCCTCTCCCTTTGGGAGAGGTGTCACCGGAGGTGACGGAGAGGGTAAGGACGCTGAGAAAAATCCGCAGGCACGGCGATAATATTGCTCTGACAAAGAGTCTGCCTATCGCTGTGCGGCGGCATTGTCGTACCGGGCTTGCCCTCTCAGGCGCTTGCGCGCCAGCTCTCCCAAAGGGAGAGCCTTCTGCGAAGGGAAAATGTCAGAAAAACAATAACCTGTTTGGGAGGTTATAAAAATGGCAAAAAAAATTCTGGTCGTTGGCGGCGGCGGACGCGAGCACGCCATCATCAAGGCATTGAAGAAGAGCCCCGACTGCGGCGAAGTCTGGTGTGCGCCCGGCAACGGCGGCATCGGCTATGACGCCCACTGCGTCAACATCAAGGCCACCGACGTGGAAACGATGGTCGGCTTTGCGGAGACGGAAAAGTTCGACTACGTCGTGGTGGCTCAGGACGACCCGCTGGCACTGGGCATGGTGGATGCGCTGGCGGCAGTCGGCATCCCGGCTTTCGGCCCGGACAAGGCCGCTGCCCGCATCGAGGCATCCAAGGTCTTTTCGAAAGACCTCATGAAGAAGTACGGCATCCCCACCGCAAAGTATGAGACCTTCGACGACCCCGCCAAGGTCATGGAGTATATCAAGGCTGAGGGCAAATACCCGGTGGTCATCAAGGCCGACGGCCTTGCGCTGGGCAAGGGCGTGCTCATCTGCGAGAACGAAGAGCAGGCCGCCGAGGGCGTCAAGGAGATCATGCTGGACAAGAAGTTCGGCGCTTCCGGCAACCATGTCGTGGTGGAAGAGTTCCTCACCGGCCCTGAGGTCAGTGTGCTGAGCTTCACCGACGGCAAGGTGGTCAAGCCTATGGTGTCCTCCATGGACCACAAGCGCGCCAACGACCACGACACCGGCCTGAACACCGGCGGCATGGGTACCGTCGCGCCGAACCCCTATTACACTCCGGCCATCGCTGCCGAGTGCATGGAGAAAATTTTCCTGCCCACCATCAAGGCCATGAACGCCGAGGGCTGCCCCTTCAAGGGCTGCCTCTACTTCGGCCTGATGCTCACCCCGGACGGCCCGAAGGTCATCGAGTACAACTGCCGCTTCGGCGACCCTGAGACGCAGGTGGTGCTGCCCCTGCTGGAAAGCGACCTGCTCAAGGTCATGACTGCCTGCACCGAGGGGACGCTGGCCGACACCGAGGTCAGGTTCTCCGACGGCGCTGCCGCCTGCGTCATCCTCGCTTCCGGCGGCTACCCGGTGGCCTACGAGAAGGGCAAGCCCATCACCGGTCTGGTGGACGGCCAGCTGCCCGATGAGCCGAACGTCACGGTCTACCACTCCGGCACGGCCATCACCGAGGACGGCCAGCTCGTCACCAACGGTGGCCGTGTGCTGGGTGTGACGGCCACTGCGCCCGGCCTGCCCCGCGCCATCTCCATCGCCTACGAGGCGGCGGAGCACATCCACTTCGACAAGCTGCACAAGCGCACCGACATCGGGATGCGGGCGCTGAAAGCGCTGGCAGAGAAGCAGTAAATGCAGCTCTGAAGGCTCTCCCTTTGGGAGAGCTGTCACCGAAGGTGACTGAGAGGGCAAGGATGCTGACAAAGATGCGCAGGCACGGCGACAGCATCGCGCTGACGAAGGGCCTGCTTATCGCTGTGCGGCGGCTTTGCTGTACCGGGCCTGCCCTCTCCGTCATTGCTTCGCAATGCCACCTCTCCCAAGGGGAGAGGCTTTGGCAGGCCGGGAAGCTCTGAGCTGACTGCTGAAAGCATATATGCCGCAAAATACAGTGCGCTGTTGTCAAGAAAAGCGGCTTCTGAACAATAATACTTGTTAAGATGTCGTGAATCTGGACAGCGGAGCACCTCTGTTTCTGGTAAAATAAAACTCCTCTCAGGCTGTGCGGCCTGACCGGCACGCCAGTGGCTCCCCCTTTGGGGGAGCTGTCACCGAAGGTGACTGAGAGGGCTGACAACAAGGGGGATTTTCCAATGGTATATCGTATCTATGTTGAAAAGAAACCCGGCTTCGACGGCGAGGCCCAGAGCCTGCGCAATGAGCTCGTCTCTCTGCTGGGCATCAAGGAGCTGAACGGTCTGCGTCTGCTCAACCGCTACGACGTGGAGGGCATCGACGAGGCTCTGTTCGAGCAGTGCGTCCCCACCGTGTTCAGCGAGCCGCCGGTGGATAACACCTACGCCGAGCTGCCCGTCTCCGACGGCGTGTCTTTCGCCGTGGAGTATCTGCCCGGCCAGTTCGACCAGCGCGCCGACTCTGCCGCCGAGTGCATCCAGCTCATCAGTCAGGGCGACCGCCCGCTGGTGCGCTCTGCCCGCGTCTACCTGCTGGATGGCACCCTGACCGATGAGCAGGTGGCTGAGATCAAGAAATACGTCATCAACCCGGTGGAGGCCCGCGAGGCTTCGCTGGACACCAAGGCTACCCTGAAGATGGAGCATCCCGTCCCCACCGAAGTGGAGGTGCTGGACGGCTTCAACGAGCTGGATGAGGCAGGCCTGAAAAAGTTCATCGACGAGAAGGGCCTCGCCATGGACCTGGGCGACATCAAGTTCTGCCAGGAGTATTTCCGCTCGGAGAAGCGCGACCCGACCATCACCGAGATCAAGATGATCGACACCTACTGGTCGGACCACTGCCGCCACACCACCTTCGGAACCATTCTGGACGACGTCCAGATCGACGATGCCGTGGTGCAGGAGGCCTTCGACCGCTACATGGCCATGCGCGCCGACCTTGGCCGCGAGAACAAGCCCCGCTGCATGATGGATCTGGCCACCATCGGTGCCAAGGAACTGAAAAAGCAGGGCATCCTGAAGAACCTCGACGAGTCCGAGGAGATCAACGCCTGCACCGTGAAGATCAAGTGCGACGTCAACGGCAAGGACGAGGACTGGCTGTTCCTCTTCAAGAACGAGACCCACAACCACCCGACGGAGATCGAACCCTTCGGCGGCGCTGCCACCTGCATCGGCGGCGCGATCCGCGACCCGCTGTCCGGCCGCAGCTACGTCTATCAGGCCATGCGCGTCACCGGCGCAGGCGATCCCCTCAAGCCCGTCAGTGAGACCCTGCCCGGCAAGCTGCCCCAGCGCAAGCTGGTGACTACCGCTGCCGCCGGTTATTCCTCCTACGGCAACCAGATCGGCCTTGCTACCGGTCAGGTGGATGAGATCTATCATCCCGGCTATGTGGCAAAGCGGATGGAGATCGGCGCTGTTGTGGGCGCAACGCCCGCTTCCCACGTCCGCCGCGAATGCCCCGCTCCCGGCGACATCATCGTCCTGCTGGGCGGCCGCACCGGCCGCGACGGCATCGGCGGTGCCACCGGTTCCTCCAAGGCCCACAAGCTGGACAGCCTCGAGCACTGCGGTGCTGAGGTCCAGAAGGGCAACGCCCCCATCGAGCGCAAGCTGCAGCGCCTGTTCCGCCGCGAGGACGCCTGCAAGATGATCAAGCGCTGCAACGACTTTGGTGCCGGCGGCGTCTCTGTCGCCATCGGCGAGCTGGCCGACGGCCTGTATATCGACCTGAACAAGGTCACCAAGAAGTATGACGGCCTCGACGGCACTGAGCTGGCCATCAGCGAGAGCCAGGAGCGTATGGCCGTGGCTCTGGCCCCTGAGGACGTGGATAAATTCATCGCCATCGCCACCGAGGAGAACCTTGAGGCCACCCCCGTGGCAAAGGTCACCGAGGAAAAGCGCCTGAACATGGTGTGGAACGGCAAGTCCATCGTCAACATCAGCCGCGAGTTCCTGAACTCCAACGGCGCTGAGAAGCATCAGAACGTCCACATCGAGAAGGGGACTGTCTGGCAGCCCCAGTGGGCCGGCGTGACCTTCGAGCAGAAGATGAAGAACATGGTGGGCGATTTGAACGTCTGCAGCAAGAAGGGCCTTTCTGAGCGGTTCGACTCCACCATCGGCGCGGCCACCGTGCTGATGCCCTTCGGCGGCGCATGCCAGCTGACCCCCCAGAACGCCATGGTCGCAAAGCTGCCCGTGGACGGCGAGACCAACACCTGCTCCGGCATGGCATGGGGCTACAACCCCTACCTCATGAGCGCCAACCAGTATGTGGGCGCACGGATGGCCGTCGTCGAGAGTGTGACCAAGCTGGTGGCCTCCGGCTTCCGCTATGAGGACGCCTACCTGACCTTCCAGGAGTACTTCGAGCGCCTTGGCACTTCCCCGGAGCGCTGGGGCAAGCCGCTGGCCGCTCTGCTGGGCGCACTGGACGCGCAGATCGGCCTCGGCATCGCCTCCATCGGCGGTAAGGACAGCATGTCCGGCTCCTTCGAGCAGCTGGATGTGCCTCCCACGCTGGTGTCCTTCGCCACCGCCATCGGCAAGGCCGGCCGCGTCGTCTCCACCGAGTTCAAGAAGCCTGAGAGCACCGTCGTCCTCATCCGGCCCATCCTGGACCCCGTCACCGGCTGCCCCAACTTCTTCTCCCTGAAGGCCAACTACAAGAAAGTTGAGCAGATGATGGAAGATGGCATGGTGGCCGCTGCTTCCTCTGTGGGCTATGGCGGTCTGGCCGAGGCTCTCTTCAAGATGGGTCTGGGCAACCGCATCGGCTTCAAGATGATGAACAACATGACCACCCACGATATGTTTAAGCCCATGTACGGCTCCATCGTGCTGGAGATGGTCTCTGACGCCCCGGCTGGTGAGCTGCTGGGCGAGACCACCGCAGACTACACCTTCGAGTGCTGCGGCGACAAGCTGGATATGGCTCAGCTGCAGGAGATCTGGGAGAGCAAGCTCGAGCCCGTCTATCCCTACCGCAAGGCCGGCCCCGCCGTCGAGAAGATCAACGGCAGCCTGACCGCCCCCGCTGCGCCCAAGATCGGCGTGGCAAAGCCGAAGGTCATCATTCCGGTCTTCCCGGGCACCAACTGCGAGTATGACACCGCCCGCGCCTTTGCCCGCGCCGGTGCGGACCCCGAGGTGCTGGTCATCCGCAACCTGACCCCCGCTGACGTCACCGCCAGCTGCGAGGCACTGGTCAAGGCCATCAACGAGAGCCAGATCGTCATGCTGCCCGGCGGCTTCTCCGGCGGCGACGAGCCGGACGGCAGCGCAAAGTTCATCGCCTCCTTCTTCCGCAATCCTGCGGTCACTGAGGCGGTCCGCGACCTGCTGCAGCACCGGGATGGTCTGATGCTGGGCATCTGCAACGGCTTCCAGGCCCTCATCAAGCTGGGTTTGGCCGCTTACGGCGACATCCGCCCCATCACGGCCTGCGACCCGACCCTGACCTTCAACACCATCGGCCGCCACCAGAGTATGCTGGTGCGCACCCGCATCGCCTCCACCGGAAGCCCCTGGCTGTCCAAGTGCAGTGTGGGCGACCAGCACACCGTGGCCATCAGCCATGGTGAGGGCCGCTTCGTGGCACCTCAGAGCGTGCTGGACACCCTCATCGCCAACGGCCAGATCGCGACCCAGTACGTCGATCAGGACGGCAACCCCAGCATGGACATGAAGTACAACCCCAACGGCTCCGTCCTCGCCATCGAGGGCATCACCAGCCCGGATGGCCGTGTCTTCGGCAAGATGGGCCATTCGGAGCGCAGCGGCGAGTACCTGTACAAGAACGTCACCGGCGACAAGTACCAGCCTATTTTCGAGGGCGGCGTGGACTATTTCAAGATTTGATGGTATAATAGCCCTCTCAGACGCTTACGCGTCAGCTCCCCCAGAGGGGGAGCCACTGGCGTGTCGGTCAGGTCTGAGCAGGATGAATAAAGTTTTCTGTTTCGGAAACGATAGTGCCCTGCTGTACAGATTCACAGCAGCTTGACAAAATGCCCTGCTGAGAAGCTTCTGCCCTCTGCAGCGAGGCCCGCCCTTTGATGTGCCAGTACACTTCCGGCGGACAGCGCAGAGTTACCCGGTTTGCCAATGGCTCCCCCTTTGGGGGAGCTGGCTGCCGGAGGCAGACTGAGAGGGCTACAAGGAGGAAACAACCAATGTCTCAGCATGACCGTTATATCAGCCCCTTTTCCACCCGTTATGCCTCCGATGAGATGCAGTACATCTTCTCGGACGACAACAAGTTCCGCACCTGGCGCCGCCTGTGGGTGGCCCTGGCCCGGGCCGAGATGAAGCAGGGCCTGACCAATATCACCCCCGAGATGGTGGCCGAGCTGGAAGCTCATGTGGACGACATCAACTATGAAGTCGCCATCGAGCGGGAGAAGCTGGTGCGCCACGACGTCATGAGCCATGTCTACGCTTACGGCCAGCAGTGTCCCAAGGCGGCAGGCATCATCCATCTGGGTGCCACCAGCTGCTATGTCGGCGACAACACCGACATCATCGTGATGCGTCAGGGCCTCGAGCTGGTGCGCAAGAAGCTCATCGGCGTGCTGGCAAAGCTGGCAAAGTTCGCCGAGGAGTACAAGGATATGCCCTGCATGGCCTACACCCACTGCCAGCCCGCCCAGCCCACCACCGTGGGCAAGCGCGCTACCCTGTGGGCCAACGAGCTGGTGATGGACCTCAACGAGATCGACCACCGTCTGGCTACCCTGCAGCTGCGCGGCGTCAAGGGTACCACCGGCACCCAGGCTTCCTTTATGGAGCTGTTCAAGGGCGATGCCGATAAGATCCGCGCCGTGGATGCTTCCATCGCCGAGGAGATGGGCTTCGACAGCGAGGCCGTCATCCCGGTGTCCGGCCAGACCTACAGCCGCAAGGTGGACGCCTTCATCCTCAACGCACTGGCCGGCATCGGCCAGAGCTGCATGAAGTTCGCCACCGATCTGCGTCTGCTGGCCAACTTCAAGGAGATGGAAGAGCCGTTTGAGAAGAACCAGATCGGTTCCTCCGCCATGCCCTACAAGCGCAATCCCATGCGCTGCGAGCGCATCTGCGCTTTGAGCCGCTACCTGATGGTGGATGTGCTCAACCCCAGCTTCACTACCGGCACGCAGTGGTTCGAGCGTACGCTGGACGACAGCGCCAACAAGCGCGTTGCCATGGCTGAGGGCTTCCTTGCCACCGACGCCATCCTGAACATCATGATCAACGTCACCGACGGCCTCGTGGTCTACCCGAAGGTCGTGCGCAGCCGCCTGATGGCTGAGCTGCCCTTCATGGCCAGCGAGAACATCATGATGCAGGCTGTGGAAAAGGGCGGCAACCGTCAGGAGCTGCACGAGCGTCTGCGCCAGCACGCCATCGCCGCCGGCAAGCAGGTCAAGGAAGAGGGTCTGCCCAACGACATGGTGGACCGCATCGCCGCCGACCCGGCCTTTGGTCTGACCAAGGAAGAGATCGTGGCGGGCCTTGTGCCGGAGAACTTTGTGGGCCGCGCTCCCCAGCAGGTGGAGGAGTTCATTGCTCACATCCTCAAGCCCATCTTTGACGCCAACCCGGATGCTGTGGAACAGCACGCAAACCTGAGCGTCTAAACGTGATTTTACAGGAAAAGAGGCTGTTGCCGCAGGCAACGGCCTCTTTTCTGCACACAGAAGGAGTTTTCATGCGACTCGATAAATATTTAGCCGAGACGGCCCAATGCACCCGGAGCGAGGCAAAGGCACTGCTGGCGAAAGGCCGCGTCACGGTCAACGGCGCGGTCTGCAGGAAAGGGGACACCCAGCTGAAAGAGGCTGACGCCGTGGCGGTGGACGGCAAGGCGCTGGCCTACCGGCAGTTCGTCTACCTTATGCTCAACAAGCCCGAGGGCGTCGTCAGCGCCTCCACCGACAAGCGGGACACGACGGTCGTGGATCTGGTGGGGGATGCCTATCCCCGGCGGGAACTGTTCCCGGCCGGGCGGCTGGACAAGACCAGCACCGGTTTCGTCCTGCTGACGGACGACGGCGGCTTTGCCCACGACATCCTCGCGCCCAGGCGCCATGTCTCCAAGACCTACACCGTCGTCATCGACGCCCCGCTGACGGAAGAGATGAAGGCCGGCTTTGCCGCAGGCGTCACCCTTGCCGACGGCACGGCCCTTTCGCCGGCGGAAGTGTCCGCTCTCACCCCCGACGGGCTGACGGTCCGCGTCCTGCTCAGGCAGGGCGTGTATCATCAGATCAAGCGAATGTTCGGCGTCTACGGTGCGGGCGTCAACGCCCTGCACCGGGACGCCATCGGCGGACTTGCGCTGGACGAGAACCTTGCCCCGGGCCAGTGGCGGGAGCTGACAGCTGACGAGGTGGCGAAAATTACCACGGGGTAAAGGACTGCTTTTCACCCGGTTTTCAAAAAAGTATCACATTTTACCGGTAAAATAGCCCTCAGAACCACGCAGAAAGGCCCTTTTTGGCCCGAAAATGACCCCGAAAGATAATTTCAACAAGAAAGAAGAATTTTTTTTGGTGAAATATGTTGCAAAAGTAAATTCTTTTGTGTAAAATATAAAATGTAATGCGGCGAAATTGTTAAAAATCACAATCCCGCCCACCTGCGGTTTGCACAAGAGAGGAAAAGGGGTATCCATTTATGGCCAATAGAGTATTTCAGAGCGTGATCTACCAGATGAAGGACGCGATCGACCGCGTGGTCGGCGTGGTGGATGAGACCGGCGCTGTCATCTCCTGCTCGGAGCTGAATCTGATCGGCGAGGTGCGCGAGGGCTTTATGGCAGAGCGTCTGACGGCCGGTGACCGCTTCGTGCGGGATGGCTACACCTACCAGCAGTTCTCCAGCGCAAAGCATAACGATTATGCCGTTTTTGTGGAAGGTGCGGACGAGACTGCGGGCCAGTTTGCCGCTGTGCTGTCCATCAGCCTGCAGAGCATCAAGCAGTATCACGACGAGAAGTTCGACAAGGCCAACTTTATCAAGAACGTAGTGCTGGACAACATCCTGCCCGGCGACATCTACGCCAAGGCCCGTGAGCTCCACTTTGCCACCGACGTCTCCCGCGTGGTGTTCATCGTCCGCGTCACCAGCGGCGGCGACATCTCCGCTTACGACGTGGTGAGCAGCCTGTTCCCCGACAAGCAGAAGGACTTCGTCTTCAACATCAGCGAGACGGACACCGTCCTGGTCAAGGAGATCCGCAAGGGCATCGACCGCACCGATATGGAGAAGCTGGCCGCCAGCATCGTGGACACCCTGTCCGGCGAGCATTACATCAAGGCTGTCGTGGGCATCGGCACCCCCATCGCCAACGTGAAGGACCTGGCTACTTCCTTTAAGGAAGCACAGATCGCCATGGAGGTCAGCAAGGTGTTCGACACCGAGAAGCAGATCATCCGCTACGACAATCTGGGCATCGCACGTCTGATCTACCAGCTGCCCACCACGGTCTGCGAGATGTTCCTGCGCGAAGTGTTCAAGCAGGGCAGCATCGAGAGCCTGGACCAGGAGACTCTGTTCACCATCCAGCGCTTCTTCGAGAACAACCTGAACGTCTCCGAGACCAGCCGCGGTCTGTTCGTCCACCGCAACACGCTGGTGTATCGTCTGGAAAAGATCAAAAAGCTGACCGGTCTGGATCTGCGTGAGTTCGACGACGCTATCGTGTTCAAGGTAGCGCTCATGGTCAAGAAGTACCTGTCCAACAACCCGGCCAAATATTGATATTTCGTCTCAGCCGCTCCGGCTGCGGACGCCGAAACCGGCCGCTCGACCCCGATGCTGGCCGGTTTCTTTTGTAATGGTCTGGAACTTCTGTGCCAAATAAATTTTTCAGGAGCAAGATACTCATGATAGATTTTGAACATGTCACCAAGATATACAAACGGAGTGATACTCCCGCTCTGGAGGACATCGACTTCCATGTAGACGACGGCGAGTTCGTCTTTCTGGTGGGCCACTCCGGCGCCGGCAAGTCCACTCTGCTCAAGCTCATCCTCCGCGAAGAGCTGCCCACCGAGGGCCGCGTTATGGTGGACGGCAAGGACGTCGCCCGGCTGCGCCGGGGCAAAGTGCCTTTCCTTCGCCGCCAGATGGGCATCATCTTCCAGGATTTCCGCCTCATCCCCACCATGACGGTCTACGAGAATGTGGCGTTTGCCATGCATGTCACCAACATCGGCAAAAAAGACATCAAAGAGCGCGTCAACTACATGCTGGAGCTGGTGCATCTGGAAGATAAGGCAAAGGTCTACCCCGAGTTCCTCTCCGGCGGTGAGCAGCAGCGCGTGGCCGTGGCCCGCGCTCTGGCCCACAGCCCCCGCCTCGTCATTGCGGACGAGCCCACCGGCAACATCGACCCCGAAATGAGCCTTGAGATGATGGAGCTGCTGGAACGCGTCAGCGAGATGGGCATCACGGTGCTTGTCGTCACCCACGAGCATGAACTGGTGCGCCGCTTCAACCGCCGCACCATCACCCTGAAGCAGGGCCGCATCATCTCCGATGTTCCGGCCAGCTTCGGCGAGGAGGTACACGTATGAAAATCTCTACGTTTGGGTTCCTTACCCGGCGCGGCGTGCGCAACCTCGGCAAGCACTGGGCCATGACCATCGCCTGCATCGCCTCCCTCAGCGTCTGCATGACCCTGAACATCTTCGCCAGCCTCATTGAAGTCAATGTGGACAGCATGGTGAGTTATCTGGGCAGCCAGAACGAGATGGTGGTCTACGTGGACCCCGAGGCCGATGACGCCACCATCCAGTCTGTGGGCAATGCCCTCAGCGGCACCGCAGGTGTGAGCCGGGTGCAGTATATGTCCAAAGAAGACGTCCTCAACCAGTACAAGGGCTATATGTCCGACTATGCCGCCCTGCTGAACGAGTTCGAGAACGACAACCCCTTTAAGGCCAATTACCGCGTCTCCCTGTCTGATCTGAGCCAGATGGAGACCATCAGCAAGCAGTTCGAGAACATCAGCGGCGTCTACAGCGTCACGGCTCCCATCGAGATGACCAAGACCTTTGTGGAGGTCCAGCAGGCTGTCACCAAGGTCGGGCGCGGTCTGGTGCTGGTGCTGATGGCTGTCAGCATCATCACGGTGGGTACCACCATCCGGCTGAGCGTCTTTGCCCGCCGCCGTGAAATCGAGATCATGAAGTATGTCGGCGCTACCAACGCCCTCGTCACCCTGCCTTTCGTCATCGAGGGCCTGACGATGGGCCTGCTCTCCGGCATCCTGACGGCAGCTGCCACCATCGGCGGCTATGCCTACATCGTTCAGCTGTCGCCCACGCTGGGCGGCCTGTGGCAGATGCTCATGGGTACGGCTCTTGTGCCGCTGGAAAATGTCTGGCCCACCATCCTGACCTACAGCCTCGCGGGCGGCGCTCTGGTGGGCGGTCTGGGCAGTATGTTCTCCATCCGAAAGCACCTGAACGTGTAAGGAGGGCCTACTGTGTACCACGACAAGCATTCCGCAGGCTTTGTCCTGCACCATCCGCCCCGCCACGCAAAGCCGTCGGGCCATTCGGCCATGATGCGCGCCGCCTGCGCCTTTCTGGCCGCCGCCTGCCTCGTGCTGAGTGTGACGGTCTACCCGGCCAGTGCGGCCACCAGCATGAGCTCGCTGCAGAACAAGCTGGACAAGATCTCTGCGTCCATCAAGCAGCATAAGACGGAGCTGAGCGACGCCAAAAAGAAGGAAGCTGCTGCCAAGGCCCTCGAGTCTGAGCTGAAGGAAAAAGTCTCGGTGCTCCAGAGCCAGATCGGTGTCCTCAAGAGCCAGATCTCCGAGGTGCAGAACAGCATCGGCGTCAAAGAGCAGGAGATCACCGCCAAGCAGAATGAGATCGCCCGGAAAGAGCAGGAGATCGCCGACCAGTGGGACGATTTCAAGAGCCACATGGCCGCCATGCAGGAGCTGCGGGACGGCGGCAGCGTCGCCATGCTCCAGTCTGTGAACGATCTGTACGAGCTTCTGACCTTCAATGAGGTCATGCAGGACATCTCGGTGAAGGACACCGAGATACTCGACAACATGAAGGCTGCGAAGGAAGCCCTTGTGGCCGACCGCACCCAGCTCGTGGAGGAGCGCACCCAGCTGCAGAACAAAAAGGCTGAGCTGGACGCCCAGAACAAGCAGATGCAGTCCAAGCAGAATGAGCTCAACAACAGCGTCAAGGAGGCCCGTCTGAGCGCCGCTGAGGCCCAGCAGGCCCAGAAGAACGCCCAGGCGGCCATCGAGTCGGACGAGATGAACTACGAGGCCGTCAAGAAGGAGATCCAAAAGCTCATCGCAGCGGCAGCGGCCAGCAAGCCCCAGCTGAGCTTCAGCGGCTTTATCTGCCCGCTCAAGAGCTATACCCGCATCTCCAGCGAGTACGGCTGGCGCAAGAACCCGGTCTCCGGCGTCAACAAGCTTCACGCCGGCATCGACTTTGCCGCCCCCGCAGGCACTCCCATCTACGCAGCCGCCAGCGGCTATGTGCAGGTGGCCGGCTGGTCCAGCGGCGGCTATGGCAACTATGTCGTCATCTATCACGGCAAAATGACAGACGGCAACGCCTACTCCACCCTCTACGGCCATATGCGCTCGGTGGCAACGTCGGCGGGTAAGTATGTCAACCAGGGCGACCTCATCGGCTATGTGGGCTCCACCGGCAACTCTACCGGCAACCACCTCCATCTCGAGGTGTGGAAGGGCGGCTCCAAGGCCAATGCGGTCAATCCCCGCGGTTATATTCCGATAAGATAATACAACTGTAATTGAAGTCGAGGGGTCAAAGGAGGCCACAAGGCGAAATGAACGAGCAAAAACGCAAGCGTATCCTTCGGGTGGGCTGTCTGATTCTGGCAGGAGTGTTCCTGCTGTCGGTGCTGGGCAGTGTCATCCTGATGTTTTTGGTCTGAACTGGGGGAGGACACTGAATGAACCGCAAAATTTCCGTAGGGATGACCGTGACCATCGTCATTCTGGCAATGACGGTCACTTTTTCCATCACGATGCTGATGGCGATGCGGCTGTTTGACCACACCGTCACCAGCGTGAAGGAAAAGGAGAGCATGTACAACAAGGTGGCCGAGGTAGACCGCTATGTGCGCGCCAACGACTACTACGACATCGACGAGACCGTGCTGTACGACCGTCTGACTGCCGGTTATCTGCTGGGTACCGGCGACAAGTACGCCCGCTACTACACCGCCTCGGCCTACACCGACCTGCTCAACGCCCAGAGCGGCAAGCTGATGGGCATCGGCGTGGAGCTGGCCATCGACCAGTCCGGCTACGCCAAGGTCATCAAAGTGTATGACGAGTCTCCTGCCAAGGAGGCCGGCCTCCAGCGGGGCGATTACATCACCACCATCGACGGCGCAGACATCAAAAGTCTGGGCAGCGTGGAGGCTGTCCAGAACAAACTCCGGGGCGAGAGCGGCACGAGCGTCAATGTAGGCTGGCTGGACAGCGAGAACGCCCAGCACACCGCCGATCTGACCCACTCCGGCTTTACGGCCAACAGCGTCGATTCCGCGCTGGTGCAGGGCAATGTGGGCTACATCAAGATCTGGCAGTTCGACAACTCCACCCCCAGTGAGCTGGACTTTGCGCTCCGCAGCCTGACCGCCAGCGGCGCCCAGAGCTTCATCTTCGACCTGCGCGACAACGGCGGCGGCATCCTTGATGACGCCATCAGCTGCATCGAACTCGTCGCGCCGGAAGGCGTGTTGGCCTACGCGGAGGATAAGGCAGGCAACCGCACCCTGCTGGGCAGCAGCACCGGCGACTCGGTCATCAGCCAGCCCACCGTCTGCCTCGTGAACGAGAACACCGCCAGCGCGGCAGAACTCTTTGCGTCCAGCCTGCGCACCCTGTGCGGCACCCGCCTCGTGGGCAGCACCACGATGGGCAAAGGCACTATCCAGAGCAGCCCCCAGCGCCTCTCGGACGGCAGTGCCGTCGTGGTCACGGTGGCAAAGCTCATCTGCGGCGACGGCTCCTGCTTCGACGGCACCGGCCTGACCGTGGACGTGGAGCGCCCGCTGACTGCCGACGAGCAGGCCAGCTACTATGACTACACCCTCGACACGGACCCGCAGATACAGCGCGCCGTCAGCACCGCACAGCAGCTTACCGGCGTCACCACCGTGGGCGGCGTGAACGACGCTGACATCGCCGCCGACTCCGCCGCAGCCTCTTCGGAGGCCGCAGCCGAGAGCACCGCTTCCGGCGAGGCCGCAGGGGAGGCAGAGGCCTCCTCCGAGACCGGTGCAGAAGGGGAGCAGGAGGCTGCGAGTGCGCAGTAAACACTTTTTGAAAATAACTTTAGTCGTGTAAATAGCTCAACCTCTCAGTCTGCTTCGCAGACAGCTCCCCTACCGAGGGGAGCCTCTGGCGAAGAGAGTAAGCTTTGCGGAATGCCAAGGCCTCCCCTCGATAGGGGAGGTGGCACGCCGCAGGCGTGACGGAGAGGTTTTGCTGTTTTAGCAAGAAACAGAAAGGAAAACCACTATGCCGGAGCTGACCGACCTCTCCGTTATCCGCACCCTGTGCGAAAAATACGATTTCGCGCTCTCCAAGGGCTTTGGACAGAACTTCATCATCAATCCCGGCCTGCCGCCTAAGATCGTGGACGCCAGCGGCGTCGATAAGAGCTGGGGCGTGCTGGAGATCGGCCCCGGCATCGGCGTGCTGACCAAAGAGCTGGCCCAGCGCGCCGCCAAGGTGGTGTCCATCGAGGTGGACGAGCGCCTGCCGCCCCTGCTGGCCGAGACCATGGCGGGCGTGGAGAACTTCAAGCTGGTATTGCAGGACGTTCTGAAAGTAGACCTCCGCGCCCTCATCGAGGAGGAGTTCCCCGGGATGCCGGTGGCTGTCTGCGCCAACCTGCCCTACTACATCACCAGCCCCATCGTCATGAAGCTGCTGGGCGACCGCCTGCCCATCCAGAACCTCACCATTATGGTGCAGAAGGAGGCCGCCGACCGTCTGGCCGCTGCCCCCGGCACCCGGGCGTCCAGCGCCATCAGCTGCGCTGTGAGCTACTACGCCACCTCGAAACTGATGTTCACCGCCGCGCCGGGCAGCTTCTACCCGGCCCCGAAGGTCACCAGCGCCGTGGTGCGGATGGACATCCGCACCACTCCCGCCGTACAGGTGGAGGACGAGGACGGCTACTTCGCCCTCATCCGTGCCGCTTTCGGCCAGCGCCGCAAGACCGCCGCCAACGCCATCGCCAGCGGCCTCGGACTGCCGAAAGATAAGGTCATCGTGGCCATCGAGGCGGCGGGCTTCGACGCCCGCGTCCGCCCCGAGGCCCTGACCCTCGAGGACTTTGCTGCCGTACAGCGGGAGCTGAAGTAAGATTTTATCAGAATAAAACGCCAAGGCCCCCGCAGTCCGGAACAGAACTGCGGGGGCCTTGGTCGTTATGTGGAAGGAATGAAGGATGGTGATCTGCTTACCTCAGCAGTGCGCTGTGGTCTGCGCCGCCCACGATGAAGGTGGCGGTGGAGCCGCTGTGGCTGAGGGTGAAAGGCGTATCGCCCGCACCGAGGGCTGCAACATCGGAGAGGGAGAGGGTGGAAGTGCAGCGTTCGGTGGAGAAGACAACGGTCCCGATGCGCTCAGAGCGGAGGCCGGTCAAATCGGAAAGAACGCCCTGCAGGGACGCCGTCTCAAGGGCGACATCGATGTAGAGAACATCGTTGATCTGGCTCAGCCGGACCAGCTGGGCGTTCTGGAGGATGTCGGTCTGGGTCGAGTCGAGGACACGCAGGTTGGTGGGGATGATGAAGCCGCTGTTGTGGGAGACATCGCGGTACTCCACCGCATTGCAGACCGCGCAGATGCGGTACTCGCGGCTGCTGTCGCCTTGGACAGGCATCCAGCCGCTCCACTGATGGCCGAGGGCGGGCAGCTCCTCCGTCTCAGTGACGACACAGTGTTCGACCTTGCAGCTGCGCTGTCTCTCGCCCGGCTCGGTGCAGGTAGGCGCTTTGGTAGTGCGCCACTCGCCGAGGGGGTGAGTCTCGCTGACGGAGAAGTCGGGAAGGGCGGTCTTCGTGTAGACACCGTTGTGGAAGAGCCGCGTTACGCCGTTCTCTACGAGCTTCACGAGGCCCAGCTTGCCGTTTTCCGCGAGATGGATGATCTCGTCCAGCTTCTTGCCGTCGCGGCCTCGGATGGCATTGTCGGCGTCGGGGGAGGTTGCGGTGATGTTCAGCGGGGTGTCGGTATTGCCGATGGAGACGATGTCGCCGTCAATGCCCGCGCCGCCGCTCTTGCCGCTGCCGCCGGTGGTGTTGATGGTGCCGCCCTCAACATTCACAAAGCTGCCGCCGATGCCGCTGCCGCCGGTGCTGTTCTCGCCGGTGGCGCTGCCGCCGGTGGCCTTCGTGATGGTATCGCCCGAAATCTTCACAACGCTACCGCTGTGGATGCCGTCGCCGCCGGTGCCATTGGTAGAAGCGCCGCCCTGCGCGGTTCCGATGTTGGCGCTGCCGGAGATGGTGAGGATGCCGCCGCTGGAAATGCCGCTGCCACCGTTGCCATTGGTAGAAGCGCCGCCCTGCGCGGTTTCGATTTTGGCGCTGCCGAAGATGGTGAGGGCGCCGTAACTGCCGATGCCGTCGCCGCCGCTCTTGCCGCTGCCGCCGGTGGCTTCTTTGATGGAGGCGCTCGGGGAGATGTTGAGCTCACCGCTGCTGTGGATACCGCTGCCGCCGGTAGTTTTGCCATCGCCGCCCTTGGCGTTAATGATGTCGGCGCTGCCGGAGATGAAGAGCTGGCCTTTGCTGTAGATGCCGTGGCCGCCTTGTTCTCCTGTGGCAGCGTTTCCACCGAGAGCACCTGTGGTGGGGTCGGGAATCTGTTTGCCGTTATCATCAGTAGTCAAGCTGCCGATGGTGCCGCCCTCGATTTTGAGCTCGCCGTCGCTGCGGATGCCGTCGCCGCCGGAAGCTTTGCCGTCGCCGCCCTTGGCCTTCGTGATGGTACCACCCAAAATTTCCACAATTTTGTTGCTGCTGCCGCCGCGGATGCCGCTGCCGCCGCGGATGCCGCTGCCGCCGCGGATGCCGCTGCCGCCGCGGATGCCGCTGCC
>OLNR01000491.1_pt1 | contig 33084 bp, 29 predicted proteins | sample 1672231 | NCBI WGS metagenome assembly OLNR01 (sample SAMEA3136662, study PRJEB25190) | human gut metagenome
AGGAAGGGACACCTGCGGTTTCCCTTCCTCTTTGGACTCCTACCTTTCCCTTGTTAGATAGTCTGGCGCAGATTACCGACATGTGACCGCTTCGAAATGGGGAACGGCAGAGGATTTTTACTTCTGTATCTTTCGCAACCTGTTCGCAGTGTCAGATACCGTTCTGCTACACATGTGATTTCATCTGCGCAGGCGCGACATACCCGTGTCGCGCAATTCGTTTGCACGTTGTTACGCCCGGCACCTGCGAATGTAGGCGTTCGGCAGCATTTATTCTCGCAGGCCCTGTCTATAACAACGCGCTAAAGAATTGTGCGGCACTGTTATGCCGCACCCAGCGTAGAGTTGCCCGTATGTGTAGCAGTACGCTATCTGTGAACTGCGAATATTTTATGAAATAAACGCAAGAGTAACCCGACTGCCGTTCCCCATTTCGCAGCGGTCACATGTCGGCAATCTGCGCCAGACTAAGAAATAAAGGGAAACGGGAGTTAAGAGGGTAGAAACCGTAGGTGTCTACCCTCTTGCCCCTCGCCGTGGGTACGGCGAATCTCCGCACTCCGAAGAGCGCAACTCCCCGCTGAGGTTCAGCGAAAAACCCCCGCCCGTCAGGGGCGAACTCGCCTGCGGCAGTTCGTGTGCCTCGGTCAGCCGGTGTAGAAAAAGGAGCCGCCCGGCAGGGGCGAACACGCTAACGCAGTTCGTATGCCCCGGAAACTCGGTGCAGAAAAAGGAGCCCGCCTTGCAGCGAGCCCCAAAGAGAGAGGATAAATTCGATTTTAACCTTCTGCGGTATCCGGCCGAGTCACCTTCTTGACCCACTTCCAGCTGTGCAGGCGGATAGCCACGGGAATGATCTTATACAGCTGATCCCACTTGAGCAGGAAGAATACGACAACCGGCGGGAACTTCCACCAGAAAGCCGCCATTGCCGAGAACGGCACAACGATAAGCCACATGCTGATGATATTCATCTTGGCGCTGAACTTGGTGTCGCCGCCGCCGCGGATGATGCCGTTATCGCACGCCATCTGGTACGAGGTGCCGACCGTTGTGATGGCGAGCACCAGCATGAACTGCAGGGAATACGTGTACGCCGTTTCGGTGAGCGTACCGCCGAGCAGCGCAAGGATCGGTACGCGCAGAAGGAAGATCAAAAGACCCGAGCACAGTCCGATGGAGACGAACAGGACCTGCAGCGTATGTACAAGCGGACGCAGCCGCTGCTGGTTGCCCTCGCCGATGGTGCGGCCGACCACAATGCCGGATGCGGACGCGGCGCCATAGCAGACAACCGACAGAACCTGATATACCTGCACCGCAATCGCATTGGCAGCCGTGGCATCACCGCCGAGATGACCGAGGATACCGGTCTGTACCATCTGCGCGATGCCCCAGAGCGCCTGATTGATGAGCACCGGCAGGGAAACGTGCATGTAATCCTGCACATAGCTGGTGTCGATGTGAACCAGCTTGCGCAGGCTCAGGTTCAGCTTGTGCTCCTTAAACTTCAGGTAGTAGATAACGATGAGCAGCTCCACACAGCGGGAAACCAGCGTTGCGATAGCCGCACCGCGCACGCCCAGCTCCGGACACCCGAAGTGGCCGTAGATCAGGCAGTAGTTCAGGCACACGTTGATGATGAGCGTCGAACCCGAGATCATGTAACCGATCTTTACTACACCGATCGAGCGGAGGGATGCGACCAGAATATTGGTTATTGTAAAGATAATATAGGTAAAGCAGATGATCTGGAAATACTTTTCACCTTCCGCGATGACCGTTGGCGAGTTGGACAGCAGCGACAGCAGCTGGTGCGGGAAGAACAGTACAATGCCGAACATCAGCACTGCCAGTGAACCGCCGAAGCGCAAAGCCACACCGATGATGTGCGGGATCGGCTCCAGCTTGTTTTTGCCCCAGTACTGCGAGCCCATAACGACCGCGCCCTCGCCTGCACCGACGACCAGCATCTGCAGCAGAAACTGCACCTGATTGCACAGGCTTACGCCGCCCATGGCATCCTGACTGTACCGTCCGAGCATCATGGTGTCCATCAGGTTTACGCCGTAGGTGAGCAGGTTCTGCAGCGCCAGCGACAGTGCCAGCACCATAAAGGATTTATAAAACGTCTTTTCCTTTATCATTACAACAACCCCTTGCCTTCAAAGCTGATCGGACGGAACGAACCGCAATATCTATCGTTCCGGTTCAGCTTTTTTACTTCTGCTAACAGCATACCGAATTTTCTTTGATTTGGCAATAACAAAATACTGCAATCTATTCATATTTTGTGCTATCATAGAAGGCAGAGGAGGGAATGCCGTGAAGGTTTTCAGTGAGCCGGGTGTGCTGTCGCGCTCGGAACGATTTTTCTCAACGCCGTCCGCAACGGCTCGGCGGCTGTTTTACTATGTCACCCGCGTGGGACATTATTACTACGATGCGCGGTATAATTTTCTCGACAGCTGCGACATCGCCCATCTGGAAAGCCACAAGAATCTCTTTCTGACCTACGTTCGCTCGGGTACGATGTACTTCGAGACCGACCAGCTCTACTGCGCCGAGCGCGGACAGATCGGACTGGTGGACTGCCGCAGACCGCATCATTTTTATACCAAGGGCGACGCGGAAGCGCTCTGGATTCACTTTGACGGCGCAAATGCGGCGGCATTTTTCGAGCAGATACTCGCGTTCCGCGGCGGCAGGCAGGTGCTTACGCCGCCGGCGGATTTACGCATCGAGCAGGAGCTGGCACAGATCATTTCCGGCTTGCGCACCGGCGACATGACCGAGCTGGACCGCTCGCAGCGCATTTACCGAATTCTGTGCGCGCTGCTGTTTCCGGTGCAGGCGGGACCCGACCGGAAAAACGATGCCATTGCACAGGCGGTCAAGTATATCGGAGAACACCTGTTTGAACCGTTGTCCGTGGAGAAGGTGGCGGACGCGGTCAGCCTGAGTCCGTCGCATTTCTCGCGGCTGTTCCGCAGCACGACCGGATTTTCCCCGCACGAGTACATCATGCTGCATCGGATTGACGAGGCCAAGGCCCTGCTGCAGTCCACGTCGCTTTCGGTCAAGGAAATTGCGTTCCGCGTCGGCTACCGCAGTGAGGTCAACTTTATTACAGCCTTCACCGAGAAAACCGGCGCAACACCGACCCAGTTCCGCAGAAGTACGCTGTAAGGCGGTCTGCGGTTGCGGCGCGTTCCGGTCTTTGCTATAATAGTAGAAAAGGCAAGGGAGTGACCCCGTATGCGAGAACGCCCTCTGGTTTATCTGGTGCCGCCGATGGCTGCCGCGCTGTACGCGGCAGTCTGCCTGGAGCTGCCGGTGCAGCTGCATATCATTGCACCGATCGCGCTTCTTCTGGTACTTGCGGCTGTGTTTCTGCGCCGCCGCAAGTGTCTGCTGAATGTGTTTGCTGTGCTGGCGGCTGCCGCTCTTGCGCTGACCGGCTTTGCCGTGTTCCGGGATTTGCGGGTCGTGCCCATTCGTGCTTTAGCCGGCGAAACGCAGGAGATCACCGCAGCCGCCCTGCGGGATGCCGAGGTGTACGACACCGACCAGCGCGTACTGCTCTCGGCGGAGACAACGGACGGCAGGCGGTTTCGCCTGCGGTGCTACTTGCCGGAAACCGAACCGCCATTGCTGGCAGGAGACAGGGTACGCGTCATGGCCACACTTTATGTGCCGGACACGCTCGGCGGCTTTGACCGTGCGGCGTATCAGGCGTCAGAGGGCTGCTATATCGCGGGCGCGTATGCGACCGACGAGGAGCACAACGCGGTGCAGTTCGAGGTCTTGGACTCTAAACGGGACAGCCTGCGCTTTGCGCCGCAGAGGATCGCGCGGTTCTGCCGAAATGCGGTGCAGCGTGCCCTTCCGGAACGCGAAGCCGGACTGCTGACCGGACTGCTGGTCGGCGGCAGCAAAAATCTGAGCGACACCGATCAGACTGCGTTCCGCATTGCGGGTCTCAGCCATCTGGTGGCTGTTTCCGGACTGCACATCGGCTTTCTCGTCGGGTTCTGCACGCTGCTGTTCGGCAAACGGTGGGGAACGGTTGTGTCCATCCCGCTGGTGCTGCTGTTTGTGCCGGTCGCGGGAGCCACGCCGTCCGTGCTGCGTGCGGCACTGATGTACCTGACGGCCGCAGGCGGATTTCTGCTCCGGCGCCGGTCGGGCGGATTGAACGCGCTGCTGATGGCACTGGCTGTTCTGCTGCTTGTCAATCCGTACGCGATCGCAAGTGTGGGTCTGCAGCTTTCATTCGCGTCTACGCTCGGTCTTATCCTGTTCGCAGGGAAGCTGCAGCATGCGCTCGAAAAGCCGTTTGCCGGTGCGCCGAAACTCGTGCGCAAGGCGCTTGCGGTCATCACGAGCGCACTCAGCTGCACGGTTTGCGCTACGATATTTACAGTACCGATTCTGCTGACCTCGTTCGGCGCGGTGTCCGTGCTGTCGCCCATCAGCAACCTGATGACGGTCGGCGTGACCTCGCTCTGCTTTGTGGGCGGGTTCGTGCTGTGTGTTGCAGCAGCCGTCTGTCCGGCGCTTGTGCCGATGCTCGCCGGACTGGTGCGTCCGCTCATAAGCTATCTGCTCTGGTCAGCGAATATCATCGCGGACCTCGGCTTCGGCACGCTGCACCCGAACAACACCTTCGGTCTGGCGGCGCTCGGCATCGTGTTCGCGGCGCTGCTCGTGTGGCTGACTGCCGGAAAGCACGTCAAATGGAAAGCCGTGCTGCCGTGTCTGGCGGTGGTGCTGATCGGCTTATGTATTGCCGAGGTGCAGCACCAGAACGGCCAGTATACGGTGACGTATCTGCCGTGCGGCAGCGGTCAGGCCATTCTGCTGAGCGACACCGAACACGCGATGCTCATAGACTGCGGCAGCTACCGGAACGCTGCGCGTCAGGTACGCGAGTGGCTGCGCTGGAATGGTCTGAAGCGGCTGGATACGGTCGTGCTGACCGCGGTCGATCAGGGACATGCGCGCAACCTGCCGGAGCTGATGGAAACGGTCGAGGTTGGGGAACTGCTCATGCCCGCAGGCTGTCAGGAGCGCAGGACCAACGCCGATTTGCTTTTCTTCGTGCACGAGCGTGAGGCGCAGGAGGTAAGCGAGCCGGTGACGCTCACAAATCCGATCGCGCCGGTGGAGCTTTTCCCGATCACCGAGGGAAAACTGGCCGTAAGCATAGCGGACGAGGTGCTCATCCTGCACAGTCCGACCGAGAAGCAGCTTTCAGCCTATTTGGAACAAAACACGCTGCCTGCCGCAGCGGAGTTGGTGCTCAGCGCGAACCATTTGAGCAGCGGCGAAAGCATGGCACAGTACGCCGAAGCGGCAGGCGCACAGCATATCATCATTGCGGCGAGTTCGGAGAAGGGACTGCGGTCGCACAAGGGACTGGACGTGCAGAGCACCTATAAGGAAGGCGAGATCGCACGGCAGTTCAAAAAGGAGTAACACATGGCGGCAAGAGAAACCAAACCAAACGGAAAATCACAGCTGATCCGCGACCTGAAAAACGGCGAATTTGCCACGCTGTACATCATTTCGGGCGAGGAAAGCTACATGAAGGAATACTATCTGCGGCAGCTGCGGCAGAAGGTGGTGGACGAGACCTTTGCGGATTTCAATCTTATTGAGTTCGAGGGCAAGGGCCTGACACCGGAAATGCTGACCGAGGCCATTGACAGCTATCCTGCGATGGCAGATAAAAAGCTCATCATCGTCAAGGACTTCGACCTGTTCAAGCCGCCTGCCGGCTTCGCAGACGTGTTGCCGAGCGTACTTGGTGATCTGCCGGAGTACGTCTGCCTCGTGTTCTACTACGACGTGCTGGACGGCAAGCCGGACAAGCGCACCAAGCTGTACAAAACGCTCGAGAAGCACGCCTGCTTTGCCGAGTTCGCACACGCAGAGGAGCAGGAGCTGGTGGCGTGGCTCGAACGGCGTGCCAAGGCGCTCGGCTGCATGATCGAACCGGGAGATGCGTCGTACATGATCTTCCTGTGCGGCAATTCCATGACCAACCTCGCCGGTGAGATGGAAAAGGCAGCCGCGCACACCACGACCGGCGTTATCAAGCGCTATAACATCGATGCGGTATGCTCGCCGGTGCTGGATGCAGTCGTGTTCGACCTGACCGACGCGGTAACCGCAGGCAGGTTTGATCGGGCGGTCGCACTCGTCGGGGAGCTGCTCGCGCAGAAGAACAACGAGGTCATGATCTTCACCGCCATCACACGTCACATCCAGCGTCTGTATGCCGCCAAGTTGTGCGCGGAGAACCGCAGCGGCGAAAAACAGCTGATGGAGATGATCGGCTCGAAATCGCCGTACTACGCAAGGCAGATTCAGAATGCAGCACGGCGTGTGCCGCTCAGCTGGCTGCGAAAGGCGGCCTCGCTGTGCGCGGAGACCGATGCCGCACTCAAGGGCGGCGCGGCAGACCGGCAGAAGCAGATCGAGCTGACGCTGCTCACCATGGCGGCAGAGCTGAAGGGGGAAAAGAAATGACGCGCATCAGGGAAGCAATTCTGGTAGAGGGCCGGTATGATGTGAACACCGTCCGGCAGGTGGTGGACACCGTGGTGCTCGAAAGCGGCGGATTCCGCATTTTTAACAATAAAGACCAGCTCAAGCTGCTGCGCCGTATCGCGGAAACGCGCGGTCTCATTGTGCTGACCGACAGTGACGGTGCGGGTTTTGTCATCCGCAATTACCTCAAGGGCGCGCTGCCGAAGGGCTGCGTCAAGCAGGCGTATGTGCCCGATATCGCGGGCAAGGAACGCCGTAAGCGGCATGGCTCCAAGGAGGGTAAGCTGGGCGTGGAGGGCATGCGTCCGCAGGTGATTCTGGACGCGCTCCGCCGAGCGGGTGCAACCTTTGCACAGCAGGACGAGAGCGAAGCGCCGGTGCATCCTGTCATCACCAAGGCGGATTTTTACGAGTGGGGACTGTCCGGCAGACCGGACAGCACCGCACGCCGCGCTGCTGTTCTGCACGCGCTGGATTTGCCCGCGCACATGACGGCAAATGCGCTGCTGGAGTTTATCAACGCTGTTGGCACGCATGAGCAGGTTGCGGAAATCATTCAGCAGTACGCGGAGAAAATTGAGGAATAATTTCCGCACGAATGATTGAAAAACCTGTCGAAGTATAGTACAATGGTAAAATACTAAGTGCAGCTATTGCAGAGCTGATGAAAATAAAGCAAAAAACAGGGAGTGGCAGCATGAACTTTTTAGAGGAACGAATTGTCAAGGATGGCGTTGTTAAGGAAGGCAACATTCTGAAGGTAGACAGCTTTCTGAACCATCAGATGGATATTAACCTGTTTGATCAGATGGGCGAGGAGTTCAAGCGCCGTTTCGCGGACAAGCCGATCAACAAGATCGTTACCATTGAGGCATCCGGTATTGGCATTGCCTGCATTGTGGCACGTCATTTCGGTGTTCCGGTCGTGTTTGCAAAAAAGACCCAGAGCGTCAACATCGACGGCGAGGTTTATGTTGCCGAGGTCGAATCCTTTACGCATAAGTGTAAGAATCAGGTTATCGTTTCTAAGAAGTTCCTCGGTCCGGACGACCATGTGCTTGTTATCGACGATTTTCTGGCAAACGGCTGTGCGCTGCAGGGCCTGATCTCCATCGTGGCACAGGCCGGCGGTACGGTTGAGGGCATCGGCATCGCCGTGGAGAAGGGTTTCCAGCAGGGCGGCCGTATTATCCGCAATCTGGGCTATCAGCTCGAGTCGCTCGCTATCGTGGAGGGCATGGACGCTGAGACCGGTGAGGTGCACTTTAGAGAGCAGTAATATAGAAAGTTTGAAAGGGGAAGGCGTTGAGCCTTCCTCTTTTTGCTTGCGGGAGTGGGATTAGATGAAAGACAGGAGTTAGGAGTTTTCGGAGAGTGAAGAGAAACGATGGTTTACCCTTTTTCATGTTTTATATTACATATATCGTAGGGTGCGACGACTCGGCGCACCCTACGGTAAAGTGTGTTGATAAATGTAATTCGCAGGTGCCGTGCATGGTCACCAGACAAAAGAGTTGCGGAGAGCAGCCGGCATGTGTAGCAGTACGGTATCTGTGGATTGCGAATATTTCACGAAACAAACGCAAGAGTAACCCGATTGCCGTTCTCCTTTTCGAAGTTGCAGAAAAACAGGGGAGACTGCGAAACCCATCGAAAAATGAAATGGCTGAGCTGCAGTAGTAAACTTGCCAAAACTGAATTGCATAATTTGAGTAATATATATAAAGCATACAATATCTTCGCTTTTTAGGCTTGTATACACCGTATTATCACGCTTTTCGGTATTTTAAGTGCGCCGATAAGAAGTGATTTTTTCGCCACTTCTAAAATGAGAAAATATGCGATTTGGACGGTTTATTCCTGCTGCATATACAGTTCGTACACTGTATTGGAAGTTGACCAGTTGAGAACCTTGTGTGGATAGTTATTGATCCAGTCCTGCAAGGCAGCGATCTGTGCTGCCGTCACTTTGGAGAAGTCAGTACCTTTTGGAAACCATCGCCGGATTAGACGGTTAGCGTTCTCATTAGAACTGCCCCCCACTCGATGTGGACTCCTATGCCAAGCGCTTTCCGAAAGAGGTTCAGTGCCTTGAAGACGAATTGGAAGATTCTCTGGCCTTCTATGCATTCCCAATGCTGGATGCGCGAAAAATCTCATCTTCCAACATGATTGAAAGATTGAATCGTGAAATCCGCAGACGTACCAGCGTGATTGGAATCTTTCCGAATGAAAGTTCTTATGTTCGTCTGGTGACAACGTATCTCATGGAATACGCCGAGGACTGGTCTGTTTCCAGAGCCTACATAAGCCATGAATCCATTGCGGCTACAGTAGCTTAACTTCATTTTTCAGGAGCCTTTTTGCGAACTTTACTTGACGCCGCTGACAGCGCATGCGTCACACGCAGAAAGCCCTCCAGACCGACACAGCCGTACTGCTCGAGAAGCTGCTCCATATGTTTGCGTCGTTTGGGCGCTCTGCGCTTCTCAAGCCACGCCGTGAGCGATTGCAGGCCGATTGGCCGCAGGTTGGTATACCACTCACGAAGAATAGCACTCTCCTCGCCAAATTCATCCTGCGCGCAGGAGAACAGCGCATACGGCACATCCTTATTCATCAGGATATACTCTGTCGCGTTCCTCACCTCTGCACCTGCTCAAATGCTCTTTCCGCTACTGCCTTGCATTCCTCAATCGTACACCGGAACGAGCGGGTGCCGAAGGACGCGCGAAACGTCTCGTAAAGCATATTGCCGAGTGCTGCCGCATCCGTATGCGGCTCGAGTCGCCCTCCGATTGACTGGATTTCCTCCATGTACTCGTTGCAGTCCCCCGAACTTCATCGGGTCCCACACGCGGATTTCATCAATAAGCGCCTTCGCAAGCTGTAAAAGATATTCCTTGCCTGCCTTCCGGCGTGCCTCGTCCGCGATTGCAGCCACGCCTTCAACCGCTTGCGTGTGCGTCTGGTCGAGCAGATGCGTGTAAATCTTCTGCGTGGTGGCCGGCGTGGAATGGCCGAGCGCCTTACCGATATTGTACGCCGGAATGCCCGCCTGATTGGACAGCGACGCGAATGTGTGCCGCAGCTCGTGTAGCACGATTTTCGGCAGGTCGTTGTCCGCGAGGAACTTTCCGAATAGCTCGGACAGATAATTCGGCCGGAACGGCCTGCCGTCCTCCATCACAATCACAGTGTTCTTGTACGTTGCCCTGCACGCCTGCTGATGCTCCTTTGCTGCCTTCAGCATATCGCACAGTGTATCCGGCAGATAAAGCGTGCGCGTAGAGGACGCCGTTTTCGTGCCCTTCTCGATTTCCTTTTTACCGGCCTGCGTGCGCGTATTCTCAATCGTGATGGTATGGTGTTCAAGGTCAACATCGCTCCACCGCAGGCCGCACAGCTCGCCGCGGCGCAGTCCGAGATACGCACAGATAAACATCGGCAGCTCGAGCCGCGTTCCGACAGCCTTGGCGAGCAGAACACCAAGCTGTTCGGGCGTGTAAAACTTCGCCTCGCGCTGACGCTTTTTCGGGGGCGATACCGCACGCATTGGATTTTTCGTGATGTACTCCTGCCGCTCCGCCGCGTTCAGCGTGTTCGTCAGCAGATTATGATGCTTGATGACCGTATGACGTCGTTTGCTCGATCTGTGGCACGATAATATTATCGTACCAGTAGTCAAGCCACTGCGCGAACGCGTATTCGCTCGGCATGACCTGCGTCCCCTGTCCATCTTGACCTTGTGCTCGTTGAACGCACGGATCGCGTCGCGTTTCGTGTCGAACGTCCGGTATTTGCGAACACGCTTTCCCTCGCGGTCAACGCCGTAGTCAAAGCACACGCGGTACTTGTCGCCGCGCTGTGTAATGCTGCCATATGCCATGCTCCTCACCTCTGTGGCTTAACGATGCCATGGAATTTTGCGGCTGTCAATGGCTGCAAATTGCTGCAACGCAAAATCGCATTCTCACAAAAATATTATTTGCTGCAGATAAAAGCAAAACCGACGGTCTAAACCGTCGGTTTTGTGTTGGTTTTGGTGGAGCCGAGGGGAGTTGAACTCGCCTAAAATTATTTTTTCTCGTTGGTTTTGGAACATTTGGACGGTTTTCGTGCGAAATGGGGAGTCCAGAATACACGCAGTGGACGGCGAAACCGCTTGTCAGAGGGCCGTAAAAAGGCGTTTTTTTCGTTTTGGCTACAAGTTGGCTACATGGAGCCAATCTCTCGAAGGCTTGCAGCCACGGGTTTTTGAGGTCCTAGAGGCTGAAATCAAACGTCTCGAAAAGTATCTCTTTACTGTACTTATTATAGCATATCGGCGTGAATTCGTCAAATTCGGGTGGTTTTGCGAATTGCTGATGTCCCGCTCGCGCCGCCGATTATTGCGGGCGAAATAAGGGACGATGGAACGACTGCCGAAAGGTTTGGCTACAGACGGCTGCAAAGAGTATTCGACCTTGTTTTGCTTCTTGCGAAAGCACTATTTCTTTGCGTTTTGTTCTAATTCCAATATAGGATTTTTGTTTATTATATCACATCGGCAATCATCTCATCAATTAAAACGATTACATCAATATTACTCAGTTTTTCAGAAAAATCGCACTTATCTATTCTAACTTTTTTACATTTTTGTTATGAATTAATGCAATATTTGTGTCTTAAATACTCAGGGAAGGTATTTAAGACTATTTTTTATTATATCAAAAAATGTAATAAATTTTTCAAAAAAGTTCACTATTCAGCATTATCTTTTTATACACGTATAACATATTGATAATCTTTATATGGAGGAGGATTATCTCTATGGATATTAAACGACATCTCAAATCTGCTTTGAAACAGCTTGGTTTTGACAAGCCTCGTAAGGCGCAGATCATCCCGATGAAAACTCTTGATGCCGGACAGGATGCGATTGTGATTGCTGCCACGTCTTCCGGCAAACAGGTCATCTATGAAACGGTTGGACTGGCTCATTCCGACAAGCTGACGATTGTTATTGAACCATTGCTTGCGCTGATCTACAACCAGGTGCAGACATTAAAAGCTCATGACATTTCTGCTGAATACATCGATAAGGACACTACAAAGGAAGATACCGAAAAAATCTTGAAGAAGGCTCGCAAAGGCAGGCTGAACTTTCTCTATGTAACGCCGGAACGTTTACAGAACAGTACCTTTCTTTCTGTGATGAAACAGACGGATATCTTTATGGTAGTTGTTGACGAATGCCACTGCGTTACGGAATGGGGTCAAACGTTTCGTGACGCTTATCTGCATATTGGCGAATTTATTGATAAGCTGGAGCATAAACCGGTGATCTGCGCCTGCTCCGCGACGATACCGGCAGACTCTCTCGACACTATTCGCGACAGTCTGCATATGGACAAGCCTGCTGTGCTCCGCAGTGATTTACGACGCGATAATCTCATTCTGCTCAAGAAGGACGTTACCTGCAACAAGAAAACGCTGGAGGAACGGCTGGAATTCCGTATCAAGAAGCTCTACAAGCTGATTGATAAATATCACAAGGATGGCTCGGTGCTGATTTTTGCGCAGACTACGGCTTATGTCGATGCGTTATATAATATCCTGCGTGAAAGATATACGGACGAGGTGACTCGCTATCATTCACGAATTAAGCCGGAACGTCACAAGAAAGAGCTGCTGTTCGACTTCCTGCAAGGTGAAAGAAAAATTATGATTTCAACCTCGGCGTTTTCGATGGGTATTGATGTTTCCGATATTGAACTTGTCGTACACTTCAACGCGCCGATCAGCATGACGGATTATATTCAGCAGATTGGCCGAGCGGGACGCGATGGACAAAAAGCACATTGCGTTCTTCTCTACGATCAGAACGGTGACGATGATGCAATCTCAAACAGCTTTATCAAGAAGTCAAAGAAGCAGTCGCCTAAAGCCGCTAAAACGATAAAATCCAAGTTGAACCAGGTACATATCTTTATCTATAGCGATAACTGTATGGTGAACGATATTCTCGAGTATCAAGGACAGCATGAGGTGAAAACCTGTAAGCGCTGCACGGTATGTGCACAGAAACGGAGGAATAGTAAATGATTATGAACGAATCTGGTATTCATACCTTTTCGCTGAAATTGCAATGCAAATATTCCGAAATCCAAAATATTATCGAACAAAACGAGTGTATTCGTACCAGCAAAAGGAAATTAGGGCTTTCGTCGTATTACCAGATGCCGCAGTACAAGCCCATCGGCGTTGAGATACAGCTTGGTCAGTCTGTTTCGCACCCGTGCTGGCTAGTACTGATTGTTAACCCGTCTTCGTTGCTTGCCGGTACATATAAACCGACCGCATTATTTCAGGCTGACGAAGAGTCTGTTCGGTTGATAAAACACCGTCTGCGGAATATCCTTGATAAAATCGGCGTTGACCGACGGCTCAAAGGGTTTAAGCTGTCGCGGTATGATTTGACTCGCAATCTGTATTACGAACACAGGGCTGATATTCAAGACCGTATTGATATTTTCAAGAAATCCTTTCCTATCCCTCACTACAGCGTGATTAAATTCGACCAATATTCAAATTCCAATGAGAAATTCAAAGGCGCCAATAAGCATTCATGGACGATTGAGAATAAGTCTAAAAGCTGTGCTTTTTCGGTCTATGATAAATCTTATGAACTTGAAAAACGGCATGATATCAAGATTGGTGAGCATATTCTGCGGCTGGAATTGCGGTTTGAGCGCTCAAAAATCACTAAACTGACCAAGTCTAAAGACTGGGAAAGTCAGCTTATCGAGCTCGGCTCTCAGGTCGAAAAACAGCAGCACAAGTTTCTCCATCGACTGCATATGACGCATTTTGACCCGGTTTCACTCCACGAGCTGCTGGACCGTATCAATGCCTCTAAGTATCGCGAGAAGACAAAAAAGAAACTGCGTCGTATCACGAAAAAAGCGAACGGCTGCGTTTCGCTCGCAGCCGTCCAGAAAGATTGCAGGATTAAGAAATCTGACTTTATTAAATTGTTGGGGAAGTTTGAGGAGATGGGGGTGGGGTGTGTTTCTTCTGGGCAATGTAAATCCGATCCGCTCTTGTGAAATCGTTCAACATGACTTCAGAATTTCAATCAGCAGTTTCAGCTGATTCATATCGCATCCGGCAGAAATGTCCAGACCGGCCTCGCCGATACGGAGTGTGGCGGAAGGTGCCGAAAATGTTTCAGCTCACCGTTTTCGGCACCGCCACTTCTGGATAGCGTATAATTAAGTTCGCAAAAGCAAACAGAAAATAGACAAGCCATCAGGGCTCCTGTAAAATGATAGTTGTCGAAAAAATCATCAAGTAAAGGAGAGACCCTAATGGCTCACAAAAAGAATACCACAAATCTGACAGAATTGCTACTGCAATGTGTGACGTAGCCGGATCTGATGTTGAGTATGCTGGAATAGCTGTGTACACACCTCATGGAGGCCGAGGTCGATCAGCAGCTGGGCGCAGAGAAAAGTCAGCGCACGGACGGCAGAAGCGGATACCGCAGCGGCTATCGTCCACGCCGCTCGGATACCCGGATGGGCACGATGTACCTCATGGTGCCCAAGGTTCGTCAGGGCGGCTACATTCCGTTCTTTGTCACGGAGCGCAAGCGCAGTGAAGCGATGCTCGTACAGGTGGTTCAGGAAGCCTTTGTGCAAGGCGTTTCCACTCGAAAAATAGAGAAGCTGGCGCATAGTCTCGGCATTGAAAACCTATCCAGAAGCCAGGTCAGTGAGATGACAAAAGGACTGAATGAGCAGGTCGAGGAGTTCCGTAATCGCGCTCTTGCCGGTACGGTGTACCCGGTTTTGTGGGTGGACGCACTGTACGAAAAAGTTCGTGTAGATGGCAGAATTGTCAGCATAGCGGTGCTTATCGTGTGTGGTGTAGACGAAAATGGACATCGAGACATCATTGCCGTTGAACCCATGACCGAAGAATCCAGAAGTTCCTATGGAGTGCTGTTTCAGAATCTGAAAGACCGTGGTCTGTCCACACCCAGGCTTATCATTTCAGATGCACACTCCGGGCTGATTTCGGAAATTCGTGATTCCTTTCCCGGAGTCTCATGGCAGCGCTGCAAGGTGCATTTCATGCGGAATATTCTGGCCTATGTGCCGCAGAAAGAGAATAAAGCCTTTGCCGCGGTACTCAAGGGAACTTGGCTGGCACTCACGGCGGAGCTGGTGAGAAAGCGGTTCAGTGTCTTGAAGACGGATTGGAAGATTCTCTGGCCTTCTATGCATTCCCAATGCTGGATGCGCGAAAAATCTCATCTTCCAACATGATTGAGAGATTGAATCGTGAAATTCGGAGACGTACCAGCGTGGTTGGAATCCTTCCGAATGAAAGTTCCTATGTTCGCCTGGTGACAGCGTATCTCATGGAATACGCTGAGGACTGGTCTGTCTCCAGAGCTTATCTCAGCCAGGAATCCATTGCGGCAACTCTGTTCATTGCTGCCTAACTTCATTTTTTCAGGAGCCCTTTTTGCGAACATTACTTGACGCGGTCCACTTCTGCGAAAGCCATTTTCTCCGAATGCCGATTCGTTTCGGTACTTGTCAACACGTTCCACGCCTACTGTTAATAAGTGCCCGGTGCGATCGACGCACACCGGCACCACGTTTTAACCGGTAAGCCACTACTGCGGCATTCTTTGATGAGTTCCGTCTATTTTGCAATATGTGCCTGATATTTTAATTCTGTTGATGTCATTGCCAGCCCTCCCGAAACGGTGCCGAATCGTTTCGGCTCGTTTCAAAACTTTCTGTTGCTTCCATTATCTCATGCGGCGGGAGGTGCGGGAGATTTGACGGTTACCTTCTATTCTACACCATATTGAAGGTTTACACAAAGTATGGAACGGTCTCTTCTGCACTTAAGGGTTCGGATTCACTTTAGTGTAAAATTCATCTGCAAGTGTAACCGCGTTACTTACCTCATCGATCAACCTTTCACATACTTTCTCAACTATATCTCTATCTCTCGTCGGCCTAAATGTCAAGAGAGTTACCTGATCATCAGAATATTCTCTTTCATCAAAAATATCAGGCGTAAAAGTAAAGACATGACGTACTGGCCGACTTGAAGTAAATAGATCAAAAAATCCATTAAAAAACAGCGGGGATTTAGAATCATTATGATATGCTTTTATTTGTTCACGGCTTGACCATGTATTACCATACCAAAATGCCTTCAAACTTCGATATTTACATTCTATTATAAACGATCCAACATACCATCCCGACTTCTTAGAATACATATTAATGCATATATCAGGACGAGTATGCTTTCCTGTAATATATAAAGGATGTCCATAAAGCTTCACTTGCTCGGATTTTTTTGGTAGGACAGAATCATATATAATTTCAACAGCGCTATCTTCGTTCTCCAGCAATATCTTTGTTCCTGATTTTAAAAACGGGAACAAATGATCCTTCATAAAAATGTCTTGAGCCTTCAACCCCACTTCTGTGTATTGCTGCAAAAAGGATCTGCATATACAAATATAGCACCACATTTCATAAAGCGAACTGCTCTTCTTCCACGAATAAGAATATTGAGGATCTAGTTGTACAGAAAAATTGCGCTTGTTCATCTCTAAGTACATTCTATATAGGCTTCCATATCTAGCATCCACAGCAAAAGAATGTGGTATAAACATATCTTCTGGATTTTTCACCGTTTGGAACCACTCTGCGCTTTTAATAATATTAGTTATTTTCTTTAATTTCTCGGCGGTTGCCAAATAAGATTCCAGTCCTTGGATATATTTTTCATCATATAAACTGTGTTTAGGGTACCTCGTAAGCCTCTGTTTGCGATAATTTAAAGTAGAATATATTACATCAATAAAGTGAGCGAGTTTTTCATCGTACGCCTTTATGATTTTTTTTAGTAGTCTATTCTCTTGAATATCATACACAATATCACGCCGCGGAACAAATAGTGTATGGTTTAATGCTCCTCTCTGCAAATATTTCTTTACTGTTTCGGTATCAATTTCTCTATTTTTTGATTCATCTACTTCTTCATATCTTTTCTTTAGTTTGTACTTCGGCTTATCTTTTATATCTAGCAAGGCACTCATAATTGCATGAGCATTTTTGTTGATGATTAGAAATGCATACAAGTCATCTGGTGGAAGTAGGCCTTTGGCTTCATCTCCTAATCCAATGTTTCTTCTAACAATATCTTGTGCTAATCCTTGAATTTCTGTTTCAAGATCATTACGCATAATTTTCCACTCTTCAAGTGATAATTGCTTTGGTGCAATTTTCAGAAAAGAAAAGTAGGAATTTAAGCCGCATATTACAGATATTTGAAGCACATCAACACGAAGCGCATCATAACTAGAGTCACTTCTATAGAGCTTGATAACCTCTTCTCCAGGCGTGCAGTAAACAAATCCCTCATCATCAACCATTATCCTATTCGATGAAGGACAGCACTCTAGCGCATCCAGATACAGCCGAGCCTCTTTATCTGTGCTATTAAAGTACAGGTCCATTTCATCATTTTCTTTAATTGTAGCACAATCTTCCTCAGGTTCATGCGATAATTGTATGTCAGTCCATGGACCAAAATCAATTTTTTTGGGGCTTGTATTAGGATTTACAATAAGATATGCCTGAAATGGCAGATTATAAGCAGTATCCATATACCTTCAACTCTTTTTCTTTCTGAGTAATTGCTTGCCTACAACGTTCAAACTTTGAAATATCATCAAACTTATCAAGAAGCGTAATTAATGCATTCTTTTGCTCCTGCGTTTGAAACAATTCTTTGAGTTGTTCTTCAGGCCCTCTGATCTTCGTTAAGATTCTTTGTGCAACTTGGTAGTCAAGCCCTTCAGCTTCAGAAAGTACATATTCTGTATCGCCTTCAGGTAAATTTCTTAAATACATCTCAATACTTTTGACAATACGTGGTCCCACGCCTAAATTTGCATTGGTTCCATGCAAAAGCGTATGCATTTCCCACAGACATTCGCGGATTCTAGTCTGATTTTGAAGCTGAGCATCATCTTTCTTAATAAGCTTTCCAAAATCCTCATTTGACCACTCTGGGGTATTTGCTGCACGATATTTATCCTCTTTCCAATTATTGGGCCTAGAGTAATCTAATACCTCCAAAGAAATGACATTTGCGCGGTCTAATACCTTATCTGAAAAATGATATGTAGATTCATCAATGTTTACAGTTCCAACAAATTTTATATTATCACCTATTGAAACCTGCTGTGGGTACTTTGAAGAGTTATAAAGTTGGTTTGCATATTGTTCATCATAAAGCACAAGTTCTCTTGCGCCAACGGGTCTCTCAAGAATTGATAAGAACTGGCTAAAATAGTGCTCTACTCGCGCAAGATTCATTTCATCCAAGCAAATAAGGTATAGTTTATCCTTATTTTCAGGCCTTGATGCTTCAACAATTTTATTAATAAACCCTGTGTCACTAGGTCTATACACCATATGAACTAAATCAACATACCCTAACAGATCGGAATCATCATTCCAAGAAGGACGAACTGGGATCATTAACACATTGCTTTTACCAATACCTAACGCTTTAGCATAGGTATCTACAAGCGCAGATTTTCCTGTTCCACTCATGCCAGAAAGTATAACTAAATTTCCCGTCTTTATTGCTGTGTGAAAATTAACTATATCCTTTGGAGAATAGAACAACTTATTCTTTTGACTATGATAGCGAAAAAATTTAAAAATTGCCGTCTCAGACTTTTCAGTAGGCAACTCGCGAAGATCGTCACTTGGTGGTTCTTGCGCAACAAGTGCACCTTGAGAAACACTATTTTGTTGATCTCTATCACTCTCTTCTCGCTTAGGTAAACTTACAGTTGAAGCTGTTTGCGCGGTATGGGCAGCATTATTTTCTTCTACTTTTTGGGCTATTCTATTAATAATATCAATATATTTTTTCTCAGCAATATGAATAATAGATGGATTGCTTGGACTTTGGACGATATATTCAAGTATATCATCATCTTCATCATCCAAATTAATCTCGCAATAATTCTCAGTATTAATTTGAATCATTAAACTGTCCATAGCAGTGCGAGAGGCTGACTTTATAGGACCAATTGCACACATCTTTCGGCTATCGCTCCACACAATAAATTCAGGAAAGGAGGTAACAGCATTAATCTGGAAATTATAGATGCGTCCAACCGTTTTGTTTTCTACTAAACGTTGAAAGAATTCCTCAAAGTTATCATATTCTCTAAATAATGGCCAACTACCATTTGCATCAATTTTATCACACCGCGTTTTCCCAGAAAAACAAGGAATTGCAACAAATTTTGTATTTTCATCAATCACCAATGGCCGAGTAAGTACATCTGCAATATCTACCTTTACATTCCCCATTGAATCAATCTTATGAGAAAATACAAATAAGGATTTTGAATAGAAATCAGAAAAAGCCTTTACACGATCTTCCGGTGCACTATACTGATCATCGACGAATTCTAAATTACGTATCGAACTAATATATCCTGTGAACTGCTCCTCAGCTACATCGTTTTTGTTCGAAAGAGATTTTATCTTATATTGAATATCTCCAGGCTTATTAATAAAAACCGCTGTTCTTCCATAGTCCTCAAATCCCTTAATTTCCTCATCTTTAGCCAAACGGCCAACCATTTCAATATGTTTAAACTCGATAGGCATAATCATTATCTCCCATTTTTCAGATAATCTATTAGTTGTGCATGTGTACAGAATAAGTGCAATTTTTCTTGAATATAGTCTAACTTTTGAATATATCTTCTACCTGAAAATGGCATATCATTTGGCACATATAAAATTTCAGAATAATCACCGACTATGTGATTCAGTTCCTTGATGTGGTCATACGGCAATACATTAACCCCTGCAAAGGACTGTTGGAGAGATTCAGAAATGACTAAAATCTTTTTACTTTGCATATAGGCTCTACGGCTCAATCTGCTACATTTCTTTTCTAGCTTATCTATTTTTTCCTGCATAGAAGACACTATTTCTTTGTGCGCTTTATCGCTACGTTCTACATCTTTTTTTAGTAAAGTTACTTTCTGTTTTTGTGATTCTAATTCTATGCTTAGACTTTGATTTTCTTCGTTTAAATTTCTTAGTTGATCTTTTACCTGTTCCAATTCTTTATACGTTGTAAGGTATTTTTTTCGAAATTCATCAGATTTCTTTTTGCTTTTCCTATCAGCTATAACTACCTTTTTTGACGGTATTTCATTTTGATTACTTTCCATTAATGATATCAATTTAGTCTCATCTGCCTTGTTTACTTGGATTAAATATGCAAAGCAGGTGACCGCTGAATCCGGTGAGAAATTACTAATTGCATCTTCTTCATCAGCGTATGTTGCAGAATAACATTCCCTTAATATTTCAAATAATGTTTTTTCTTTTTTGGAAAAATATAATGCAAGAAATTTAGAAGGAACATCTTTTATAGTGCGAAAACCATTAATTCTGACCTTATGTTTTTGAATATGTCCAAGTAAAACGGACTTTTCTTTTGGACTTAGATACTCTAAAAAGTTACAGTAAAAGTTTTGTGTCATATACTCTTAAGCCTCACTCTGTTCCGCAATAATATCACGGTCCTCTTTCTCAGCATCAGATGATAATATCTCCAAAGTTTACATGGAGCACAGCCCAAATACAGCAAAGAATACTTAGTTTCACTTCTTCATCTCTTCGCAATTTGGTCTTAGTATTTGGTGCAAGACCCGCCGCTTTTCGTAAGTCTGCCTTATTCATTTCCTTAGCAATTAATATTTTCAAAGTTTGCTATACGAAATACTCATAAGCTTCACCTCCGTATAGGGTATAGTATTATATTAGTATACCATATTTCGTAATCTATCACAATAAAGTTTCGCTTGATTATAAGAACATCTCTCAAAATAGGAATATTTGCAATATCCTTTGCGAGTGCATAAATCGGAGTGAGCGCTGCATCTGCACGGAGTTTTAGCGACACTTTCACGCAGCAGAGCAACAAAGCAAGCAGCATTTGTCCAGTGCAGATACAATCCGCCGTCTCGCCGGAAAAATTACGCCGCCTTCACAGACTTTCAGCTCCACTTTCGTAACCGTCAAACTCCCCACAATAAATACCACGCCCAAAGGACGTGGTATGAATAACACCCCATAAGAGTAGGAAATACCAGCAGCGCCTAAAGACGCACAAAAGCGATACTAACCGCAAATGTGAACTGCCCCAATTTATACGGACAGCACAAAAAGCCTTAATGTAGGAAATATTAAGTTTTAAGCGGGATGGCGCAGCGTTAGCGGTGCCACTCCAGTTTTATTCTGGATGCGCTCGCGGTTATAAAAGTAAGTATATCTGTCGATCAAATCATCTGCTTCCCGGAATGTATTTGGTCTGTGCCGATAGATACATTCTGTTTTCAGAATGGAAAAGAAATTTTCTGCCATTGCGTTATCATAAGGATTCCCTTTCCTTGACATTTACGGCGTTATGCCGTAAGATTGTGTTAGCTTAAAATATCCATGAGAGGTATATTGAAAGCCCTGGTCTCTGTGGAGCTGCAACTCCTCAGCGACTCTCTTTTCCTCTTTTTTCATCGCCAGCCGGATCGTATCCAATACAAGATTGACCGTCTGCCTAGACGCTGTCTTGTAAGCTACAATGCGATTGTCATACAGATCCCGGATTATGGACAGATACAATACACCCCCCTTCGTATGGATGTAAGAGATGTCCGTGACCCATTTCGTATTCGGTCTGTCCGCCCGAAATTGTCTGTTCAGTAAATTTTTGTACTTATGTACCTGCTGTCCAAGGTTAGTCCACTTCCTGCGATGGCGGATCTCAGATAATAAACCGTATTTTTCATTACTCTGAGCACAGTTTTCGGATTTCTCTCAATATTTCTGTCTTTCAGCCACTTCCAGACCCTGCGGTAACCGTAGGTTTTATCTGTATGATCCTGACACTCCTGTATTTTCTTTGCCAGCTCTGCATCACTCTCGGTCTCCCAAATCCGACTTACAAAGTCATAGTAGCCGCTCCGGGATACTTCAAAAAATTTGCACATAACGGATACCGAATACTCGTTCTGGTGACGATAGATAACTGCGTACTTTACTTTCGGCCTCACATCCTTTCCACGGACTGCAGAAAATCTCGCATCAGAGCTACTTCCATACGCAATCGCTTGTTTTCCTTTTCGTAATCCTCTAAGGTTTTATTTTTCTTGAGGTTACCCTTAGCATAGATGCTAATTGCCGCAACTTTTTTCCGGGCGTAACCCGCACCAGCTTTGAATACTGTACCGACTGATTCCTAACTCCTTGCTGAGCTGCTTCTGCGTTTCTCCGGCTGCTATCTGCTCCCGAACCTGGTTTTTCACCCATTCTGGATACTGCTTCATTTCTTTTCTTCCGGACATATAATTACCCCCTGATATAGTTATTATCCTACATCAGGGGGTTTTGTCTATTGTCCAATTTTAATGGTTCGGTTCACATTCACAGGCTGTGCTTTTCTGACTGCAAACAAACTTTACATTTTCATCGTCTTGATAAATTCCAGCAGTGCCTTCTTCTGTTTATCCGACAAACGAGAAAGCTGATCCTGCAATTCATCATTCGTGAAAAACGTCCCCTCGACAGAGCAATCAAAGAAATCCTTTAACGAAACGTGCAATGCCTCGCAGATTAAAGTTAAGTTCTCTACCGAAATATTCTTCTCGCCAAGTTCGACTGAACGGACAAAACTCTGCGACAGGCCGCATAGATTAGCTAATTTATTTGTGGTAATTCCCTTTTTCTGACGAAGCTCGACAATACGCTTCCCGACTTCCATAGCGACACCTCTCATCTCTTTTAAGATAAGATTATCAAAAATCCATCCGAATATTTACATCTATAAAGTTATAGTATATAATTATAGATATAATTTAATGAAGGGGATATCGCTATGGAATTTATTATTTCAGGAATTCACTTCCCTATCAGCGAAGAGATGGAAAATTATCATTATTACAGAAAGCTGTTTTCCGATCTCGCAGATCAGGTCGCAAGCGAATTTGATGCGTTGTATACAAAAGAAAATCATCGTTTAGAAGATATTATCCAAAATGGTTCTGATCAGTATGCAAAATGCATGTATCCGGTCATTCAGGTCGCTTTAAAATGTCTCGCTGAGAAGGATATTCTTTCATACGATGCAGCAGGCTTCTGGAATGAATATGGCAAATATTTTGATCACTGGAGCGAAACATATGACCATCTCGAAGAACAGTACGCAGCAATTGTACTCGATGAAAAAAGCATGGATGAATACCGCGCGCTGCGTCGAAAAACGAGAGGACGTGTTGTAGGCGGCGGTTTTGGTGTCAGCGGCGCACTAAAAGGCATGGCAACCGCCGGTGCCATGAACGCTGCAGCCGGAGCCGCACATATGATGGTAAATGGAATTGGTAAAATCAGTTCCAGCTTTCGCAGCAATTCGAAAATATCTGCAATATTCAATGATCCGGATACGAAAAAAAGTTTAGTTGACTCCGTTCGAATGAGTGTCTTCAGCTGCCATAACGCTGTTATCATTTGTATTCTCGATCATATTCCATCGTTTCCCTGCACTATTGTCACGCCAGAGGACTCTAAGCAGTCGTACATCCAGCTTGATAACCTCAGACATCTTGCCGATAAACCAGAACGAGTACTTCACAGTTTACCGCACATCTGGAAGCTGAACCCATACAATCTACTCTGCTATCGCGTGCTGTTGAAAATTCTTGGGGATGCAGACGGAGAACTGAGCAGGCTTGCCGGTTATTTTGATTGCGACATACTCCCGGACAAGCTGAAACTTATGGAAGAACGCCGTAAGGAGTTGTCTATCTCCACCGAAGTACTTGCTCAGCATGCACATGATCAACTTTGCAAAGCAGCCGACCGTCTCGGTCTTTCCCATGACTGCGATATAATCCTCGAAGTAGACAAAGCGCTTCACGAGTTTGACCGCAAGGCACGAACAGTTGACGGAATAGAGCTCAAGACACGTGAAGAAGCCGCTGTGGCGAGTAAGGAATTACAGAAAATCCGTAAAGCTGTTTCTATGACAGACTGTCATGATAAGACAGAGCTTGTAGCGCTCTTGCAGCAGCTCGAAAAATACCAATCTCCTGTCGCAAAAAAACATATTCGAGCTCTCCGCAAAACACTTGGGCACCTACTCGAAGAAGAAAAGTGTGTCCATTCTGCCATCGACGGTATTCCTGCTCTGAAATTCGACTCAGCAGAGCAGGCACAGGCTGCTGCTAAAGAGATGGCGCAGGCAGAAGCAATTTTAGGTTCTTACAGCTTAAACGAACTCGACCAAATCACACAAGCGCAGCAGGCGATTGCCGACTTGAAGCTTTCTCAGCCGGTTGATACAGCGGTTCAGAAAATGTTGCAACAGCAGCAGAACTCTGCCCAGGAAGTGATTGACTGTACATTTTTAGGCAAACTCTATAACTCTGTCGAAGAGAAAAAAGCGGTAGAAAAGGAATATCATAAAATCAAGACCAAGCTGATGATGCATCCCGATCATACCGAAATCGCATACATCCGCAAGCAGTTAGACACATTGGATTTCCCTGAACAGGCTTACAGCGAAATCGAAGCTGGACTTGCTCCTTACGAAGGCACCTCGCCCTCTTCTCGGCCTGCCCAGTCTGCCAACCACAATGCCCCTTCGACCTCCTCTTCTCCTTCCAGCTCAGCGACCCCATCTCAGAAAGCTGTAGATACGATAATCAGCCTGCTCATTCTGGCAATAATTATTGCAGCTATCTTTGTCCGCGTAACGGTTACACCCTCTTTCGAGGCACATTCCATCCGGGTGATGGGATATGAAATGCTGATTTCCCGTCATCAAACAGCTCCCGTACTGACCGCTGTTGACGGTTTGAAGAACGGTATCCTTGTTTTCGGCGAAACCATCGTCGCTTTCTTCATGGAAGGTTTCTCTGATTTTATCGCCGGTTTTCACTTCCATTTTATCGGCAATGCGCTCTGGCTGCTCTTCGGCTGGATGTGGATTATCATTAAAGAAACCCTTATATCGATTGGCCGATACTTCGTCACGATCGTAATGATCGGCAAAGAGTCTACTTCTATCGGATATCTCGCTTCATACATTGGTTCTGCACTTGTTCCCTGGATTTTGTGTTGGATCAGCAATCGATTCAGCTCTAAAAAAGACTGATTTCAAACATTCTCCAAGTATATATTATAGATGTAGAAGCTCCCGGAAATATTCCGGGAGCTTTATTGTATCTAGAAAACCACTCGCTAGGCGAGTGGTTCAAAAAAGCCTAGGGCGATAAACAAGAATCCCTGTTAGAATAGGGAAGCGGTCTGCCAACTGCATCCGAAAACTAACAGGGAGGCATTCAGAATGGGATTGAATGACATAAACAGTTTATCACATACAAGGTGGAATTGTAAATATCACATAGTATTTGCACCAAAGTATAGGAGAAAAGTATTTTACAAAGAGAAAAGGATGGCTGTAGGGAAGATACTGAGGTAGCTGTGCGAGTGGAAAGGCGCCAAAATAATCGAAGCGGAAGCCTGCCCAAATCACATCCATTTGTATGTAGAGATACCGCCAAAAATCTCAGTATCGCATTTTATGGGTTATCTGAAAGGCAAGAGCAGTACGATGCTATATGAGCAATTCGGCGAACTGAAATATAACTATCGGAACAGAGAATTTTGGTGCAGAGGATACTATGTAGATACCGTAGGAAAGAATGAAAGCCGAATTGCGGAGTATGTAAGAAACCAACTGAAAGAGGATGAAGTAGGAGAACAATTACGGATACCATCAGTTGGCCCGTTTACGGGCGGTAAGTAACAGTCCTACGCAGCTGGCAGATCGTACCTACGCGTTGTACGCGTCCGCGAAGAATATAGGGCTATGCCCGCATGGTGACAACCACCAGCTTCGCTAGTGGATGTGTTCATTTTATGCAGAAAGGAGAAGGTTACGATGTTTGAAAATCAAAAATTCCTGACGCGCGGCGTGATGGCTGAGATTCCACCATGGTTGACAAACCTCATGTGGCACATGGTCTTAACGATGGAGGTTGAGGAAAAGGATTACCTGCAGGTATTCACGCTGACGAAAACGCCGACCGGTCAGCACATTGTCCACGAGCAGGAGCAGCCGTCATACCGTTATGAACTCGATGCGCCGTGTGATGATGCCGTAAATGCCAAAGTATTCGTTATCGACGATTTGACGCATTCTACTATGCTGCTTACCGAAGAGTATTAAGTTTTACCAAACGAAATGGAGGAATTACTAATGAATGAAACCAGAATTTGTGCGAACTGTGGCGCGGAGCATCCGATTGACGAAATGTTTCAAGTAGAGAATGACTGGCTCTGCGAGGATTGCGCCGACCGTTTGACTGTCATCTGCGACCACTGCGGCGATCGCATCTATCAGGAAAGTGCTGTTGAGGACGAGCATTATTCGCTGTGTCAGGACTGCTTCGATGAATATTTCGTTCGCTGTCACGATTGCGACTGCATCATCCGCACCTACAACGCTTACTACGATGACGACGGTCACACCTACTGCGAAAGCTGCTGGGACGATCACGAGGGCGTGATTCACGAGTATAACTATATGCCCGAACTCGTCTTTCACGGCAAAGGCTTGCGGCACTTCGGCGTGGAGCTGGAGATTGATGGCGGCGGCACGGTAAACAGCAACGCCGAGAAGTTGTTGAATATCGCCAATGCGGACGCCGAAAATCTGTACATCAAAACGGACGGCAGTCTGGACGAGGGACTTGAGCTTGTTACCCACCCGATGACGCTGGAATATCATCTGAACGAAATGCCATGGGAGCAGGTTCTTCGCAAGGCGCAAAGCATGGGGTATTTGAGCCATGCAGCAGGCACTTGCGGACTTCACGTTCACATCTCCCGCTTGGCCTTTGGCTGTACTTACGAACAGCAGGAGGCCGCGATTGCCCGTCTGCTCTACTTTGTGGAAAAGTTCTGGGCGGAATTGCTGCGTTTCAGCCGCCGTACGCAATCCCAGATGAACCGCTGGGCGGCACGGTACGGTATTCGTCTTACGCCGTCCGAGCAGATGAGTCACGCCAAGAATTCCTGTGCCGGACGTTACACGGCGGTCAATCTCACGAACGCGGACACCGTTGAAATCCGGATGTTCCGCGGCACGCTCAAGCTGAATACCCTCAAAGCCACCTTGCAGATGGTAAACCATCTCGTCGAGGTGGCTGTTGCTATGTCTGACGCTGCCGTGCAGGACATGAGCTGGTTCGATTTTCTCGACGAAATCGAAGAACCGGAACTGATCCAGTACCTCAAGGAGCGCCGTCTTTACGTCAATGAACCTGTCAATACTACCAATGAGGAGGAATGAAATTTGTGCAGTTTATTCGGTTTAATTGACTTCAAAGAGTGTCTCAGCACTCACGCAAAAAACAAAATCTTGAACATGCTCGCCAGAGAATGTCAAGTGCGCGGAACGGACGCAACAGGTATTGCATACAACTTTAATGACCGCTTGCGAATTTACAAGCGCCCGATTCCCGCTCGGAAGATGAAGATTCACATTCCGAACGGCGTGAATACCATCATGGGCCACACTCGCATGACTACACAGGGCAACGCGCAATTTAACCAGAACAATCACCCGTTCTTTGGGCATGTTGATGGAAACAGCTTCGCGCTCGCGCATAACGGCGTTCTCTGGAACGATAAGGAACTTCGTGCGACAGAAAACTTGCCGCTGACCAGCGTAGAAACCGACAGTTATGTTGCCGTTCAACTCTTAGAGAAAAATAAAACCCTCGACTTTGACAGCCTGCAGAATATGGCTGAGAAGGTCGAGGGTTCGTTTGTCTTTACGGTGCTGGATAAGGACAATTCTATCTGGTTCGTGGTCGGGGACAATCCGCTGTGCGTCATGTACTATGATGGCTACCTCATCTACGCTTCCACGCAGGACATTCTCTGCAAGACCATCAAGAAGTTAAAGCTGACCGCACCCTCTGACATTCTGGAGCCAAAGGAGGGCGAGATTTTAAAAATTGACCGAGCGGGATGTATCACTACCGGAGCATTTACGCCGAAAACCAGTTACGAACATTGGTGGCGGGGTTATCCCTATTACCGCAGTTACTACGAGGACACATCTGCAAATTACGACGATCTGTTCAGTGTGGCGAAAGCATTCGGCATAACGGCAGATAAAATTCAGGTGTTGCTTGACTACGGCTGCTCGGAGGAGGAAATTGAAGAAATGCTCTACGATCCTACTCTGCTGCACGAAATGATCGGAGAGTTGTTATACGCATACTGAGGGGAGGTAGAAACGTATGGACAGCGGAAAAAATTGACGCCATCCCAAATTTTGTGTAAACCTCTGCGAAGGTGTAAAATGGAGATATAACCGTGGAGGGAAGCAAAATGCCAGTAAAGAAACGAACATCGGAAGAGAATGCACGAAGATCAAAAATCCGAGAGCTGCTGGATATGAGCAACATCACCAGCATGGATGACATCCAAAATCTGTTCAAAGAAACCATTGCCGAATTCATGGAAGACGGTCTGGAAACTGAACTGGATGATGAATTGGGGTACAGCAGGTACGATTATCGCAACAAAAATACCGAAAACAGCCGCCATGGCCACAGCAGTAAGACACTTCGCACCAGTTTCGGCGATATAGAAGTAGCAGTTCCGCGGGATCGCAAGGGTGAATTTGAGCCGCAGCTGCTGAAAAAGAATCAAACCAGTATCAGTCAGGATATTGAGGAGAAGATTCTGTCGATGTATGCCAAGGACATGACAATCGGCGATATCGAAGCACATATCCAGGATATTTACGGCGTAGATGTCTCTGATACGACGGTAAGCCGCATTGCGGATAAGATTCTGTCTGTCGCAAAGGAATGGCAGCAGCGGCCGCTGGAGGCGGTCTACGCGGTAGTATTTCTGGATGCGATCCACTATCATGTGCGCAGCGAGGGACACATCGCGAAGAAGGCTGTCTATATCGCGATTGGCATTGATCTGGACGGGCACAAAGATGTTCTCGGCATGTGGGTTGGTGAAAACGAAAGCGCAAAATACTGGGCAACTGTACTGAACAGTCTGCGCAACCGTGGGATTGAGGATATTTTTATCGCCTGTACGGACAATCTGTGTGGCTTTTCTACGGCGATTGAGGCAGTTTTTCCCAAGACTGAGATTCAAAACTGTATTATTCATCAGATTAGAAATTCCAGCAAATATGTAGCTTATAAGGATTTGAAAGCGCTTATGGCTGATCTGAAGGCGGTTCACGCTGCGGTTGATGAGGATGCGGCATTGATGGCGCTGGATACCTTTTCGGAGCACTGGGATAAGAAATATCCCACTATTTCGCAGTCCTGACGGGCAAACTGGGCAAACCTCAGCACTTATTTCAAATTTCCGCAGGAGCTTCGCAGACTGATTTATACGACGAAGGTTTTAACCGCCAGCTTCGCAAGGGAACAAAAGCGAAATCCGTGTTTCCGACTGATGAGAGTCTGTTCAAAATGCTATATCTGGCAATGATGGATATTACCAATGCGGAGTTTACACAGAATTCGGGATAGAGCCGAAAAATTCTCCGCGATACCTTAGTCCTCATCGGCCTGTTGACTGATATTTTCGAAGATGATTAAGTGCAAAAATGTCGGTTCTTACGAGCTGACATTTTTTGTCTTTCGTTCAGCTATCCTACAGTTCATGGAAACAAGGCATATCCTACTCATGCTTCTGTTCCATTCTTTTGTTCATCCATCCAGATAGTTCCCTCGTATCTTTGGGAACTATCTGGATGAACGGCATTTTCATAAAATACTTACTTCTCCTAATTGAACAAATAAATTCCGGCTGCCATATTCCATAACCGAGTCCTTGCTTTTTCCAGAATACAATCTTGGAGAGCATTCTCTAAGATCAAGCATCGTAAATCATGATCTCGTTTAGAGTATGCTTTGCTCTCGTCTTTCTGTGTGGTAATTCCTAAGTTTTTATCATCTGGAAGTTCAATGTTCGTATATTTAAGTCGCTCACTCAAAAAATTTTTTCGTTCATATCGAGTGTACTCTGGCTTAAACCAAATTTTCTCATATTTTTCAAGTCGATCAGCTTTAGCTTCATGTTTTACAATTTTCTGATACTCACCACAATATTTGTCCTTATATAGTTTTATCCTGTCTATATCCATTAAAACCCAGGGACCATATGCTAAGTATTCTGTGCTGTTCGGCAATGAAACATATAAAAGATCTCTAATATATAATCCAAATTTAATCGGTGGAAAAGCTGCTTCAATATCCTGCAGTTCTTTTCCATCTACTTTCCGTAAATCATCCCACATACTCTTCGATAAAAAGACCTTCTTTTGTATCCACTCTTTCCATATATTCTGCAATGCAGACACTTGAGAATATTCCGGATCGGCTCTAACACAAAATTGATATATCCTTCCTACTAATAAAGCTTCCAACTGCATCTTCTCTTTGGATGACAGCATCTGCAGACGCCTGCTAATTTTCTTATATATGATATACGCATCTATTCGGTCTTGCTCCAAAATTTCTTCCACTATCTTCACTGCATCACAAGACCATCTTATATCGAGTTCTTGCTGCACATTCTCCACAAATGCCTGCAGAATACTATGCTCTTCAACATTTCGCATTTCCCTTTCATTGAGAGTCTTTTGATTCCACCATTCATTGGCTTTCCTATGCAATCTATCAAATTCTTGTTCTTGAGCATATATACAATCCAGAGCACATCGATGCCCAATATCAATATTTCGGCAGTACCGCTTTCTACCATCTTGAAAATTTTGTCTATATCTGAAATTTTCTAAAAAGGTCGTGTGAATCTCTTTTTCCAACCATTCAGTCTCATCCTTTGTCAACCCATCTGTCGGGATGATCGACTCTCTGATCTGATTATATGTATATTTTTTAGTTCGTGCATTCTCTACGTACTGATCAAAATTTCTAAGAAGTGCTGGGGCTAGATTCGGATTGTCCTCTCTAAATTTCGTCTCAGCATATTTCAGCGGCGCTAATTGGGGATATTGATGCTTGTCCGAATGGTAATAAGGATTATGTAACGACTTTATCTCGTGTTTTGCGCTGTCAGCCAAATTATCGAATTCCTGTTCAAATATAATTCCTTTGTCCGTCAAAATCATACGAAGGATATCTCCGCTTAATTCACTATCATTTTTCAATAGAAACTCTGGTTTGGAGTATAACAACGCAGCCATACTCTGTTCACTGCCTCCAGCATTATATAATTTCAAAAACTTTTTATAATGGTTTTCTACTTCTTCAATCGTAGCATTTGGTACTGTATCACTTTCTTTAATGCGTTTTGTCCTTGGCAAAGGCTTAGGGGAATGCCCTCTTTGTTTTACATCTTCTGACATTTCGGATCGTTTTTTACTCTTTGAATCACTGGTACTCATCCAATATTTCACATCTTTTCTTCTGGATTTGCTGATCTTCACGCAATAAATTTCGATTTTTCCAACCTCTATTCGTATTTCATCTACTGTATTACATTAAATTCCATTTTTCGCACAACCAAAATTTAATTTATAATAGCCGTACAAAATAAAATTGTAAGGAGCGATTAGAATGAAATGTTCCATTTGTACATCCGACATCCTTTGTTCTGCCGTAGCAGCAGGACAGGTCGAGCAGGTCATCCCGCTCGGCAGGGTAAGCTTTTCGAAAAAGCGCCATGAGAAGAAATTCGAGCATCGCATCGAAAAGCACATCAAGCGTATCAAGTCAGACGACCGTCTTCAGTGGGCGGACGACTGCACGACCGTTCCCTACGGCATCACCGTTACCGGCCTTGCCTTCTGGGACGACACGCAGGCAACCGTCATCAACAGCTACACCTACCGTCATCGTCTGCTGTACCTATGCCGTCCCGGCGACTGCCGTCTGTACGCCATTCCGATGTCCATGGTGGAGCGCAAGTTCAAGCTGCCGGACATCGAGCTGGCAGACGATGAGCTGGAGGCCTACAGGTACATCGCGGACCGTATCTCGCCGAAGCCGGACGAGATCACTTCCATGGTGAACCATCCGGCCAAGACGGCGATTAAAAATAACGGTTGCAAATGGAAGGATAAGTCCCTCGATCTGAGCGGCTTCGGCGACATGCTGAATGAGAACAACGAGTGGCTCACCCCCATCCTCATCGCCGCGCTCGATACGCAGCTCCGCAGCTTTTCCGGCTGTGACGGCATCCCGGTCTTCTGCTACAATTTTACTCTTAAAAAGGTAAACCTGCAAGCAGATTCCAATTTCATCCGTGTACTGACGGCGATGAATTTCACCGTGCAGGACGGCGCATGCAGCGCTGCTCCCCGTGAGATCAGCGTGCAGAACAACGGCGACATTGAAGACTGGAACGGCTGCCACGATCGTCTGGTCGTTCTCCGTACTGCGAAGGGCGGCGGTCTCGCTCCGATCTTTGACAAGCTCGATACATATGACCGCTCCCGTGCGTACAAGGGCGTTCTTCCGTCCCGGCTTTCGACGGTTCCGATCATCCGCAGCAAGACGTTCTTCGACCGCTCCGATACACTGAACTGTGAGCTTCCGGACGTCATCCCTGCGCTGACCGACGTCCAGCTGAGCTGGCTCCGCACCGCGTTTTCGCATATGCTGACCGGGGAGAATGCCGCTGACGCGAGCGAACGCTGGCGCGATCGGATGTATCACATGTGCGGCTTTCTTCGTAATCCGTTCGAGGAATGGCGCGATGTACTTCTCAGAGTTTTTCTCGATTCTGTATTTCCGAAGCAGGGTCAGGCCAAAGAAACCGCGCAAACCGGCTTTCAAACTGCACAAAAACGGCAGAAAGAAGCCGAGGAGGAACGCGAGAAAATTCTCCAGGATGCGCTTGATCTGGTAAGAGATCAGAGCCGCTACGAGGATAAAATCATCGATAAGCCTGCGACAGCGGATGAGGCAAAGGAACGACTCAAGACCGATCCGGACGCTGTTGCATTCCGGCATTCTCCCACCGCGAAGAAATATGCAGGACAGCATTTTGTCATTTTCACGGAGCAGTCTCTTCTCCGTTTTCTCACGGATGTGGGCATGACCGAGGAACTGTATAGCGTTTTCAAAGCTCGTGCGGTGCAGATGGCCGATATGATCAATGATCGTCACTCTGTGAAGATTAATGGAGAGACTGTACACGGCTTCTGGTTTCCAGATCAGAAGTTCTAAGGTTTGCGGGTTTTTGGGTTTTCGATAATTTCAAGGAGGTCAAATGTAATGACTATTAATACTAAGGGATTCCGTGAGGAGGGCATGAAAAAGCTGGGGGTCGCAAACCTGCGTCCCCAGCAGGAGGCCCCGATGGAGGCGATCCTGAACAACGA
>OLNR01000492.1_pt1 | contig 33071 bp, 43 predicted proteins | sample 1672231 | NCBI WGS metagenome assembly OLNR01 (sample SAMEA3136662, study PRJEB25190) | human gut metagenome
CTAATGGGAAAATTCTTGTCCAAGCAATAGAAGTTCTAAAACATTTAAATCCCATGTCCGCAAACATGGCGATATCTTCTTTATAATGTCCATAGAAATCAATACCAACATGGTTAGGATAGTATTTACCTTCTACTACACCATCAGTGATTTCTCTAGGTACACCATGTGCTCCTGCAGTCATGACATCCGCTACAGAATATCCTTTAGAAGTATTTAATACTCCCCCTTCAAATTGATGAGCAGCTAACGCTCCACCCCATAAAAAGTCTTTTTGTAAAGCCATATACTACCTCCGTCTTCTTTTTTCATCATTATACCATAAGGTTATAAATCTATAAAATATTCTCTTATCATTTAAACCAACATTTACAAAAATCAGCTTATAAAAGTAATCATTGTAAATAATATTTACAAAAAAAGCTAGAGAGTATTCTCTAACTTTTAAAATAAAACATAAATATATTGATAAATAAGAAGCTTTAATGATGAATTATTTTCTTGAATCAATGTTAAACACTCTTCAACATAATTTCTAATTTCATCTAATTCCTCTTGTAAAATCACAGTATTTGAATAAGCTGCTTTTAAAGCGATATATCGATAATTATTTTCTATTTCTGAATTATACTGTTTTAATTCATTTAAATAATCATAATAAGCAATATATTTTTTATTTATATTTTCTTGAGATAAAAGTTTTTCTCTTTGTTTTAAAAGATATTTTCTTCTTAAAACAAGGATAATAGTTGCAATAACAAAGAATAACACAAAGATTATCACAATAAATATAACTTTATGATCTTCACTTTGGTTTTGTACTTCTTTTTTCTTTATATCCTTTTTAGTCTTTTTCTTTTCTGTTTGCTTATTTTCACTATTACTTTGTGTATTACATTGTGATTTTTGTTCTTTATTTTCAGGATTTGGTTCACTACTTTGTGAGTTTTGTTGACTACTTTGACTTCCACTACTATTTGAACCTTGTTGATCATTTGAATTTGATTTTTGTTCTTCAATATTTTGTTGATTCGTTTCTTCCGCTTTTCCAGCTGCCGGTTCATCCATCGGCTCACTTCCAGAAGAACCACCAGATCCCGGAGTCGCTTCAATCATTACCCAACCAACACCTTTTACATAAACTTCGACCCAAGCATGTGCTTTTGCTTGAGTAACAGCAGCAACATTGCCCCCTTTAAAATCACTTTCATCTAAAACATATCCCGTCGTATAACGAGCTGGAACATTTATAGTACGTAATAATAAGGCTGCACTTGAAGCAAAATGCATACAATAGCCTTTTTTATTTTCTAACAAGAAATATAAAACAGGATCTTGATCACTTGGACAACTACCTGAATGTAATGTATAAACACATTGACTAGCAAGTAGATTTTTAACAAGTGTTACTTTTTCATAGATTGTCATTTCTTCATGATAACCCGCTTGATTTAATAAATTTAATAATTGATTTTTTATATCTTGTGAAACACCTAGATAATTTTCTTCTACAAATTGATCATATTGAGGTGTTGTATAATCCCCTGAAGCATTTAATAAGTCACTAGATGAAACACCTATTTTTACATTCGTATGTCTTGATGAACTTTGACCTTTTGAATAGCTATCTAATTTAAACGTTTCTCCATCATAACTATAATAAGGATAATATTTATAAGGAACTCTTTTGAAATGTAAATAAGCTAAATGATTTCTTTTAGCGATAAAATGTTCATGTGTTTTTTCAACATCTACATGTCTCATTCCTGGTAAAGAAATGACTAAAGATAGAATTGGTAAAATAAGTAAAATATATGTACAAATAAGCAAAGAATAAACAGATGTCGTTAAATATAAAAATAACACAACGCCTAATATACTAAAGTATTTGATTCTACCATTTCTCATATTTTTATTTTTGGTTCCTTTACTTCTTTTAAAATACTTTTAATAACGTCTTGAATAACAACATCTTTAACTTTTGCATCATAGGTTAAAATCAAACGATGTGACAATACATCATAAATAACTTTTTTAATATCATCAGGAATAACATAATTTCTATGATCCATATAAGCTATTGCTTTCACCATTTTTAATAAAGAAATAGATGTACGTGGAAAAGCCCCTTGTTGAATCGATTCATGATCACGTGTTTTATGAATAATTCTTACAATATAATCATAAATCTTATCATCCACATAAACTTGATCTACTTGTTTTTGTAATTCTATTATATCTTGCGGTTTACATACAGATCGAATGATATCTAAAGGATTTTCTTGACTTTTTCTTTTTAAAATTTCAATTTCATCTTCTAATGAGGGATACCCCATTGAAAGTCTCACCATAAAACGATCTAATTGTGAATCTGGTAATAATTGTGTTCCTGCTGATCCATAAGGATTTTGTGTAGCTAGGACTGTAAATGGTTGTGGTAATTGATAAGTGATACCATCAACTGTTGTTCTTCCTTCTTCCATTACTTCTAATAAAGCAGATTGTGTTTTAGGAGATGTTCTATTTATTTCATCTGCTAAAAATAAATTACACATGATAGGTCCTTCTTTATATTCAAAATCATTGTTTTTTTGATTATAAATAATAAAACCTGTAACATCTCCTGGTAAGACTCGCTTGTAAATTGCATACGATGAAAATCTAAAGATAAAGCTTTAGAAAGTGCTAACGTTAAATTTGTTTTCCCAACACCAGGTATATCTTCTAATAAAACATGACCCCTTGCTAAAATACAAGCCAATATTTTTTTAATATGTTCATCTTTTCCAACGACCGCCTTTTTGACCTCGTTAATTACTAATTCTAATTCATTCATTCTTTTTTCTCCATATTGCTTTCATCATAGTCTCTTTCAAATCACTAAAAAAAGAAAACCTCGAGAATATCCCAAGGTTTTCTATCAATGATTGTGAGTATATTTTGATATCCTATAAATTAGAATACCCCATTAAATCTTCATCAACTGCACGTGCCACTTCACGTCCTTCTCTAATTGCCCAAACAACTAAAGATTGACCTCTACGCATATCACCAGCAACATACAATTGTTTTTGATTTGTTTGGTAATTTTCATCTGCCACATTTCCTCTTGGTGTAAGTTTTACATCAAAAGCTTTAGCAACATAATCTTCGCAGCCTACAAATCCTGCAGCAATTAAAACAATATCTGCATCTAATGTTTTTTCGCTTCCTTTAACAGAAACCATTTGCATGCGACCTTCTACTTGTTTTGATTCAAGTGAGACAATAACGACTTGTTTTACATTTCCTTTATCATCTTTAATAAACTCTTTAACAGTTGTTTGATAAAGACGAGGATCATGTCCAAAGACAGCAATAGATTCATTTTGTCCATAATCTGTCTTTTTCACACGTGGCCATTCAGGCCATGGATTTGAATCCAAACGTTCATGAGGTGGTTCTGGCATCATTTCTAATTGAATAACTGATTTACATCCTAAACGAATAGCTGAACCCACACAATCATTACCAGTATCTCCACCACCAATAACAAGTACATTTTTACCTTTTGTTTCAACAAAAGTTTGATCTTCTAATTGACTATTAAGTAATGATTTAGTAATTCCAGTTAAATAATCAACCGCAAAGTAAATACCTTTGGCATCTCTCCCTGGTGCTTTAATATCTCTAGCCTTTTTACTACCACAAGCAAGAATAACACGATCAAATTCTTTATATAATTGTTGAACTTGTTTTCTATTTTCAATACCGGCATTTGTTTTAAAAACAACACCTTCTTCTTCCATTAATTCAATACGACGATCAATAATATGTTTTTCAAGTTTCATGTTAGGAATACCATACATTAATAGCCCTCCTAAACGATCTTCTCTTTCAAAGACTGTTACTTGATAACCTCTTTTATTTAATTGATCGGCTGCTGCAAGTCCTGAAGGGCCTGACCCAATAATTGCTATTTTTTTATCAATACGATGTTTAGGTGGATGAGGTTGCATCCAATTGGAAGCATAAGCTGTTTCAATAATTGCATTTTCATTTTCTCTTACGGTAACGGGATTTCCATTTAATCCACAAGTACATGCTGCTTCACATAAAGCAGGACATACTCTTGATGTGAATTCTGGAAAATTATTTGTTTTTAAAAGTCTTTTTAAAGCGGCTTTATAATTTTTATGGAAAATTAAATCATTCCATTCAGGTATCAAGTTGTTTAGTGGACAACCTGATACCATTCCTTGAATCATTTTTCCATTTTGACAGAAAGGAACTCCACAATCCATGCAGCGAGCTCCTTGGCATGATTGTTCATCACGAGATAATGGTTTATGAAATTCATTAAAGTTCTTAATACGTTTTAATGGTTCAACTTCTGTTGATACTTGTCTTTCTATTTCTAAAAATCCTGTTGGCTTTCCCATAATCTACATTCCTTTCTTAAAAGCATTGAATGCTTCTACTTTTGCTTGCTCATTTGTAAGTCCTTGTTGTTCAAATGAACTAATAAGTGACATCATACGTTTATAATCATGAGGAACAACTTTTTTGAAGTGTGCAACTTCATTTCCAAAGTCATCTAAAATCTTTTTCGCAACATTTGAATTTGTATATTGATAATGTTTTTGAATCATTTCTTTTAATTGATCTTCATCATAACGTGATTTCACATTTTTATATTCTACGAGTTCTTTATTGACATGTTCATAGAATGTATTATCTGGATCATAGACATAAGCAATACCTCCAGACATACCAGCAGCAAAGTTACGCCCTGTTTTTCCTAAAACAATAACCATACCACCTGTCATATATTCAAGACCATGATCTCCAATACCTTCAACAACGGCATGTGCTCCTGAGTTACGTACGGCAAATCTTTCACCAGCAACTCCATTGATATAAACTTCACCAGATGTTGCTCCATATAAAGCAACGTTACCAATGATAATATTATCTTCTGGTTTAATTGTTGAATCTTTTGGTGGTACCACAATTAATTTACCACCTGATAAGCCTTTTCCAAAGTAGTCATTACTATCTCCATAAAGATGTAATGTTAAACCTTGAGGAATGAAAGCACCAAATGATTGACCACCTGCTCCATAGCAGTTAACTTTGAAAGTATCTTCTTCTAATGATGTTCCATATTTCTTCGTAATTTCTGATCCAAAGAGTGTTCCAAATGAACGATCGATATTTGTAACATGGACATCAATTTCTTTACCTTGATGTTTATCTAAAGCTTCTTTAAATTGTTTATAAAGAACTGTTGTATCTTTGACTTCATTTAATTTGAAATCATATTCATTATTCTTTTCATGATGACTATGTTTACTAGAAGTAAATGGATTATTTAAGATTTTTGATAAATCAATATTTTTAACATCATCCTTAGGTTCTAATAAATCACTACGACCAACCATTTCATCAACTGTTTTGAATCCAAGTTGAGCCATATATTCTCTTAATTCTTGAGCAATGAAACGCATAAAGTTTTCAATATATTCAGGTTTACCTTTAAAACGTTTTCTTAAAATAGGATTTTGTGTAGCAACCCCTACTGGACATGTATCTAAGTTACATACTCTCATCATAACGCAGCCCATTGTTACAAGTGGTGCTGTCGCAAAACCAAATTCTTCTGCTCCAAGTAAAGTAGCAATTGCAAGATCTCTACCTGTCATGAGTTTACCATCTGTTTCAATAACAACACGGCTTCTTAAATCATTCATGATCAATGTTTGATGAGCTTCTGCTAAACCTAATTCCCATGGAAGACCTGCATTATAAACTGAGTTTTTAGGAGCAGCCCCTGTTCCTCCATCATATCCTGAAATAAGGATAACACCTGCACCTGCTTTAGCAACACCGGCAGCAACTGTTCCAACACCAGCTTCTGATACAAGTTTAACTGAAATACGTGCTTCTTTATTAGCGTTCTTTAAGTCATAAATCAATTGTGCTAGGTCTTCAATTGAATAAATATCATGATGTGGTGGTGGTGAAATTAAACTTACTCCTGGTGTTGAATGTCTTGTTTTAGCAATCCATGGATAAACTTTACCACCTGGTAAGTGTCCGCCTTCTCCTGGTTTTGCTCCTTGTGCCATTTTAATTTGAATTTCATTGGCACTACATAAGTATTCACTTGTTACTCCAAAACGTCCTGAGGCAACTTGTTTAATAGCTGAACATTTACTATCACCATTAGGAAGTGTTTCAAATCTTTCTGGATCTTCTCCACCTTCACCACTGTTAGACTTACCATGTAATCTATTCATTGCAATCGCCATTGTTTCATGTGCTTCTTTTGAAATTGATCCATAAGACATCGCACCTGTTTTAAATCTTCTAACAATTGATTCCACAGGTTCAACTTCTTCAATTGGAATTGATTTTGTCTTTTTAAATTGCATTAAACCTCTTAAGTTTAAATGTGCTCCTTCTTCATCAATCATTTTTGAATATTCTTTAAATAATTGATAATCACCTAAACGTGTTGCTTGTTGTAATTTATGAATCGTTGCCGGATTATATAAATGTTCTTCTTTTCCTGATCTTTCTTTATGATCACCGGCGCTGTTTAATGAAATGTCTACATCTAATCCAAGTGGATCATATACTTGATCATGTCTATATTCGACATCTTTTTCAATATCTTTAATTGTTTTTCCTTCAATACGACTTACTGTTTTAGAAAAATATTTATTCACTAAATCACTTGATAAACCGATTGCTTCAAAGTTTTGTGATCCACGATAAGATTGAATTGTACTAATTCCCATTTTAGAAGCAATTTTAACAATACCATGTAAAATACCACTATTATAATCATCAACGGCTGCATAATAATCTTTATCTAATAAACCTTGATCAATTAAATCAAAGATTGTATCTTGTGCTAAATACCCATTGATAGCTGAAACACCATATCCAAGTAATGTCGCATAATGATGTACTTCTCTTGGTTCAGCTGATTCAAGAATTAAAGCTAAACTGTTACGTTTTTTTGTTCTTACTAAATAAGAGTTAACAGCTCCAACAGCTAATAATGAAGGAATTGGTAAATGGTTATCATCTACTGCCCTATCTGATAAAATAACAATATTACATCCTTCATGATAACGTTTATCTACTTCTACAAAAACACGATCAATTGCTTTTTCTAATGAAGTATTTTTAATATATGTAATATTAACTTCACCTACTTTAAAGCCTTCTTTTTTCAAGTTTTTGATTTTTAAAATATCTGTATTACTTAAAATAGGGTGATTGATTTTTAATAAATGACAGTTTTCTGGTTTATCTTCCAACATATTTCCATCTCGACCAATACAAATACTTGTTGAAGTAATGATTTCTTCACGAATCGCATCGATTGGTGGATTGGTTACTTGTGCAAACAATTGTTTAAAGTAATTAAATAATGGTGGATGTTTTGTTGATAAAGCTGCAATTGGTGTATCATTTCCCATTGCTACAATATTTTCATTACCAGTTAAAGCTAAGTTTTTAATATAGTTTGTATCTTCGTAACTATAACCATGAATCTTTTGTAATTTAGTTAATTCTTCTCCTTCGTATCTTTCTACTCTAATACTAGGAATTCTCATATCTTTTAAATTAATTAAATTGCTTTCCAACCATTCTCCATAAGGTTGTTTTGTTGCATACATTTCCTTTAAAACATCATCTTCAATAAGTTCACCTTTAACAGTATCAACTAATAACATTTTTCCAGGTCTTAGTCTTTCTTTTAAAACAATATCTTTAGCTGGAATATCTAATGATCCTACTTCTGAAGATAATACTAAATAATGATCTTTTGTAATGTAATAACGTGATGGTCTTAAACCATTTCTATCTAAGATAGCCCCCATGATGTCTCCATCACTAAATAAGATAGAAGCTGGTCCATCCCAAGGTTCCATAAGTGTAGCATTATATTCATAGAAATCTTTTTTTGCTTGTGACATGCTTTTATCATTTTCATAAGGTTCTGGAATACACATCATGACAGCTCTTGGAAGTTCCATACCTGACATTACTAAAAATTCCAATGTATTATCTAACATAGCTGAATCGGAACCATTGACATCAACAACAGGATATACTTTTGAAGTATCCACAACATCTGTTTGCATGTTTTCTTCTCGACAGAGCATGTTATTCGCATTCCCTTTAATTGTATTGATTTCACCATTGTGAACAATAAATCTATTAGGATGGGCTCTTTTCCATGATGGCATTGTATTTGTTGAAAAACGTGAATGAACTAAAGCAATGGCACTTTTATAACTTTTATCTTGTAAATCTTTAAAGAATAATCGAAGTTGTTGTACTAAGAACATTCCTTTATAAACAATTGTACGACTTGAAAGTGAACATACATAAGTATCTTCAAATTGACTTTGTTCAAAAATTCTTCTCACTTGATATAATTTTCTATCAAAATCTAAACCACAATTTACGCCATGAGGTTTTTTAATAAATGCTTGGACAATATATGGCATGGCATCTAATGCTTTTTTCCCTAAAACACTAGGTACAGTTGGTACAGCACGCCAACCTAAAAATTCTAATCCTTCTTTTTTAACAACTGTTTCAAACATTTTTTTGACACGTAAACGTACTTTTTCATCTTGAGGCATAAAGAACATTCCAACTCCATAATATCCTTTTTGAGGTAATGTAAAATCTTTAATAATCTTTTGAAAATATTCATCTGGTATTTGTGTTAAGATTCCTACACCATCTCCAGTTTCCCCTGCTGCATCCTTTCCAGCACGATGTTCTAATTGTTCAACGATTTTTAAAGCATCATCTACTGTTTTATAAGTTTTTAATCCTTTGATATTAACAACGGCCCCTATTCCGCAGTTATCATGTTCAAATGACTGATCATATAAACCTACATTTTCTTTGTTCATAAAGGTTCCTCCTTTTTTTGTACAGTTAGAATAGCACATTTAGTAATATGTGTAAAGATTAGCATTTTTTTTATGATTTTCCTAAAAAATAGCTAGATTGTATACATTTTTTAATGTTTTATCAACGATTTGATAATCTTTTTTTAGCAAATTAATAAATTTATTACAAAAGTGAGAAAAAATTTTTTTATTTTTTTTTTATTTATTGGCATTAAATGATAAAAAGAGTAGAATAAATATAGTATTAATATATGGAAAGAGGAGAAAAATATGGAAGGTATGTTTATTGTCGAAACTTCTGCTAGACATATTCACTTAAGTGATAAAGATTTAGCAACTTTATTTGGTGAAGGTCATCAATTAACAAATAAAAAAGATTTATCTCAACCTGGTCAATTCGCTTGTGTTGAAAGAGTAAAAGTAATTGGACCTAAAGGAGAATTAAATATGTCTGTTTTAGGACCTACAAGAAAAGAAACTCAAGTAGAAATTTCTTTAACTGACGCTAGAAGCATTGGTGTTCAAGCATTAATTAGAGAATCAGGAGATATCGAAGGAACTGCTGGATGTAAATTAGTTGGTCCTGCAGGAGAAGTTGAAATTCCTTGTGGCGTGATTGCTGCAAAAAGACATATTCACTTAACACCTGAAGATGCTGAAAAATTTGGAGTAAAAGATAAAGAAATCGTTAAAGTTGAAATTAATACAGATGGACGTTCTTTGATCTTTGGTGATGTTGTTTGTCGTGTAAGCGCTTCATATGCAACAGCTATGCATATTGATACTGATGAAAGTAATGCAGCAGCTTGTGGTAGAGAAGTTTACGGTAAAATCATTAAATAAGAAAAAGAATGGTTTTAGATATAATTTCTAAAATCATTCTTTTTTTATACCTATAATATCTTACTTCGACAAATTATGATATAATCTTCGTGGGTGATGACATGAAAATATTAGATACTCTTGGAAAGTCAAAAAAGGCTATTGGTGGTGTTATAGCAATTATCGTTTTAGTTATTGCAATCTTTTTTGCAGGTGTTCATTATGCAAGTGGTAGTAACAATGATAAAATTACTTCAACAACCATTAAAAATCAATTAACTGAAATTAATGAGCTTGCACTTTATTCATATGATTATAGTAAGGTAGGAAAATTTTCTAATAAATTATCTTTTAATGGTTGGAAAATTCCTTTAACACAAAAAACTTTTATTATTACATATAATGGATCTATTAAAGCAGGGATTGATTTAAAACAGGCTAAAATAAGTATTGATAATGATCAATTAAATATTACTTTACCTGCAGCAAAAATTTTAAGTCATGAAATTGATGAAAAATCTATTGAAGTATATGATGAATCATCAAATATTTTTAATCAGATAAGTATTAACGATTATAAATCTTTTGCAACTAAAGAAAAGAAAAAAAATGAAAAAGAAGCTATTTCTAATGGTATTTTAGAAAAGTCTAAAACAAAAGCTGAACAAACCTTAACCACATATCTACAGGCTATTCCAGAAATTAAAGATCATTATAAATTAAATATTACAATTGAAGATGCAAAAACCGATGAGTAACAAACTCATCGGTTTTCTATTATTATCAGCTTTTTTTAATGCAGAACTTGCTTTAAATGCAGGTGCTTTACTTGCAGCAATTGTCATTGTTTCACCAGTTCTTGGGTTTCTACCTGTTCTTTCACTACGAGTACGAACTTCAAAATTACCAAAACCTTTTAAAGAAACTTTATCTCCTTTAGCTAAAGCATCAGTAACAACTTCAACTAAAGCAGTTACTACTTTATCTACATCAGTTTTTGTTAATTCAGTGCTTGAAGCAATAGCTTCTACTAATTCAGTTTTATTCATTTTTATTATCTCCATTTCTCGAAATTTAGGATAATAAATCCTAGTCATATTCTACTACGTTATCTATTTATTTACAATAAAATAGTATGTAATCAATTATAATTCTTCTATAAATTGTTCACATATTTCTTTGGACGTTGCCCATGATGTAACTAGACGTATACATGTATGTTGGTCATCTATTTTAAACATATACGTTGTTATATAGTTTTTATTTATTTTTTCCAACGTTTGTTGATCAACGATTGGAAATATTTGATTAGAAGGACTTTCAATATACATCTTATAGCCTTTATCTTTGAATCCTTTTCTTAATATATCAGCACATTCATTTTCATGTTTTCCTATTTCTAGATATAAATCATTTTCAAATAAAGCATTAAATTGAACTCCTAATAATCTTCCTTTAGCAAGCATGGCACCTTTTTGTTTAATATGATATCTAAAATCGGTTTTTAATTCATCATTAATAATAACTAAACATTCACCAAATAAGGCTCCCATTTTTGTACCACCAATATAGAAAACATCACTATAAAGTGCCATCTCTTGTAAAGTTGGTGCATCTTTCAAGACAAGTGCACTTCCAAGTCTTGCTCCATCTATAAATAAATATAAATTATTTTGTTGACAGCATTCATAAATGCCTTTTAATTCTTCTAAAGTATAGTACGTACCATATTCTGTTGTTTGTGAAATATATACCATTTTAGGTTGCACCATATGTTCATCAGGATGTTCACGCATGATTTCATCAATCATTTCAGGAATCATCTTTCCATCTTGATGTGGCTTTGTTAAAATCTTATGCCCGGTAAATTCAACAGCTCCTGTTTCATGAACATTGATATGTCCACTATCAACAGCAATAACAGCTTGATAATCTTTTAATGCTGAAGAAATCATAATCATATTTGTCTGTGTACCACCTACTAAAAAATGAATATCTACATTTTCATTTTCTAATATAGCTTTTATTTTATCTTTAGCTTTTTGACAATATTGATCTTCCCCATATCCTACTGTTTGAATAAAATTTGTCTTATTTAAAGCTTCCATCACTTGTGGATGAGCTCCTTCTAAATAATCACTTGCAAAGTTATACACCTTAACCTCCTAAAGAAAATAGGAAACATTGTTTCCTATAATTCTTCTCCATTTGTTTCAATTACTTTTTTATACCAATAATATGAATCTTTTTTGTATCTATTTAAAGTACCTGAATTTTCATCTTCTTCACGATCAATATAAACAAAACCATAACGTTTTTGATATCCGTTTAGCCAGCTTAATAAATCAGTATAAGACCATGTACAATAAGCAAGAACACGACAACCATCATCACATGCTTTTTTAAGTTCTTCGATATGACGTTTTAAATAATCAATACGATATGGATCATGAATTTGTCCATCTTCTAATTTATCAAATGCACCTAAACCATTTTCGGAAATAACGATTGGTAAATCATAACGCGAAGTAATTTCACGACAACACATTCTAATTCCCATTGGATCAATTGTCCAATCCCAATCTGTTGTTGGTAAAAACTCATTTTGTGGTTTTTTATAAAGACCAGGTACACCTTGAACTTTAGCGGTACCTTTTTTACCAGTGTTATTCATTGTATGATCACTACCAACACCATTAATATCATTATATTCAACAACACATGTTTGATAATAGTTCACACCCATGAAATCAATAAGTGAAGCTGCTTTTTTCATTAATGCTTCATCACCTTCTTCGAAGATAGGAGCACATCCTAATGATTTTAAATATTGAATAGCAGCACGTGGATAACGTCCATAAGCATAAGCATCCATCCAATAATAATTTTGTAAATCATCATAGTCCGCTTTAGCCATTGCATTTTCAGGTTTACGATCATAAGCATAACTTGGACTATAAGCAAATGAAGCCCCTACTTTTGCTTCTGGATGAAGTTCTTTTAAAGCTATAACACTTTTAGCATGTGCAATATTGGCATGATGATTGACTTGATAGAATGTTTTCATATCATCTACTTTTCCTGGTGGATGCATTCCTTCTAACCATCCATGTCCTGTAAAGATATTTTGTTCATTCATTGTAATCCAATATTTTACACGATCTCCATATCTTTTAAATAATGTTGTGGCATAATTTACATAATCATCAACAATTTTTCTGCTTTCCCAACCATGATATTGGTCTTCTAAAGCTTGTGGCATATCCCAGTGATAAACTGTAACCATAGGTTCAATTCCATATTTTAATAATTCATTGATAAGATTATCATAAAATTCTAAACCTTTTTCATTGACTTCACCATTTCCATTTGGATAAATACGTGTCCAAGCAATTGAAAAACGATATGTTTTCAATCCCATTTCTGCCATCAACTTGACATCTTCTTTGTAACGATGATAATGATCAACGGCCTTATCACCTGTTGTTGCTTTAAAAGTCTTTCCTGGAATTCTTACAAATTTGTCCCAGTTGGAAACACCTTTACCATCTGCATCCCAGCCACCTTCTACTTGATAAGCAGCAGATGCACTTCCCCAAAGAAAATCTTTAGGAAATCCTTTTGTTTCTTTAAAATACATTCTTTTTCTCCTTATTTCATATATTTTTTGATAAACTGACTTAATGTTTGTTTAAAGTCATCGTTTTCAACAAGTTCATATAAGTATTTTTCATCTTTTAAGACAAACAATACTTTTTCTCCTCTATTTTTATTATATAGCGGATAAACCATCTTTAATGGTACAAAATCGTCATCTTTTGCATGAAAATACAATGTAGGTATATCATTGTGTCTAACATATTTTGTTGTATTTTCTTTTAAATCAATATGCACAGCTTTTTTAATATGGTGTGCAATAATTGAAATTGCTGGATATTTTGAAATCTTATAATCTGCTTCTAAACGATATCCAATAATATTATATGGTGACGTATAAGCCCCATCTGAAATAATAGCTTCAACATTTTTTAAAACATGTCTACCTGAAGCATTTAAAATTGTATTTGCTCCTTGTTCTTTACCATACATTAATATTTTATGATCTTTCCCATAAGTTTCTAATAGGTACTTATTCCAACATACTAAATCATTGACATCCTTGATTCCAAATCCTCTAATATAACCATCACTTTGTCCATGTGCACAAGCATCTATTAATAAGATTTGTGCTTCTGGCAAATGGTCTTCAAAATATGGAACATATAATTGCATATCTTTTGCCTGTAAACCAAATGGATGTGAAATTAAAACTGTCATTTGAGGGTTTTCTTTAGGAATCAAAATTCCTCTTAATTGAATATCTTGATCATTTTTTATATAAATATTTTGACTATTGAATTTTGTTTCTAAAATACTTGGTCTATCTTCTTGTTTATGATGTCTGTATAATAATTTTTTTGCATATTTTTTGGATAATGTGTAAACAGATGCTGCTGCAGTAGAAACACCTCCTAAAACTAATAATCCTTTAATTGCTGTTTTATTATTCTTTACCATTTGAATATTCCTCCTTATATTCTTCCATTAATAATCTATTAATATTAGCTACCTGTTCAAATGAAGTAAGACGATATTCATCATGATTCATCCTTGCTGCATAGAAACGAATTGCTTTTTCTAATTCCAAACGCATAATTTCTTTATATTCTGGTGGAAATGTTGAAATTGGAAAACATACAAATAAGAATGTATTATAATCTTTTGAAAATAAATCGATAAGTAAATCATATCCTTCTATTTCTAAAATTCTATTTCCTATTTCTTTTTGTAAATCATGATTAGCAAAAGTCAACACATCATTCATTACAAAACGTAGAATATCTTCACATGCATCGATATATTGTTCATGATTATTTTGATAAAGTGATTTGAGATATGAAATAACAATATTATTTTCTAACTGATCTGGATTTAATCTTTCAAAATGATTAAATAATCTTTCAGCAACTTCCTTATTCAATAAAATAAGGTTTCCAAATTCTTTTATAATTGAAAGTGTAAATCTTGGCATTTGACATAAGCGCTCAAAGATTTCTAATAATTCATCTTTAGTTGATTTAAAAAATCCATCTATATGATTTGTCATTTTCTTTATGGTCTCTTTAAAATATTCTAAATGAAATTGATATTCAGTATCTAAATATTTTGCATTTACTCCATCCCATTCATATTCATATAAAATTTTATCTAATAAAAGAGCTATTGAATCCATAAATTTTTTATAATTTTTATTATATAATAATCTATCTAAATATGGATTAAAAAATGTATAAAATTCATCAACAGTTTCTTGGTTTGTACCAGAATGATATTCTAAGTAATCTAGAATATTTCGATAATCTAAAGGTTCTAGTATTGTATCAACTGTATGTGTTTCAATAAAATGCTCAAAAACATGACAATGTAAAATTGTTTTAAATTGATTAAAATAAAGAATCTTATTTAAAGCATCTTTTATAATGTATTCTTGTTCTTGTTCATGAAGATTAACAGAAAATGTTGGTACGATTTCATCTCCAGAATAATCTATAGTAACAAATACATCGATTGCTTTAAATTGAATATCTAAAATATAATAATGAAATTTATGTTCAAATTTTTTTGTTTGTACTGCACTATGACACCTGTATCTTCCTATATATGTGCTTTTATGGGTTTCTAAATATTTTTCAATACATTTTCTTGCCATCATTTTTTCTCCTTTATATTCTTATTTTACCATTTTTGATTATTGATGAAAACAAAAAAAGGAAATCAATCAATGAGTTTCCTTTAATTATCTTCTTTATAAAAGTTTCTAATTATATCGGATTATAAGAACTATAATCTATTTCCTGGGAAATATAGCAAATATTGTTTTATTTATAAAAAACTTCATGTAAATATAGTCCTTGTGGTTTAGCTTTAAATAAACACTTTTTTTGTCCTTTACTTTCTAGTAACTCTTCTAAAAATTCTTTAGTAATTCTGTGTGCCCCTACTTGAATCAAGCCACCAACTAAATGTCTTACCATATATCTTCTAAATCCATTACCTACAAGCTTAAAAGTAACAATACCTTGATTATTTTCAATTTCAATTTGATAAAGTGTTCTAATTGTATTGCCATATTGATCAACAGCACAAAAGGATGCAAAATCGTGTTCACCAATAAAAATTTTTGCAGCATTCCTCATTGCTTCTATATCTAATTCTTTTCCATATTGATAAATATAATTTGTTTCGAATGGAGAATAATCATTCATACTTAACATATAATGATATTCTTTCTTAATAGCAGAATAACGACTATGAAAATTTTCATCAACTAAGAAACTATCAATAATATAAATATCATTAGGTAAAAAGTGATTAATAGCCCTTTTCCATTGTTTTTCAGGCATTTCCCTTAAAGTATCAAAGTGAAAGACTTGTCTTCTACCATGAACTTTAGCGTCTGTTCGACCACTTGCATGAATAACAATATTTTCATCTTTACAAATATTTTTTATAGCTTTTTGAATTTCACCTTGAACTGTTCTAAATTGATTTTGAACTTGAAATCCGTGAAATTTACTACCATCATAACTTACAATACATTTTATTCTATTCATTACATAAAACTCATTATAATCACACCACAACATACACCTAATGTTATTAACATTGATAACGTATCTAAATGCGTCCATGTTAAAACTTTGTATTTTGTACGTGTTGCTTCTGGATTATAATTTCTACTTTCCATAGCGTTAGCAAGTTCTTCTGCCCTTTGAAAAGCAGAAATAAATAAAGGAATAATTAATGAAATAATTGATTTTATTTTTTCCATGAAAGATCCCTCATTAAAATCCGCACCTCTACTAGCCTGTGCTTTCATAATTCTTTTCGCTTCATCTAATAAATCAGGTATAAATCTTAATGCAATTGAAATCATCATAGCAAGTTCATGCACTGGAAAATGAAATCTTTTTAATGGATTTAATAAACTTTCAATAGCTAGTGTTAATTCTAAAGGCTTCGTTGTAGAAGTCATTAATGTTGTTAAAGTAATAATCAATACAAGCCTTATAAAAATATAAGCAGTTTGTATTAAAGCACCTGAGTAGATACTAATACTTCCTATTTTTATTATAACATCACCTGTTTTCATTAAAAATATATTAAAAATCATCAAAAACAACATCATAAAGAGCATCGGTTTTATTGCTTTTAAAATATGAGAAAGTTTAATTTTAGAAACTAACGAACATAATAAAACATAAATTGCTAAGATACCGTATCCTATAAATCCCGCATCAAAAAAAACAGAAATTAAAAATATGAAAACAGCACATATTTTTAATCGTGGATCTAAACGATGAATTATTGAATTCCCCGGTATATATTTACCAAAAGTCATATTATCCATGAAGTTCACCACCAATCGCTTCAACTAAATCATCAATATCATTGATAGATGTATCTAGATGATAGCCTTTTAGATTTAACTGAATAATAAGATTTGTGATTAAAGGTAAATCTATTCCTAAATTTAATAAATAATCACTATCTAGAAAAATATCTTTTACTTTCCCAGCTTTTTCAACTTGTCCGTCATTCATTACAACAACATTGTCACAATATTCTAAAACATGGTTCATATCATGAGTTACTAAAACTACTGTTTTACCCATTTCATGAATTTTTTTAAATAAATCCATCATTTCTTTAATCCCTGATGGATCTAATCCAGCTGTTGGTTCATCTAAAACAAGAATATCTGGATCCATAGCAAGTATTCCAGCAATCGCTACCCTACGTTTTTGACCACCTGACAAATCAAATGGGGACTTTTCTAAATAAGTTTCATCTAAACCTACCATTTCAAGAGATTTTTTAGCTATTTCTTTAGCACTATTTTCGTCAATTCCAAAATTCATTGGACCAAACATTATATCTCTTTCGATTGTTTCTTCAAACAATTGATATTCTGGAAATTGAAAAACAAGACCTGATTTTTTTCTAAGACTTTTTAAATTTTGAGGCTTATTATTTTGTGAAATAATATAATCATCTATTTTTATTTCTCCACTTGTTGGTAATAATAAAGCATTTATATGTTGGATAAGTGTCGATTTCCCACTACCTGTTTGTCCAATGATAGCTGTAAATGAACCCTTTTCTATTTTTAAATTCACATTTTTAAGTGCATAATATTCAAAAGGCGTATTATATCCATATATATGATCTAAACTTTTGCATGTAATTGACATAGTTGTTTCTCCAATTCTTCTACATCTAATGTATCTTTAATTTGATAACCTTTTTTTTGTAATTTTCTAGCAATTTTTAATGAAAAAGGAATATCTAATTTTAATTCTTTTAATAATTTTTCATTTGTTAATATTTTTTGAGGTTTGTCGCAATCTACAATCTCTCCTTTATTTAAAAGAATAACTCGGTCAGCATTTTTTGCTTCTTCAATATCATGCGTTATTGAAATGATTGTCATATTATTTTGTTTCTTTAACTCTTTTACTAATTCATTTATTTCTTTTCTACCTCGTGGATCCAACATACTTGTTGCTTCATCTAAAATAATGATAGATGGACTCATCGCTAAAATACCTGCAATCGCAACTCTTTGTTTTTGACCACCGGACAATTTAGTTGGTTCATGATCCAAAAAATTCTCCATTCTAACTACTTTAGAATACCTATTAATAAGTTCATCCATTTGTTCTCTTGGTACACAAATATTTTCTAGTCCAAAAGCTATATCATCTCTAACAGTAGCACCAATAAATTGATTATCTGGATTTTGAAAAACAATTCCTACTTTTTCTCTTATTTTATATAAATTTTCTAAATTTAATTGATAATCATCGATATAAATTTCACCAGATTTTTTTTCTAATAATCCTATAAGTAATTTAGCAATTGTACTTTTACCACTACCATTATGTCCTAAAATAGCTACATATTCACCTTTATGGATTTGAAAAGAAATATTGTTTATTGTTTGTAATCCAGGTTCGTATTCAAAACATAAATTTTCTACCTTAATTATTTCTTCCATTGTCTTCTCCTCATGAACGTGTTTAGTTCATTCTATAATTTATAAGGAAACAAGTCAAATAAAAAAGGACTGAATTTCTTCAGTCCAACATCATTATTTAGTTAATGATAAGATTGCCATTGGTGCATTATCACCTTTACGGTTATATGTTTTTAAGATAGTAGTATATCCACCATTAACATCTTTGAATTTAGGTGCAACGTCATCAAATAAGATTTGAACAGCTGTTTTTCCAGTTGCTTCATCAACAACTTTGTGCATATCTGCAGCAGCTTGTCTTCTTGCATGTAAGTCTCCACGTTTACCTAAAGTAATTAATTCATCAACAACACTACGAACTTCTTTAGCTCTTGTTACAGTTGTTTCAACTTTTCCGTATACAATAACTTCAGTAGCTAAACTACGTAACATAGATTTTCTAATATCTGAAGTGCGTCCTAATTTTCTATTTTTAGCCATGAGATTAACGCTCCTTTTCGAGTATTCTGAATTAATCGATAGGTTTAAATCCTAAACCTAATTCAATTAATTTTTCTTTAACTTCTTTTAATGATTTTTTACCTAAGTTTCTTACTTTAATCATGTCATCTTCTGATTTAGAAGCAAGATCTTGAACTGTTTGAATACCAGCTCTCTTTAAACAGTTATATGAACGAACAGATAAATCTAATTCTTCGATAGTCATATCTAATACTTTATTTGTAGTATCATTTTGAGTTTCAGACATAACTTCCATATTCATAGCCATATCAGTTAATTCAACAAACATATTTAAATGTTCAACTAAAATTTTTGCTGCTAATGAAATAGCTTCAAATGGTTTTAGCGAACCATTAGTTTCAACTTCTAATACTAATTGATCATACTTAGCACTTTCTCCAACACGAGTTGGTTCTACAGAGTAAGCAACTTTTTCAATTGGTGAAAAGATTGAATCTGTTGGAATAACACCAAGAGTGTTAATATTTACTTTATTTTGATCAGCAGATACATATCCACGATCTTTTTTAGCAAATAATTCCATATATAAGTGACCACCTTCTGCAACATGTGCAATTACCATGTCATTTGAAATCATTTTGACTTCAGCTGGACATTGAATATCAGCACCAGTTACAGTAGCAGGACCTTTTACATCAATAATCATTGTAGCAGTGTCTTCACTGTCTACATCAAAAACTAATTTCTTAATATTTAAAATCATTGCTGTGACATCTTCAACGACACCATCAATTGCGGAAAATTCATGGATTGCTCCTTGAACTTTGATTGCATAAACAGCAGAACCAGGTAAAGAAGAAAGTAATACTCTTCTTAAGGCATTACCTAAAGTAATACCAAATCCTCTTTCTAATGGTTCAATGACGAACTTACCATAATTTTCAGTTTCGTCATAATGATCTATATTAAAGTTTGCTTTTTCGAATTTATGCATATGTTCCCTCCTCTATAGGAATGTTTTGTATTCTAATTTACTACAATAATACTATCCACGAGGACGTTTTGGTGGACGACAACCGTTATGTGGAATTGGTGTTACATCATTAATTGAAGTAACTTCTAATCCAGCAGCTTGTAAAGCTCTAACTGCTGCTTCACGTCCTGGTCCTGGACCTTTTACATTTACATCTACAGTTTTTACTCCATGTTCCATAGAAGCTTTAGCTGCAGCTTCTGATGCCATTTGTGCAGCAAATGGTGTTGATTTTCTTGATCCTTTGAAACCTAATGCTCCAGCACTTGACCAAGTTAATACATTACCATGTTCATCAGTAATTGTTACAATAGTATTATTGAAAGTAGAATGAACGTGTGCAACACCTTTTGCAATATTTTTTCTTACACGTTTTTTACCACGTGTTTGTTTTACTCTAGCCATTTCCTTTCAACCTCCTATTATTTTTTCTTTCCTGCGATTGGTCTAGCTTTACCCTTACGAGTTCTAGCATTAGTTTTAGTTTTTTGACCACGAACAGGAAGTCCTTTACGGTGACGCATACCTCTGTAGCTTCCGATTTCCATTAAACGTTTGATGTTTAATTGAACTTCTCTACGTAAGTCACCTTCAACTTTAATTTTTTCAACTTCTTTTCTGATTTTTGTAACTTCTTCTTCAGTTAAATCTTTAACTCTTATATCTTCACTGATACCAGTAGCTTTTAAGATTTCTTTAGCTGTAGATTTACCGATACCATATACATAAGTTAATGAGATAACAACACGTTTATCACGTGGGATATCTACACCTGCAATACGAGCCATTTTGTTTCCTCCTAAATACTAACCTTGTCTTTGTTTATGTTTTGGGTTTTCGCAAATAATCATTACGCGCCCTTTTCTTTTAATTACTCTGCATTTATCACACATTGGTTTTACAGATGGTCTTACCTTCATCCTGTCTACCTCCTTTTGGAAGATTTTTTATTTATGTCTAAATGTAATTCGCCCACGTGTTAAATCATATGGAGATATTTCAACGGTAACTCTATCCCCCGGTAAAATGCGAATGTAGTGCATACGGATTTTACCAGAAACGTGAGCAAGAATTTCCACTCCATTTTCTAAAGCCACTTTAAACATTGCATTTGGTAATGTTTCTAAAACAGTAGCTTCTACTTCAATAACGTCATCTTTTTTTGCCATCGTTCTTCAACTCCTTTTATTAAAGTTTTGTAAGAATTCTATAACCGTCATCAGTAATGACGATTGTATGTTCATAATGAGCAGCTAACGAATGATCCTTTGTAATAACAGTCCACCCATCATCAAGAGTAACTGTTTCTTTTGCTCCTAAATGTGCCATTGGTTCAATAGCCAAACACATACCTTTTTTTAATCTAGGACCTCTCCCAGGAGCTCCGTAATTAGGAACAGCGGGATCTTCGTGAACGTTTGTTCCAATCCCATGACCAGTATAATCACGAGGAGTAGTACATCCGTTTTTAGTAAGATATTCTTCAATTGCATGTGAAATATCAGAAAGTCTAACTCCTGGTCTTACTTGTTCTAATCCAGCAAATAAAGCACCTTCACAAACATTCATAAGTCTTTTTGTTTCATTGCTTACATTTCCTACTGCATAAGTCCAAGCACTGTCACCATGATATCCTTTGTAACATGCTCCAACATCAACTGAAATAATATCTCCATCTTTTAGCTTTCTATTACTAGGTATTCCATGTACTACAACTTCATTAATTGAAGTACATACATTATTTGGAAAACCATAAAGATGTAGAAAGGAAGGTGTTGCACCATGTTCCCTAATTATTTTATCACAAATTTGATCAATTTCGTTAGTAGTTATTCCCGGTACAATAACTTCTTTCAATTTTTCATGAACTAAAGCAACAATTCTACCTGCTTCAGTCATTAATTCAATTTCTCTATCATCTTTAGTAATTATCATTAATAAACCTCCAGGCTTTCATCGATATCATAAAGACGTTAAACATAACTTCTTAACTTTGATAACTGCTTCTTCAAAATTAATTTATTTCTTTAGATATTTATGAATCCATAAAAGAAATCATTATTATTTACGAATATAACCATGATATTCTTTTCTAGTAATATATGTTTTGATTTGTTTTACTGTTTCAAGTGCAACTCCTGTAACGATAATCAAACCAGTACCACCAAGTGATAGGTTTGCATTTTCAGTTTGTGTCCAAATAATTGGAGTAATAATTGGAATTGCAGCAATAATACATAAAGTAAGCGAACCAGCAACAGTTACTTGATTAAGAACTCTTTTAATGAAGTTCTTAGTTTCAATACCAGTTCTTACACCAGGTATTGATCCACCATTTTTCTTCAAATCATCACTAATTTTTTCAGCATCAATTTGTAAGTTTGAATAAAAGAAAGTAAATCCTATAATCATTAAAATATATAAACAGAAACCAACAGGTTCTTGATAATTAAATATAGTATTTATCATCTTAGTTGTACTAGATGCTTTCATGAAACTTACTATTGTTCTTGGTGCTGCTAGTACTGAAGAAGCAAAGATTACTGGTAAAACACCTGAACTATTAATTTTAATAGGCATATGTGTTTGTTCCCTAGTTCTCATTGTTACACTTGTACTAGATGCATAATTGACTGGGATTTTTCTTATTGCGCCTTCAGTAAATACTACAAAGACTACAATTGAAAGATAAACCACAACAAATAATACATACCAAGCAATATCTAACCACATTCCACTATCATAAGTGACGAGGTTATCATAAGTTGTTAAGAATGCATTTGGTAAGTTTGAAACAATTCCTGTAAAGATTAGTAATGAAACACCATTACCAATTCCTTTTTGAGTAATTTGATCACCTAACCAAATAGCTAACATACTTCCAGCCATCATAATGAGCACTACATAAATATATGACCAGATTGAAGTATCAACTAATATATTATAACTTGTATCAAAGGCATAAGTTAAAACTCCACCTTGTAACGCAGCTAATAATAAAGTTAATACACGAGTAACACGGTCTTTTTTCTTCTTACCTGTGTTACCTTCTTTACGCCAGCGTGTTAACGCTGGAATAACATCCATCGATAATAATTCAATTATAATAGATGATGTAATGTATGGTGAAACACCTAAAGCGAAAAGAGAAAATCTTTCCAAGGTACCTCCACCAAGTAAATTCATGATTCCGAAAATTCCATTTGTAGCATCACTACTACTTAATGAACCTACATTAACACCTGGAATTGTAATTCCTGCACCTAAACGGTACACGAATAAAATTCCAAGTGTGAAAATGACTTTTCGACGAAGCTCACCCTTTTTGAATACATTCTTCAAAAAAGTTAACATCTTAAATCACCTCAGTTTTTCCACCTGCAGCTTCAATTGCGGCAACAGCTGATTTAGAGAATTTAGCAGCTTGAACAGTTAATTTCTTTTCAATAGCTCCATTTCCTAATACTTTAACACCATCTAATTCTTTTTTGATGATTCCTGCTTCTTTTAACGCAGCAGCGTTAACTGTTGCACCATCTTCAAATTTATTTAAAGTTTCAAGATTTACGATAGCATATTCTTTACGAGTAAAGTTTGTAAATCCTCTTTTAGGTAAACGCATGAATAATGGAGTTTGTCCACCTTCGAATCCTGGTTTTTTACCTCCACCAGATCTAGCTCCTTGACCTTTTTGACCTCTACCTGCTGTTTTACCATTTCCTGAACTTGTACCACGTCCAACACGTTTTCTTGCTTTACGAGCACCTTCAGTATATTGTAATTCGTGAAGTTTCATTGTTACACCTCCTATTATTTTTCTTCAACTGTTACTAGGTGTCCAACTACTCTAATCATACCTTGAGTAGTAGGGTTATTTTCTAATTCAACAGTTTTATTAATTTTAGTTAAACCTAAAGCTTTAAGAGTCTTTCTTTGATTTGGTAAGCAACCAATTGGACTCTTTTTAAGTGTAATACTTACTTTTGCCATTTTGTTTGCCTCCTATCCAAAAATTTCATCAACAGTTTTTTCTCTTAATTCAGCAACTTCATTAACTGTTTTTAATGAAGCTAATCCTTGCATTGTTGCTCTTACCATGTTGATTGGTGTTCTAGAACCAATACATTTAGATAAGATATCACGGTAACCAGCTAATTCAACAACAGCACGAACTGGTCCACCAGCGATGATTCCAGTACCTTGAGATGCTGGTTTAATAAATACATTTCCTGATCCGTAAACACCGTTTACTTCATGAGGAATAGTACCATGTACAGAAGGTACTTTGATAACATTACGTTTAGCATTTTCACATGCTTTTCTGATTGCATCAGGTACTTCGTTAGCTTTACCAGTACCAAATCCAACTCTACCTTTTCTATCTCCAATAACAACTAAAGCAGCAAAACGCATTCTACGTCCACCTTTTACTACTTTTGTTACACGGTTAATAGTAACAACACGTTCTTCAAATTCTTTTTCTTCTCTTCTTGGTGCTCTTCTTTGACCATTTCTTCTTGGTTTTCTTTCACCATTGTTAGTTCTTGGTTTACGTTGTTCCATATTGACCTCCTTCTAGAATTCTAATCCAGCTTCTCTAGCAGCTTCTGCTAATGCTTTTACACGACCATGATAAATATATCCACCACGATCAAATACTACATTTTTAATTTCTTTTGCAATTGCTCTTTCTGCAATTTCTTTACCTACTGCAGTTGCAGCAGCAATGTTTCCACCGTTTTCTAATTTCATTTCAACGCTTGATGCGCTAACTAATGTAACACCATTGACATCATCAATAATTTGAGCGTGAATATGAGCATTTGAACGGAAAACATTTAAACGTGGACATTCTGGAGTTCCACTAATTTTTCTACGAACTCTAGCATGACGTTTTAAACGTACATCATTACGAGATTGTAATTTAGCCATAAAGATAGCTCCTTTCTTACTCTTAGACTACTTCTTACCAGCAGTTTTTCCTTCTTTTCTGATGATTCTTTCATCACTATATTTGATACCTTTTCCTTTATAAGGTTCAGGTTTTTTCTTAGATCTAATTAATGCAGCCATTTGACCAACACGTTCTTTATCAATTCCAGAAACTACGATAGTATTTGGATTTGGAGTTTCAACTTTAACTCCTTCTTCAGCTTCGATTTCAACTTGATGTGAGAAACCGATATTTAATACTAATGTATTTCCTTTCATTTGACCACGGTATCCAATACCAACGATTTCTAATGTTTTAGAATATCCATTATGAACACCTTCGATCATGTTAGCAAGTAAAGCTCTTGTTGTACCATGTAATTGTTTTACATGTTTTTCTTCACTACTTCTTACTACAGTAATTTCATTACCTTCTTGTTTGAATGAAATTGCTGGAGAAAATTGTTTCACTAAAGTCCCTTTTGATCCAGTAACTGTTACTGTGTTATCATCAGCGATTTCAACAGTTACTCCTTCAGGTACAGTGATAATTTTATTACCGATACGAGACATCAGTTATACCTCCTGTATAATTTTTTTATTACCAGATATATGCTAATACTTCTCCACCAACTTGTTTAGCTCTAGCTTCTTTATCAGTCATTAAACCTTGTGAAGTTGATAGAATAACAATACCTAAACCATTTAATACTCTAGGAATTTCGTTTACTTTTGCATATACACGTAACCCTGGTTTAGAAATTCTTTTTAAATCAGTGATTACTTTATCTTTTCCTCTATATTTTAAAGTGATAATAATGTTTGATTCAGCACCTTCGCCTTCAACTTTATATCCTTTAATGAACCCTTCATTTTTTAAGATTTCAGCAATTCCAACTTTTAATGTTGAAGTAGGAATACTTACTTCTTCTTTTAACGTATTATTTGCGTTACGGATTCTTGTTAACATATCTGCAATTGGATCTGTCATTACCATTTGCGTGTCCTCCTTCCAATACGGATTATTTTATCATTACCAACTTGCTTTTTTTACACCAGGAATTTCACCTTTATAAGCTAATTCGCGGAAGCAAATTCTGCAAAGTTTGAACTTTCTAATTACTGAATGTGGTCTACCACAACGTTCACAACGTGTGTATTCACGTACTTTATATTTTTGAGGACGTTGTTGTTTCACTTTCATTGATGTTTTAGCCATTTATTAAGTCCTCCTTATTTATGGAAAGGCATTCCTAATTGAGCTAATAACTCATGACCTTCTTCATCAGTTTTAGCTGTTGTTACGAATACGATATCCATTCCTCTTAATTTGTTTACTTTATCAAAATCAATTTCAGGGAAGATTAATTGTTCTTTAACACCTAAAGTATAATTTCCTCTTCCATCGAATGAGTTATTTGATACACCTCTAAAGTCTCTTACACGAGGTAAAGATACATTTACTAATTTATCTAAAAATTCATACATTCTTTCACCACGTAAAGTGACTTTACAACCGATTGCTTGACCTTCTCTTAATTTGAAACCAGCAATTGATTTTTTAGCTCTAGTGACAACTGGTTTTTGACCAGTAATTAATGTTAATTCATTAACTGCATCATCTAATAATTTTGAATTAGATACTGCATCACCAACACCAATATTTAATACGATTTTTTCGATTTTTGGTGCTTGCATTTTAGAAGAATAATTGAATTTTTCCATTAACGATTTAACTACTTCGTTTTCATAACGTTCTTGTAAACGATTCATTTGCTATCTCCTTTCAATTATTTCTTTTTCTTAGAATCAACTTCTGCACCTGTTTTTTTGTTAACACGTACTTTAGTTTTCTTTCCATTTTCATCTACAGATACTTTATATCCTAATTTAACTGCAGATTTTGATTTTGAATCATAGAATGCAACATTAGAAACATGAATTGGAGCTTCTTTGTTAACGATTCCACCTTCAGGATCAGCTTGTGAAGGTTTAACATGTTTTGTTACCATGTTTACTCCTTCAACGATTACTCTTTCTTCTTTAGCAAGAACTTGTAACACTTCACCTGTCTTACCTTTATCTTTACCTGCGATAACTACAACAGTATCACCAACACGGATTTTCATGTGCCACGCCTCCTTATAATACTTCTGGAGCTAATGATACGATTTTCATGAAATCAGCATCTCTTAACTCTCTTGCAACTGGTCCAAAGATACGAGTCCCTCTTGGAGACTTGTCATCTCTGATAATAACACAAGCGTTATCATCAAATTTGATGTAAGATCCGTTTTCACGTCCTACAGCATATTTAGTTCTAACGATAACAGCTTTTACTACTTCACCTTTTTTAACAGTACCATTTGGAGCTGCTTGTTTAACTGTTGCTACAACAACATCTCCAATACTACTTGTTTTTCTATTTGACCCACCTAAGTTACGAATTACTAATACTTCTTTAGCACCAGTATTATCAGCAACTTTAAGTCTACTTTCGTTTTGAATCATTCCGGTTACCTCCTTTTAGAGTCTATTAAACTGTTTCTGCTTTTTTTACGATTTCTACTAAACGGAAACGTTTTGTAGCAGATAATGGTCTTGTTGACATGATTTTAACTGTATCTCCAACTTGAGCAGTGTTGTTTTCATCATGTGCATGAAATTTTGTAGATGATTTCATACGTTTACCATATAACTTATGTTTTACATGTGTTTCAACTAGCACTGTAATAGTTTTATCCATTTTAGTAGATACAACTGTACCAGTATAAACTTTACGATTATTTCTTTCCATTTGTATCTCCTCCTATTGGTTTAATTCTCTTTCTCTAATCACTGTTTTAATACGAGCGATTGTTTTACGAACTTGTCTAATACGTGCAGTGTTTTCTAATTGTCCTGTAGCTTGTTGGAATCTTAATCCAAAAAGCTCTTTTTTGTATTCTTCAACTTTAGCTAATAAAGCTTCAGTATCTAATTCTCTAATTTCTTGCGCTGTCATAACTATTCACCCTTTCCAATGATTTTACATTTAATAGGTAATTTATGAGATGCAAGTCTTAAAGCTTCTCTTAATGTAGCTTCATCTAAACCAGCAACTTCAAATAATACTCTACCAGTTTTAACTACTGCTACCCATTCTTCTGGAGAACCTTTACCTGATCCCATACGTACTTCTAATGGTTTTTTAGTTTTAGCTAAATGAGGGAAAATTCTAATCCATACTTTACCACCACGGTTCATATAACGGTTGATGGCAATACGTGCTGCTTCAATTTGACGAGAAGTAATCCAAGCACCTTCAGTTGCTACTAAACCAAATTCACCAAATGATACTTTGTCTCCACCTTTAGTTCTACCTTCGTAGCTAACACGGTGAGGTCTTCTGTATTTTGTTCTTTTAGGCATCAACATGATTATTTATCCCCTTTCTTTTTTTCAGGAAGGATTTCTCCCTTACAAATCCAAACTTTAACTCCTAATTTACCATAAGTTGTATCTGCTTCTGCAGTCGCATAATCGATATCAGCTCTTAAAGTATGAAGAGGGACATTCCCTTCAGAGTAACCTTCAGCACGAGCCATATCAGCTCCACCTAAACGTCCTGAAACATTAGTTTTAATTCCTTTAGCTCCAGCTCTCATTGCTCTTTGAATAGCACGTTTTTGAACAGTTCTAAAAGATGCACGATTTTCTAATTGTTCTGCAATATTGTTTGCTACTAATTGAGCAACAACATCTGGATTTTTAATTTCAACAATGTTAATGAAAACTTGTTTACTACTTACTAATTTAGATACTTCTTTTCTTAAAGCATCAACTGCTTCACCATCTTTACCGATAACTACACCAGGTCTAGATGTGTGAACAAAAATTGTTACACGATTTTTTGATCTTTCGATTTCAACTTTTGCTACTGAAGCTGTTTTAAGTTTTTTAAGAATATAATCACGAACTTTAATATCTTCATGTAATAAACCAGCGAAATCTTGATCATTTGCGTACCATCTTGAATCCCAATTACGGTTAACACCAACACGTAAACCTACTGGACTTACTTTTTGACCCATTCTAGTACCTCCTATCTTTCATCAACCACACAAGTAATGTGGCATGTTCTTTTTAAAATTCTTGTTCCGCTACCTTTAGCTCTTGCAGCGAATCTTTTTAAAATTGGACCTTCATCAACGAAGATTGCTTTAACATATAATTTTTCTGCATCTGCATCATTGTTGTATACTGCATTTTGAGCTGCAGATTTAACAACTTTTGAGATTGCAGGAGAAGCAGCTTTATTAGTATATTCTAAGATACCAAGTGCTTCTTTAACTGTTTTACCTCTTACTAAATCAACTACTAATCTTGCTTTTTGAGGTGATACACGAATTGTTTTAGCTACTGCTTTTGCTTCCATGTTCTATTCTCCTCTCTATTTCTTTCCTTTTTTATCGTCAGCATCATGACCATGGAAAGTTCTAGTTGGAGCGAATTCTCCTAATTTATGACCAACCATGTCTTCAGTAACGTAAACAGGAATATGTTCTTTTCCGTTATATACTGCAAATGTATGTTCGATAAATTGAGGGAAGATTGTTGAACGTCTTGACCAAGTTTTGATAACTTCTTTTTTACCTGATTCATTTAACGCTTCTACTTTTTTCATTAAATGAGCATCAACAAATGGTCCCTTTTTTAAACTACGTGCCATTTTTTCTTTCCTCCTTATTATTTACCATTGCGACGACGTACGATTAATTTAGTCGAAGCTTTTTTGTTCTTTCTAGTTTTAACACCCATAGCTTTTTTACCCCAAGGAGTCATTGGTGCTTTACGTCCGATAGAAGTTCTACCTTCCCCACCACCATGAGGGTGATCATTAGGGTTCATTACAGAACCACGAACTGTAGGTCTAACACCTTTCCATCTCATACGTCCTGCTTTACCATAGTTTACTAAACCATGATCTTCATTTCCTACTACACCAACTGTAGCTCTACATACTGATAATAATTTTCTAACTTCACCAGATGCAAGTCTTACAGTTACATATTTTCCTTCTTTACCTAAGATTTGAGCAGACACACCAGCAGATCTTGCGATTTGTCCACCTTTTCCAGGTTGCATTTCAATATTGTGAATTACAGTACCTTCAGGCATATTCCCCATTGGTAATGCGTTACCAACTTTGATATCTGCTTCTTCACCAGAAATGATTTCCATTCCTACTTCTAACCCTTTTGGAGCTAAAATATATCTTTTTTCACCATCTACATAGTTAATTAATGCGATGTTTGCTGATCTATTTGGATCATATTCAATAGTTGCAACTTTACCTGGGATATTATCTTTATTTCTTTTGAAATCGATAATACGGTATTTTTGTTTGTGTCCACCACCATGATGACGAGTTGTGATCACACCTTGGTTGTTACGTCCACCGTTTTTAGATTTTTTTGCAACTAAAGATTTTTCAGGTTTATTAGTTGTAATTTCTTCATAAGTTAATGAAGTCATATTACGACGACCGTTTGTCACTGGCTTATATGTTTTAATTGCCATCTTTAGTTTCCTCCTGTTTTTCTTATCTGGAACGAGTTATTCCAATATTTTATCAATTAATCTTCATCAAAATAATTGATTGAGTTTCCTTCAGCTAATTTAACGATAGCTTTTCTTCTTTTGTTAGTTTTACCTTCATATCTACCCATTCTTTTAGCTTTAGGTTTAACATTCATGATGTTAACTTTTTCAACTTTTACATTGAATAATTTTTCAACTGCGATTTTAACTTCTGTTTTATTAGCGTCTAAATCTACATCGAATGTATATTTATTTTCTTCAGTTTGAAGAGCTAATGACTTTTCAGTAAGTACTGGTTTTTTTAATACATCTGTCATGTGTGCCATTATGCTAATACCTCCTCAACAGCTTTAATTGCAGCTTCAGTCATAATTAACTTATCGCTGTTTAAGATATCATAAACATTAACATGTTTAGCATCTAATAACTTAACTCCTGGAATATTGCTTGCTGATTTTTCAACATTTAATGTGATTTCATCAACAACGATTAATGTTTTTACTGGAGCATTTAAGTTTTCTAATACTTTAACCATTTGTTTAGTTTTTGGAGCTTCGAATGAAATTCCATCGATTGCTGTAAATTCATTATCTTGAACTTTTGAAGATAATGCTGATTTTAAAGCTAATCTTCTAACTTTACGGTTTAATTTGAATTTATAACTTCTTGGTGTAGGACCGAAGACAACTCCTCCACCTCTCCATTGTGGAGCACGTGTTGAACCTTGTCTAGCTCTACCTGTACCTTTTTGACGCCATGGTTTTCTTCCACCACCAGCAACTTCAGTACGGTTTTTAACTTTATGTGTACCTTGTCTTAAAGATGCTCTTTGTAATAAGACCATATCAAACATAGCTTGTTTATGTGGTTCAATACCGAAAACTGCTTCATTTAATTCTAAGTCTTTAACTTCTGCACCTTCTTGGTTAAATACTTTTACGTTAAGCATTCTCATTTCCTCCTTCTTCAAATTATTCTGCAGCAGCTGCTTCTACAGCTTCTTCTACTACAGTTTCTTCAACTTCTTCTGGAGTGTAATCTACTAATTCATGTACTGGATTTACTTGACCAGCTTTTTTGATAGCAGTTTTAACAACAACTAAACCTTTTTTAGGTCCTGGTACTGAACCTTTGATTAATAATAAGTTGTTTTCTGAATCTACTGCTACAACTTCTAAGTTTTGAATTGTACGAGTTACATGTCCCATTTGTCCTGGTAATTTTTTACCTGGAGCGATTCTGTTTGGAGCGATTGGTCCCATTGAACCAACAATTCTATGAGCTCCTGAACCATGTCCTTTAGGACCAATGTGTTGTCCATGTCTCTTAATAACACCTTGATAACCTTTACCTTTTGAAGTTCCTGTTACATCTACGACTTCACCAGCTACGAAGCTATCAACAGTAATTTTATCTCCAACTTCATAACTCATCATTTCGTCATAACGAAATTCTTTAATGAAGCGCTTAGGAGCTGTGTTAGCTTTGTTTGCAATTCCTTTTTCAGCTTTGTTTGCTAATTTTTCTCTTTTATCTTCGAAACCAACTTTTACAGCATCATAACCATCAGTTGCAACTGTTTTCTTTTGTAATACTACATTTTCAGTAGCTTCTACAACAGTAACTGGGATTAAAACACCATCAGTAGTGAAGACTTGAGTCATTCCAATCTTACGACCTAAGATTCCTTTCATGAGTTACACCTTTTACCTTTCTTATAATTTAATTTCAATATCTACACCGCTAGGTAATTCTAATCTAGTTAAAACATCAACTGTTTCTGGTGTAGGATTCACAATGTCGATTAAACGTTTGTGAGTTCTGATTTCAAATTGTTCACGTGAATCTTTATATTTGTGAACAGCTCTAAGGATTGTATATACTTCCTTTTCAGTAGGTAATGGTACTGGACCAACTACTTGAGCACCTGATTTTTTTGCAGAAGAAATAATTTTTTCTGCTGACGCATCTAGAATTTTATGATCAAATGATTTTAATCTAATTCTGATTTTATTATTTGCCATGATATTCTCTCCTTTCAAATTCTTATAGGATTTGATTCACTCGTTACGAATTACCTGAAACATGCCGTTTCATGACAACGCTTTTCGGTGTTTCAGCAACCTCGCACTTCTCCGTGACATCAACATGGGTATTATATGATAATTATGCCCATAATGCAATACTTTTTTTTATTTTTTTATAAAAAAATTTACAAAGAAATAATTTT